>ERZ778516.2275-NODE-2275-length-13084-cov-6.135083_pt1 | contig 13084 bp, 10 predicted proteins | sample MGYA00510342_ERZ778516 | MGnify/ENA primary metagenome ERZ778516 (study PRJEB29527, sample SAMN07138961) | mouse gut metagenome | material: feces | host: mouse | place: China:Nanjing | collected 2016-01-25 ...
CCCTGACAGGGACGGCACTGACAGCATCACAAGCTCCCTTCTTTCCATATATCTGCCCTTGCTTTCATATGCCCTGTTGGCTGCCTTGACAGACAACAACAGGAACAGGAAACCAAACAGCATGTCCAGAACCCTTACTGCCACATACAGCCCGTAGTGCAGCCATACTCTCGCCGCCAGTCCCGGATTGAAAAGGACAATATCAAAAAAACAATCCATAATCCCCACCATAGAAGCGGACAGCCAGCGCAGTAAAAAGAACGTGACGGACAAAAATATCTTTTGGTTGATATTGCGCCTGTCCTCTGCGCACATCACGGCAAATGCCGCTAACGTGCCAATAAAATATGCAAGGATATTGTCTATCCGGGGCGGCATGATGTATAGAACTGTCATAACCACGCCATACACTGTGCCTGCCTTAACCGCTTTGCTTCTGCCCGGCATGTAAGGCAATACAAATATTCCAAGGCATATACCCGCAACGATAAGCTGCACAATAATTGATACATAAGACGTAATATTCCAACATAATTCTACCGGGCTCACCTAATCTCCCTTCCTTTCCTCTGGTTATATTTCAGATACTGTTTCACAAATTTCGGATAATTCTGCTTTGCAATCAGCGCTGTCCCGTTTTCCATAACAGCAGACACAGCATCGTACCTTAGCACATACTTAAAATGAATCAGGTATGACCTGTGCGGCCTGAAAAAATCCTCTCCGGCTTTTTTCTCCAGTTCGGACAGTTTCCCATAATATTCCGTATCGCCGTTTATAGTATGAATGATGACTTTACGGTTGAATACTTCCGCATAAATAATATCCTTAAACAGTATTTTTGTATGGACTCCCCCTGCCTGTATCATCATGTATTCTCCATCAGACTCCCCGCTTCCTGTCTTTCTGCGCTTTATCTCCTGTACTGCGTTTCCAAAAACCTCAAAGAATTTATCATCTTCCAAAGGCTTGACTAAATAATGAAATGCGCCTACATCAAACGCCTGAAAGACATACTCCGAAGCCGCCGTAACAAATATGATGAGCGTATCCCTCTGCTGCCTGTGGAAAAGCCTTGCTGTTTCCATGCCGTCCATCCCCGGCATCTGTATGTCCAGAAATAAAATGTCTGCTTTCGTACTGCCTTCCAACAGCTCCCTGCCGGAAGAAAACCGTTTCGTTGCCGCAGAAGGGAGCATTTTCTTTACTTTTTCTTCCAGCAGGTCAAGCATAAATGCCTCGTCATCACAGATTGCCACGCAGATAGCATCTCTTGCGTTTTGTGCGCTGACATCTATCCTGCCAATAAAGTCCTCCATAGAATCACATCTCCTTTATGTAGATTTCCTGCTATCCATACCAGATGGTTAAAACAATATTTCTTAATATTATATCACAAAAGTTGTTTTAACCGGATATGGTAAGTTGTAAACAGACCTTGTTTTGTTGTAAAAATATTTCTAAATACCTTGCAAAGACACATATATTGATGTCGGAAAGTTAAAAAAATCTACAGTTCCCGTCATCAGCCGCATGACTTATAATGCTTTACGCCAAACAGCTCCGCAAATGTAAAGGACATTTGAACAACAGAAAAACACAGCAAAACATCCCCATAGGTGCAGCCTTTTATCTGTGTAAAACTGGAAAATAAGAATGGAATTGCAATCAATTCACAAAATGCTATTATAAACCGTGCAATAACCATCAAAAAAAAGACAATTTATATTCCATTACACTTTGTATACAGATAGAGGCATACTTGAAATACAATTTTAAATTTTCTCTGATTTTCATGATGTCAGCCTCCCTGTATTATAATTTTTTTCCTCCCGTTTCCATAGGACAATTCCCAAAAACATTAGTGTTACCAGCCAAAAAATTTTTTTAAGACACACGTGAGGGTAGAGAAGAGCCATCTTCTCTATTCGCCGCGTGACCTGTGCGCCGCCTTAGCGGCATATTTCCTCTGTACGGGTCTACGCATAATAAACCGAGAAACTTTACCTAATCTCTCGGTCTTTTTTATTCTATCTAATAGACGTCTTTGATACAATATAACTTTGCCTCTGATGGGTGTAAACAGAAAGTCTGTTATATACCAGAATGCTTTTTTTATTATCCTCAATTCTCCTTTTTCTTCCCGCGTTTACAGACTGTTTCTTTGTATTCCCCATACTCTGCAAGATTTATCTTATATCCATTATAATTGATATTTCTCACATAATCTCTCCATTCTTTCTCATTTCCAAGCTTCCTTACCGATAACTATGCTGATGCGCTCTGTTGTCTTTTTACATTATGAACCATATACTAAGATTATTTCATAGCATAGCAGACATTTGTTGGGTTTTTATTTGAGAATTGTTAATTGTAGCAATTTTTCTTGAAAAATAGGACTTTGTAGTGTAGTACAAAGTCCAGGCTGAACTGTTACCATATTTTCCACAATTTTTCTGAAATAGTTGATAAATTTGCCATCTTCTACTATAATAAAGAGTAAGTAATACATAAATTATCATAAGAACAATATCCACAAAGGATAACCAGCGAACTGATTTATCGGCACAGCCGTTGCGTGGACAAGTAAAAAACTCCACCGCAAGAATTGCTGTATCGTGAAATGTATGTTTGCTATATGGGCTTGTGTCTGCGCTGCATCCACAAACTCCACAACGGGCAAAAAGCAGCGCGGAAATGAGGTAAAACATGAGATTAATAACACGTTCTGATTTTGATGGTCTTGCATGCGGTGCACTGTTAAAGGAAGCTGGCATTATTGATCATTGGAAATTTGCGCATCCAAAGGATTTACAAGACGGCTTAGTAGAAGTAACCGAAGATGACTGCCTTGCTAACGTTCCCTATGTCGAAGGCTGCGGACTATGGTTTGACCACCATTCCAGCGAGCACGAACGACTCCAACTTGAGGGAAAATATAAAGGCGAAAGTCGTATTACCCCCTCCTGTGCCCGCATTATCTATGAGTATTACGGCGGAAAAGAGCGGTTCCCACAATTCGATGATATGATGGAAGCGGTAGATAAAGTAGATTCCGGAAACCTGACCATTGATGAAATTCAAAATCCAACTGGCTGGATATTAGTCGGTTTCTTAATGGATCCAAGAACAGGGCTTGGCAGATGGCGCAATTTCACAATTTCCAATTATCAGTTAATGGAAAAGCTCATTGACGCCTGCCGCACAATGACAACAGAGCAAATTCTTTCTTTGCCCGATGTAAAGGAACGCATTGAAACCTATTTTGAGCAGAATGAAAAGTTTATGGAAATGGTTCGACAGTATACGCGCATTGATGGAAATCTGATTATTTCTGATTTAAGAGGTGTTAATCCGATTTATTCTGGTAATCGGTTCCTAATTTACAGCATGTATCCGGAGCAAAATATCTCTGCGTGGATTGTCAGCGGACGCGGCGGTGCGGGATGCAGCGCCGCGTGCGGCTATAGTATTTTAAACAAAACCTCCAATGTAGATGTTGGAAGCCTAATGCTAAAATACGGCGGCGGCGGACATAGAAAAGTTGGTACCTGTCAGTTTACTGATGAAAATATGGACGCCGAGCTTCCAAAAATGCTGGCAGAATTAAGTGCTATGGCAAATCAATAAATAGTATTGACAACATACTTCCTTTGGATGCCCGTGTGCGCACGAGTAGGAAAGAATTATCTTCTCTATTCGTGCGCCGCTGATGCGCCATGTAATGACAGATTTCCTCTGCATCGGCGTGTGCATAAAAAGGGCTGGCGGAATCCACCCTTTCCGACAGCCCTTTTACATATTATTTTTTCTTCTTTCGATTCTTTGGCGCTGTTAAATCATAGCTTTCACATATCATGCGCTTAATTTCTTCCTCCGGCACCGTGCCATCCAATATAATGGAATTCCAATGCTCCTTATTCAAATGATATGCCGGCAAAATCGACGGATATGTCTGCCTCCAGAAATCACGCCACTCTGGTGAACACTTTACATTAATCCAGACAGCGTCCTCCCTGTCAAAAATCCATGCAAATACTTTTTGATTCTTTTGGTGGCGCATAACACACCAGTTTACATCATGAAACGGATAATCTTCATAAACATTTTCCAATGTTAGGCAAAAAGAAATTGCCTCGCTCCTTTGCAGCATTTTTCCTTGTTCCATATCCTATTTCCCTGCAAAAATCCGATAGCTGCACTCCCATGTTTTTCCAGCTTCTGCTTGGTTGGTATAGGGACGCTGCTGTAATGTTCCTTGATATCCTTTAGGATCACAGATACCCCACCACGGTTCAATACACACATAACCCGCATTGCTGTCAGGCATTGACCAAATTCCCCATACAGGACAGTCCGCTTCCAATCGGATATATTCTCTGCCATTCTCATCTAAAAGCCCAACCGCCCTTACGTGCTGCTGCGCAAGACACAGCGCATCCTGATCAAATATACCATCTGTAATTGGAAATACACCATTATCTAACTTAATCTCTATATTCTTTCCCGTTAAGAGTCCGTCAGGCACACCGATTTCTGTCGATAAAACATTCACCTTTTCCTCTACACCATAAAGTTTTACTGCATATTCTGTCCGCTTCTTTGCAGTCCCTGTTTTAACAGGGCAGGCAAATGCTGGATGCCCGCCAAATGAAAAATACATCGTTTTCTCATCCTGATTGATAACCCGCAAACTCTCGATAATTCCATTCTCTGTAAGTTGATACTCCACTTCAAGCGCAAACGTAAATGGATACTTTTGCAGCGTATTTTCGTTACTCTTAATTGTAAAAACGACCTGATCTGCCTCCTGCTTCAACACGGTGAAATCCATATCTCGAGCAAAACCATGCTTATCCATAACAAACTCTGTATCGTTATATTGATATTTCCCACCCTCTAGCTTACCAATAAAAGGAAATAAAATCGGCGAGGTTTTTCCCCAAAAAGCCGGATCAGCTTCCCACATATATTCCATATTTCCTTCTTTTCTCACCAGTGATTTCAGCTCTGCGCCAAAACTTTCAATTTCTGCCGTAAATACAGCATTTTCCAATAAAATCCGCATATTTTTACCGCCTTCCCTGCCGCTGCTTAAATCCATCTCCGTTTTGCTTTATCGTATCGATTCAGGCAGCTTAAATTTTGTCATTTCCTGTTCCATTTCTTCTGACACCATTGTCAGTTTTTCAACCCGTTCAGATACATTCCGTATATCCTCTAACTCTACATCCAAAGAACCTGTTACCTCGACAGATAAATCTTCCGCTTTCTGAGAAATATCGCGGATTCGCGTTACTGCATGAACAATTGAACGATCTATCTTATACATTTCTGCGATAAGTTCATCAATTTCATTGACAGAATCGCTTGTTTGATCTGCTAGATTACTAAAGCCGCGGAAAATATCCTCCACCTGCTGCACCGCTGCCACTTGATTGTTCACTGCCTTCTTAACATCTTCAATATTGGAAACTGTCAGTCCAATATCTCCGCAAAGTTCCTGAATAATTCGTTCTATATGTTCTGTCGCAGTTGCGGAGTCTGCCGCAAGTTTCCGAATCGATTCTGCTACCACCGCAAACCCTTTGCCATGCTCTCCTGCACGCGCCGCTTCGATGCTGGCATTCAGTGACAGCAGTTCTGTTTCTGAGGAGATATCATTAATTGTATTTACAATATCTGCAATCTTCATAGAATGCGTTTCCAGTGTCTTAATACGATCATAAGATAGATTAACATTGCGCTCTACATCACTGTTTTGCTGCTCTAACTCCTTAACACTCTTGACGCCCTCCTGCCCAGAAAGCATGGTATTTTCCGCCTCACTTAACAGATTTCCGCTTTTTTCTTTTAATTCCTTAAATTTTGCCTCCATCTGCTCTGTTCGTATTACAACTTTATTGACATCTGCGGTCTGCGCTGCTGTGCCCTCTGTAATTTCCTTAAAAGCACTGTTAATCGTATCCACATTTTCCTCAATATCCTTTAATTTACCAGAACTTTGAATTACATCGGCAGCAAAAGTGGCAATACGCACAAGAATCGTGGAGATTTTGTCGGTCATTTTATTAAAGCTGCGTGCAAGCATTCCGATTTCATTTTGATAATTTTCCTCTGCTTTTACCGAGAAATCACCGTCAGATGCATTTGTAATCAGTTCTGTTATCGAAACAATCGGCATAGTCAGTTTCCGTGCAAGATATACCATTACCAAAATCGCCAAAGAAATCGCAATCAATGTAACAATTACAGCAACCAAAATCATCCTGCGCACCATTGCCATTGCGGTACTTTGCTTCTGTAACGTTACCAAAGACCAGGAATCCGAATTGCCCTTTAACGGAATATTTGTATAATTGACATAATACTGTTCACCATGATACTGAATTTTGGCACTGCCAGTGCGCTCTGCCATTACCTGTGCAATTACTTCTTTAAAATCGTTCGACGCTTCCAGCGGATGCACTTCTGTAATAATGCTTCCACTCTCGTCCGTTGCAATTTTCCCTGAAGCATCCTTCACCGAAACCGTTTTGGTCATATCCCTGTAATTATATTGTTCTTCTATCTGCACAAGGTCAGGATGCGCAACCACAGCACCCTCGCCGTCAATAACAAAGGATATCCTTCCGTCTTTCTCATGGGAATACTCTCCAATCAAACTTTGCAGAAAGTCCAGCTTTAAATCTGCTGCGTAAATTCCCACCAGCTTCCCCTCGCGGTACATCGGAAAGAAAATAGATGTACACGGCATCCCCGTTGCAACAGAATAATAGGACTTAGAAACAAATGCTTGCTGATCTGCCATTGCCTGTACAAACCACCATCTAGTAGACCGATCCGCAAGCTCCCCTGCGGAACGCCCTGTCTGCATTCCATCCGTTCCTTGTATATATATCTGTTCCAAAAACGCATTTCGTTCCACACAGCTTTCTAAAATCGGGGTCTGAACATCTGTTTTCATTGTTAAAATATTCGGATTCACCGCTAATTCCTCATTAATACTGTACGCTCCGTCCATAAAAGTGGATATTTCACTCGCCAAAAGCTTCGAAATATCTTGATTTTTGGAATAAATATCTTTCTCATATGAGGAAGAAAAAATTACAAGAATTACTACAACCAGCGCTGCCGCAAGCGCGCAGACAATCGTCATCATCGGCATTAACAATTGTTTAAAAATACTTTTACCTCTCATTTGTGCTCCCCTTTACCCATATGTCTTTCTATTATTTCTATAATTAATAAGCTATACTACATAACGCCAGAATTGACCGTACTGAACTGGTTAAAGATATATGGCTGACGTTACGTAGTCAGGTTACTTGGAAATTTAACTGTGAAGCAGTATAAATTAACAAACTATCCAAAAATGCGGCTGCATCTAAACTGATAGACGCAGCCATAAACACAGCCTTGTTATTTTCTTATCCCAATACTTTCTGCTTCATAGAATCCATACTAAACTCTTTAATATATCCCACCAATTCCTCTGATATCTTAACCACATTTTCGGTCGCTTCGTTGCATTCATTGACAATCTGGCGGAACTCCTCCATATTTTCTGTCGTTATCTGTGCACTGTCTGCATTCTGCTGTGCGCAGTCAGTCAGACTGACAATACCGTTACCAATCACCTGCCTGTGCGTATCCAGCCCCTCCACTTCGCTGACAATCACATGAATTGAACTGTTTACTTTACCGATTTCTTGATTTAAGGAATTAAAGATAACCTCTGTATCCTGAATTTTTTTATTTTGCTTTAAAAATGCCTCAGAAACTTCTTTTGTAATTTCCACGCTTACATCCGAATTATCAAGAAGATTCTTCACTACCTTTCCAATCTGCTCTGTAGATTCTTTAGACTGATCCGCAAGCGCACGGATTTCCTCCGCCACCACCGCAAAGCCTTTACCATGCTCGCCTGCACGCGCCGCCTCAATGCTTGCATTCAACGCAAGAAGGTTTGTCTGGCTGGAAATGCCTGCAATAATCTCTGTCGCTGCACGGATCTGCTGCGCCGACTGGTTTGTCAAATCCGTCTGCTTACGAACATTTTCAATCGCCTGACTGCTTTTCTCACTGATACGGATTAATTCTTTCATAATCTCCTCAACAGAGCCATTATATTTCTTCATTAAATCAGCACTCTCTGTAAGCAGTTCAACATTTTGAATAATATTTCCAATGGATACGCTGATCGCATCAATTTTTTCCTTCATATCGCTGGTCTGCCCTGCCTGCGAAACCGTATTTGTTGTAATCGTACCAACTTCTTCGCCGGTCTGCTCTACCGCAGCGGTCATATTAGAGAATATCGTACGAAAATTATTGGATATCTCTGTAAGTCGATCAGATGTCTGGCTAATATTTAAAACAAGTTTGGCAAGTGAAGTCACTGTATTATGTACGCTGCGAAACATTGCGCCGAGCTCATCATCTCTCTCGGACATTCTCCGAATCTTTTCCTCAACAACGCTGCCCTTTGAAGTCTGCCCCACATCACTGATTACTTGCTGGAATATATCATATGCAAACTTAATAATCGCACCGATCAGCCCTGCTGCCACCAAAATACCTGCTTCTATTAGTATCATTGCAATTAATGTACTAATTATGCCTTTTTCCAATAATTTCAGCACGACAATCTGCCATACGCAAAGAACAACAAAAAGAGTGCCTGCTGCAATCACTAGCTTATTGCGGAAATCCTTTTTATTCATGTCTTCCATGTTCTTCCCTCCCAATTTTTTTAGGTAGTGTCAATTTTTACCCCTGTTTCCATTATATCACACCTCTTCTATATCACACAACACTGTTTCTGTAAAAATTAATAAAATGATAAAGCAGAACTGCCGCACTTTTTGCAGCAATTCTGCCTGTTTTTCTCTTATAGCATAGTAATCCGTCCCGTTATGATGCTTCGAGTACTTCCACAATCTCCTCGATTCCTTTTTTACCAAAAAGCACTTTATCCCCATTATCCACAATCAGGCACGGCACTGCCATTATCTGGTATTTCTCCTTAAGTTCCGGAAATTTTGATAAATCATACATTTCAGCGTCGATCTGATTTGATTCTGCCGCAATTTTCTGCGTCGCCATGACGACCTCTGGGCAATTCGTACAAGAAAGCGTTGCCATTACCTGTAATAGATGTCTGCCCGGAATATCTTTAATGCGCTTTGTCAACTGACCGCCAAGCTTCTGTCCCGGCCCAGCCGTATTATAGAGTGCAATAATAAAGGAGTTAAATTCATGTCCTCCCGGTACACTGTAATAGCGAATCCCATTGCTTCCATTTTCATCACAGATAGCAAGATACGGCTTCTCCTTTTTGTCTGCATTGTTCTTTGCATATGTGATTTCTACCGCGATTTTTTCATGAATCCCTTGCAATTCCTGTGCAAAACCCTCCAGTTCACTAGAAGCACCACTGTCTGTTAAAACAGCTTTTACTGTAATCTTTTTTTCAAATTTCTCAAAAACACTTAAAAGCTGGCTGCGCATTTCATGATTTAAAAACGAACCGCTTTCTGCCGAACTGTTTTTGTCTGTGTGATGACTGCCTGCATTTTGATTATTTTCCTGCTTGGGCTGGTGGTTTGCTTTGGGAAGACGCAAATGCTCCCTGCACTCCGAAACATATTTTTCCATTGAGGTCGCTGCGGTTGCGCCGTCAGAAACTGCTGTAACCACCTGCCGCAAATTTTTAATGCACACATCCCCTGCCGCATAAACGCCCTCAATGCTGGAACGCTGATTTTGATCCGTTACAATATATCCCTGCTCATTTAACACAATTTTATCTTTTATAAAATCTGTTGCCGGCGCATAACCTACAAATACAAAAATTCCAATGGTGCTGCCATCTGCAGCGCGATATTCGGTCACTTCGCCGGTTGTATTATCACGGATTTTCGCATATTCAACAACAGAATTTCCCCCAGCTTCCAACAACTCTGTCTGAAACCGCACTTCGATCTGCGGATAATTTTTTAACTGTGCCGAAACACCGGCTGCACAGGTAAAATCCTCCGTAATTACAAGCATTGTAACTTTTTTGGCATATTTTGTAAGAAACATCGACTCCTCTACCGCCGCAAAGCCGCCGCCGACAACGAGCACTTCTTTTCCAGTAAAAAATTCGCCGTCACAGGTTGCGCAGTAAGCAACACCACGCCCGCGAAACTCATTTTCACCGATAAAGCCAAGCTTTCTAGGGCTTGCGCCCAACGCCAAAATCATTCCCAGCGTGCGGTATACTTCTCCTTTTGTCGTTGTAATCGTTTTGATTTCATGGTTCATTTCCAGTTCTGCCGCTTCCGCAAGCACAAACTCTGCACCGAATGCTTCCGCCTGCAAACGCATATTTTCTGTAAGCGCCGAACCGCTTGTTTTCTCCACGCCCGGATAATTAACAATCTCTGATGTAATGGTAATCTGACCGCCAAACCGCTCTTTTTCCATTACAAGGACATGGTATCTGGCACGCCCCAAATAAATCGCTGCGGAAAGTCCTGCCGGCCCGCCGCCGACAATAATCACATCATATAAGTTTTCTGTTTCCATTCTAATCCCCTATAATAAACCGACTAAATCCAGGCTTGGTTTCAGTGTTTCACTGCCTGGCTTCCACTTTGCAGGACATACCTCATCGCCGTGCGCTGCCACAAACTGTAATGCTTGTACTTTGCGCAGAAGCTCCTCTGCATTTCGCCCAACATTTCCAGCGCTTACTTCATACGCAACGATTTTTCCTTCAGGATTTACAATAAATGTTCCACGCTCTGCCTGACCAGCATCCGCAATTAACACATCAAAATCATTGCAAAGTGCGTGTGTCGGGTCTGCAAGCATAGGATATTCCAATTTCTTAATCCGTTCAGAAGCATCTTTCCATGCCTTGTGCACAAAGTGAGAATCCGTTGAAACTGCATAGATTTCGCATCCTAACTTCTGAAACTCGCCATACTGGTTCTGCAAATCCTCTAACTCCGTCGGACATACAAATGTAAAATCTGCCGGATAAAAGAAAAATACCGACCATTTGCCAACAATATCCTTCTTTGTAACCGTCAGAAACTTATCTTTGTGAAATGCCTGTACGCTAAAATCGCTTACTTCCTTTAAAACCATTGACATATTGTAAACCCTCCTATTAATTTTATAGTTTTGTAGTTATTTTTTACAATTATTTGCTGATGTAAATATTTTAATTATCATTATAATAGCTTGCACAAAGAGGGATTTTTTTATACTAGAAAAATAAATGAATTTACGATTTTAAAAATAATCGCTGTGATTAAGATACATCAAGCCACGGTATATGGTTTTGCATTGCTTGATATGTGTTACTTTTCACACCCACGCCAAAGTAGTGGGAATTATGCGCCAAAATGCTAAAAGCTTTCGCTTTTTTACTTTAGCGTTTTGTGTGCATCAATTGTTGCAATTCACACCGAATGTTCGTAAATTGGTGCAAAATCTGGCGTTGGTGTGAATCAATGTCATTAACTTAAGGTATTTCTGACCGAAATTCGGTTGTGCAAAAACCTGAATTGCCAGACATTTTCTAATGCTGATCAGGGGGCAGAAGGCTTAAGTTAATGACATTGGGTGTGAATTGTAACTGATGTGTGACAATTTCTTAACGTTCATCAGTATTTACTTGCAGTATCAATTATTTAATAGTATACTTTTAATACAAAATACTTTCAATACAGGCTCCTTTTAATACAAGATCCTTTTAATACAAGATACTTTTAATACAAGATACTTTCAATATAAATCAAAGGACGTGTGCAATGCATGAAACCCAAATATAAATATCTATTACTATTACTAATTCCTTTATGTATTTATCTGATACGATGCTCAAAGGAATCTATCAAGCAAAACACTACTGCAAAAAAAGTACGGGGGCTGAAAACAGAATATACTTATTATAATCGAAGTTTATCTGAAAAAGATTTTTACCAATTTGATTACAATACTACGTATGAAGAAATTGTAGAATGCTTTGGATTGCCTAATGGTGTCGTAGGTTCTGGAATTTTACTGCCCTATTATGAACTAAATAATGGCAAGTTTGCTGTATATAGTTTTGGAGAGAACCCTTGTATTTATACCGCGAACAGCCAAAATTTTGAATATTATATATTGCCGCCCAAACCAATCTATAAAAACGATACCCTAAAAAACCGGCAACTTGAAACAGCACAACAATACGAACTCAATATTATTTTATGGCTTCTAGGGATAACCGACTGGAAACCGCCTCTCTACGATGCAACTAATAACGTCGCCGATATACCAATTGGTAAATACACACAGGAACGATTAAGTTTATACACAGATAAAGAAATTACAGCAGCGTTTTCCTATTCTTTTGGTACCTACTACATAGACAGCAGTTTACTACCATTAGTTCAGACTGTCCAAATTTATGAGAAACAAAAACCATCTTATTTTGGATATATCCTTTGGGATACCACCATAACATTGCAAAAATGGGATGAACCTTTTATATACACTAAAGACAATTGTGATTTTGTAAAAGCAGCTAAGGGAATCCATTTAAAAAGCCAAAAAGAACTGCTTCATCTTGACAAGACAAACAAATCATTAAATCAGATAAATTTATCACCAGAAAAGTTTGCAAATTCACTAATTTCTTTTTTAAGAAAACAAAATGGAATCAAAGGGAAGTATGCAAATATAGAATATTGGGGGGTAAGTCCCGAGGGGAATTATAACTGTGTTATTGTCACTCGTGCAAAATCGAGTGGAGAAGATTTAGATGCAGATAATTCCAAAACCAATTTTTATTATGCAACAATAGACACAGCAAATAATCAGGCATCGCAAATTAATACTGTACAAATAAAATATGACAACAAAAAAATCTTAAAGCGATACTACGAATGAATAACTCTATCACGAAACTATTGATTACAAAACGCCCGCAACTAATTATACGAATCGTCGAAAAGACTGACGCTACATATGTTACTTTTCACACCCACGCCAAAGTAGTGGGAATTATGCGCCAAAATGCTAAAAGCTTTCGCTTTTTTAC
>ERZ778516.2279-NODE-2279-length-13068-cov-3.417813_pt1 | contig 13068 bp, 18 predicted proteins | sample MGYA00510342_ERZ778516 | MGnify/ENA primary metagenome ERZ778516 (study PRJEB29527, sample SAMN07138961) | mouse gut metagenome | material: feces | host: mouse | place: China:Nanjing | collected 2016-01-25 ...
TCGGGCGGCAGGGTGCTTGCCCGGGTGTTTAACCCGGTCTATTACGCGTCCTGGTACGAGTTTGGGCACCGCCAAACCCCCGGCCGGGTGATCTTTGCCGAGCTGCGGCCCGGTAAGGCGCTTTATGGCATCCCGGCCAAAAAGGTCACCTCCGGGCGGCATAAGGGCAAATGGGGCGTCTTTCTGCGGCTCAAGCAGCCGCGCGTCAAGGGCCAATATGTCATGACCAAAAGCGAGGAGCAAGCGCAGAAAGAGCTGGACGCCGCTTCCCGCAAAATCGAGGAGACAATCCGAAAGGGGCTTGGATGATGGATATTTTAAACGATCTTTTGAGCGCGGTCTCGGTCGGGCTGGATACCCTCTATCCGGATGTCCCGGTTTTTGCCGAGCTGGTGCCGGACGAAATCCCCGCCCGCTGCTTTTTTGTGGATTTTGCAGGCGATCCACTGCTGGATAAAACGGTTTGGAACCGGCACGAGGTGTCCGGCAAACTGGACATTACCTACTGCTCACAAAAGACCGGGACCGAGCTGCAAAAAGAGCTGAACGCGGTCTGCGCAAATCTCTGCCTCAATCTGCTGGCGGTCTCCTACGGCGGGGTAACCGTCCGGCTGAGCGGACACCAGCGGCAGATTGTAGACCGGGAACTGCACATCCTATGTCATTTTTGCGTGCATCTCTACCGCATCGACAGCACCCCGCTGATTGACAAGGTCCAGATCGGCGATAAGACCATCCGGACAGAAAGGAGTTAACGTGAACGAGACCAAAACAACCATAAACGAAGTAAAAAAGAAAACTCCCGCCCCGCAGTATCCGGGGCGGGAGCTGATCCGCGCCGCAAAAGGGATCAACCGCGACCTGCTGTCAACTTTGCTTGAGCCGGAAAAGCGCTACACTGAAGCGCAGGTAAACGCGCTGATCGAACAGGCGCTGAATAAGGAGGTGGTTACAGATGCCCGGAGGTAACTGGATTGCACAGAACAAAAAGCTGCCCGGCGTCTACATCAACTATGTGGGCGAGGGCAACAACCCGCCGGTCACAGGGGACCGGGGCGCGGTCGGTATCCCGACCCTGTTCCCGTGGCTGCCGGATCATACCGCCATCCCGATCTATCCGGCGGATATGGCGCAGTACATCGCAGACTATGGAAACGATACGATCCTGCTCAGTGAAGCCATGAAAAATGCCACCGTTGTCTACCTCTACCGGCTGAACACGGGCGTCAAGGCCAAGGCCGAAATCGGCAGCCTCGTCTGTACCGCTAAATATGGCGGCACCTACGGGAACCGTTTTTCGGTGTCGGTCGAGAATGTGCTCGGGGAGACGGATAAGTTTGCGGTTGTGACCTGGTTTGACGTGGACGAGATCGAGCGGCAGACGGTCGCGGACATCTCGGAGCTTACTGGCAATGACTGGATCGACTTTTCCGCCGCCGCGTTGGACAACGAGCTGACCGCAAACGCCGGGGTCGCGCTCGCGGGCGGTGAGGATGGCACAGCCACCATGGAGGATTATGTCAAATTTTTGTCCGCTATGGAGCTGATATCCGTCGATGCAATCGCCTGCCCGACCGAGGATGTGGATATCCGCAACCTGTTTGTGTCGTTTGCCAAGCGGATGATCCAAGACGAGGGGAAGTATTTGCAGGCCGTCGTGGCGGACAGTCAGACCGCCGATTTCGAGGGCGTGGTCTCCGTCCAGAACGGGGTCTACCTCGAAAACGGCACCCATGTCACCCGGTCGATGGCGACCGCCTATGTCGCGGGCGCAACCGCCCGCTGTCCGCTCGAGGAGAGCCTTACCAACGCGCGCTATACCGGCGCGGTGGATGTGGATGATAGATACACCCGGCAGGAGCAGGAGGCTTTTGCCTCGACCGGTCAGTTGGTCTTTATCCCGTCGCCGACGGTGGGCAATCAGGTCCTAATCCAAAAGGACATCAATACCTTGACCACCTTCACCAAAAAGCGCACCTATGCGCTCTCTAAAAACAAGATCATCCGCATTTTGTTTGCGGTGGCCACCGAGATTACCAACCGCGCGATGACCTATTATTCAGGTAAGGTGCAGAACAACCAGGATGGGCGGGAGCTGTTTCATGCGGAAATCCTTTCCTATTTCCGGGAGCTGGAAGCCAAAGGGATTTTGCAGGACGTCGTGCCGGGGGACATTGTTGTTAAGCGCGGCGATTTGATCGACGCGGTGGTTGTTGATTACGAAATCCGCCCGAGCGACGTCATGGAGACGTTTTATAACACGATTAAGGTCGTGGGCTAAGGAGGTTATAACCTATGTCTAATTACAGGGACCCGAACGATTTCGCACTCCCGGAGCAGAAATGGAGGGCGCGCGAAGTCCTTTCCGCCCGTGAGGGAACCGCATACATCACCATCAAAGGGCGGAACCATCCGCTTTTTTACATTCAGAAGGTGGAGGCAAAATTTAAGAAAAATAAAGTAGAAGTCCGGGCCATGGGGCAGCGCGGGGTCGGCAGCAAGACAACCTCGTGGAAGGGCACCGGCACACTTGTCATCAACGAGATCACCAGTATGTTCAAGCAGGCGTTTATTAACTACGCCAAGACCGGGCGCGATTTGTTTTTTGACCTCAAAATCAGCAACGAGGATGCAACATCCGGTCGGGGGCGCGAAACAAAAATACTCAGAGATTGCAATCTGGATGAGATCGCCTTTGCGCTGCTTGACACCGAGGACGCAATTTTAAAACAGGAAATCCCCTTTACGTTTGAGGATGTCGATCTGCTCGAGACCTTTAGCATCACTGCCTCAGATGACATCAACGAGGATAATAATTATTGATTTGGAGGTTCAAAAAATGTCACTAAAATCTTTTTTGCGTCAAAATGCCATTAAACCCGAAAACGTCAAGGTCGCAATCAGCGACCGCTTTTTGGATGAGGACGGGAAACCGGAGCTCTGGGAGATGCAGCCGATTGATGAGATGTACAATCAGCGCATCAAAGACAGCTGCATGCGTCGCAGCTCCAAAAAACGCGGCATCCCCGAGATGGACACATCTCTTTATACCCTGCGGTTGGCGACGGCATCGGTTGTTTATCCCGATCTCAAGGACGCTGAATTGCAGGCAAGTTACGGCGCGGTAGGCGAAGAGGAGCTCCTCAAGGCTATGCTGCTCCCAGGAGAGATTGCAAACCTTTACCTCAAGGTGCAGGAGGTCAACGGATTTGACCGTGACCTGGTCGAAGAGGACAAAGAAGAAGCAAAAAACTCCTAAAGGGAAACGATCGAGACATGGTATACAGTTTTTATCTGTTTTGCCAGTTCGGTCGTTTTCCCAGCGAATTTTTGAGTTTGCCAGAATCTGAGCGTGCCGCGATTATGGCAATGGTAGATGAAAAAAACCGGCAGGATGAAGAGGCCCGCAGAAAGGCCGGACGATAAAAAGGAGGTGGGCAGGCTATGGCGACGCTGTCCAGCACGCTGGCGCTGCAGGACCGATTTACGTCGGTTATCCAGCGGACAATCAACGTAATGGGCGATATGGTAAGCACGATGGAGACAGTCAACGCCGGTATGGACGCGCTCGCGGCGGATGACGCATTTGCCACAATGCGTACCGACATCAGCCTTGCACAGCACGCGTTGGACGGGCTCAATGACGAGCTGGGCCGGACGGAGGAGCAGACCGCGCATATCCACCGGGCATCCTCCGGTTTTGGCGGGCTCAGCAAGGCGATCCTGATTGCCAATCAGAGCCTCCAGCTGCTCACCACCACATGGGGCGCGCTCGAATCCCTTGGAGACCGGGCGGACATGCGCATCAGTGTGGATGCCCGACTCGGGCTGATCCGGGACGATAATCACACACAGGAGATGCTCGAGGCGCAGGTCATGCAGGCGGCTCTCGACTCGCGGTCGTCCTATGAGTCCACCGCCGCGCTGATATCCCGGATGGGGCGGCAGGACTACTTTAAGGGCAACAATGACGCGGCGATCCGTTTCGCCTCCACCCTCAACAAAGGGCTGGTCATCAGCGGCGCATCCACCGCCGAGGCGGATAGCGCACTGACCCAGCTCTCGCAAGGTCTCGCTTCCGGCGTCCTGCGAGGGGAAGAGTTTAACAGTGTCATGGAGAATGGCTCGGTAATCGCCGAGATGATGGCCGATTCGCTCAGTGTCACCAAAGGGGAACTGCGCGCGATGGCTGAAAAAGGACAGCTAACTACCGACGTGGTTGTCTCGTCCATTATGCAGCAGGAAGCCGCGATTGAAGAGCAGTTTGCGTCCATGCCATCAACGTTTGGACAGGCGTCAACAGCATTCCAAAACTACGTGAGCCAGCTCATGGACACGTTGTCCCAGCCGGGACAGGCGGTGGACGTCCTGATCTCTAAAATGGAGGAGCTTGCCGCATGGGCGGCAACTGCGGACGGCCAGCAGTTTTTCCGGGGACTTGCCGATGGAGCAGCCTTTGCGGTTAATATGCTCGCCACATTGGGTGGAGCCGCAGCGGACGTGTATGGCTTTTTTGTGGATAGCTGGCCTGAGATTGAGCCGTATGTCGTGAGCCTCGGGGTCGCGGTCGGCATCCTAACAACGGCATTTTTGGTTTACCAGGGGGTACAGCTCGCGGTTGCGGCGGCACATGGTATACAGGCCGCAGCCGCTGGCATCTCCGCCGCAGCCACCCTTGCACATGCGGTGGCAACCGGGACCGCAACTACCACCCAGTGGGGGCTAAATGCCGCCTTTTTGGCTTGTCCCATTACGTGGATCGTCATGGGGATTGCGCTGATTGTCGCGGTATTCGCGGGGCTGTTCTTTGCGATCCGCAAAGCGACAATCCAATCGGAGGAGTTTAACGCCAAGGCGGCGGTTGCAGCCGGAGCGGTCGCGGCCGCCTTCGCGGACTTGTATGTCCGTATTTATAATTGGGTGGCGGGAATCTGGAACGCCTTTTCCGCTTTCATCGACTTTTTTGGCAACGTGTTTTCTGATCCTGTTTATGCGGTTAAATACCTGTTTTACGATCTTGCGGTCACCGTCATCGGTTACATCCAGACGATGGCCGAACGGATCGAGACGCTGGTCAACAGGATACCCGGCGTCAAGGTCAACCTTACCGCCGGGCTCGGCGAAATGGTCGAGGAGCTACAAGCCGCGCAGGAGGCCCTGACAACCGACGCGGACGACATCATCCACAGCAGCCGCATGGAGTACAAATCCGCAGCCGCGGAGAGCGCAAACGCCTATAACAAGGCATCCGACTGGGTGCATGGACTTTACGACCCCACCGCAGCCGAAGCGCCTGCCGACGCCGCTCCGCTCCTGCCCGACTTTTCTGGCGGCGCGCAGGACTATGAGTTTCCGCCGGTCGAATTGAGCGGCGGAAGTATTGATAAGGTGGGTAAGATTGGCAGCGAGGTGGACATCTCCGACCAGAGCCTCGAATATCTGCATGACATTGCGGAGATACAGGCTCTTAACGAGGTCAACGCCTACGCATCACAAAAATATCTGACCATGGACTACTCGGTCGCAGATCAGAGCTACCTGATGCAGGATTACTCAAGTACACTTAACAGCTATATTACAGAGGATCACTCGACCGTCGATCTCGATCCCGAGGATGCATCCCTTGATCCAGCAAGCGCGGACCTTATCAAGTCCAACGCCAACCGCAAACAAAATGTCTATTACCTTGATTATCAGGGCGGCGTCACAATCAATGTTGACGCCAACAAGGACGGACTGAGTTGGGAGGAGATGCGTCAGCAAATCCAGGATGAGGCGGACAGTGAGATTGAGTCCGGGCTGTCCGATCTTGAGGAGGTGCTCTATTGATGGTACGGACCTATCTGGACGGGATGCGTCTGCCGGTCAACCCGCTTGAGGACGTAACCCTCAAGATACAGGGCAGCAACAAGCAATATGAGATCGTCGCGATCGGCGAGATCACCAAGCTCGGCAACCGCAAGCTCATGACCATCACAATCAACAGCCTGTTTGTGGAGGCGGATTATCACCCGTTTTCGCAGGGCGGCGGTTTACCTGAATCCTATGTCCAAAAGATCAAGCGGATCATGGACCGTAAATCCACAACCCGTCTGGTCATTACCGGCGACGGGATCGACATCAATCTGCGCTGTACGATCGAGGAGTTTTCCCCTTCCCGCAAATTTGGGGACTGGGAAGATGTCTATTATACCCTGTCGCTCAAGGAGTATCGCTCCTACAGCGCAAAACGGCTTTCGACACCGAAAAAAAACACCGTCCGCATCAAGACCGATACCCCGCAGAATGCGCGGGACGTCTCATCACAGGCCGCGCAGAAGCCCGGGACCTACACCGTCAAAACCGGTGACTGTCTCTGGAACATCGCGAAGCAGTATTACGGCAGCGGCGCGGACTATACTAAAATTTACGAGGCAAACAGGGACAAGATCAGCAATCCCAACCTGATCTATACCGGCCAGACGTTTGTCCTCCCGTGAGGTGGCTATGGATTTTCAGGTTATTTTGATTAAATCGCCCAGCGAAAAATACGATATCTCCGAGCTGGCCTGTCAGGTGGATTTTACCGACAACATCAACAAGGCCGGTGTCTGCACCTTCCCGGTGGTCAAGTCCTCGGTCCGGCCGGAGATCGGCAACGGGATAAAAATCACCTGCGAGGGGACCGTCTATTTTGTGGGCAATATCTTTAAGGTCAATACCACCCACGAGGATCAAATTAAGGTCACCGCTTACGACCAGCTCCGGTACCTCAAGGCAACGGATACCTTTACATTTAAAAATGGCGAGACAGCTTCGGATGTCGTCCGGCAAATCTGCGGCAAGATGGGGTTGTCCCTCGGGCAGATTGAGGAGACTGGCTATACGCCCGGAATCCGGCTGATCGACGAAAAGGATATGCTCGACACGATCACAGACTATATCCGGATGACGCTGACCGCGAAAAAAGAAATTTACTACATCAAGGACATTGCTGGGAAGATTGTGCTGAAAAACATCCGCAGCTCGATTACCAACCTGACCCTCGATCCCGAAAGCCTGATGATTGGCTATGCCCACGAGGGCAGCATCGACGGGGACAGCTTCAACCGGATCAAGCTGATCCGGGACAACAAGCAGACCGGCAAGCGGGAGCTGTACATTGCGCAGGACTCCAACCGATTTAAAGAGTGGGGTGGGATATTACAATACTATGAAAAGCTGGATGATACGGTCAATCCGGAGCAGGCCAAAGCCAGGGCAGACGCGCTGCTCTACCTCAAAAACCGCGTCCAGCAGACCCTTTCGGTGGATGCGCTCGGAGATCAGGATATCCGAGCGGGCAATATGCTGCATATCTGCCTGCCCGAGCTGGGACTCAGCAAGTTTTTGCTTTGCACCATGGCAAAGCACACGTTTACCAACCACACCCACACCGTAAAGATTGATTTAAGACTGGTTTAACCATGATTGGAGGTGGCTTAAAATGAGCGCATGGGTCACTGTCGAGCAGTGCAAGCGGATTGTCTCAAGGTATATGTCGCATCGTGGGGAGGGTGGGTTTCTGACCGGTACGGTACTCTCGACCGGGCCGCTGACGATCCAGACGGATAATCAGCTTACCATCCCGGAGGAGTGCCTCTATGTCACCGACCATTGTATCGGGCTGGTGATGCACTTTGAGCATACACATGAGGAGCTGATGCCCAAGGACCTGCGCAATGATGTGATTATCCGTCAGCCGCTCAAGCCCGGGGAAGGCGTGCTGCTTGTCTGCCGCCCCTCCACTCTGGCGGACAAGGGCGACAAATATATTGTGATTGACCGCATCCGGCCATATCAGGTCCAGCGGGAGGTCGACGCGCGGATCGGGGGTAAGGATGCGGAGTGATTGACGAGGCTTTTGTCCCGGAGGTCCGGGAGGCAGAGGTAGAGTATACTGAACAGCCCTCCAAAACGTGGCGGCTCGACCTCAAAAACAACCGGATCACCAAAGAGATCGACGAGCTGGAAGCGGTCGTGCAGTCGGCATACATGGCACTCCAGACCGACCGCTACACATATCCAATCTTTGGTTGGCAATACGGCAGCGAGCTGCACACCCTGATCGGCAAGGAGCGGGACTATGCGCTCAGCGAGGCCAAGCGGATGATAGAGGACGCGCTGTTGCCGGACACCCGGATCAAAGAGGTACGGGACTTTGTCCTCGATGGGGACGTCCTGTATTTCGTGATCGATACCATTTTTGGCGTTGCAACGCTATCAAGGGAGGCGTATCTGACATGAGAGGGTATGAGCAGCTGATGGAGGACATCCTCGCCGCGATCCCGGATGAGATTGACAAGCGCGAGGGCAGTCTGATTTTTACGGCGATTGCGCCGATTGCCTCGATGATTTCGGAGCAGCAGTGGTACGCCGACAACATCATGGACGCGACGATGGCGGATACCGCGCGCGGGGACGACCTGACCCGTAAATGTGCCGAGCATGGGGTTAACCGGTACCCGGCATCCAGCGCGGTACGCAAGGCGGTCTTTACCACGCAGGATGGAGAGCGGCAGGATGTGCAGCTTGAGACGCGGTTTGGCGCGGAGGGTATCACCTATCTGGTAACCAAGCGGCTGGAGCTTGGGGTATACGAGCTGACCTGTGAGCAGACCGGCAAGGCGGGCAACCTCTATTTTGGCCCAATCCTGCCGATCAATAACCCTTACCTTGGCGCGGCTACGCTGTCCGATGTCCTGATCCCCGGTGAGGAGATCGAGTCGGACGACGCGCTGCGCGAGCGGTTTTATATTGTCGTCAACAGCCGCCCGTTTGGCGGCAACATCGACCAGTACAAGGAGTATATCCGCGCAATCCCCGGCGTCGGGGACGTCAAGGTATTCCCGACGCCCGAGGGGCAGGGCGGCAAGGTGCAGTGCGTTATCATAGACGCGGATAATCGCCCCGCCAGCCCGACGCTGGTCGCAAAGGTGCAGGAGATCATCAACCCCGAGCCGTCCGGCAAGGGGTATGGACTCGCTCCAATCGGGCACGATACCACCGTCTCGACAGTTGAGGAGTTGGCGGTGGATGTGGAGACCTCGGTCGCGGTGCGCCCGGACTACACCGTACATGATCTCGAGCCGGTCATACGGCAGCAGATTGAGCGATACCTGCAAAGCCTTGTCTTTGTGGATGACGTTGTGCGGGTCGCTCGGCTGGATGCGGCGGTGTTGGAGATAGATGGGATCGCTGACATCCGCGGCACAACCTTAAACGGGCAGGAGGGCAATCTGCTCCTGTCTGCCAGATGGGACAAATACGAGGTGCCCAAGATGGGCAGTCTGACGGTGGTGGAGATGCCGGATGTATAACTATATTGAGTACCTGCCGCTCTATCTGCGGGAGGTACGGGAGTTTTTAGCGCTCGGTGAGGCATCTGACCCGGCGGCGCGGGAGGCTTACGACTATACGGTACAGCAGTACCTCAACCAATCGGTCATGACTGCGGATGAGCGGACGGTCTCCCGCTGGGAAGCGATCCTGCGGATGTCCGGCGCGGGGCTCAGTCTTGACACCCGCCGCCAGCGTATCTTAATCCGGTTTGGTCTGCGTCCGCCATTTACCCGCAAGCGGCTCAAAGAGATACTTGAGACATTGACCGGCGTGCCGGTGGAGATCACCGAGTATTTTGACCGGTATTGTATGCGGGTCGAGTTTTTCGAGGATTTGGTTTCGCGGTCTGTTGATTATCCTTTTTTATGGTCGGAGATTTGCGAGATCAAGCCTGCAAACATCACAATGGAGCTTGCTGCCTGCGCCCCAGAAACTGGGGCGGAAATTGGTATCGGCGGAACCGTGACCGGAGACTGGGCGTCGTGGGCACTGCCGGAACTGGAGCTTGATTATGGGCTCCAAAAAGAACTGGCGCTGGACGCATGGATGGTCGCGACCATCCACCAGGAGGTCTTGCCAGAACTGGAAGCAGAGGAGGAAACCTAAATGGAACGTGGATTTATCATCACAAAACAAGGGCGGGAACGCTTTGCGAAATTGCTTGCAGGGGAACCGCTGGTTATCACCCGGGTTATGGTGGGCAGCGGCAAGGTCGAAAACGCACAGGAGGCTGCGGACCTGACCGATCTGGTGACGCCGGTCGCACGCGGGACGAGTACAATCCCGTCGGTCAATGGCAGCGTGGTCTCTATGATCGTCGAATACCGCAGTGATCTGGACGGAGGGCTGGACCATGGTTTCTGGCTCAATGAGTTTGGTATTTTTGCGGCAGATGGGGACGACGAGGTACTGATCTATTATGGTACCTTGGGAGATTATCCGGCCTATGTATCGGCCAGCCGAAACGGTACGGTGGATGTGCGGCGGTTCCCGGTGTCGGTTGTAGTGGTTGATGGGGTGGATGTACAGCTCGACTATCCCGCAGGCGCGTTTATGACCGCGGAGGACGTGCGGCAGCACTGCGTATTGGTTATCCTGCCCCAGTTCTTGGACGAGACGCGCAGGTTAATTGCAGAGCATAATGTCGCACCCGACAGCCATCTGGACATCCGGGCAGAGATTGATGGAGTCAATAGCCGGTTGGGCCTGCTCGAACTTAAATATGGAACAGAAATCAAGGGTAACTCGTTTACGGTCACCTTTGGCACGCTCGACGGGCTGGTAATAGAGGGCGTCTGGAATAAATCCCAGAAACGGATTGAATTTTAAGGAGGTGGGAATATGGCAATGGTACAACTTGGAAGCAAGACAATTGGCTCCATTGTCAAACTTAAAGTAGGTGGAGCGGCCAAGAACTTTGTCGTTGTGCATCAGGGTAGGCCGTCTTCGATGTATGACACGAGCTGCGACGGCACATGGCTGTTGATGGAGGACTGCTACGAAAAAAAGCGGTGGCACAGCTCCAACGTCAACGACTATGCCGGCAGCGAAATCCACAACTATCTCAACGGCGCGCTTCTGAACCTGATTGACGCCAACATCCGGGCGCAGATCAAACAGGCCAAAATCCCCTACCGTCCCGGCAGCGGAGCCAGTCAGACGGTGAACAGCGGGAGTAGCGGCCTGTCCGCGAAAATCTTCCTGCTGTCTGGCCGCGAGGTGGGCTACACTCAGAGCAACACCAATGGCTACACCCTCAATGAAGGTGTCAAGCTGTCCTACTTCCAGGACGGCAACAACACAGTAGAGAAGATCGCCAAGATGAACGGTTCCGCCACAGATTGGATGCTGCGCTCCCCGAGCGACATCGACTCGACGAGCGCCTGGATCGTGAATTACGTAGGCGGCATCTCCCCCAACGGCGGCTGCTCCAACTCGTATGGCGTCCGCCCCGCTTTGATACTTCCTAAGTCTTTGTTAGTGGCGGATGATGGACAGATTACAATCAATACAGCGCCAACCGTTCCGGCAAGCATCTCTATTCCCTCCAGTATTTCAGGCGGGACAACCATCACCGTCTCATGGGGTGCATCCACCGACGCACAAGGCAACCTTGAAGGGTACAAGGTAGAGCGGAGCACCAACGGCGGCAGCTCATGGAGCCAGATTTACCAGGGCAGCGGGCGCAGTACCACCAACTCGGTGGCGTTTGGTACCGTATCAGTTATGTACCGGGTCAAGGCGTATGACAGCGAGGGATTGGAGAGCGGCTATAAAACCAGCGGACAGGTGACGGTATTTAACAACCGAGCACCCGGCAAGCCTCCAAGCATCACTGTCCCGGTTCAGGTTGAGGGTGGCAAGCAAACAACCATTTCGTGGGCTGCCGCGACCGATGCGGACGGTAACCTTTCCGGGTATGCTCTTGAGCGGCAGGTGGCAGGCGGGGCATGGTCACAGGTGTATAGAGGCGCGGCCCTCAGCTATACCGATACCATCACCAAAGGCTGGGCAACCGTTGCCTATCGTGTGCGGTCGTATGACAGCTATAACGTTTACAGTGACTACGTGACCTCCCCTACCCGCACAGTCAACAACAATACCGCGCCCACGATCTCCTGCGGCAATGCGTCCGGCTCTGATCTCGGGACCAAAAATGCGGGGTTTTCGGTCGCTTATACCGTTAATGATGCGGACGGCAATACGGTCAAAGTGACCGAAAAGCTGGATGGCGTGGTCAAGCGCACCTATAACGCAACGCTTGGTCAGGCAGCTAGTTTTGATGTAACGGGTACCTATTATATGCAGGTGCTTAATGGCCGGCACACACTGACAATCGAGGCTAATGACGGTAAGGTGACCACTACGCATACGCTCTATTTTTCCAAAGCGGTTTATGCCTGCAAGATCAGTCTGGCAAGCCCTCTGCCCGCTGATGCGCAGATCACAGTAATGATTATGTCGGTACTCAGCGGCATCCCGGCAGATGCAAACTATAGGATTATGGTGACCAACAACGCCAAAGACACCAGTCCAGTCTGGGAGGATGCAACGGCAGACGTCCGGAGGGGCGTCAATCACCTGTTCACAAACCGCACAGCGGCCAGGGGGTTTGCTTTTAATTTTATCCTGACCGCCAGCCGCGGGGCAAGCGGAACAGGTGGGCATATTACATCCATTGGAGGAGGTTTTGAGTAATGGGAATCAAATGGAAGCAGGACAGTGTACAAGCGATACAAGATGCCAAACAAGCAAAAGAGCGGCGTCTTGCCGCGTTGGAGCAACAGACCACCGACGCACAGCTGGCGCTCGTCGAGGCATATGAGCAGTCGGACCGACAGAATACCGATCTTCTGCTCGCGGCAACCGAGCTTTTCGAATCTCTGCTCGCGCTCGGGGAGCGTGTAACGGCATTGGAAGGAGGTGCAAAGAATGGCTAAAATCTACGCGGAGCTGATCCGTAAGGGACTTAAAACAATCGAACAGGTTCCGGCATCCCTTAAGGATGAGGTGAGGGAGCTGCTCAAAAATGAGTAGCTTTTTTCTTTTCCTCGCAAAAATTTTTTTCCGAAAGGAGGTACATACCATGGCGGTTGTCTATGCAACTCTGATTATCAAGGGCAAAAAGACCATCGACGACGTCCCGACTATGCTTAAAGAGCAGGTCAAGACGATTCTCGCAGATCTCGATGTGCAGGTCTGACAACA
>ERZ778516.2282-NODE-2282-length-13058-cov-4.803276_pt1 | contig 13058 bp, 9 predicted proteins | sample MGYA00510342_ERZ778516 | MGnify/ENA primary metagenome ERZ778516 (study PRJEB29527, sample SAMN07138961) | mouse gut metagenome | material: feces | host: mouse | place: China:Nanjing | collected 2016-01-25 ...
TTGGAAATTTTATTGATTATTTCTGAAAATTTATATAAAGAATATGAAAAAACGAAATCGCAGAAGCACCCAAAGCAGTTTGCAAAAGAAAATATTGTATACAATAGAAATAGGTATAAAGGTGAAACTAAATTTTATGAAGAATACTTTGGTAATGACGTAGATAAATTAATAAAAGCACTTCACAAATATAGACAGCAAAACCATGCACATAAAAACGATGAACATTACTTAGTAGAGATTTTAAAATAGCGTGATAAGGAATGTTAAACCTTGAAAAAATAAAGCAAAGGAAATAAATTATGTCCAAAATACTATACATTGAAGATGATTTAAGCTTAATTGACGGTTTGCGGTATACTTTGGAAAACAATGGTTATATTGTAGAGAATGCCCGAACGGTAAGGGAGGCATTGGCGTTGTATCAAAAACAGAAGTATGATTTACTTTTATTGGATGTTACTTTACCGGACGGAACGGGTTTTGATATTTGCAGGGAAGTTCGCAAAGTTGCTGCAACGCCAATTATTTTTCTAACGGCATCCGATCAGGAAATTCATATTGTTCAGGGGCTGGATATGGGCGGTGATGATTATATTACAAAACCGTTTCGGCTAAATGAACTGCTCTCAAGGATAAAGGCACTGCTTCGACGTTCGGCACAGTATGCGAAAACGGAAATTTTAGAGGCAAATGGAGTAAGAATCGACACAATGGAGCGGCTTGTTTGGAAAAATAGCGAACGGTTGGAGCTTACATTGGTTGAATACAAGTTGCTTTGTCTATTTATGCACAATCCCAATCATTTGCTGCCGCGGGAACTTATTTTAGATCGTATGTGGGACGGAAACGGCAGTTACGTAGATGATAATACGTTGTCAGTTTATATCCGCCGGCTGCGCAATAAAATTGAAGAAAATCCTAATGTGCCCAAGTATCTGCTGACAGAGCGCGGATTTGGATATAAATGGGTAGTTGAGCAGGATTTGCCGGTGTCTGCATCTATGGAAAGGAATGCGTAATAATCATGAGCAAATTTGGAATAGAATCTAAAATCGTTTTATATGGGATTACGGTTGTTTGTATTGTTTCTCTTTTTTCCGTTTTCGGCATTTCAACTTTTCTGGCAAAAAATTTCCAACAAGAATTAATTCGTCACGATTATGGGGTAGCTGGTTATCTGCTAAACCATAAAGATGCTTTCAAGATAGCTGCTTTTACCGCAGAAAAAAGCAGTGAGGATATTGCGAATGGCAGCAGTGCCTTGTCGTATATCGGCTATAACGAAACAGTTTCCATACAGTTGTTTCCTACGGTTTTAACGTATCGCAATGATGTAAGATGTATCTTGTTTATACTGTTGTTTTCTATTTTTGGCGCAATTTATATTCTGTTTTTTTTCTATATGCAAAAGCAGCATAAAGTTTTGCAAAAAGCGGAAATTTCTATCCGCGATTTTTTAGAGGGCAATCCAATGGCGCGAATAGAAAGTGAGCGTACAGGCGATTGGCATAGACTTTTCCATATGGTTAATGAACTTTCTTCCATTTTATCAGCTCATGCAGAACAGGAAAAACAAACAAAAGAATTTTTGCAAAATATGATTTCGGATGTATCACACCAAATTAAAACACCGCTTTCTGCTTTAAAAATGTATCAGGAAATTATAGAAAACAGTAGTACCAATAGCGGCGCTGTCGGCAGTTTTTCGCAAAAATCCCTGCGGGAAATAAAGCGCATGGAAGATGTTATTGATACCTTATTAAAGCTTGCAAGATTGGATGCAGGAATTATTATAATGCAAAAAGCGCCAGAAAATATTTCCAATCTAATGCAGGATGTGCTGGAACGCTTTGCAGTCTGGGCAGAACATGAGAATAAAACGATTACATTGATAGGAAAAGAAGATATTTTCCTAAACTGCGATGCATTATGGATGTCGGAAGCTGTTGGGAATATTTTAAAAAATGCGCTGGAGCATACTGCGGAGGGCGGGCAGATTACAATTCGCTGGGAACAGACGCCGCTAATAACGCAGATTACAGTAGAAGACAATGGAAAAGGTATTCATCCAGAAGACTTATACAATATCTTTAAACGCTTTTACCGTAGTCGTTTTTCACAGGAAGTGCATGGTATCGGACTAGGGCTGCCACTTGCAAAAACCATAATCGAAAGTCATGGAGGAACGCTTTCTGTGGTTAGTAGACTGGATTTAGGGACGACGTTTACGATTCATTTTTGTGCTTTAGATTAGAAGAAATGCTTTGACAGAGGTACTTTTGAGGGGGCGGAAATATAGTTTATAGGGGCTGTTGACAGCCTCCTTTTGAGAATCGCAAGCTCCTTACAGATTTGTAAGATAGATTTCACTTTATCGTAAGCTTGCAGTGATATTGTGTATCTGTAAGGAGGATTATAACAATGAATATACTTGAAGTACAAGATTTATGTAAGATATATGGAACAGGCGAAACAGCAGTAAAGGCCCTCAACCATATATCATTTTGCGTCCGCAAGGGGGAATTTATTGCGATTGTTGGCGAATCTGGTTCTGGCAAAAGTACGCTGCTCAATATTGTAGGGGCGTTGGATAACCCTTCGTCAGGCAAAATCTGGATTGACGGGAAGGATATTTTTACAATGCCAGAAAAAAAGCTGACCGTGTTTCGGCGGCAGCATATTGGATTTATTTTTCAGTCATTTCATTTAATTCCGGAATTAAATGTAGAACAGAATATCATATTTCCGTTGCTGTTGGATTATCAAATACCCAATCCGCAGTTTGTGAATGAATTGCTGAAAGTATTGGGGCTTGAAGAACGCAGAACCCATTTGCCTAGCCAGCTTTCCGGCGGTCAGCAGCAGCGTGTGGCGATTGGGCGCGCGTTAGTTACTCGTCCGGCTCTGATATTGGCAGATGAACCGACCGGAAATCTTGACAGTAGAAACAGCCAAGAAGTGATTGCGTTCTTGCAGTCCATGTCACAGAAGTATCAACAGACGATTTTAATGATTACACACAATGAAAATCACGCTGGATCTGCCGACCGTGTTTTTAAAATGTCAGATGGTATACTAAATGATTTGGGGGTGGCATCGCGGTGAAACACTATCTTGATTTTGTTCCCCAATATGAAAAAGTACACCGAAAGAATAACAGAATATCAGTTCTGTGTATTGCTTTATCAGTACTGCTTGTAACGGTTATTTTTAGTATGGCGGATATGGCGCTACGTGCGCAGAAGGGTTATTTTATTAAGACAAACGGAGAGTATCATATCAGTCTGAGAGGGATTGATATGCAGATTAGTGAAATTATTGGTGCTAGAATTGATGTGGCTGCATGTGGCTGGGTATATCAAGGAAGCACTGGAACAATCGGGCAAAAAACAGTAAGTTTTGTCGGTGCTACAGAAACGGCTTTTTCAACTTTAACAGAAATGAAGATGCGAAGCGGAAAATATCCTGTTGATTCCAATGAAGCGTTGTTGAATCAAGCAGCTTTGGAACAATTGGGGCTTTCTATTGGCGAAACGGTAGTTGTTACCGTGCCAGACGGTTCACAGAGAGCATATCGCATTACAGGAGCTTTTGAAAATTTGGGCAGTCTGCTGAAAGCAGATATTTATGGCATGGTATTGAGCGAGGAGGGGTTTTGCGCAATTGCAGATGATAATGCCAAGGAGGGAACGACCTTCCGCATTCAATTTAAAAACGGCGTAGAGATACAGTCTGCGATTCGGCAGATAAAGGAAAACTATGGATTAATGGAGAACCAAGTGGCGGAGAATACGGCACTGCTGGGTTTAATGGGGCAGAGCAAAAATAGCATGATGCAGTCATTGTATATTGTTGCAGTGTTTCTAGTCCTTTTGGTATTGGCGGCGGGGACTGTAATGATTACCGCCAGTTTTCATACAAATGTTTTGGAGCGAATGCAATTTTATGGCTTGCTGCGGTGTCTGGGCGCGTCGAAAAAACAGGTAAAGCATTTTGTAATTTTGCAAGGATTGCGCCAAAGTTTTAAAGGCGTTCCGATTGGATTAATTGCAGGTCAGATTATAACATGGTGCGCTTGTTTGCTGTTAAAATCCATTAGCAAAGAGCGGTTTTCGGAAATTCCTCTTTTTCAATGGAGCGTAAGCGGCTTGGCGGCGGGGGTTGTGATTGGATTCTTAATAGTGTTTTTTGCATCTTTGTCGCCAGCAAGAAAAGCAGCAAAAGTATCGCCGATAACTGCTGTCAGCGGAAGTACACAGTACACCCAGATGAAAAAAGCAGCCAATACATCATTTTTTTCGGTAGAAACTAGTATGGGAATTTTTCATGCGCTGTCAAACAGAAAAAATTTAGTTCTTATGACTTGCTCCTTTGCAATCAGTATTATAATGTTTTTATCCTTTCAGGTATTGGTCGTTTTCTTAAATCAAGGAATGCCGGCACTTGCGCCGTCTGCGGCAGATATATCCATTACAAGGGGAAGCACGCCGCTGGATAGAACATTGGTTGATAAAATAGCAGCAATCCCCAATGTCGCAAATGTGTTTGGCAGAATGGAGCAAGTAAATATCCCTGTTTCAGCCAATAACGGCGTGGGTACAATTACGTTGATATCCTATGACGATAGGCAGCTGCAATGGGCAAAAAAAGTTTTAAATCAAGGAAGTATTGCACCTGTGTTAAAGAATCCAGCATCCGTACTAATGCTCTATCAAGAAAATTTGCATTTGGAGATTGGAGATACCTTAATAGTGGATACTGTTTCAGGAGAGAAACAAGTGACAATAGCCGGAATATTGACTACTGCGGATACGGTTAATCGTGCAGGCAGTTTTGGCTGTATAGTGTGTTCGGAACAGACATTTATCGCATTAGTGGGAGATTTGGGTTATGCAGCGTTGGATATACAGCTTTCTGATGCCAATAGTGATACAGCGCTTTTGGCAGTGCGAAGCATAATTCCCGAGGATAGTTCGATTTCCGATAAGCGGCTGTCAAATGCGGAAGCGCAGAGCGCTTATGATACAGGAGCAGTTTTTATTTATGGCTTCTTGATTATAATTGCCTTGATTACAGTGTTTCATATCTTTAACAGTATGAACGCAAGCGTCGCTTCAAGGATAAAACAGTACGGCATTATGCGCTCTATTGGTATGGGAACAGAACAGCTTTACAAAATGATAGCTGCTGAAGCATTGACTTATGCGCTGTTGGGGTGTGTTGTGGGATGTATTTTTGGGCTGCCGTTTAATAAGATAATGTTCCAGTTTCTCATTTCCGATAAATGGGGAATCGGCTGGAAAGTTCCTCTGCGTTCTCTTTTATTGATTGTAGTGCTCTGCCTTGCATCCGCAGCAATCGCAATTCGACGCCCTATAAAACAGATTAGCTCAATGGCGATTGTGGATGCTGTAAAAGATTCGTAATCAGTGAATTTTCTTGAATGAAGGGTGAAAAAATGGTACAATAAAAGCGGAATTGTTGTACAGAAATTGGGAAAAAGCAAACTTATGTTTATATATTATGAAGGAGGAAGAAGGAATGTTTCAATTAGGAAAATTAAAATTTGATGTAATAGGAGCTTCTGTTTATGCCGGTTATAGTGAGCCAAAACATAATAAGCGGGCAGGGAGCTGCATAGAGGAAGAAGAATTTAGCTGGTATATTGATATAGGAATGGCAGAAGGTGATTTTGTCTATGAATTAAGTGAGGAGGAACAAGAGGAGTTGGATGAGGATGAGGAACCCGTTTATGAGTCAGTAAGTCCGCGCCTTTATCACAATAATGGATTTGCACTGAAACTTTCATCATGGAAGGATTTAGAAGGACAAACATTGACTTGGGTATCCGAGTACAATGATAATGAAGAGGAAGCTGGATGTTTGTGCGTATTTGAACATGAAGATGTTACAAAGGGAAAAATTGAATTTTTGCAACGACGTGGAAATGTATTTTTTATGAGATGGTCTGGGACAGCAAATGTATATTGGAATGACGAATATGGAGAAGATGTTCCGTTTTTGTTTGAAGGCGAAGTTATTTTTAAGGGGATTTTGGCATGCGCAGATGTTGAAATGACAGAGGAGGAAATAAGGACTGCCATGCAAAAATATATAAATATGGATGAATTTATATGCATATCACAGGAATCTCACGAAATAATCGGCGGAAAATCGTATCAGTGGAAGTATTGTCCGATAGAAGATTGAAAAAAGATTTCTAGGTTTAGTGGCAATTACCTTGGAAAGTAGTTTTGAGGAAGATTGTGAACAGTTAACACCGAAATTTATCTGTAGCAATAAAACGGAATTTGAAGCTGCAATAAAGGAAATTTTGTCATCAGAACAAGTATTAAAAGTGATTCAAATGCTGTATTCCAAAGCAGCGATGTTGGCAAGTTAAGGTATCGGTAAGTTATTTTGTATTATACTCATGAACGAAAATATTTGCCGATCTAAATGTATAACGAGTAAGCACATCGGCAATGTTGAACAGAAATCGGCAGATAAATGCATTAACGAGTATAGTTACGAAGCAAATGTTACACCAGCTGTTATTAATCGACTGACCGATTGCTTTTTATAATTTGCATAAAAAATACCACTTGACAATCCTAATATACGCTCGTATAATAAATTATACAAATGTATATTAGGAGGATTTTTTATGAGCAATACACTTAAAAAACTCGGGGACGCAGAACTCGAAATTATGCAAATAATCTGGAACAGCAACGCCGCTGTGACATCTAATCAGATTTTAAAGGAACTGCAGGAGCGGAGAAAATGGCAGCTTTCAACGCTAATGACTTCGTTATCGCGCTTGTCAGAGAAAGGATTTGTCAACTGTGACCGTTCCACAGGAACGAATCTGTACACGCCGATTATTTCAGAAAACGATTACAAGACAAAAGAAAGCAAAAATTTTTTACAAAAACTGTACAACAATTCCATTCAAAATATGGTTGCAACACTGTACAACAATCGGGAATTGAAAAACACCGATATGGCAGAACTTAGAAAGTTTTTAGATGATATGGAAGATCAGTATTCCGCAGAGGAAGTGCAGTCTACGGAGGAAAAATTATGATTACCGATTTATTTCTTACCGTTTTGCAGGAATCTATAATTCTTAGTTTTGTGGTTTTAGCATTATTTATGCTGTCGCCGTTTCTTAATAAACGCTATGCTGCAAAATGGCGTTATTGGATTTGGATATTTCTGGCACTGTGCTTTATTATTCCCATAAATGGAGGGAATCAGCACTCCACAGCAGACTTATCCGCAGCAGATTTGCAGTCACAGACAAAAATGCATATCTTGTCACAACAGGAAAATGCACAAAAAAACGCCGTCAAGAATAGATTCCTTCCTCGTCAGCAGATTGTTGTAGAGATTCCGGCGCAGATAATACAGCCTGTTTTATCACAGTCGCAGAAACGCAGCACAGCGTTTTCATGGCTTGACATGATTGCTGCAATATGGTTTGCAGGCTGTCTGGGAATGATTTTATTTCATTTGGTTAGTTTTTGGCATTATCGGCGGCAGATTGTAAAAAAGGGAATTTGCGTGGAGGATAGTATGATCCGGCGATTAACAGCACAGTTATCGGAAGAACTCCATATTAAACAAACAGTACCAGTAATCAAATCTATGGAAGCAGCAAGTCCTATGGTGATTGGCTGTTTTCACCCTTTACTGGTTCTGCCAAATGAGCAGTACAGCACGGAAGAATTATTCTTTATATTAAAACATGAATTTGTCCATTTAAAACGGCATGACGTATTTTTTAAGTTTCTGCTAACTATTGCAAACGCAATGCATTGGTTTAATCCGCTGGTTTGGCTGATGCGGCGGGAAGCCGTTGTCGATATGGAACTGTCGTGTGATGAAAGCGTGGTGCAAGGAACGGATTTTAATGTGCGGAAAGCTTACACGGAAACGTTGTATGCAACACTTCATAGGAATTTTACACGGACAACCGTTTTTTCTACGCAGTTTTATGGAGGAAAGCAGGTAATGAAAAAGCGGTTTCAAAATATTTTGGCAAAAGCAGCTAAGAAAAACGGAATAGCATTGCTTGCGTGTGCGGTAATCGTGACAATCAGCTTGGGAACACTTGTAGGTTGTTCTGTAAAAGCAGCCAATCAGTCGCAAGAGCAAAGCAACCTAGGGCAAAATACAGCAAAACAAGAGCAAAACAACCTAGAACAAAATACAACAGAACAAGAACGAAACAAGATAGGGCAAAACACAGCAGAACAAGAACGAAACAAGATAGGGCAAAACACAGCAGATAATAAAAATATACAAGATATGGGCACGGAAGAAATTGCGCTTGGTTTAGGGGAAGAAGCGTTTAATAAGGGAATTGTAATGGAAACGATTGATGTTCCGGATATCGTGCTAGAGAATGCAAAAAAACAGGCGTATTACGAGTATTATACTACTGTAAAAACAGACGATACAAAATGCAATTTTTCTAACTGGCGGATTACATCATTGGAACAGTGTTATACATACGATAATTTGGAGGGCATGGTACTGCCAGTATATCAAATGGATTTCTCTTTTTTGGCAGATTCACCGGAAAATGTTGCACTTGCAGGCGGCGCTTCTATTACAGAAGATGGATGGGTTACGCCGGATTACAGCAACAGTCGTTTTTTAATATTTAAACAGGAGGGAGAAACGCTTACGTATCTTACTTGTTTGTCTGAGAATGACTGTGCGCCGGGCGACGAATTATTTACAGAGGATTTAAAATTACAATTGATAGAATTGGGGATTATAGAGCAGACAAACCAAGAGGTTTTTAATGAAATATCCGGCAAATGGATCATTGATTTTGAACGCACCGATGCATCATTATGGGGAACAGGGGTTTCTTATGGAAATGAAATGGAATTTTCCAAAACAGGGCTTTTTCAGTATTATATTGGAATAGGAATCGGCGGTATCGGTCAGTGCGAAATAAAGGAGGGCAAGATTGCAGTAGAAGTAGAGCCTTTTGAAAATCCCAGCAGCGAAAAAGAAAGACTTACTTTACAATATGTCAGCGGCGCAGAACAAGAGTATATTCTTATGGATTGGTATAATAATGAAGTGTACTGGATACGTAACAATAAGAAGACAGCGGTTTTGGTGTCTTATCATGAAGGTGAGGCAGAATATGTTGAAGCGGTGCTGACACAAGGGGACGGATATTCTATTTATTTAACAACACGTGACTGGCAGCAGGAGGAGGAAAATACCTGGACTGCTTTGATAAATAAACAGGTTCGCTTTTGGATAACACATTTTGAAGGGAAAACTGCCGGTCAGGTCAAACAAGAATTGACAGATAACGATTATGCGCTGATAGATGGCACCTATATCAAACAAGAGGGAGATCTGCTGTATAAAGTAGAATTAAAAGAATATCCCAATGATATTTGGGGCGTGTGCAGCAGCTATCCGATTGAGGCAGAAGAAGGCTGGGGCAGAACGATAGTATCTATGTCAGAAACATTTGCAGTAACAGGTGAAATGGTGAAGTAGAGTTTTAGGAACGGAGTGAACAGTAAGGAAGTCATTGTAATTGAAGTTATAGATACGAAAATGAAAAAATATTGACAAAGCAGGTCTAATGCGTTAAACTATAGTTAGGTTTAATTCATTAGACCTGCTTTCCTGTTACCTAGGTTTGGAGTGTCCTATTTATGTTGTTGTGTATATAGTATAAGCTAAGGAACTGTAGAAAAATAAGTGACACATCTTGCTTGTCTATTTCTCCAATCTTGCAGGAGAAAAAGATGAGCAATATTAAAAGTAATTTCTGAACAGTTCCCTAATATTGTTGAAAGGAATGATGAGAAATGGAAATACCCAAGATTTTTGAAAGCGAGTATCATTTTTGTGAGATTTTATGGGAGCATGAGCCGGTGTCAAGCAGCGAACTTGTGCGGCTTTGCAATGAAAAACTGGAATGGAAAAAGTCTACAACGTATACCGTAATTCGGCGGCTTTCTGAGCGTGGAGTCATTCAGTCAGAAAATGCGATTGTAACGTCGCTGATTTCAAAGGAACAAGTTCAGGCGGCAGAAAGTATGGAAGTGGTAGAAAAGTCGTTTTCGGGTTCGCTCCCCAACTTTATTGCTGCTTTTGCCAGAACAAAAACGCTCACTCGTAAGGAAGTGGATGAAATACAGAAAATTATTGATGCCTACAAGGATTAGGAAAGTGTTATAATTGTATACAATCATTGTGCGTTTTGATAGAACGGGAGGTTTATGGATGGAAAAATTATTTTTAACAGTGCTTAATCTTAGTGTTACGGCAAGCTATTTGGTTGTTGCAGTGATTGTCGCAAGGTGGCTGCTTAGAAAAACTCCCAAAAGCATAGTCTGTTATTTGTGGCTGCTGGTGGGAATACGACTGATATGCCCGTTTAGTGTGGAATCTGCGTTTAGCTTGCTGCCAAAACAGCCAGCATTTGACAACAGACAAATCTTTTGGAACAGCCAAAATGAAAACGACACAGATGGAACAAACGCAAACGGTTTTAATGCTGAAGCAATGAATCCCGACAATCTATTTCCAGATAAAATAGACCCAGACAGTTCCGAAAAAAATAGTTTAAATCAAGGCAATGTGAATCAAGACAACACGAATCAGGATAAAGAGAATCAGGACAATATGAATCAGGATAACATGAATCAAGATAACGCTAATCAAGATAGTATGAATCAAGATAGTATGAATCAAGATAGCACAAATCAAGATAGTATGAATCAAGATACCATGAATCAAGATAGTATGAATCAAGATAGTATGAATCAAGATAGTATGAATCAAGATACCATGAATCAAGATAGTATGAATCAAGATAGTATGAATCAAGATAGTATGAATCAAGATAGTATGAATCAAGATACCATGAACAAAACTGGCATCAGGCAAAGTGATTCCACGCAAGCCATCACAATGTTTCTGCCTAAAATTTATCGTATTGCATCTTATTTCTGGATTGCCGGAATGCTTGTAATGTTTGTTTACTTTGTGGTAAGCTGGCGGCGTGTGCAGAATAAGGTGCGCACAGCAATTCCAATGAATTTGGCGGGAACAAAATATTATCAGTGCGACAATATTTCTTCGCCGTTTTTGTTTGGCATTGTGAAACCAAGGATTTATGTACCTTCTCATATTGCTAAGCAAGAGCTTTCCTATGTACTGCGGCATGAAACGGCGCATCGGCAGCGGCGGGATTATATGGTGAAGCCAATAAGTTATCTGCTGCTGATGGTGTATTGGATAAATCCAATATTATGGGCAGCGTATATTCTTCTTTGCAGGGATATTGAACTTGCCTGTGATGAGCAGGTTGTAAAAGAAATGGGAACAGATTGCAAAAAGGCGTATTCGCAGGCACTTTTAACATATTCTGTAAGTCGCAGCAGCATTGCAGCCTGTCCCGTAGCGTTTGGAGAGATTGGAGTGAAACAGCGCGTGAAAAATATATTAAATTATAAAAAGCCTACTTTCTGGGTGTTTTTGGCAGCAGCCGCAGCAGGCATTGTAATAATGGTCTGCTTTATGACAAAACCGAAAATGCAGGATACAACGGATAAGAATATCGCCGAAAATACGGATAATCATGAAAATTTTGCAACAGCTGAAAATAATAAGCATAACGTTAGTAACAACAATAAGAATATCGGTAATACAGAAAACCCTAAGATTACAGAAAATAATAAAATCATGGAAATGGTAGATATTCAAAAATCAGAGATATTTCATTTATCCATTCCGCGTGACTTAGCAGATTTATTAAGTTTTGAATCGTTGTCTGATTTTGCGCTTTCCATAAAGACAGCAGATAGGCAGGCTATAATTGGAATAATGTGTGTTATGCAGGCAGAGGATATTCAAGAGTTACTAAACAATAATGAATACTATCTGATTGGGACATATGGCGCCAACAATATATTAGCATCTGGCAAAGCGGCAGATGAAGCACTGTCTGATACAATTATTTATCAAGAAAATTTGGAGTTGAATTTACCAGATGATATTATCCGTCAAGAGGGATTGGATATAGAAGGTTCAGAGGGGATTATCCGTCCAGAAGACCCCAAGGAGGCAGATGAAAAAGGCGGTGTTTTGCCTATTCCTAATGCAGATGGAACACAAAAGCCTGAGAAACTGCCTAATTCCGACGGGGGATATACTGCAGGCGTAATTGGAGAAATTAAGAAAGAAAGTGAAAATAAAGGCAGCGATAATGCAAATAGTGATCGTACAAACCGTTTCCCCAATAATTTTTGCTATATTTTTATTCCGGCAAAGCAGACAGCGTGGCAGGCAGAGAAAGCACAAGAATTGCAATTGCTTCAAGATAAAGTGATTTCGCTGCTAGAAACAGTGGAAATTTCGGAAGTAGGGCAGCTTGCAAAATATCAGGATATTACAGTAAATTATTTTGATGAAACGGAAAGAGCCGCTTTGGAGGAAGAACGTAAGAAATTGGAATCACAGAGAACTTCAGGAACAGAAGCTGAAAAAACTGCCTTGGAAGAACAGCTTGCGAAATTAAATCGTCAGATAGAGTTGGAATCACAATTAGCAGCAGTAAAACAGCAGATAAAAGATTTCGCAGCAAACGAGCAAAATAATCAAAATACAGAGGAATCTGTCAATAATTCTGCAAATAATAGCATTGTACAAGGAGCAGATGCCGCAAATTCCAATATTGTTCTGCATAGTAAGTGGATTGCTTCTAAATTAAAAGAAGATGCGCAGCGGCTGGAAACCTATTTTCCAGATCATCATGAACAGCAGAAAGAATTCGTGCAGTCGGCAGATTTAGACGGTGATGGAATAGACGAAAAAATAACAATGACAAACTTAATGTATAACGGCGGGGACGGCGGCTATGCAATATCTGTAAAACGAAATGGCACAGAAATTCCAATGCCGTAGATGTACAAGGAGGATACATTTCCGTATTTTGTAAAATATAATCCGTCAGAAGCACTAGAGGGAACAGATGTTGTCAATATCACAAACGCAGGCGT
>ERZ778516.2285-NODE-2285-length-13038-cov-3.857275_pt1 | contig 13038 bp, 15 predicted proteins | sample MGYA00510342_ERZ778516 | MGnify/ENA primary metagenome ERZ778516 (study PRJEB29527, sample SAMN07138961) | mouse gut metagenome | material: feces | host: mouse | place: China:Nanjing | collected 2016-01-25 ...
TGACTTCGACGGCGTGCTCGACGCGATGGGAGGCCTCGCTGACGTGATCGCCGAAGAAGCAGAGCGCATGGCCGGCGGCATCGTTGACGCATACGAAAGAACCCAGCGCAAGCAGCCGAAAGGCCGCCAGCGCGTGGCCCCGCGCGGAAAGAGGCGCCGCAAATGAACATCACCAAGCACGACCGCGCCCGCCTCGACAAGCTGAAAGCGCTCGCCGATCGCGGCGCGACCGAGGGCGAGCGCAAGGCAGCGCGCGAGGCCATGGACCGCATCATGGCGAAGTACGGGTACCGGCGGAAGGAGAAGCCGAAGCGCAAGGCGCCCCCGAAGCCGGCAGAACCCGCAACCGCCGGCGCCGCCGTGTCGTTCGAGGAGCTGGCCGAGGCCATGCGCCAGCTCGGCATCGACATCAACGCGTTCCTCGCGCAGGTTTCCGCATCGTCCGAGGAGTTCATGGAAGCGCTCGAGAAGATCGCCAGCGCTCGCGATTGTGGAAAACTCTGAGCCATATTCCGAAAACCCGGCTCCCTCGAAACTTCATCGTTTACCGCCGTACCACCCTGTGATATGAAATGAAGGGAAAACGCGGCAAAAATAGGGGAACGAGGTATGAATGGCGGTAACCGCGCGCACCATGCGCCAGAGGCTCGATGCGTATGTGGACTTGCGAAAAGAGCTACGGATGCAGGCGATGCGGCTCGACCAGATGCGTCAGACGATCGGCGACATACGCTCCCCTAAGTACGAACCCGGCAAGGCGTCGTCCGGGCCGGGCGACGGAGTGGCCCGTGACGTGATCGCGCTCGAGAACCTAGAGCTCCGCGTGGCGGAGCTCATCGACCACGAGGAGTCCGAGCACGACGACCTCGAGCGGATGATATGCCGCGTCACCAACGCCCAGCAGCGCGCGCTCCTGCGCCTGCGCTACTTCGACCTCAAGGACTGGGCGGATATCGCGTTCGCGTTCTTCGGCGATCGCGTGGACTACCTCACCGAGGAGCACGACTACGTGGCGAAATGCTACCGGCTCCACTCCCGCGCGGTGTCGTCTCTGGTCGCCGTCCACCGCCGCATGTTCGCCTGATTCCCCCGCCCTTCATAATTCCTCCACAAATAAAAGCCCAGTTCAGCCGTCAAAGTTGTGGACACTTTGAGAGTAAATGAGAGCAATGTGGAGCAATGTGGACACATGGAGAGTACCTCGGCGAGTTTTAATAACATCCGCCGCGAACCGTCCGAAAGACGCACGCCGCCCGTGGCGATCCGGGTAATCCTTCACCCCTCACGGCCACGGGCGCGCGGCCTGAATCTAGGGAGGTGCCCACATGCTGAAGCTCGAAGCGAAGCTGCTGGACAACAGCCTCTCCCAGAAGCTCCTCAAGAAAGAGCAGGCCGCACGCAAGGCGATGAGCTACACCATGAAAGACCTGAAGCGGCGCGCCCCCACCAAGGTGGCGCAGGCCGTGGTGGATGTCTACGCCGTGAAGCAAGGCGACGTCAAGCCGGGCAAGGGCGGCATGGGCGGCGGTGGCAAGGTACGGGCATCCGGCGAAACAATAGATGAGTTCGCCCTCACCTACACCGGCTCGCCCATGACCCCCACCCACTTCAAGATGACGCCCAAGGCGCCCCCCGGTGGTGGCCGGCGGTACACCGTCAAGGCCACCATCAAGAAGGGCAGCAAGGTGACCATCGGCCACTGGGCAAAGCCCGGCAGCGAGGGCGGAGCCTACGCGCGCCCGGGCGACTCGCCCTACTTCCTCGCAGGCGGCAACGGCGGCTCGACCCTTCCGTTCCAGCGCAAGGGCGACAAGCTCGCCAAGGTGTTCCGCACCGTGTCGATCCCTCAGATGGTCGGCGCCGACGAGGTGGCCGAGCGCGCCGTGAAAGACATCGGCGAGCTCGCGGAAGAAAGACTCAATCACAACCTCAAGCGATTCCTCGAAGCCTCATAGGTTCTTCCGGCGACGAGAATCGCCTGGGGTGCTTGCGAGCCCAGAAAAAGTGAATTTTTCCAGTTTTGAAAATCTAGCGTTTCGCTACGCCTGCCACGGCGAGCGGAGGGAGGGGTGCCGTCATGGCGAAGCCGATGGAGCTCGGTCTGGTGAACAGCGCGACGGTCGCCGCCGCGTTCGGCGTTAGCGAAAGGCGCGTCCAGCAGTTCGCCTCCGACGGCATCATCGACTTCGTGAAGGTCGGCAAGACCAACCGCTACGACCTGCTCGAGACCGTGCGCAAGTACGTCGCCTACCTCAAGGAGGAGGTGACCACCGACGAGGTGACCAGCCTCGAGGAGCGCAAGCTCAAGGCCGAGGCCGAGTACAAGGAGATGAAAGCCGCCGAGGCGCGCATCCACCTCGCCGAGCTCGAGGGCACCATGCACCGCAGCGAGGACGTCCGCGCCGCGACCGAGCAGCTCGTCTACACCGTGCGCTCGATGCTCGTGGCGATGCCGGGCAGGCTCGCCGTGGACGTCGTGGGCGCATCCGGGGCCGACGAGGCGAGCCGAATGATCCGCCGCGAGGTGGAGCACGTGCTCGAGGAGCTGATGGGCTTCCGCTACGACCCGGAAGTCTACGCCGCGATGATGCGCGAGAGGAAAGGATGGGGGGAGGTAGCGGATGACGAGGACGACGCAGCAGAGAGTTGACGACCTGAACGCCGTCTATTCGCGGGCGGTCAGGTCCTTCTCCCCTCCGGAGGACTTGACCGTCGACGAATGGGCGGACAGCTATCGCAGGCTCTCGCCCGAGAGCTCGGCGGAGGCCGGGCCGTGGCGCACGTCGCGCACGCCCTACCTCGCCGAGCCGATGCGAGCGTTCACCGATCCGAAGGTGCGCCGCATCGTCATCGTCGCCGGCTCGCAGATCGGCAAGACCGAATGCGAGCTGAACTGCCTCGGCTACCTCATGGACCAAGACCCCGGCACCGTCATCTTCGTGCACCCGACGCTCGACGACGCGAGGAAGTTCTCGCGCCTGCGCATCGCGCCGATGATCCGCGACTGCTCGCGGCTTCGGAGCAAGATAGAGGACGCCCCGTCCGGCAAGGACGTCTCAAAGACCATCCTGCAGAAGAGCTTCCCGGGCGGGATGCTCATCATGACCGGCAGCAACGCGGCGAGCGCCCTCGCGTCCACGCCGGCGCGCTACGTCATCGGCGACGAGCGCGACCGCTGGGCGACGTCGGCCGGCGAGGAGGGCGACCCGTGGGAGCTGGCGGCCCGCCGTCAGACCACGTTCTACAACGCCAAGGCCATCGAGGTATCGACGCCGACCATCAAGGGGTCGAGCGCGATCGAGTACAGCTACAGCAAGGGGACGCAGGAGCGATGGTGCACCCGCTGCCCGCACTGCGGCGAGTACCACGACATCGTGTTCGACAACCTGCGGTTCACGCCGCACGTGGAGAAGGTCAACGGCCGGAAGGTGTGGAGCATCGAGGGCGCCGTCGAGTACGCGTGCCCATCGTGCGGCTGCATGTCATCCGAGCAGCAGATGCGCAAGTCGCCCGCGAAGTGGGTGGCGGCGAACCCCTCCGCCATCGACGAGGGCGGCGTGCGCAGCTTCTGGCTGAACGCGTTCGTCTCGCCGTGGCTCTCGTGGCGCGAGATCGTGGTGCAGTTCCTGCAGGCGAAGGACGACCCGAACCGCCTGCAGGTCGTCTACAACACGCTCTTCGGGCAGCTATGGGAGAACCGTGGCGACCTCGTGGACGACGACGAGATGCTCGCCCGGCGCGAGGACTACGGATGCCGCGACGACGGCACGCCTGTGGAGCTCCCCGACGGGGTGCTCTGCGTCACGTGCGGCGTCGACACGCAGGACAACCGCCTCGAGTACGAGGTGGTCGGCCACGGGCGCTGGGGCGAGACGTGGGGCATCGAGAAAGGGATCATCCACGGGCGCCCCGACTCGGACGAGACATGGGCGCGCCTCGACGGCGTGGTCGGCCACGTCTACCGCTTCCGCGACGGTCGCGGCCTGCGCATCTCGATGACATGCATCGACTCGGGCGGCCACTTCACCCAAGAGGTCTACGAGCGCACCCGCGCCCGACAGCCCTCCCGCGTGTTCGCGGTGAAGGGCAAGGGCGGCGAGGGCGTCCCGTTCACGGCGGTGCCGACGCAGGTATCCATCCGAGACAAGCGAGTCAAGGCGTGGCTCTACACCATCGGCGTGGACGCCGGCAAGGCGCAGATCATGAGCTCGCTCAAGGTCGCGGAGCCGGGGCCTCGCTACTGCCACTTCCCGAAGCGGCCGGAGGCGGGCTACGACGAGACGTTCTTCTCCGGGCTGCTCTCCGAGCGGCTCGTGCTGTCGTCCTCGCGGACCGCGAGCAAGTGGCAATGGGAGAAGCTGCCCGGCCACGAGCGCAACGAGGCGCTCGACTGCAGGAACTACGCGCTCGCAGCCCTGACGATAGTCAACCCCGACTTCGACAGGCTCGAGCAGGCGATAAAGGGCGCGCCCGCGAACGCGGCCGCGCCGAAGCCGAAGAAGAAGAAAACCCGCCGGCGCAAGAGCGCGCTGGCCGACTCACTGTAAGGAGGCGATGCGCATGGCGCGAATGACCACCGCGCGGAGGGAGCGGCTCGTCAAGAGGCGCGAGAGGTGCGTGGAGCAGCTCGAGAAGCTGAACGACCTGCTCGACATGATGACCTCCTCCGACGTGCAGAGCTACACCATCGGAAGCCGCAACCTCAGCCGATACAAGTCGGTGGGCGAGGTCCTCGCGGCGATAGAGCAGGTCGAGAAGCGCATCGACGAGATAGACGCCGCCCTCGCCGGACATCGCCGCAAGGCTGTGGCCGTCGTCATCAGGGATGTGTGATGGCGATGGCGAAACCGAAGAACAGGCAGCGCGGAAAGACCGCGCGCTTCAAGGCGCAGGGCTACGCCGACGCCGGCGCGAGCCTGACCAAGCGCTCCATGCGAGACTTCAAGGAGCAGAGCGGGTCGCCCGCGCGCGACATCGACGACAACAACGAGACGATGCGCCAGCGGGCGCGCATGCTCTACATGGGCGCGCCGATCGCCACGAGCGCCATCCGCACCGTGCGCACCAACGCGGTCGGCGAGGGGCTGTTCCCCAAGCCCCGCCCCGACCGCGACGTGCTGGGCATGAGCCAAGAGCAGGCGCAGGACTGGTCGAAGCGCGTGCAGCGCGAGTTCGCGCTGTGGGCCGAGGACAAGATCGCCTGCGACGCCACCGGCGTCAACACCTTCTACGAGATGCAGCAGCTCGCCATGCAGTCGTGGCTCATGTCCGGTGACGTGTTCGCGGTCATCAAGCACAGGAAGCCGCAGGCGCTGCGTCCGTACCGGCTGCGACTTCACCTCGTGGAGGCCGACCGCGTGGCGACCCCGACCGCGTACGCGACGGGCCTGCCCGACGCCTACACCACCGGCGTCAACAGCGAAAACGACAACAAGATATACGACGGAGTGGAGATCAACGGCGACGGCGAGATAGTCGCCTACCACATCCGCAAGGGCTATCCCGGCGACTTCACGGCCGGCGCCGTGCAGTTCACGCGCGTGCTCGCCATGGGCCGCAAGACGGGGCTTCCGAACGTGCTTCACGTCATGGAGAGCGAGCGGCCGGACCAGTACCGTGGCGTCAGCTACCTCGCGCAGGTCATCGAGCCTCTGCTGCAGCTCCGGCGCTACACGTCCAGCGAGCTCACCGCCGCCGTGGTGGAGTCGTTCTTTACCGCGTTCGTCAAGGTGGAGGGGGCCTACGAGAACCCGTTCAACGAGACCGGGACGGGCGTCATCGGCGCGGACGGCGACGACGAGGAGATAAGCCGCGACCCCGACGAGTACGAGATGGGGCCGGGGCAGGTCAACTTCCTCGAACCCGGCGAGGACATCACCTTCGCCGACCCGAAGCGCCCGAGCTCGGGCTTCGAGGCGTTCATGCAGGCGATGTGCCGGCAGGTGGGAGCGGCGCTGGAGATACCCGGCGAACTGCTCCTCAAGACGTTCAACTCCAGCTACTCGGCGTCGCGCGCGGCGCTCATGGAGGCATGGAAAGCGTTCCGGATGCGGCGGGGCTGGTTCGTCGCCGACTTCTGCCAGCCCGTCTGGGAGATATGGCTCTCCGAGGCGATCGCCCAAGGGCGCATCGACGCCCCGGGCTTCTTTGCCGACCCGATCATCCGCAGGGCCTACCTCGGATGCGAGTGGGTGGGGCCGAGCCAAGGCCAGCTGGACCCGACCAAGGAGATAGCGGCCGAGGTGTCCGCGATCGACGCGGGCATCACGACGCGCGAGGCCGCCGCGATCCGCATCAACGGGAGCAACTGGGACGAGAACATGGACAGGCTGCACCACGAGGCGCAGCGCATCGCCGAGCTCGAGAGCATCGGCGCGACCGAAACGGAAGGAAGGACAGAAGATGCCCAATAGAATCATGGCGGCCATCCGAGGCCGCAAGGCGAGAGCCGCCGCCATCAAGCCGCAGCTCGCCGCGACCGACCTCGGCAACGGCGAGGCGGAGATCGTCATGTACGGCGACGTCACGGAGAACGAGCCGGTGAACTGGTGGACCGGCGAGCCGACCGGCGAGCCGACCATATCCGCCCAGCGCTTCATCGACGAGCTGCAGGCGATCCGCAACGCGTCGCACATCAGCGTGCGCCTGAACTCAGGCGGCGGCGACGTTTTCACGGGCGTCGCGATCCACAACGCGCTGAAGGAGCTGCCGGGCACCAAGACGATCCACATCGAGGGCCTCGCCGCGTCCGCAGCGAGCATCATCGCCTGCGCAGGCGACGAGGTGGTGGTCCATCCCGGCAGCATGTTCATGATCCACAAGGGCTACGTCGGCATGTACGGATGGTACACGCCCGACGAGCTCGCGCTCACGCAGAACCAAGCGGAGGCCATCGTCAAGTCCATGACCAACATCTACACGGCCAAGACCGGCCGCAGCGAGGACGAGATCGGCGAGCTCGTGGCCGCCGAGACGTGGTTCGTCGGACAGGAGATCGTGGACGCGGGATTCGCCGACACCCTCGCGGAGCCAGACGATGACGACGACACCGACCAAGGGGAGGTCGACGACGTTGTGTACGACGCAAGCGCCCGCACGCTCACCGTGCGCGGCATCCGCCACGACGCGTCGATGTTCCGCAACGTCCCCACAGCCGCAGTCCACGCGGCACAGGCAGGGCTACACGCGGCCGGAGAGACACCGGCCGCTGCAGCGATAGATAAGGCAGCGCCGCCCATGGCGGCAAAAACGAAAGGAGAGACGCATATGGAAACCGTAGCAGAGCTGCGAGCGTCGCATCCCGAGCTTGTCGCCCAGATCGAGGCGCAGGCTGCGGAGAACGAGCGCGAGCGCATCAAGGCCATCGACGAGATCGCCGGAAGCGTCGCGCCCGACATGGTTGCCAAGGCGAAGTTCGAGGAGCCGATCACGGCCGGCGAGCTCGCCGTCGCATCCATCAAGGCAGGAAAGGACAGCGCGTCCAAGTTCCTCGCCGCCATCGAGGAGGACGACGACGAGTCTAAGGCCGACGACGTTGACTCCGACCCCAACGGCGGCGGAGAGGGCAAGGACGACGAGGACAAGGAAGCCGAGGCGGCCATCAAGGCAGCGGCCGAGGTAGCCAACAGCCTCGCAGGGAGAAAGGCACGCTAATGACCAAGCGACTCGACAACATCATCGGCGAGCAGGACTACAACGGCCTGCTCGCATCCACCACTCCCTCCGCGATCGTCGCCACGGCGGAGATCGCCGCAGGCGAGGCGGACATCCCGGCGGGCACCGTCATCGTCAAGGGCGAGGACGGCAAGTACAAGCCCGCATCGGAGGCGCTCACCGCCGAGAGCATCGTGCTGGTGCTCTCCGAGGACGCGCCTGCCGCCGGCGGCATCGCCACCGGCTACAAGACCGGCAACTTCGCGCGCGGCCGCCTCGTCGCGGCCGAGGGCTACACGCTCACCGCGACCGACTTCGACTACATGCGACAGGCCGGCATCCTGTCCGAGGACGTCATCGACTAGGAGGAGATGCAAATGCCTTACAACATCTACGAAACTGCCCGCCTCATTCAGGCGGTCGAGGGGATCAACCCGGCGGACTCGTTCCTGCGCGACCGCTACTTCCCCTCCAACGGCACCGCCGACATCTTCAACAGCGAGAAGGTGCTCTGCGAGTACAAGGACGGCGACATGCGCGTGGCGCCCATCATCCTGCAGCGCCAAGGCGGCATCGCGCTCTCGCGCACGGCCGCCCGCATGTTCGAGTACGAGCCGCCCACCGTCGCCCCCAAGCGCCCCCTGACCCTCGACGAGGTGAAGGTTCGCGGCTTCGGCGAGGCGCTCTACGGCGACAAGTCGCCCGCGCAGCGCGCCCAGATCATGGTGATGCAGGACCTCATCGAGCTCGACAACTCCATCACCCGCCGCGAGGAGGTCATGGCTGCGTCCACCCTCCTGAACAACGGCTGCACCATGAAAGCGATCGGCGACGACGCGAGCAAGTTCGAGGAGTACGAGGTGCGCTTCTACGAGGGCGACGTCAACCCCGCCTCCTACGCCGTGGCGAAGAAGTGGGACGACCCCGACGCCGACATCCTCGGCGACCTGAACGCCATGGCCTCGATGCTGACCCGTCGCGGCCTCGCCGCATCCGACTTCGTGTGCGCGCCCGACGTCGCCGACTCGGTGCTGAACAACAACGGCGTGCAGCGCATGCTCGACAACCGCCGCATCGAGATCGGCACCGCCGCCCCGAAGCTCGAGGCCACGGGCGCCGCTGTGGTGTGCCAGCTCAACGTGCGCGGCCGCATCATCAGCATCATCAGCTACGATCAGGTCTACACGGACAGCGACGGCTCCACCAAGCAGTACATCCCCGCCGGCTGCGGCTCCATGACCGCGCCGAACGCCGGGCACACCGTCTACGGCGCCGTGACGCAGGTCGAGCAGTCCGACGGCGAGATGCACACCTACGCGAAGAGCCGCGTGCCGAAGTACATCGCGGACGCCAACGCCGACACCCGCGAGCTGCGCCTTACCGCCCGCCCGCTGTGCCTGCCCTACAACCGCGACCCGTTCATCTCGGCGAAGAGCCTGACGAGCGAGTAGGCCGGAGAGGACAGGAGGGAAACCATGATCCAGATCACCAACGTGGGCACCTTCGGCCGCCGCGTGGGGGCGAAGGTCGTCCCCACGACGGCCGCCGACGGCCCGTTCGAGACGGACAAGGCGACCGAGGCCATGCTCGTGGCCCAAGGCGTCGCCGAGTACGTCGATCCGACCGCAGCCGCCGCGAACGCTTCCCAGACGCAGCAGGCGGCTCCGGTCAGCTACGACCGCATGCGGAAGCAGGAGCTCTTCGACCTCGCGAAAGATCGCGGCCTCTACAACGGCCAATACGACGACATCGCGGGCAAGAAGCTCATCGAGCTCCTGAAAACGTCCGATGAGGGCGCGTCTGACGGCCGAACGGACGACGACCCGACCACGAACCCGGAAAACGGGCAAACGGCCGCCACAGGCGACGAGAACGGCCAATCCGGCGAAATCGACCCTGAAACCGCCGAAAACGGCGGGAATGACGCCGGAAGCGACGGTTCGGACCCCGCTGGCGACCCCGATGGCGCCGGGTCCGAGGGCGAGGACGGCGAGCAGCCTCCGGTCATCGACGCCGAGGGCGTCGTCGAATGACGGCGTTCAAGGAGCTCGTGGAGGCCGACCGCTCCCGCGTGTTCCTGTCCCCTGATGACTTCGGCGAGGAGCACACCGTAGACGACGTGCTCCTCACCTGCGTGCTCGACACCGACGTGCGGTCGACCCGCGCCCCGGAGCTCGGGGTGGAGTCCGGCGACGTGCGCCTGTTCGCCGCCGCCGAGGAGATCGGCCAGCGGCGCGAGGCCGGCGACGTCATGGACGTGGACGGGTCGCTCTACACGATCACCTCGTGGCAGGAGGACATGGGCGTCGCCCAAGTGTCGCTCTCGAGCGCGCGATCCGCCTACTAGCAAGCGAAAGGAGGTCGCAGCCGTGACCGTGACAGAGGGAATACACGCCCTCGCGAAGTGGCTCGAGAGCGAGGTGTGCCCGCACATCAAGCTCAAGGTGCCGTCGAACGAGAGGCAGACCGCAGCCTACGACTACCAGCTGGCGAACCCGTCAGTGCACAAGATGTACGCGCCGCCGGCGAAGCTCGCGCAGCAGGTCAACCGGGAGATATGCCCGGGCATTCTCGTCCACCTCGTCAACGGCCGCGACATGCCGCGCGAGAGCGCCCGCGACTTGAGGTTCCGGCTCCTGCTGAGCGTATGGAACCCCGGCCTCCACGCCGAGGACGCGGGCGCCGACGCCGCTCCGTTCGAGGCCAACGCCGACGGATGGAACGACGTGTGGAACTTCATGGACCTGCTGCTGCAGCGCCTCCGCAACGCGGAGCAGATAGGCGAGGTCCTCCGGGTCAAGGCCGAGGAGGGCTTCGACTACAAGCCCTACCAAGAGGACGGCGCCATCATCGACTTCTACCCGTTCTACTTCGCCGAGCTCGAGTTCTCGTGCGCGATGGCGCAGGCCCCGCCGTCGAAATACTACGCCGAGGAATACCTGTAAACGACTACGCGCCGCCCGGACCCGGGCGGCGCCTTGCATCTAGGAGGTGCAGCAAATGGCAGAATACAAGCATGGCGCGTACGGCAACCTCTCCGACTCCGTGGTGGAGTCGATGGTCACCGTCTCCACCGTGCCGGTCTACTTCGGGACCGCGCCCGTCAACCTCGTGCGCGGCTACGCGGAGGCCGACATCGTGAACGCGCCGGTGCGCCTGACGTCGCTAAGCGACGCCCGCGCCCGCATGGGCGACTCCTCCGACTGGGAGGCGTTCACGCTCTGCGAGGCCATCGCGGCGCACTACAACACCACCGCCGAGGCGGTCGGCCCCATCTACTTCGTCAACGTGCTCGATCCCGACAAGCACCGAGCGAAGAAAGAGACCGTGGAGGTCATCGGCCTCGTGAACGGCACGGCGTCGTTCGCCACGGACCGCGCGATCCTCGACACGATCACGATCGCGGCCGAGGGCGCAGACGAGGGCGCCCAGCCCTACGCCGAGGGCGCCGACTACACCCTCGCCTACAACCACAACGCCGGCAAGGTGGTCATCACCGCCAAAGAGGGCGGCGCGATGGCCGACGGCAACATCGCGGTCAGCTTCTTCGAGGTGACCCCGGAGGCCATCACCTCCGAGGACATCATCGGATACACCTCCGACGACGGCCAGTACTTCGGCATCGACGCGCTGCAGCTGCTGTATCAGGAGCAGTTCGTCGTCCCGAACCTGCTCGCCGCGCCGGGTTGGACCGACGACCCGGAGGTGTACTCGCGCCTCGTCAAGGTGGCGCAGAAGATCAACGGCCACTGGGACGCGTTCGTGGTAGCCGACCTCCCGCTGCAGGACGGCAAGAGCGCCGTGGACACCATCGACAAGGCGATCGCATGGAAGGACGACAACGCCTACGACTCGGAGCGCTCGGCGGTGTGCTGGCCGCAGGTGAGCGACTACACCGGCCGCGTGTTCCACCTGTCCACCCTCTACGTGGTCGAGTCCCTGCGCGCCGACAACGACAACGACGGCGTGCCGTTCGAGTCCTGCTCGAACAAGGCGATACCGGTATGCCGCCAGCACTTCGGCGACGGCGTTCCCAATCGCGGCTTCGACCAAGTGAGGGCGAACGGCCTCAACGAGCGCGGCATCACCACCGCGATCGGATGGGCCGGCGAGTGGGTGCTGTGGGGTCCGCACACCGCAGCCTACCGCTTCGGGTCCACGACGATGGACGCCCGCTCCATCTTCGCCACGGCCATCCGCATGCTCTTCCACATCACCAACTACTTCCAGCTGGAATGGGCGACGACGATCGACGAGCCGATGACCCGCGCGCTGCAGGACCGCATCATCAACCGCGAGCAGGCAAAGCTCGGCGGCTACGTGACGCAGGGCGCCCTGCTCGGCAAGCCCACGGTCGTGTTCGACCAAGCGAACAACCCCGACTCCTCCATCATGGAGGGCGACTTCCGCTGGGACATCTCCGTCACCCCGACGCCGCCGCTCAAGTCCGCGAGCGTCTACGTCGCCTACACCGACGAGGGTTTCAGCGCCTACTTCGAGGACGGTGAGTAGACATGCCGAAGTACCTAGACCTGCGCGGCCCCATCGCCGCGTGCACCATCTACGCCGGCGGCGAGCTCGTCGCCCGCGACGTCACCGTCACCCTGCCGGCCGTCACCCCGACCACCGGCGAGCTCAAGGGCATGGGCACCATCGAGATGCCGAACCCGACGCAGCTCGAGGCCATGGAGCTGGCGCTCACAAAGCAGGGCATCGACCGCGAGCTCGGGAAGCTCGCGAACATGAAGGCCCAGGACATCGAGGTCCGCTGGGTCCAAGACGTCATGAAGAGCGACGGCACCACGGCCCCCGAGGGATGCAAGGCGTTCATGCGCGCAATCTCCAAGGGGCTGCCGGGGCTGTCCGTGGAGCCGGGCAGCGTGTCCGAGAACGAGATGACGTTCTCGGTGCTGCGCTACCAGCTCTTCGTCGGCGGCAAGGAGATCGTGCTCGCCGACAAGCTCAACGCCATCCTGCGCGCGAACGGAAAGAACTACACGTCGGGCATCGACTCGCTGCTGTAGCGCGCAAAGGAAAAGAACCGACCGACGAGGGCGCGGGACGATCCCGCGCCCTCCTCTTTTTTCAGGAGGGAAACCATGCAAGGAAAGCTCGAACTGCACGCACCAATCGAGATCGACGGCAACGAGGTCTCGGAGCTCACCTACGACCCGAGCCAGATCACCATCACGCAATTCGCCGCCGCCGAGGCCGCCGCGAAGAAGAAAGCGGCGAACCTCGTGGCTATCGCCGAGTTCGACTACACGTTCCACTTCTACCTCGGCGCGTACTCGATCATTGCCGCCAATCCCAGCATTGACGTAACCGACCTCGAGCGCATCAAGGGCCTCGACATCATGCAGCTCATCGAGGTGGGACGTTTTT
>ERZ778516.2290-NODE-2290-length-13009-cov-8.773583_pt1 | contig 13009 bp, 17 predicted proteins | sample MGYA00510342_ERZ778516 | MGnify/ENA primary metagenome ERZ778516 (study PRJEB29527, sample SAMN07138961) | mouse gut metagenome | material: feces | host: mouse | place: China:Nanjing | collected 2016-01-25 ...
TTCGACTCCATCGACAACAAGGACCAGTACCGCCTGATGGACATGAGCGCCAGGTGCGGGAACCGTGACGGCGCCGCCCTTCGCTATGTAGCGGAGCGCCTGATGACAAGGCCGGAGGCCATCAAGCTCCTGATCCTCATTTCGGACGGGCAGCCTGCGGCAGACAATTACTACGGCACGGAAGCGGAGGCAGACCTGCGGGGCATCAAGAAGGAATACTCCGCCAAAGGGATACAGATGTTCGCCGCCGCCATCGGGAGCGACAAGCCGAACATCCAGCGCATCTACAGGGACGGCTTCCTTGACATCACGAATCTGGAGCGGCTCCCCGTAAACCTGGGCCGGCTGATCATCCAGAAAGTAAAGAACCAGTATGCAGCATAAAACAGATTTCAGAAAGAAGGTATCAGCATGAACATGAATGAAGGCTACATCTCCAACCAGATCGCTGTCTACAAGAACAGCAAGACCCTGCTGGAGTTCCAGGACAAGCTCAGGGTCGCCCCCGTCACATCCTATGCCCATATCCACGCAGGCGGCGAAAAGGGCGCAGACGGAAGGCGGGTGCATTCCCTGATCGGGGTGCTGATGAAGGACTATTCCAAAGGCACCGGGGACAAGACGGTCACCGTATGCGCCAACATCTCCCCGCAGGAGGCGAAGTTCATCTTAAGCCGCCTGAGCGCCGGTTTCCAGGAATACGCCTTCCAGCAGGACAAGATCTTCGGCGACAAGGATGAACAGGGCTACGCAAAAGTTTCAAAGGTACGGGTTATCCGCGCCACAAAGGACGGCAGAGGAAATGCCCGGAAACTCCCCTGGTATGTCGAAGTGGAAAACGGCAGAGGGATACCGCAGCAGAATGCCAACGGCGGGACCTATATGAAGGCCAATTCCTTTGTCAGCACGGGAAAGGTATATGCCAACTTAAGCGACCTTGACCTGTTCGGTCTCCTGAGCAGCGTGTCCTCCTATATCGACTGCTGGGAACACGCCATCGCGCCGTCACTCATCACAAAAGCAAAGAACGCCATGGCAGCAAGACAGGCAGCCGGCAATGCCGCTTAAAAGCCGCCATGCAATATGTTTAAGAAGGGAATGCCCGCCTGGGCGTTCCCTTCTTTTTATGAAAGGAGACCAGATGAAAGAAACGAAGACATCAGGCATCATCCGCAGGCTCGATGACCTGGGCAGGATCGTTGTGCCGCGTGAGATCCGAAGGCTCCTCCAGCTCCATGAGGGGGACGCCATGGAGATAAGCGTGGCGGGAAACAGCATCCGCCTGAGCAGATACCAGCCGCTGCGCTTCCATGAGGCGCTGTGCGGGCCGTACCTTACGGCTTTCTGCAGGAGCTTCCAGCTTGCCTGCGCCATCTGCGACACGGAGCATGTGATTGCCTCCAGGGTGGCCACCATCCCGAAGGAGCCCATGCTGTCGCAGGCCGCAAGGAAACACATCCTGGCACTGGAGCCTTACCTGTACGCTCCCGGCAGCCAGATGCCGCTGCTGGAGGATAAAAGCCACCCGGTAGACACCCTCTACCCGGTGGGCACAAAGGAACAGCCTGCGGGGGCCGTGGTGCTGCCGCATTACCGTAGCGTGACAGATACGGAGCGGATATGCGCCCGGCTTCTCGCAGACATCTTAACAGAAACCATCATACAGGAGGAAAAAAGTATATGAGCAGACTACATGAAATGACACCCTTACAGAGACAGTTCGCAGAGGAACACCAGAATATCGTATTCCGCTTCCTACAGAAAAAGGGACTCCCGACTGACGATTATTATGACATCGTGATCTTCGGGTATCTCCATGCGGTACAGGAATATAATGAAAACCCTGCCCTGTCCCGTTTCCGGTTCGACACGATTGCGTGGACAAAAATGAGCGACTGCCTGATGAAGCATTATGCTTACAAAAACAAGCCCAAACGAAAAGCGCCTACAGTCAGCATCCATACCTGTATCAGTGACGGGCTATCCCTGGATGAAATCCTGCCCGACCGCCGGAAGGACCTGCAGGCACAGGCGACAGACCGCCTGCTTGCAATGGAGATACTCTCCTGCCTGACGGAAACAGAACAGCAGATGGTACACTTAAAAGCCGACGGGCTGACCTGCCGGGAGATCGCAGAAATATTTTCCACCACTGTACATAGTATCAACGGGCGGTTCCGCCGCATGAGGATGCGCCTTACGGAAATGGATTTCTAAGCAAAGGAGTGAGGAAAAAATGATAATCAATCGAATCGGTGACAAATTTGAATATGAAAGTATGACCTATGTAATTGGCGCTCCCATTGTGGGAACACCGGAAAGTGCGTATGAGGGGCTGTATGGGACGATAACGGAAATCCGTGACGGTGAGGATAAGGAAACGGAAAATGAAACGCCGGATCTGTACTGTTCTTTTGGGACTCCCGCACTCCCCTGCGAAGTAAAAAAGCTGGAAAAGGTTTTTTCTGACCTGTACCAGCAGCCAAAGGACATTGACGACATTATTCTGGATTTTGTCATTATGGCCCCGTCAATGGTGGAGCCTCTCGACGATTTGAAAAAGTGCCGTCACCACCCAGAGATTTATATTCTTTTGGAAGACCGGGCAGCAGATGGCGAGCAGATAAATTCGTCCCAGGTCTATACGGATTTTAATGATGCGAAACGCATGCTGTCACAAAAGCTGAAGGAAGAGCAGGAAATCGGCTGTGTTTCCCAATGGACGGATGAAGAGAAGTTTCTGGAGTATTCAGCGGAACTATATTATGAATGCTATATTGAGGGCGAATACTGCAAGAACCACTATCATATTGCAATCATATCCCAACAGCTCTGTGCTTCCGACCGATTTGTCAGAGAAATGGCGGAGGTCTATAAGGCATCCTGCATAGAGGAGGGCTGACATGATAAAAGAACAAATATTAGAACGTGCAGCCGCCATTCTGGAGAAGGAATTTGGCTCAGACTGGCAGGGCATCGCACAGGAACTGGGGACGGAAAATCTAAGGAAGCGCGTTGGGAAGGAACTGACCTCCTTCATGACATTTCCTGACCGTGGAAACGGCGGGAACAGCCAGTGGCGGGGCAACTGCTCCCCGGAGGTGGTATCCTCCATCCTACGTTATATCCTTGACACCAAACGCTATTATGGGAAAGACACCTCGCAGTTTGTACTGCTCGATCCCATGTCCGGCTCAGGCACCAGCAAGGCTGCCGCAGACAAAAATGGCGTAAGGTCCATCCTTTATGACTTAAACCCTGCCCCTTCTGTGGGCAGGGGCGGATGGAACGCACTGAAAAATGATGTGGAGGACTCGGCGGACTTAATCTTTTTCCATCCGCCATATCATAACATCATCCAGTATTCCGGGAATATGTGGGGCAAGCCCCACCCGGATGACCTGTCCCGGTGCGAAAATTACAATGATTTTCTGGAAAAGTTAAACCTCTGCATCCGGAAGTTCTATATGGCGCTCAGGAAAGACGGCCGCATGGCTGTGCTTGTGGGCGACATCCGAATGCAGGGCAGGTTCTATTCCATACAGAATGACATGATGCGGATGGGGGATTTTGAATCCTTCCTGGTAAAGGGGCAGTTCAACTGCGTTTCCGACAGCCGGAGATACCAGAAGCCCTTCATCCCCATCGTGACAGAATACCTGCTCCTGCTGCACAAGAAGGATGCCCTTTTAGTGCCTTTCCATTTTTCAAAGGACAGCACCTTCTCCGTGGCGGACACAGACCTGACCGCCCTGACATGGCACCACCTGATCCGCATGACCCTTGAGAGCGTTGGCGGCAGGATGGCGCTGACGGATCTGTACGATAAGCTGCAGGGACATCCAAAAGCAAGAAAAAATGAACACTTCCGGGAGCGCATCCGCGCAACCATCTATGAACACAAAGACCAGTACACTGCCTGCGGGAACGGCGTATACCGTCTGAACTACCAGGTCGCATAAAGGAGGATAACGATATGCTTGCATTATTTAAGAACAGAAACAATGACCAGAACCAGGAACCGGCGTTCAAACGTGAGGTTTCCGTAACCGGCGCACTGACGGATGTGCTGCGGCCGGGACTCCCTGCCCTGTACCTTTACCAGGGGAACCTGATCCGCACTTCCACCGTGCAGGCCATCCTGGAGGCTTCCTCCAGCCATGTGCGGTTCGAGACACAGAACAGCATCTACACCATTTCCTACAATAACCAGCCGGGAGAAGGCTTCCGCGTAATCGCCTGATCCCTGCATGGCCTTTAAACTGATCCGGGGCTGCCTGCCGTGTGCTGCGGCCCCCTTTTGAAAGGAGGCATCACCATGAATGGAACACAGGACAGGGAGACCGCCCTGCTCCGGGAGAAGCTGGCAAAGCTCCTGTCTACCCTGAAGAATAACCGGGAGAACGTTCCCCTTGACACCCTGAAGACAAAGTACAAAAAAGCCTACGGTGCATTATGCGCGGACATCCGGCGCTCCGCATCGGACTATGCAAGGCAGACCGTGCTGCGCGGCATCCGTATCCGCAGGGACTATCTTGATGAGGCCGTCCCCATCATCAACGGGACGATTGAACGCTCCGGCATCTTAAGGCAGCTCTCACGGGCAGCCTTCTCCCATCAGGACATGGCGGAATTTGATTCCCTTGCCGGAACACTGCGGGAGAAAATCCTTGCTGACCTTGAGCCTTTCTATGAAAAGCACCTCGCATTGTATATCACGCAGGAATGTCTGGAAAATCCGGATATACCGCCACTGATCTACTGCGTGGCAAGCCACTGCTTCTGGCAGGACGGGAAATGGATTCCGCTGGAGCTTTACAAAAAGGACAATGCGCGTCCACAGCAAAAGAGCGCATGAACACTGACTAAGAAAAGGAGGACGAAATGAAAAATTTACAGATTAGAAGAACCCTAAACGGGCAAAAAGCCACCATCACGCTCACGGATGACGAACTGGAAAAGGCATACCGCATCATGGAACGCCGCTATCTGGACGAGGACTTTGCCAATGCCCTTGCGGATGCCGCGCAGGACCCGGATGAACGCTTACGCTTCCATTCGGGGCACCTTGAGGAATTTCCCGAAATATCGGACTGGCTCTGTATGTGCTTTGATGATCTTTATGATGCCAACATGGGGCATAATGACCTGATTGAACTCACACTCAACCACCTTCACAACGAATCCCTCAAGCCGCAGTTTTTCCTGACTCTCTCAGAGATGGTTCCGGCGGTCTGCATGGGAATCGAAAAGGATATAGCAGACTGTGAACAAAGCTGCGACAGATACCACCACTGCAGCAATATAGCCGAAGCAAACGGCAGAATCAGGCAGTGGGAAACCCTCGCTTCCCTGATCTCCGTGCACAACAATGGAAGCTGTACCTGCGGTACCACTGATGACACTGGAGAATGCCCGGCAGCAAAATACTTAAAGGGCGTATGGGACATCAGCGATTTCTTCCACTCGGAAGTCAGGAAGGAGGCGGTGTAAGATGTCGAATATCTGTATGGATACCGTGGTTTTTTATGCTGCATCGGAAGGGCAGGAAAAAGGGCTTGCCGCACTGAGACAGGCTGTCAGCGCCTGTTATCCTGACGGGACTTCCGTGGATGGTTCCAGGCTCTGCCGGATATTCGAGCAGAACAGTATCCCGACGGACGGCCTGAACCTCCGCAGCAATGTAACATATACCGACCTTGCCGGGGACGGGCACATCACCCTGTACTGCGACTCTGCATGGAACCCCATGTATGAAGCATACTTATGCCTCGCAGACCATTTCGGCGTGAGTTTTGAACTGCAGGCGGAGGAATCCGGATGCGGCGTATATATCAACACCGATATAAACGGGGCCTACCTGCCTACCCACTATAAGGCATATCTGTCGGAAAGAGCCCAGGACGGCTCCCTGGATACCCTCTTTGATGCTGCAGGCGGCGATACGGATCTCTACTTTGAGTCAGACAGAGAACTGCTCCAGTGGTTTCGGGAACACGGCGGCATCCCTGCCGCCACGCTGGAGGAATTAAGAGGACATCTGGATGAGGACTGCATCTCCATCCATGAATTTGTGAACCCATATTAAGAGGAGGGACAGAAAATGGCATTATACAAAAAGCTGGATCTGTGGTCCGTATCGGACGGGCTGGATAAGATGATGGACTACTGCTACAACGGGAATGAGAAGGACAGCCCCTACTGGGACCATTACTGTGACCAGATCAATGAATTATGCAACATGGCGGCTGACCTGTATACAGAACTGGAGGGGATCAAGAGCAGGCTCTGGTATCAGATGCCCGCAAAAAAGATCGCTTTCTGTGATGAGGACGACTGCAGCCAGACGGCGACGGCCTGGTTCAACACTGCTGCAGCAATGTTAGCGGATACTGACATGACGGAGCTTCTGGAACATGAGAACATCTACTGTGCAGACGAATGGGCGGAAAAGCAGAAACGGATCTTGGCCCTGAACCGACTGACCAAACAACAGCAGATGTTCCTCTATACGGAAGTCACTGGTTTTATCACCCGGTATCTGGAGCTGTCCGCAGCATTTGACACCATCGAGGCAGTCATCACGGAGCTGGATTACCACCAGTCTGCCATAAAGGGCAGGGGAACCGCCACGCTCCCGCAGACAGCGTATGTCTGAAGACCGCCTGAAAAACAACAGATAATACAAAATGATGAGAATGGAGGATTTTATGTATATTACTGCATCAACTTACGGGGGCATCGACTGGCATGACTCCCGTATCATCAACGAACAGTTACAATACAACGGTTCCTACAATATTGACGAAGCCTATGTCCCGCAGGCCATTGCGGATGACATCGCCAAAGATTTCCCCTATGTGGAGAGCATCCGGGAAAAGGTCCTGCAGGCGCTTTCCGAAAAGTCCTGCTTTCAGTTTATGATCAGGCTGGAAGAAAAGGACAGCTCCGGAAACGTGGCCTACCGGGACTGCGCAGCCTATGAATCCTACGGAAAAGTCTATCTTGAGAACGAAGCTGCCTTTGACGGCAGTGAACGGGCGCTGACGCTGGATTATGCTTTCGGACAGGTTTCCTATATCACAACCTACCATGCAGAGGACATCCCGGATGACCAGCTTGGCTATATCGTGACGGAGGATTTCCTTGCGCCATTCAAGGGCATTCCGGTTGTGCAAAGGATGTACCATGACATCTTTGACGGGCTGGAGGCAGCGCAGGATTATGCCGAAAATTTCAGGCTGCATGGATTAGAATGCCAGCCATCCATCGCGACTTTACTTGCCTGCCATAAGGGGAACGTCACCCGGACAGACTGGTACCGCCAGCAGAAAGAAGCGATGCGGCTGATGGAAGAAAAAGGGCAGACCTATCTGGACGAAAGCTTCTGCATATTTGTCCTAGGACACGTAAAAAAACTGGAAAAAATGGGAGATAGAAAGGAAACAGCATAATGAAAAAACAAAAAGAGGCCATAAAGTGCTCCGTCTGCCGGCACTGCAGCGGGTTCCGCCCTCTGGGAAATACGAGGACCGGCTTCACCTGCGGACATCCGGACCAGCGCTATATCGAGAACTATTTCCATGAAAAAGGGATACGCAAAATGCCCGGTTTCCTTGGATTCGGGGCAAGATATTCGGATACTGTCCCTGTCAGGACGTCACCGGCATGGTGTCCGGAGAAAAAAGCGCCTGAACAAAACTGAATAAGAATCAACCTGGAGATGCAGCTTGTTCTGTGTCTCCTCTTTTTATCCGCAATATACAATATATAGTATTTTTTATTTGACTAAATCTATATATTGTGTTATCATGAATTTGTTATTGAATTTTGTGCAGTTCCAGAACGAGAAGCACACGCTGTTTAAGTTTGTACGGAGTCAGGAAGTATAAAGTGCAGGACACTTTACGCCTTCTGGCTCTTTTTATGTCTGCAGGACTGATTTTACTGCAGGCTGTCATACAGCATATCTGTACGCAGGCAGGAATGACTACGGCAAAAGCCGTCATCGTCTCCTGCCTTTTTTCGTTCAAGGAAGGAGGCCGGAAACAGGGATTCACAGATTTAATGGCAAAAATAAAAAAGAAAAGAGGTAAAACGAATGATACAGGCATTAGAACGTATCCATGAGCTGGTAGACAGGCTCAACCAGTACCGCCATGAATACTACAACCAGGATGCGCCCAGCGTTCCAGATGCGGTCTATGACCGTCTTTATGATGAGCTGGAGCTTTGGGAGAAAGATACGGGCATCATCTTCAGCAACTCCCCCACCCAGACCGTAGGCTATAAGGCCGTCAGCAGCCTGGAGAAGGTACGGCACAGCATCCCGCTGCTCTCACTGGCCAAGACCAAGATGGCAGGTGAACTGGCTTCTTTCCTGAAGGGCCATGCGGCGTTGCTCATGCTGAAGCTGGACGGTCTGACCGTAAAGCTTGTTTACGAAAACGGGGAACTTGTGGAAGGCTCCACCAGGGGCGACGGCGACGAGGGGGAACTCATTACCCACAACATTGCCGCCTTCCAGAACGTGCCAATATCCATCCCCTATAAAGAGCGACTTGTGATAATCGGCGAAGGCTTCATCCATAAGAGCGACTTTGAGCGTCTGAAGGATACGCTCACCGGCAGCGACGGGAAACCCTACCGCAATGCAAGGAACCTTGCCTCCGGCTCCATCCGGTGCCTGGACGCAGGTGTCTGCAGAGAACGCAAAGTCAGCTTCTGCGCCTTCAATGTCCTTGAGGGGCTGGATGAGTTCAGTGACATGCGGGACAGCCGCCACAAACTGCTGTCCCTTCTGGCCGAGTTCGGCTTCGAGATATGCCCCGCTGTATGGATCAGTCCGGACACAAAGGCGGAGGATTTTACGGCAAGGATTCAGGAAATGACAGATTTTGCGGATCGTCTGGACATCCCCATAGACGGGATGGTGCTGCGCTTTGACAGCTTTTCCTACTCCGCAACCCTGGGCAGGACCGGACACCACTACAACGACGGCATTGCCTTCAAATTCGAGGATGACACCTATGAGACCGTCTTCCGCTCTGTCGAATGGCAGACCGGCCGCAGCGGCGAGATCGCTCCTGTTGCAGTATTCGACACTGTGGAGATTGACGGCTGCGAAGTATCAAGGGCAAGCCTGCACAACCTGTCCTTCATCAAAGGGCTTGAGCTACACCCCGGATGCCGCATCCTGGTATCCAAGCGGAACATGATCATCCCCCATGTGGAGGAGAACCTGGACCGTGGCGCATACGCGGACATGGTGCCGGACACCTGCCCCTGCTGCGGACAGCCCACACGCACCTACTCCAGGGACGGCGACAGGGGGCGTACCATCGAAACGCTCCACTGCGACAATCCTGAGTGCGGCAGCCGCATCCTCCAGAGGTTCGTCCATTTTGCAGAAAAGAAAGCCATGGACATCAGGGGGCTTTCGGAAGCAACCCTGGACCAGCTCATCCGGATCGGCGCCTTAAAGGGTTATCAGGACTTGTACCACCTTGACCGCTACCGGGATGAGATCACCGCACTGGAAGGCTTTAGGGAAAAATCCTATGAAAACCTGATTGCTTCCATCAACGAGAGCCGGAATACCACCTTTGTACGCTTTGTGGTGGCAATGGATATCCCCCTGATCGGTAGGACGGCCAGCCGGATACTGGAAAAGCATTTCCACGGGAACTTGCGGGATCTGGAGCTGGCTGCACTGGACCGCTTTGATTTTACCTGCCTTGAAGGGATCGGCGACGCTATGAGCAGCAATATCCATGAGTGGTTCCGCAATCCGGACCACATCCTATTATGGCGGAACTTACAGAAAGAATTACACTTTGATAATGGTTTGGATGCACAGGCATCCGAAGAGGAGAACAATATGACAAATAACAGCACATTTGCAGGATGCACAATCGTAGCCACAGGAAAACTTGAGAACTTTACCCGCGACGGTATCAACGCCAGGATCATCAGCCTCGGCGCCACGCCCGGCAGCTCCGTCACCAAAAAGACAGATTACCTGATCTGCGGTGAAAAAGCCGGCAGCAAGCTGGCAAAGGCACAGCAGCTCGGCGTGAAGGTACTGACTGAGCAGGAATTTCTGGATATGATTGCTTCCTGAGCATGACCGGTTTTTACCTGATGGGGAGTGCTGCCTGAATGTAAATACGAAAAATGACAGGAGGTTATGCAGATGAACATTTCAGGTATTCCACTAACAGTAAGATTAACAAATGTTTTTGCTGCAGAAGCAATGCCGGAAACAGAGCGGGAAATTATCTGTATTGCTGAGGATGAAACCACGGCTGTCCTTAGACAGCGCTGGATTGCCTGCTATATGCTGTATGACTGGAATTTCCGTCATGCAGATTCTGCTTATCTCAGCAATAAGTATACATGGGTGCAGAAAGTATGCAGACAACTGGAGGGTGCCGTCATAGACGCATCATCTTTGAAAGACACCCTGACAGATGCCCTCAATCAGGTCCTGCTTGAAGATGTTGAGGATTTTATCCAGACGCACATGAAAGTGTGGAAATGTGACCGCTTAACGGTAGAATCTGAAGTTGCAAAAGCAGTGGTGGAAATTTTTTCTGAACAGGCATCATAAGAAAAGAGGCTTTTCACATACACTGACGGAAAAACAGCCGATGCCGTTCCATGTGCCATCGGCTGCGCTCCTTCTGTATGTGCCAGTAAGCATTTCTGCCCTGCTGAATCTTTATAATAGCATTCAACAAAAACACACAACTTAGAAAGAGAGGTAAATTTATGACAAATACAGACAAAACCGTCCAGCACCTGAACCTGACAGATAACTTCCTTTTTACAAAGGTAATGGACGACATGGAAATCTGCAGGAAGGTATTGGCAAAAATACTGGGTGTCCCTATACAGGAAACCGCAATACCCGATGAACCGGAAACAACCGGCATACCCTGTAACGGGCAGTGCATCCATCGGCACGCTTACAGCGCTGAAAAAGAGACTGTCTATGATGTGAAAATGGAGTGCATAGACCATGACAAAGCCTTGCTCCCCAAAAGGGCAAGGTATTATGAAGAAAGCATGGACTCCGGCGTCATTTCTTCCGGGCTGGGCTGCAGGAACCTGAAAAGATCCTTTGTCATCTTTATCTGCACCTTTGACCCGTTCACGGACGGACGCCATATCTACACCTTTGAAAACCGGTGCAGGGAATATCCTTCCCTTTCCCTTGGGGATGGGGCCACAAAGATATTCCTGAATACAAAAGGAACGGTCAATGATGTGGACCAGGAGATGCTGGAGTTCCTTTCCTATGCGGAAAACACTACTGACGCTATCGCAGCACAGGCGGCCAGTCCGCTGGTCAGGGAAATCCATAAAAGAGTGACTGAAATAAAACAGGATAAGGATATGGCGGATGAATATGCAGGCTTTGCCGCATCCCCCTGTGAAAGCAGCATAAAATAAGGTAATGCCGGACCGGCATCTGCTAGCGCTTATTACATATAAGGTTTCCATCCAAAACCATAAAACAATTTTCAAACTGCAACTGACAAAACGGCGGCACCATGCTATAATGGGAAAAAGAGGATGGCTTTTATGTAAAATCGTGCAGGCAGACACCGCAGACCCTGAAAATGAACGAATATGGAGGAAATAATGTCAGAAGGAATTGCATACCAGAACAAGGACATTCTGTTCAAGATCCTTGGCCAGACCTACAAAGAAAAAAGCTTTGCGGCATACGGAATCGATCTCCCGCCTATCCGGGAACTGCTTCCGACAAACCTGCCGAAAATCTCAGCAAACGAAAAAGACATTGACAACCTGTTCCTGCTGGAAGACGGGACATACGCCATTGTTGACTATGAAGCTGAGTATAAAAAACTGAATAAGATAAAATACCTGAATTATATTGCACGGGTTACGGAAAAATACTACAAAGAAGACGGAAACTTTGATCTGCGCCTGATCGTCATCTACACCGGCGATGTAAAAAGCGCTGAACCCGATTTTGAAACCAAATGCCTTACCCTCCGCACGGAACAGGCTTTCCTGTCCCACATAGACGGCGAAACGGCATTTAACACGATCCGGCAGAAAATCCATTCCGGCGCGGTGCTTGAGGATGATGACCTGATGAAGCTGGTCATCCTGCCCCTGACAGTCCCCGGTTCCAAAGGGAAACAGGAAATGCTGGAAAAGGTTGTGGATCTGGCAGAGCAGATACCGGACAGGGAACAGCGGATCTTTACCCTCTCCGGCGTAATTGTTGCAAGTGACAAATTCATCAGCAGAGAATATCTGGAGCAGATAAGGAGGAGAATCAACATGACACAGTTAGGACAGCTTTATGAAAAAGAAAAGATTGAATATGGCAACCAGAAAGTACGGGAAACTTCCATACGGGAGAGAACGGAAATGGCTCTAAAAATGTTAAATCGCAATATTGACATCATTGACATTATGGAAGTTACCGGTCTGACCGAAGATGAACTTCTTCGGCTTCAGGAAAAAAGTGTAACTGTTTGATTCTAAGCAGGTATCAGGGGGAAGTATTTGCTTCCCCTTGGTTTCATAAATAACCATTTAGCAAGTATATGATTTTTTACAGTTTATAGCCAAAACACATGGAGAATCAACATGACACAGTTAGGACAGCTTTATGAAAAAGAAAAGATTGAATATGCTAATCAGAAAGTCCGGGAAAATACCAAGGAAATTGCAAAATCTTTACTTGAAGATGGCACTGAAATCATAAAGGTTATGAGAGCCACTGGTCTTACGGAGGAGGAACTTCTCAATCTTCAAAATGACTTATTAACAGTATAAGAGGTATACACAGCAACTTAGGACCGGTTTTTACCAGTCCTTTTCTATTGTTGACTTCTAAGTTAAGAGCGTTTGCGGAAGGATTTGAACCTTCGGTGCGTTGCTGCACACTTTTCTTAAAGGATGGCACCTTAAACCACTCGGACACGCAAACGGAAAGTGGATGGGGCAGGACTCGAACCTGCGG
>ERZ778516.2292-NODE-2292-length-13000-cov-3.177984_pt1 | contig 13000 bp, 10 predicted proteins | sample MGYA00510342_ERZ778516 | MGnify/ENA primary metagenome ERZ778516 (study PRJEB29527, sample SAMN07138961) | mouse gut metagenome | material: feces | host: mouse | place: China:Nanjing | collected 2016-01-25 ...
TGCGCAGAATATGGGGAAACAGATAAGGCCTTTGCCATGCTGCGTGAGATGGTGCAAAATCCCAAAGACTGGGAGAAAGAGGATCTGCCGGAGTATATGGAGGCTTATGCGGCGCTGCTTCTTATGGACGCAGAACAGGAAACGTCCTGTTTTATGGAAATTGGGACCTCATTACTCCATGCCCTTGAGATTCAGGGAAAGTATCTGCAGGAGGAGGCGGTAGTGATTATCCTGCTGTTAAGCCAGTTCCTTAACAACCCCCTATGGGGAGAAAAGGAGTTTGAGTTAGCGGAAAAAATTATGCAAAACGTGCAGGAGATTACTGATAATTCCACAATGCAGGAAATCGCTGATGACGAGGGAATACAGGAGTTCATCAAGACAGCACAAATCGGCATGCGCCTGGAGAAACTGGAGATGGATGCACGTTTTGGGAAGACAATGCGCCTTGCGGCAGAAGCATTTTATGTTATGTCCCAGGACGATATGTGCGATGCGTACATAAGAAAATTCGCCATAACTGACACAAAGCTTTGCATGATTATGGAAAAAGAGGAAATTTTAAAGCAGGCGGAGATTTTAAAACAGGAGTATGGCTTTTTATATAAAGAAATCGAACCTTTCCTTCAGCAGCTTTCCGATGAAAAAAATCTTATCTTTTTAAAGGAGAGGCTGTTAAAAGACTACGGGAGGATGTATCCGGAATTTAACGAGGGGTATTTTGCAGAAAAATATCCCCAGGAGATGAAGCGGTTTACCGGCACATCTTTTTATGAGGGGGATATGCCTTATGTGAGGACAGAAAACAAAGTGGGCAGGAATGCCCCCTGCCCTTGCGGTTCCGGGAAAAAATATAAGCAGTGCTGCGGGAGGAAATAGGAAAATTTTCATTTCTGCCAAAGTTTACAAGTATGGAAAGAAATGCTATAATGCACATAGATATTGTGAATCATATCTATGTGTATTATTTTTGTACAAATGCAGATAATGTGTGTAGAATGATAAAAGTTTTTGGAAGAGAAAGAAGATACGGGATGAAATCAATGAATATAGACAGAAAACTGTGGATAAGACGCACGTTTTTAATGTGTTATGACATTTGCGCTGTGTTTGCGGCAAGCATGCTGGCGCTTTTGATTCGCTTTGACTTTAACTTTTTTGCAATACCGGTGCAGTTTGTGGAAAATGTGTGGAAAGCCTATCCCGCAATCGCGGTGATTACCATACTTGTGTTTTGGATTTTCCGCCTGTATTCCAGTATCTGGAGTTTTGCCGGGGCTATTGAAACCATGTATGTCTTTTCCGGCTGTGTAATCGTTTCTATTTTAAATATGATACTTTTGCTGTTGTCCCACCCAGAGACAGGCTTTCCGGTGCCCAGAAGTTACTATGCCCTTTTTGGGATTTTTCTCCTGGGGCTGATTTTTGTCAGCCGGTATATGTACCGGGGACTGCGGGCTTTACGGAATATGCGCAGAGATGCGGAATATACCCGGAATGTACTGGTGATCGGCGCCGGGGAGGCGGGGGACGCCCTGATAAAGGAAATAAAAAACAGCCGCTATTTAAAGAAACGGGTAGTGGGTGTAATTGATGATAACAGGAGTAAAAAAGGCAGGTTTATCCACGGGGTAAAAATAGTGGGAGACAGGGACGATATTATTGAAAAATGCCAGGAACTCCATGTCCATGAAATTATAATAGCCCTGCCGTCGGTGTCCCCGAAGAAGAAAAAAGCGATTCTGGATATCTGTAAAGAGACGGGATGCGAACTGAAAAATCTTCCGGGAATCTATCAGCTTGTGAATGGGGACGTAAGTGTCAGCAAGCTGAAGGATGTGGATGTCAACGATTTACTGGGGCGGGAGCCTGTGGAAGTGGATTTGGATTCCATAATGGAGTATGTGAGAAATAAGGTAATTATGGTGACAGGGGGCGGGGGCTCCATAGGGAGCGAGCTTTGCCGCCAGATTGCCAGCCATCATCCCAAAAGGCTTGTAATTGTGGATATTTATGAAAATTCCACATATGATGTACAAAACGAGTTAAAGGCAAAATATCCGGAAATGGATATGGTGGTTCTTATTGCCTCTGTGCGCAATACCAACCGTATGAATTCCATATTTGAGACCTACCGCCCGGAAATTGTGTATCATGCAGCGGCCCACAAACATGTGCCTTTAATGGAGGACAGTCCCAATGAGGCCATAAAAAATAATGTTATCGGCACATGGAAAATGGCGGAGGCTGCCAACCGTTACCATGTAAAACGCTTTGTAATGATTTCCACGGATAAGGCGGTAAATCCCACCAATATTATGGGAGCCAGCAAACGTATCTGCGAAATGATTATCCAGACTTACAACAAGCGCAGCGATACGGAGTATGTGGCTGTCCGTTTTGGGAATGTGTTAGGCAGCAACGGAAGCGTAATTCCATTGTTTAAAAAGCAAATTGAACGGGGAGGCCCGGTGACAGTGACAGATCCGGAAATCATCCGGTATTTTATGACAATCCCGGAGGCGGTATCCCTTGTTTTGCAGGCGGGAGCCTACGCAAAGGGAGGGGAAATCTTTGTCCTTGACATGGGGGAGCCGGTAAAAATCCTGGATTTGGCAAAGAACTTAATTCTCCTCTCCGGACATAAGCCAAATGATGATATTCCAATTGTGTTTACAGGCCTGCGCCAAAGAGAAAAACTCTATGAGGAGATGCTGATGGAGGATGAAGGATTGCAAAGTACCGCCAATAAAATGATTCACATCGGCAGGCCCATTGAGATGGACGAGGAAAAATTCATGGAGGAATTGGAGGAGCTTAAGGAGTATGTGGTAAAAGAGCCGGAGGATATCAGGGAATGGGTCAAACGCATTGTGCCCACCTACCATCCTGAAAAGGGGGCGTAAGAGTATGGGGAAATATTTAAATCCTGGGAACCTGGGATTCCAGAGTGCTATTAATTCTCAGATTTATGTGGATAAAACAGGGCTGATTGAGAAAATGAATCGTGTTCTGGGAACAGAGCGGAGGTGGGTGTGTGTCAGCCGGGCCAGGCGTTTTGGGAAAACTATGGCGGAAAAAATGCTGGCGGCATATTATGACAGGAGCTGTGATTCCAGAGAGCAGTTTAAAGGGCGTATCATTGAAAAGGCGGCATCTTTTGAAAAACATCTGAATCAATATGACGTGATTTTCATTGACATGCAGGGTATGCGGGATCGCACCTTAAATGCGGTGCGGCATGGGGAAAATATCAGCGTAGTTTCCTATCTTCAGCGGGAGGTAATAGAAGAACTACGGGAAGAATTTCCGGAGGCGGTAAAAGAGAGGGAAGTTTCCCTGCCTGGGGCAATGGCGGATGTATTCCAAAAGACAGGAAGGCAGTTTATAGTACTGATTGACGAGTGGGACTGTCTGTTCCGTTCGGACAAGGAAAACCGAAAGCTTCAGGAGGAGTATCTTGGATTCCTGCGGTCTATGTTTAAGGATGTACAGTCAGAGCAATTTATATTGTTGGCCTATATGACCGGAATTCTGCCCATTAAGAAATACGGAACCCAGTCTGCCCTCAACAATTTTTATGAGTATACCATGGTGGATTCCGGGTGTCTGGAGGAATATGTAGGTTTTACGGAGGAGGAGGTCAGCGGGCTGTGTGAGGAATATGGCATGGATTTTCAGGAAATGAGACGCTGGTACGACGGCTACAGCTTTCGCAGGATTGGCCATGTATATAATCCGAAATCTGTGGTGGAATCCATATTTTCAGAACATTTTGCCAACTACTGGACAGCCACAGAAACATATGAATCCCTGCGCATTTACATTGAAATGGATTTTGATGGGTTAAAGAATGATATTATACAGATGATTGGAGGGGGCAGGTGCGGGATGGATGCCAGGTCTTTCCAGAATGACATGGTAAGCTTTGCGGATAAAAACGATGTTTTGGCTCTTTTGATTCATCTGGGTTATCTTGCCTATGACGGGGAAGAAGAGGAAGTGTATATTCCCAATGAAGAAATCAGAGACGAATTTATCCGGGCAGTCAAACATACCTCCTGGCAGGAACTGGTTTTGGCACTGGAGAAATCGGATCAGCTTCTTAAGGATACTTTAAGCGGAAACGAGGCCAGTGTTGCGGCGGGGATTGATGAAATCCATATGGATACTGCCTCTGTTTTAACTTACAATGGTGAAAATTCTTTAAGCTGCGTGCTTACCCTGGCATATTACAGTGCCAGGAAATATTATACCATTGTCCGGGAGATGCCGACAGGGAAAGGCTTTGCGGATTTTGTGTTCTTCCCCCGGAAAAAAAGTAAAATCCCCATGGTGGTGGAATTAAAATGGGGCAGGTCGGCGGAGGAAGCCATCGACCAGATAAAGGAGAAACAGTACGGGAAAGCCCTGAACGGATATGAGGGAGAGATACTTTTTGTGGGAATCAATTATGACAAAAAGAGCAAAACGCATAGCTGCAAAATAGTGAGGGAGAGTATATGAAATATAGGTTAACGGCAAAACAGGGCAACTATATGAAATGGAAACGCACGCTGGATTTGATTTTAAGTTTTGGGGCATGTCTGGTATTATCCCCGGCGCTGCTGCTTTTATGTATTGCAATTAAAATTGACAGCAGAGGCCCGGTTCTTTTTAAACAAAAAAGGGTGGGAATCCATAAGACATATTTCCACATTTACAAATTCCGTACCATGCGGATCGATACGCCCAAGGATATGCCTACCCATATGCTGGCCAACCCGGATCAGTATATTACAAAAGCGGGCCATTTCTTAAGAAAGTCATCCCTGGACGAACTGCCCCAGCTTTTTAATATATTAAAGGGGGATATGAGTTTTGTGGGGCCAAGGCCGGCGCTTTGGAACCAGTACGACCTGGTGGCGGAGCGGGATAAATACGGCGCCAATGACGTGCTGCCCGGCCTTACCGGATGGGCCCAGATAAACGGCAGGGATGAGCTGGAAATTCCTGTAAAGGCAAAACTGGACGGGGAATATGTAAAAAGGATGAGTTTTGCCTTTGACCTGCGGTGTTTTTTGGGAACCTTTGTCTCTGTCCTTAAGGCCGATGGAGTGCAGGAAGGCGGTACGGGGGAGATGAAAAAGAATATGAAGGGGAAATAAAAGGAGCAGGTATGGGAAAAAGGATATTGATTACCGGGGAGAATAGTTACCTGGGAACATCTTTTGAAAAATATGTGAAAAAGAATTTCCCTGAGTGGAAAACTGAGAGCATTAGTGTCCATGGCCCAGAGTGGAAAAAGCTTGACTTTGGAGAATATGACACAATTTTTCACGCTGCAGGAAAAGCTCATGCAGATGTGGGAAAAGTATCGGAAGATAAAAAACGGGAGTATTATAGGATAAATCGTGATTTGACCAGAGAAGTGGCAGAAAAAGCAAAAGGTGATGGGACAAAACATTTTATTTACCCCAGCAGTATTATAATATATGGGGATAATGCGTCTATTGGACAAAATAGAAAGATTACGGCTGATACAAAACCGCATCCCTCTAATTTTTACGGAGACAGTAAGCTCCAGGCAGATTTGTTGGTGCAAAAGTTGTCGGATGAATCTTTCCATACGGCAGTAGTGCGGCTTCCTATGGTTTATGGTGCAGGAAGCAAAGGAAATTATCCTCTGTTGGTGAAGTTGGCAAAAAAACTGCCTGTATTTCCAAATGTGAAAAACAAAAGAAGCATGATTTATGTGGAAAATTTGTGCCAGTTTTTGTGTGAATTGATAGAAAATGATGATAAAGGGGTATTTTACCCCCAAAATGCCAGGTATGTTTCTACATCAGAAATGGTAAGAATGATAGCAGAAAAATCGGGGAAAAAATTATATCTTGTGCCTTTTAGCGAACTTCTTATTAATGTTGCCGGAAGGCTGCCAGGGAAAATCGGAAGGCTTGCAGGCAAAGCATTTGGCACGTTAGTTTATGATAAACAAATGAGCAGATATCATGGAAATAGTTATCAAAAATATGATTTAGAGGAGTCTATAGTCCGAATAGAGGGACAGAAGCTATGAAGAAAAAAGCATTAATGACGGCATCCGTGGCATCCATGATAGATTTATTTAATATGGATAACATACACATTTTGCAGCAAATGGGGTATGAGGTGCATGTGGCAGCAAATTTTAAAGACGGGAATATTACCAGTGACGAGCGGGTGAAAGAATTTCGGCGGGAATTGGAAAGTGATGGAATTGTAACATATCATATTCCCATTCCCCGAAGCATCTTTAAAATATGGAGTATCTTATCATCCTACTTTCAAATGAAAAGGCTCTGTAAAAGAGAAGGATATGCGCTTATTCATACACAATCTCCTATAGGCGGGGTGGTGTCTAGATTTGCAGCGGCTTCTCTGTGCAAAAGAGGGACAAGTGTCATTTATACAGCACATGGATTTCATTTTTTTAAAGGGGCATCAAAGAAAAATTGGTTGATTTTTTACCCTGTGGAAAAGTTCTTAGCTAGATATACGGATGTTCTGATTACTATAAATCAGGAAGATTATAAAAGAGCAAAAAAATTTCCGGCAAAAAAAGTATGTTATGTACATGGTGTTGGAATTGATACAAAATGCTTTTCTGTTCCAAAAGATAATTCGATTCTGACAAGGGAAGAGTTGGATTTGAAAAAGGATGACTATGTGGTTTTAAGTGTGGGACAGTTATCAAAACGAAAAAATCAGGAAGTTGTCATTAAAGCTATGGCTTTGATAGAGGACAAATCTATAAAATATTTAGTAGTTGGACTGGGAGAAAATGAAACTAAATATAAAGAGTTGATAAAAAAGCTGAATTTGGAGAATCGGGTGATTTTAGCAGGTTACCGCAGCGATATAGGCAGATTGCTTACATGTGTTGATTGCTTTGCATTTCCATCTTTACAAGAAGGGCTTCCAGTGTCGCTTATGGAGGCAATGGCAGCAGGTCTGCCTGTGGTATGCAGCGATGTACGGGGAAACCGTGATTTAATAAAAGATGGAGTAAATGGAAAACTGTTGGATCCTTTTGATATATCCGGGTTTGCGAAAGCAATAAAAGAATATAAAAACAATCCGAGACTTGCAGCACGATATGGAGGGCTTGCTCAAAAACGAGTGAAAAACTTTGATAATTGTGTTGTGAGGAAAGAGATGGAAAAGTTATATTTAGATTTATGCAGAAAAAATATTTAACACATAATAATGTGATTAGGAGACAAAAATGCCGGAAATTTCTGTAATAATGTCAGTTTACAATTTGGGTGATGAGGGAATTTTAGGTCAGTCCATAGAATCTATTTTGAATCAGACATTCCGTGATTTTGAATTAATTATCTGTGATGACGGATCTACGGATAGGACATGGGAGATACTAAAAAAAATTGCACAAAAAGATAAAAGAATTATGTTGATTCATAATAAGAATAATCGGAAAGCAGGATTTGCAAGAAATTGCTGTTTAAAAAAAGCTGTGGGCCAATATATAGCTGTGGCAGACGGGGATGATATTTATCCTGTTAACAGATTAGAAGTGGAAAGAAATTATTTAGAACAGCACAGAGAATATGGCTTTGTGGGCAGCAGGGGAGTTTTTTTTTGCAGAGAAGTAGGGGATGATGGGGAGAATTATTGGTTTTGTGAAAAACCTCAGCCAAAAGATTTTTTATTTTCCCTTCCTTTTGCTCACGCTTCGTGTATGTTCCGCAGGGAAGTTTTGGAAAAGATAGGAGGATATTGTCAGGAAAAGAATTGTTACAGAGTGGAAGATTATGATATGTTTCTAAGATTATACGCAGATGGTGTCAGGGGAAAAAATCTGAAGGAAACTTTGTATTATATTCGCCGGGATGATAAACAATATAAAAGAAGGCTATATCGATATCGGTTAAATGAAGCCAAAATGAAATACAGGGGATTTAGAAGATTGGATCTTTTGCCACGTGCTTTACCTTATGTTTTAAAACCTTTGATAGTCGGGCTGATACCTTGGAGAATTTCTGCAATGATGCAAAAAATATATTATAAAAGAAATTATGGTAAAAATTGATTATTTCTTGCAGATATGTTACAATATGAATTAATGTTTTGGTAAAAAAAGGAATAATGGAGCGAATTTATGGCGAATTATGATAGTATTCCTATCGTGTTGGCGGCAAACCAACAATATGTGCCTGTATTATTTGTCTGTATACATTCGATAATTAAGCACAAAAAGCAGGGTTCATTATATAAAATATTTATTTTCCATACGGATATCTGTAAAGAAAGTCAGAGAGAATTTGAGTCTTATCTGGCAGATGGATTTGTCCAGATTAAATTTATGAATGTAAAAAGGTTTGTGGTATCTTATCGATTAGAGGCAAAAGAACATATTTCAACTGAGACCTTTTTCAGGTTTTTAATTCTAGATATATTGAAAGAATATGAAAAGGTATTATATTTGGATTGTGATTTAATTGTCTGCAGGGATATTGAAGAACTATTTCATACAGATCTTAAAGATAATTATTTAGGCGCTGCCCATGATCCGGACTTTATGGGGCAGTGCAATGATTCCAGTCTAACCACGAGAGAGTATTGCAGCAGTGTTTTGAAAATGAGAAGTCCCTGGGATTATTTTCAGGCTGGGGTTCTGCTTTTAAATGTAAAAGAATTGAGAAAACATGTTAAGGTACACCAGCTGTTCGAGATGGCAGATACTGGAATTTACAGATATTCTGACCAGGATATTTTAAATAGCGTATGTGAAGGGCATGTAAAAGAGTTGGATATGGCATGGAATTTTATGACGGACTGCAGCCATACCAGGAGGAAAGAAGTGATTTCCCTGGCTCCGGATCATGTGATTTTAGAGTATGACAATGCCAGGAAAAATCCGTACATTGTCCATTATGCCGGTCCCTCTAAGCCATGGAAAGACCCTGAGGAAGATTTTGCGCATCTATTTTGGAAAGAGGCAAGAGAAACTATATACTATGAAGAACTGTTTGCCCAGATGATAACAAGTATTTTGTCCAATAAGGAACAGGAGAAAAAATGGGCAAACAGATTGAAAAGAAAGGCAAAGGATATTTTTCCTCAAAACAGTAAGTCCAGGGTTATTGTGAGAAGACTATATCATAAATTAAAAAAGAAAAACTAGCTGAAATATGATGGAGATTTGGGATGATAAAGAAGGTAAAAGAAATCTACAATTATCGTGAAATGGTTTCAGGACTTATACACAGAGATTTGAGAGGTAAATATAAGGCGTCTGTATTGGGATTTTTGTGGACATTTTTAAATCCTCTGTTCCAGTTAGCTGTCTATACATTGCTATTTTCGGTCATCATGAGATCCGGTATTGAACAATTTTATATCTTTTTATTTGTGGGGCTTGTTCCATGGACTTTTTTCAGTTCCTGTGTTTCGGGGGGAGCAGCCTGTGTAATTAATCAGGAAAACCTGATTAAGAAAATTTATTTTCCACGAATCATCTTGCCGATTGCCTATGTGTCCAGTGCATTTGTCAATATGCTCTTAACATTTTTGGTCATTTTTGCAGTCCTTTTCATAAGTGGTTTTGGGATAAATCTTTTAGCCCTCTGTTTTTTGCCTGTAATTATGATTGTAGAGTATGTTCTGGCGTTAGGAATTTGTATGCTTACTTCTGCACTTACAGTATATTTCCGCGATTTGGAATATATTCTTGGAATTGTTGCCATGGCATGGATGTATCTGACACCTATTTTGTATACCACAGATATGATACCAAAACAATTTCGGGGTCTGTTTGGACTAAATCCTATGGCGCCTGTCATTATGGCATATCAGCAGGTTTTGTATTATAAGCAGGTGCCGGATATATCAACATTGGTTCAGGCGGTATTAATTGGATTTGTAGCTTTGCTTGCAGGGAGTATTTCTTTTGAAACACTGCAGAAAAAATTTGTAGAGGAATTGTAGACATGAGTGAAGAGCGTGTGATCGAAGTACAGAATGTTACAAAATGCTTTAAAGTTTATAAGGACAGGACAAAATCCATCAAGGACTTATTGGTCACTGCGGGGAGAGCGCAGTATGAAAAGAGGGAAGTGCTGCGGGGAATCAGCTTTCAAGTGAAAAAAGGCGAAGCGGTGGCTTTGATTGGAAGTAACGGCTGCGGAAAAAGCACCACATTAAAGCTTGTGACAAAAATAATATACCCGGATACCGGTAAGATTACAGTGAAGGGAAAGGTATCAAGCCTGTTGGAATTGGGTGCAGGATTTCATCCGGATATGAGCGGCAGGGAAAATATATATTTAAACGCCTCTATTTTTGGCTTGACGAAAAAGGAAATTGACAGCAAGTTGGATGAGATTATACGGTTTTCGGAGTTAGAGGATTTTATAGACAATCCGGTTCGAACCTATTCTTCCGGGATGTATATGAGGCTGGCATTTTCTGTGGCCATAAATGTGGATGCGGATGTACTTTTGATTGATGAGATATTAGGTGTTGGTGATGTGAGTTACCAAAAAAAATGTTTTGAAAAGCTAAAGCAGATTAAAAGTAAAGGTACAACCATTGTAATCGTATCTCACTCAATGGGGCAGATTGAGCAGATTTGTGATAGGAGTATCTGGATATACGAAGGTAAAATTCGCAAAGAAGGCCCTCCTCATGAAATTGCTGTGGAATATAACGCAGAAATGGAAAAGAAACGGTTGTTACGGGCGGACAGAGAATATAAAAAGCAAAAAGAAGAGCAGGGAGAGGGCAGTCTGTATCTGGAGGAGTCCAGTGTGCATGGCGGGAGCGGTGCAGTGAAATTTGAAGATATCCAGCTTTGTAATCAGTGTGGAGAAGACACCATTGTATACCATAAGAATGATACTCTTATTTTGAAAATTAAAATTTCCGGGAATCAGAAAGAGCAGTTGGCAAGTTTGTCCGTCAGTATTTGTAATGATAAACATGAACATTATTATGGAACTAATTTTTATGCAGAGAGAAAAGAATTTTTAAAGATAAAAGGTGAGTGCACCGTAGAATTCAGATTTGAACATATAAAACTCATGGGAGGGACATACTGGCTTAATCTGGGACTTTACACGCCTCAGTTTGAAGTTTTGGATGAATTTAATTTCTTAAGAAAATTTCATGTGGAATCTGAGGATACACAGGGAGAAAGCGGTATTTTTTATATGGAACATACTTGGAATACCCAGGGTGCAGAGACAATATTGTATTCTTAAGGGATGGTGAAATGATGAAGGCTGAAAATATTATAAGTTTGGGAATGAATTGTGAGGTATCTTTTCAAATTGAAAGATATGTAAAGAAATTGGATGCAAGTTTATTTTCCTGGGCATTTATCGGGGATGATGACTTGTTTTTGGATGCATTAAATCATCTGGATTCCATTTTTGAAGGTGAAGTATCTTTTAATCAGGCATCTGAAAATATGTTTTTCTGTGACAGGTATCGTATCTCTTTTCATGGGAGGACTCCAAAGCAGCTGATGTTGGATAAATATGGAAATATAAAAAACCAGAAAATATATGATGAAACAATAAAAGAATTACACTCCAGAATAAATTATTTAAAAGAAAAATTTAGAATTCAGCTTAAGGCAGGGAAGTACACGGTTTTTTTAAGAAAATTAGTGATAAATGGAGACTATATCAAGGCAGAGAGGGTTATAAAAGGTTTGTCTGAATTTCTGGAAAAAAATAACCAAAACGGGAATTATAAATTGGTTTTTGTCATTGAAGAAAAGTACGATAATAATATTTTACGTGCCCTAGAGACGGATAGGACAGTGATCCGGACAGTTGCATTTTTCTCACCAGTTGAGGATACAAAAAATGGGGCAGATAACCTTGGTTGGAATCAGATTTTCAGAGAATTTCTATTTGGAGAAGATATGAAAAAAGATAGTTTATTTAGTTCAAAGGCGGCAAATGATGAAAGTTTGAAAGAAATATTTGAGAGAATGAAGCACTATGAGATGCAGTATAAGCAATTGGAGTTTGAAAATCAAAGACTTGTGGCATTATTAGAAAAGCAAAATCAATGGATGAAAGAACTACAATCAGGAAAAGACTGGCTGGAAGAACAATATAAAAATCTGATAAAACTCCCGGAAGAAGAACGTCAAAAGCTGGGACAGGCGCAATGACAATGGTATAAGGAAGGAGTTAGTATACGAATCGTATATTAGAGAAAACGGAATGGAATTTGATTATAGTAAACAGCCCGGAAGGGAAAAAAAAAGCGAGTATCGTAAAAGTGCAGTAGAAAAACCGTTTATCAGTATTATCACACCTTTTTATAATGCCGGAAAATATTTTGAACAGACATTCAACTGTGTGATGAATCAGACTTTTATTTGGTTTGAATGGATTATAGTGGATGACGGCAGTACAGAGAAAAGAGATGTGGAAATGTTAAATAACCTGGCAGGGAACGATGCCAGGATACATGTGTTTCAAAAAGAAAACGGCGGTCCGGCAGCAGCAAGAAATTATGCAGTACAGCACGCCAATAGTGATATCATTGTTTCATTGGATGCAGACGACTTAATTGAGCCCACTTATCTGGAGGAGACATTTTTTGCACTCTATTTCCACCCGGATGCTGCATGGGCATACACGGACAGTCTGGGATTTGAACAGCAGGAATATATTTGGAAAATCCCTTTTGACGATGAAAAATTAAAAAAAGAAAATTTTCTGATTGAAGTGGGGACGTTCCGAAAAAAGATATTTGATGAGGTGGGAGGGTATGACGATGCCCAGAAACATTCCCATGAAGATTGGAATTTATGGCTGCGTTTTATGACAAAAGGCGGTTTTCCAGTGCATATTGGAAGTCTCTCCTCCTGGTACAGAAGAGTGGATACAGGTGCATATCAACAGACAGAGGGAAATTCCAGTGTACGTCAAAATGCCATGGAGCGGGTACATGAAATTACCAGCCAGATTACAGAACACATAGAAGCAGTGGAATA
>ERZ778516.2293-NODE-2293-length-12990-cov-4.501276_pt1 | contig 12990 bp, 7 predicted proteins | sample MGYA00510342_ERZ778516 | MGnify/ENA primary metagenome ERZ778516 (study PRJEB29527, sample SAMN07138961) | mouse gut metagenome | material: feces | host: mouse | place: China:Nanjing | collected 2016-01-25 ...
AAAAAAGATTTTCTCCCAACTCTTGCCCTGACAGGGTCCATAGGTTGGGGGAGTGACAGGATAAACAAGCTTGTCAAGAGCGATAGTTTCACATATAGCATAGCACCTAAACTCTCCTGGACACTCTTTGACGGATTTTCGCGCCGAAACGCTGTGGCAAGTGCAAAGGAACAGATGTTGATGGGCATTGACGCCTACAATCTCACAGTGATGACTGCTTATACCGAAGTCGAGAATGCGATGGAGGCTTATAATGCAGCTCTGGAGAGTATGGAGCTTAACAGAGAGGTGTTCATACAGAGCCGTGAGGCATTCGATATATCCATGGAGCAATACAAGCAAGGGCTTACGGTGTTCACTAATGTGGTAAATGCTCAGATAGACTGGCTTAATTGTGCAAATTCACTTGTTGCAGCTCATGGTGACGCCCTCATAGCACTGGTCGACCTGTATAAAGCCCTCGGCGGGGCTCCTCAATAATGCAAAATCTTATTCATTATGGATACTAAAATATTTCTCTTTGCGGCTGCTGTATCTGTTGTCACAATGTCGTGCCGTCATACAGTCTCTAATGATGAGCAATCCGTGGAGACTGTGGATGTTGCACTTCCTCAAGTTGAGTCAATCACGCTTTCGTCGGTTTATCCCGGCGTGCTCACATCCCCGAATTATGTGGATGTTGTGGCTAAGGTCAACGGTCAGATTCTCACCCAGGACTATAACAGCGGATCGTATGTGAAGAAAGGGCAGGTGTTGTTCACAATCGATCCGTCTACCTATCGTGATCATGTGCAGCAGGCTCAGGCTGCATTGACCACGGCAATAAGCACCCGCGACTATGCTAAGACCCATTATGATGCGGTCAATAAGGCTCTCGCAAGTGATGCTGTGAGCAAGATGGAGGTTGTGCAGGCTCAGAGTGCTTTAGAGGAGGCAGAGGCTTCGGTAAAAAATGCCAAAGCATCATTAGCTACGGCTCAAAGGCTTTTGGGATATTGCTCAGTCACTGCTCCGATTTCAGGGCAGACTGCTGAAGGGGAATATGGCATAGGCAATTATGTGAGTGGGGAGGGTGCTCCTGTCAAATTGACAACAATATATGACAACTCGGTCCTGACGGCGGTTTTTGCTATTGAGGATGACCGTTATCATGAGATAGTCAATGCAATTGACAATAAAGATTCTCTGAATTTTGCAAAAGTTCCTGTGATATTTGAAGATCCTTTGCCTCACAGGTACTTCGGCAAGGTTTCCTATCTTGCTCCTACTCTCAATAATTCTACCGGTACTCTTAAGGTGAAAGTAAGCATTGACAATGTGTACAATGAACTGAAGCCTGGCATGTATGCAAAAATAGATCTTCCTTATGACAAGATCTCCGATGCTGTCATGGTAAAGGATTCTTCGCTTGGGTCGGATCAGTTGGGTCGGTATCTCTATGTGGTGAATGATTCTGACAGGGTTGTAAAAAAACATGTGACGGTAGGCGATCTTTATCACGATACTTTGCGTGTTGTCACTAAAGGTATCAGTCCTGCGGAGCGTTACGTGACTAAAGCACTCCTCAAAGTGCGTGACGGTATGAAGGTTAATCCTCGGATGATCAATTAATATAACAGGTGTTATGTTATCGAAGTTTTTTATAGACCGGCCGATATTTGCCACAGTGCTGGCAATATTGATGGTGCTGGCTGGGCTTATTACGGTTAAGACTCTTCCGATAGCCCAGTACCCGGACATCACTCCTCCGACAGTGATGGTCAGAGCCTCTTATCCAGGAGCGGATGCTGAGACTGTTGCAAAAGTGATAGGGGAGCCTATCGAACAGCAGATCAATGGAGTGGAGGGGATGATGTATATGAGTTCCAATTCCAGTGCAGGATCATATGATCTTACTGTTACATTCGAGAATGGCACGGATCTTGACGAGGCTGCTGTGAAAGTGCAGAACCGTATCTCTCTTGCCGAAGCCACTCTTCCTGCATCAGTGAAGGAGCAGGGCATATCTGTGATGTCCGAGTCGTCCAATATAATATTGTTTATAGCTCTTGAAAGTGATAAGGAGCATAATTACTCGGCTTTGTATCTTACTAACTATGCCCAGCTCAACATAATTGATGAGATTTCACGCATTGAAGGTGTGGGAGGGGCAGGAGCCTTTGGCGGCGGTGAGTACAGCATGCGTGTGTGGCTTGACCCTGCCAAGATGCAGGTGCGCGGTCTCACGCCGGCAGATGTGATGCAGATGATCAGGTCGCAGAATCTTGAAGTGTCGGCAGGAAGTGTGGGTACACCTCCTGTTGCGGCTGATGTTGATTTCGAATTCACTCTTACCGCACAGGGTCAGCTGTCGACTGCGGAGGAGTTCTCGAACATTATTCTGAGGGCGGAGCCTGACGGCTCGTTGCTTCATCTTAAGGATATCGCGAGGGTGGAGCTTGGGAGCAATTCATATTCCGATATATCGCATGTGTCGGGAAAATCGGCAGGTCTTATAGGGGTGCAACAGCTCCCGGGGGCTAATGCTCTTGAGGTGGCGGGTAAAGTAAAGGATAAGCTTAATGAGCTGTCGCAATATTTTCCTGATGGAGTCCAATATCGTGTGATAATGGATACTACGTCATTTGTCACGGCTTCTATTGATGAAGTGCTTGTCACATTTGCTGAGACAACGCTAATAGTTATGGTTGTGATACTGCTGTTTTTGCAGAGTTGGAGAGCTGTCATAATTCCTATGATCGCTATTCCAGTATCGCTTATAGCTACGTTTGCGGTGATGAAGTTGATGGGATTCTCTTTGAATACCTTGACTCTGTTCGGGCTTGTGCTTGCTATCGCTATAGTGGTTGATGATGCCATAGTCGTAGTTGAGGATTGCGCCAGACTGGTCCAGGAGGGAAAACTTACTCCGCGTCAGAGTGCGGAGAAGGCTATGGAGGAGCTCCAGGGTCCTGTGATTGGGGAGGTGCTGGTGCTTCTGTCAGTGTTTGTGCCCACGGCATTCATAAGTGGGATCACAGGGGAATTGTACAAGCAGTTTGCACTTACGATTGCCGCTTCTGTTGCCTTCTCAGGATTCAACGCTTTGACATTCACTCCGGCAATGTGCGCTTTGTTTCTTCGGAAGAAAGAGGATAATAATCCTCGTTTTTTCCTTTACAGATGGTTCAACAAGGGATATGGTTGGTCTCTTTCCAGATATGTAAGATGGGTAGGTTCGCTTCTGAGGCATCCGGTAGTGGCGATATGTCTTTATTTCGTGATATGTGCCGTGGCTTTTTGGGGATTTGTAAAATGGCCGTCAAGCTATATTCCTGAGGAGGATCAGGGATATTTCATGACATCGATACAGCTCCCAAACGGTGCGTCGCTTGACCGTACCGACAGGATTGTCACTCAGCTTTCCGACAGTATACTCAATCTTCCGGAGGTGGATAACGTGATAGCTATATCAGGAGAGTCCATGATGGGGGGTGGGACTGGCGGAAACACTGGATCACTTTTCGTTGTGCTCAAGCCATGGAAAGAGCGTAAGGGGGCTGGTCAGAGTGTAAACGATGTGATAGGCAAGGTGAACCGTATCGCATCATCGTTTCAGGAGCCTATAGTGTTCTCCATTAATCCGCCGGCAATTCCTGGTCTTGGAATGACTTCGGGTATGCAGATGCAGATTCTCGATATTAATAATCTTGGAGCGGATGCCTTGGCGGATGCTGTACGTGAAATGCAGGAAAAAGGATCTAAGGATTCCAGGTTCGCTCAGCTTACATCTCAGTTCCAGGGCTCGGTGCCTCAATACACTGTAAAGGTTGACCGAGATCGTGCCAAGATGCTTAATCTTACACTTGAGGATATTTATATCACATTGTCATCATTTATGGGTGGCTCGTATGTGAATGATTTTGTGAAGTTTGGGCGTACATATCAGGTCACTCTCAGTGCCCGTGACGATGCCAGAGGACATGTGGAGGATATTCCGCGGCTGTCGGTGCGTAACAGTAGTGGTGAAATGGTGCCGTTTTCATCGTTTGCCACTGTTGAGCCATCAAAGGGACAGGCAACGGTGAATCGTTATAATATGTATACAACCGCGTCAATCACAGGCACTCCTGCCCATAATGTATCGACCGAGGATTGCATAGCGGGTATGGAGCAATTGCTGAAGGATGCTGTCGGTAATGATTTTGCTTATGCCTGGACCGGGGAGGCATATCAGGAGACGCAGTCAGGCACAACTATATCAATGGTATTGCTGTTTGCTGTCATAATAACATTGCTTGTGCTTGCAGCTCAGTATGAGAGCTGGACCGATCCGTTGGCTGTGATAATATCTATGCCTACAGCTATTCTTGGTACAGTGATCGGATGTATCATAATGTCTCAGTCGATCTCGATATACACTCAGATAGGTATAATACTTCTGTTGGGGTTGTCTGCTAAGAACGCCATACTTATTGTGGAGTATGCTATTGATTTTCGAAAGACAGGAGTGGGGATACGTCAGGCTGCTTTTGATGCAGGGCGCATACGTTTCCGTCCGATTATGATGACAGCTTTGGCGTTCGTGTTCGGAGTCATGCCCATGATCTTCGCCACCGGGGCTGGCGCGGCTTCCAGAGTGGCACTTGGCACTGCTGTGGTCTTCGGTATGGCTATAAATGCTGTGGTCGGGACTCTTTTTGTCCCTGGCTTCTGGGAGCTTCTTCAGTCTTTCAAAGAAAAGTATCTCAGCCGATTGTTTGCGTCATCAACACAGCTTTCCGACGCGAAACCGGAGGCTCCTGCAAAGAAACAGGATACGTCATTATGATAGATTGATCGGCAGTACCGGATGGCTGTATAGCATTATGCAGCCATCCGGTACGGCTGATATTATTTTTTCATCCAGTAGTTTCTTTCGGAAGGGTCCATCTTTTCTATGGCATAACGTAGTGTTGTGCGAGGCATGTGGCTGACGTGGGTGTTAAGGAATGCCCTGAGTATGTCTATGTCACGCTTTCCGACTTCTCTGAGCATCCATCCTACGGCTTTATGGATCAGGTCGTGTGGATGAGAGAGGAGTTTGGTGGCAATTCTTAATGTGTCATCGAACTGATAGGCACGTATGAGGGTAAAAGTTGAGACTATGGCAATGCGTTGTTCCCAAAGGTTTTCGCTGTCGGCAAGACGGTCAAGGATGTTACGGTCAGGCATTGTCCCGTCGGGTAGTTGCCACAGCAGCCAGGTTCCGAGGATGTATTCGCATGAAAGATCGACAAGATCCCAGTTGTTGGCTTGTCTGGCATGACTGAGAAAGAAGTCGGCTATCTCTTTACGTCGTTCTGCTTTGGTTGTCGGCGGTTCTTTTCGTTTGGGTGTGGCGGCTTTCATTTCTTCGACAAGGAGCAGTAATCCGCACAGTCTCACCTCATGCCATGGATTGTAAAGAAGTTTTTCGATTTCTGTAAGAGGCACATCGAGTTTTGCTTGTTTTGTCACAAGTCGCGTCTGAGGGACCCTCAGACCGAGAAACAGGTCTCCTTCGCCGTATTCTCCCTTTCCTGTTTTGAAAAATCGTGAGAGCACGCGTTGCTGTTCCTCGTTTTCCATGGTTCGGAGAGTCTCTATAATCTCATTGGCGGTAGTCATTATGCTCAGTGGTATGTGTTATAAATATGTAAAAAGTCTTTATAGTATTGTATGTTGAAGGCAAAGTTACGTATATTTGCGAAAACACAAGTGTAAAACAATGAAAAGATATATTGTTGTCATACTGGTCCTATGCTTGTCAGGGATTCCGCCAATGTTGGGCGAACTGAAAGCGAATGAGCATGTCACAAAGGAAGAGGACGGACACGGATATCGTTGGCATCGACATAAACCTACGTACTTTGTGGGGCGTAACGGTGTGTTTTTTGATGGCAGGCCAATAAAGGATGCCTCCCCTTCGAGCTTCAGGATTCTTGGTGACGGTTATGCTGTTGACAACTGGCATGTATACTATCGAGGAAATGTCATGGCTGAAGCGGCATTGTCGTTAGAAGTTTTGGGATACGGGTATGTCAAGGACGCGTGGAATGTGTTTTATGACGGCAGAAAAATTGAAGGAGCCTCAGCCGGGACGTTCTCTGTTATTTCAGACTGGTATGCCAAGGATAACTGGAGTGTGTTTTTTGATGGCAAGAAGGTCGATGGAGCCTCCCCTGGAAGTTTTAAGGTGCTTCGTGACGGATATGCGAAAGACAATTGGGCGGTGTATTATGACGGTATCAAAGTTAAGGATGCCAGTCCGGACTCTTTTTCATGTCGCCGAGGAGGATATGCCGAAGATAATTGGAGCACATTTTATCGTGGCAAAAAGCTTGACTGACGTGTACGGGGTTAGAATAATTTAGGAAAATATTTGATTTAGATTTCATTATTCTCGGAAATAATTCGTAAATTTGCAGTGGTAGCAGGACGGTCGTGTCGCTTGCCGAGGGGGCATTTTGCCCTGAGCGGCAAGAGGAAAGTCCGGGCAACACAGAGCACCATACTCTTTAACTGGGAGCTGTCGGTGACGGCAGAGTAACGTGACAGAGAATGACAGCCTCTGATCCATTATGGTATCATGAGGTGATGGTGAAAAGGCGAGGTAAGAGCTCACCGGATGCTATGGCGACATAGCATGCCGCACGTCTTATGGGTTGCAAGGCCATGTATACCGGCAAGCGGACTCCTTTCATATTGGAGCTGCAATGGGTTGCTCGCCCATCGCCGGGGGGTAGGCTGCTCGAGTGCCGAAGCGAAGCCAGGCACCAATTAGATAAATGACTGCGACCGCCGCGGTAACCTGTCAGCATAACGCTTGACGAGAAGTCCCGCGACGACATAACCCGGCTTATAGTCCTGCTGCCTTTTTTCTATTTTACCTGTAGAGATAGGGGAATATATAGGAAATTCAAGTTTTTTTGAAAAAAAGTTGCAAAAACATTTGCACAGTAAAAAAAAAGTATCTACCTTTGCAGTGTCAAAAACGAAGAGGTCTTTCTTCAAGCGCAAATCGCTAAGACAAAGACATAAAAATTGCCTTGTGGTGTAATGGTAGCACGTCGGATTCTGGTTCCGCCTGTGAGAGTTCGAATCTTTCCAAGGCAACAAAAGTCGACTGATTCATAAAGGGTCAGTCGACTCTTTTTATCATAACTATGTCATATTTAGTGAGATGTTGGCGCATGGTAAAAAATGGGCGCATAGTAAATGGCGGCGCATAGTAAAAAGCCTCTGCAAAATCTACGCTTAACACAGGCTTTTTACCATGCGCCCGGAAGAGTTGCGGATGAGACACAATTCTATACTTTAGCGTTTGTTGCAGATGGAGTTTGCTTCGTTTCTCGGCAATGACAGCTGTATGTTCTGATAGCGTGCTGAGTTGAGGAACGGTGTTAAAGCTAAACTCTATCATTTTTGGTTTTGCCGAATATGAGGCGAAAGAGGTTTTTGTGGAATATAGGCCTCTTTCGAGGGCCTGATATATTGCATGGCATGTTGGGGGGTTGATGGGGATCTGACGTTAAATGCAGGTCTTTATTTTATTTCGATAAAGGTGTCCTGGTATGTGCAAACCATATGCCATATAACATTAGTGGTGGGTATTATTAACATATTTGCACCTGTGTTTATTGGTTGATAACGATTTTTGCCCTTGTATAAAAGCATTAATTAATACCTTTGCAAATGAGATAAAATCTTGGTGACTCAATACCATAAATCATATTGCATAATGAAAAAGTACGTACTAAATCTAAGTCTGTTGCTTGCATCCGGAACTTGGGCTGCGTCGGTAGATGTGGTCAGCCCGGATGGGCGACTCAAAGTGGTCTCTGATATTTCGGACGGACGTCCGGTGTATTCTGTCAGCTATGATGGGAAGTCAATACTTGAGAATTCACCTTTAGGAATAAAGTCGGATATCGGAGATCTCTCTACCGGAATGTCACTTGTGGAGTCCAGGCGGGGTAAGGTTTCAAAATCTTTTGATCAGGATAAGATAAAGAAAAGCCATATCGAGTACGAAGCCAATCAACTTATAACTACACTTAAGAATAGTAAGGGGCATACTCTCGATATAGAATGGCTCGTTTCGGATAATGATATTGCGTTTCGTTATCTGATACCTTGTCAGGGTGACACCGGTGCAATGGTGATTAATGAGGAGGTAACAGGTTTCCGCTTTCCTGAACAGACCACAGCATTCCTCACATCGCAAAGTGATGCTATGATAGGGTGGAAGAGGACAAAACCAAGCTATGAGGAGTTCTATATCACTGATGCTCCGTTGGATTCCGCCTCAAAGTTCGGTCAGGGATTCACATTCCCGGCATTGTTCAGAATCGGAAATGACGGATGGGCACTCCTGACGGAGACCGGAGTCGACGGTTATTACTGTGCCTCACATCTTACCGATTACAAGGATGGTGTTTTCTCCATCGCTTATCCAATGCCAGAAGAAAACAACGGTAACGGAACTACAGCTCCTGGTATTTCTCTTCCCGGGACCACTCCGTGGCGTACAATTACTGTTGCTGACAATCTTGCGCCTATCGCTGAGACCACCATACCTTGGAATGTGGTGGAGCCTCGCTATGAAGTCAAGCGCAAAGCTCGTCCGAGCCGTGGCACATGGAGCTGGATTGTATGGCAGGACAACAGCATGAACATGGAGGACCAGAAGACTTTTATTGATCTTGCTGCCGATCTTGGTTATGAGCACATCCTTATAGATGCCGGATGGGACAAGAATATCGGTTATGACCGTATGCCTGAGCTTCTTGGCTATGCCAAGTCCAAAGGAATCAGACCAGCATTGTGGTACTCTTCAAGCGGTTATTGGAATGACATTGTGCAGAGTCCTATAAACAAGATGGACCGTCCGATTGTCCGCAAGAAAGAGATGAAATGGCTGCGTGACAATGGTGTTGAATGTATAAAGGTCGACTTTTTCGGAGGAGACAAGCAGGAGACAATGCGTCTGTATGAGGATATACTCAGCGATGCTGCCGACTATGGCATAGATGTGATATTTCATGGCTGCACATTGCCGAGAGGGTGGGAGAGGATGTATCCTAACCATGTTGGAAGTGAGGCGGTTTTTGCATCCGAGAATCTGATATTCGAGCAGATTTTCTGCGATATGGAGGCTTTCCATGCCACGTTGCATCCTTTTATCCGTAATTCTGTTGCTCTGATGGAATATGGCGGTACATTTTTCAATCACCGTATGGGGCGCGACAACAACAGCGGTTCTATAAGACGTACAGGTGACGGTTTCCAGATCGCTACTGCCGTGCTTTTCCAGAATCCGGTACAGAACTTTGCGATAACCCCCAATAATCTCACTGATGCCCCCGCCGATGCTATAGCATTCATGAAAGATGTCCCCACTACATGGGAGGATACCAAGCTCATTGAAGGATATCCCGGCAAATATGTGGTTCTGGCAAGGCGCAACGGCGATAAATGGTATATAGCCGGAGTCAATGCTCAGAAGGATGTTATGAAGCTTAAGCTTGATCTGTCGTCGCTTGGTGTCGAGCCCGGTTCAGCTGTTATATTGGCTGATGAAAAGGGCAAAGAATTGAAATCAAAGACACTGAAGGTAAAGAATGTCAAGTCGGTTCCTGTGGAGATTCTTCCCGATGGAGGATTTGTAATGATAATCGAGTAAAATGCCAGCCAGTATGATAGATATACGTAGGACATTGTTGACAGCCTTAGGTGTATTGTGTGCCGGGTTGTCATCTGTAGCGCAGGAAAAGGTGGAGATGCTTCTGTGGGACAAGAATCCTGCCGATACATCATCCGTGAAGTTTGAAGCCATCAGGGCGAGTGATTTTACTCGTGATCCTGCCATTACAGTATATATCCCTCAGAATCCTAACGGAAAAGCGATAATAATGTGTCCGGGTGGAGGTTATGGCTGGCTTGCCATGGGGCATGAAGGTCATGATATGGCACAATGGTTTAATAACCAGGGCATAACATATGTGGTGCTTAAATATCGTTTGCCTCAGGGTGATTTCAATATTCCATTGAAGGATGCGGAACAGGCGATAAGACTCGTACGCATGAATTCGGCAAAATGGGGTATTGACTCATCCAAGGTCGGTATTATGGGTGCGTCGGCCGGAGGTCATCTTGCATCCACGCTTGCCACACACTACTCGTCAAAGGAGACTCGTCCTGATTTTCAGGTGCTGTTTTATCCTGTTATAACTATGGACCCTGCGTATACTCATGGAGGGTCCAGGGAGAATCTTCTCGGCAGCTCACCTTCAAAAGAGCTTCAGGACAGGTTCTCCAATGAATTGCAGGTGACACCTGACACTCCTAAGGCTTTCATAATGCTTTCTTCTGACGATGGGGCTGTTCCGGTGAAGAACAGCATAAATTACTACTCCGCTCTGCTTGGCAATAATGTACGGGCATCCATGCATGCCTATCCTGACGGCGGTCACGGATGGGGTTACGGTGATGGATTCAGATATAAAAGCCAATGGATGGAGGAGTTGGAAAAATGGCTCCGTGAGGAGATTTAGGTATTAGCGGAGGGGGATTTCCCCCCTCCGGGTTTTGGTTTTATATAACAGGTAGCAATTGTAATTTCTAAGGGTTGATATAACGAATCCGTCAGATGGATTCGTTATATTTTTTTCCATGTCTTGCCTGATATTCGGAAGGTAACAGCCCGAATTCATTCTTGAAATATTTTCTGAACAGACTTTGGCTGTTGAAACCTGTCTGATAGGTTATTTCTGCGACACTTAGCTGACTTTCGGCAAGCAGTTGGGCAGCACGTTTCAGGCGTATTATACGTATGAACTCAATTGGTGTCTTGCCTGTGATTGATACCATCTTTTTGTACAGATGTACCCTGCTCATTGCCAGTACTCCGCTTAATTCCTCGACCGAAAGATCGCTGCGTTCGATATTCTCTTCTACGTAGGTCACAGCCTTTTGCATGAGTTTCTGATCAAGCGGGGTTACCATAATCTTGTTGGGAGATATCTCCATAGGCTGTTTATGGTTGTCGGTGCGACGTAGCAGAAGATTGTTGATTCTACGTGTGAGAATGTTGATATTGAACGGTTTGGTGATGTAGTCGTCTGCTCCATTTTCGAGTCCTGTCAGTTCGTGCTCTTTGGCTGTTCGCGCCGTGAGAAGAATTACGAGGATGTGTGATGTGCGTATGTCGTTCTTTATTGTCTTGCACAGTTCATTTCCGTCCATTTCGGGCATCATTACATCCGAGACTACGATATCAGGCTGAAGTTCAGGAATCAGGCTCCAGGCTTTGGCTCCGTCGGCAGCCTCATAAACTGTGTATTCTGCACTTAGACAGTCCTTCATGAATGAACGGAAGTCGTCATTGTCATCCACGATAAGAATCATAGGTCTGGTTCTGTCGGTTTCATCATGATCATCGTCCGATTTATCTGATTTAGGGCTATCTTCAGATGCGGTTTCTTGGATTGGATTTTCGTCACATTCTTCATTAGACGGCTCTGCCGCAGTTTCGATAGGTATGGTGATGATGAACACAACACCTTTGTCTACATTGTCGCAGACTCGTATGGAACCATTGTGAAGAGTGACAAATTCCTTTACAAGATTTAGTCCTACACCGCTTCCTGTAGAGTGGCATTCATTGACCTGAGGAACTTGATAAAAACGTTCAAATATCATGTCCTTGTGCTCATCCTTTATTCCGCAGCCGTTGTCGGCAACTCTGATCTCCAGTGATTTATGGCTGTCATCGTCATGTAGTACGTTCAGAGACACATCTACACGTCCCCCTTCCGGAGTGAATTTGAATGCGTTTGACAACAGGTTCATCAATATTTTGTTAATCTTGTCCTCATCGAAAGGCATATAGATCTTCTTTTCTGATGAAAAGAATGTGAGGCTTATGTTGCGATGTTCGGAATACATCGTGAAATTGTCGCATACGGTGCGTACAGTATCGACAATGTTTCCGCGAGTGCTGACAAGTTTGTGCCCTTTCATGTCGCTTTTACGGAAATCAAGCAACTGGTTTACCATAGCAAGAAGCCTCATGGCGTTGTTGTGAGCCATCTGGAGCTTGTTCTTGAGATCCGGATTGTCGATACGTTCTATTACATATTCCAGAGGTGTAAGAATAAGCGTCAGCGGAGTGCGCAGGTCGTGGCTGATGTTGGTGAAGAATCTGAGCTTTAGGTCATCGATCTCATGTTTCTTTTCAGCATCCTGTCTTATCTGCATCACCTCATACTTCCTTTGTTCACGTCGACGCAGATAGAATTTCACAAGTATAAGTATGCCTACAAAGATCATGGCATATATGACATATGCCATCCACGACTGATAGAATGGAGGTGATACCACTATTCTGAGCTGTGCATATTCCTTGCTGGCGTAGCCGTCGCTGTTGACAGCTTTAATCATGAGGGTGTATTTTCCCGGGGCGAGGTTAGTGTAAGTGATCTTGTTGGTGTATGACTCTGTCCAGTCAGTGTCAAAACCCTCAAGTTTGTACATGTATCTCATCTTTTCAGGATACATGTGGTTCATAGATGAGAATGATATCGAAAACACGTTCTGGCTATAGTCCAGATGTATCTCTTCGGCATATGGCGGGGCTATGCTGAGTATGCGTTGTCCATCATACAGGCTGTCGATTTTCACATTGTGGTTAAACAGTTGGACACCTGTGATCTGTACCTTGGGTGTGGAGTCGTCATATTTAAGATCGGAAGGGTCTATCATGCTTAGGCCTCCGGCACCTCCGAGCACAACCATTCCTGTACGGCATTTTGTGATGGCTTTCTGATTAAGCACAAGAATATCCGATATGCTTGCGTCATCAAATTTTCTGTGGGCGAATGAATAAGTCAGGGACATCGGATCGCTGTTGACAATCAGGTGGTATACACCATCCGAACAGCTTACCCACATATTCTTGTCATGATCTTCGACTATGCCGTTTATCAT
>ERZ778516.2297-NODE-2297-length-12970-cov-5.903291_pt1 | contig 12970 bp, 12 predicted proteins | sample MGYA00510342_ERZ778516 | MGnify/ENA primary metagenome ERZ778516 (study PRJEB29527, sample SAMN07138961) | mouse gut metagenome | material: feces | host: mouse | place: China:Nanjing | collected 2016-01-25 ...
AAAACATTTCCTGATAAACCGCTCTTATAATTTCAGGATGTCTCGGATTTTCATAAAAATAGTATACCTCGCTCCGGTTGCAGGTTGATAAAATCATACACTGTAAAATTCCTTCTTTCTCCAGCCTGTGAAACATCTCCATTTTTCTGCTGTCTGTAAAATTTACAATATCTCTGATATCCAGTCCTGCGCTTTTATAATTAATTCCACAAAATCCAAAATCCATATTTCTGTTCTCGTTTCCAAAGTTTTTATTCTGTGTATTTCATATAGGCTGTTCGCCGCAGAGACTTTATCTCTCAGCAAAAACACTTCACCACAAGCATTTTGTTCCCTATAAAAAATATTCTGCCATTACCTGACAGGTCTTATCAATATCCTCTTTTGTATGCGCATCAGATATAAACATTGCCTCAAACTGAGATGGAGCCGTATAAATACCATGCTCTAGCAGCCATGCAAAGTATTCTGCATAACGCTTTGTATCAGAAGATGCCGCAGTCGCATAATCAGAAACCTTCCCTGCTGTAAAAAATACGCTCATAAGAGAACCGATTCTGTTTACGCATACTGTTTCTCCTGCGATTTTCTTTACTGCCTTTTCTAATAATGCAGCTTTTTCTTCCAGCCGTTGATAAATAGAAGTATCTTCCCGTAAGATTTTCAGGGTTTCTATTCCGGCAGTAACAGCAATTGGATTTCCTGACAAAGTTCCTGCCTGATAGACAGGTCCTGCCGGTGATACCATCTCCATAATTTCTTTTTTTCCGCCATATGCGCCCACTGGAAGTCCACCGCCTATAATTTTCCCAAGAGTTGTAATATCCGGCTTCACATGAAAATACTCCTGCGCTCCTCCAAGCCCCAGCCGGAAACCTGTAATTACCTCATCAAAAACAAGCAGTGCACCATATTTTAATGTAATTTCTCTTAAAAATTCTAAAAATCCTTTTTCCGGAAGGACTACCCCCATATTTGCAGCTACCGGTTCCACAATAACCGCCGCGATTTCAGAGCCGTTTTGCTCAAACAGATTTTTTACAGATTCCTTATCATTATATAAGGCTATAAGTGTATGTTTTGTAAAATCTGAAGGGACTCCCGCACTGTCCGGTACAGAACTCGTCATAGCTCCTGAACCTGCCTTAACTAAAAGTCCGTCTGAATGACCATGATAACAGCCTTTAAATTTTACTATCTTTTCTCTTTTGGTAAATCCTCTTGCCACACGCACAGCGCTCATCACCGCTTCTGTGCCGGAACAGACCAGACGGCTCATTTCCATAGAAGGCACACATTCTGAAATCATCTCTGCAAGAATCACTTCTTTTTTTGTCGGTGCTCCAAAAGTAAGACCTTCTGCACACGCTTTCTGTACTGCATATATCACCTGCGGATGTGCATGTCCCAATATTCCGGGACCCCATGAACATACATAATCAATATATTCATTTCCATCTATATCCGTTATCTTATCTCCATTTGCAGACTGAATAAATCTTGGTGTCATTCCTACGGAACCAAAAGCCCGAACCGGACTGTTGACACCGCCCGGAATAAGCGTTTTCGCCTTTTGGAATATTTGTTTTGATTTTGCGTCTTTTATTATCGTGTTCATTTTTCTCTGTTCCTTTCCGGCTCCCTATTCCATTTCCTTTATCCATTTTGCAATAGCAAGCGCATGATAAGTAATAATCATTTTTGCACCTGCCCTTTTTAATCCAACCATATTTTCCATTACTACTTTTTTCTCATCTATCCAGCCCTGCATGGCCGCCGCTTTCACCATGGAATATTCCCCGCTGACATTATAGGCGGCAATCGGGATGTTATAATGCAAAGAAATATCTTTAATTACATCCATATATCCGAGTGCCGGTTTTGCAATAATAAAATCTGCTCCTTCAAGAATATCCTGCTTCACCTCTCTGAGCGCCTCTCTGCCGTTTGCCGGGTCCATCTGATAGGTTTTCCGGTCGCCAAAACACGGCGCAGAGCCGGCAGCATCCCGAAACGGAGAATAATAGCCGGAAGCAAACTTTGCACTGTAAGACATAACCGATACTTCTGTAAACCCTTCTTTATCAAGTGCCTGCCGGATAGCCGCCACTCTTTTATCCATCATATCACTTGGTGCCACAATATCCGCACCGGCTTTCGCATAGCTAACCGCGGCCTTTGCCAATAATGGAAGAGTTTCATCATTTAATATTTCCCCATTCTTCACAATCCCACAGTGTCCATGAGACATGTATTCGCAGAGGCATACATCAGCGATAACTACAATATGGCTGTAATTTTTTTTCATATAACGGATTGCCTGATTTACAATTCCATTTTCATCATAGGCACCGCTTCCCACCTCATCTTTGCGTGCCGGAATTCCGAAAAGCAGAACTGCCGAAATACCGGCATTACATACCCTGTCCAGTTCCTCATAAAGCCTGTCTATGGAATATTGACAAATCCCCGGCATGGAATCAACAGGATTGCAGATATTTTCTCCTTCTATCACAAATATGGGATAAATCAGCTCATCAATACGAATATGATTTTCTCTTACCATACTTCGTATCGCTTCATTTTTTCTGAGTCTTCTCATTCTATCCATTACTCTCATCCTCTCCTTTATTTTTTAATTCTATTATTGTGCTCACATTATTTTCTTCTGGAATTTTTTCTGAATCAAGTGCATATTTTAATAATTCCTGATAGATTTGTCTTCGCTCCTCCTCTGTCTGTGTGTTCTCCTTTACAGATGTTCGAATACTTCCAAGAAAATCGGCCAGTTCTCCGATAAATGGGGTAAGCACACTCTTCACAGATTCTTTCAGATATTGTGTAATAACCGGACTTTTTCCACCAGTTGAAAATGCGCCGACTACATCATTTTCTTTTATATATGAAGGAAAAATAAAACTGCAGTCCTCTATCTGGTCTACAACATTGATGTAAATATTTTTCTGCCTGCATATTGTAGAAATGGTATGATTTAATTCTTTCTGACTGGTAGCAGCCACGACCAGATGAATTCCCTCAAGGTCCTGCTCGGAAAAAGGCTTCTTTTTATAAGTTACATTTTTATTTGTTTTGCTTATTTCTTTTATTTCCTCACAAATCTCTTTGCCAATTACCTTTATAACTGCACCAAAGTCACAAAGCACCCGTACTTTTCTTAAAGCTATCTTTCCTCCGCCTACAATCAGACAGTTCATATCTTTTAAATCTATAAACATGGGGAAATATGACATGCTATCACCTGCCCTGTTGTTATTTTTAGCTGACTTATAGTATAATCCACCCATTAAAAAAAATCAACTGTCTGTCTGCTTCAAAAACACAGTTTAAAAATGAAAGACTTGACAAACAAAATTCAATGTAAGATAATAGGTCCAGTTGAAAATACTGGAAATATGACGGAATATCCCGTAAAATAAATAATACAAATTCAATATTTTCTTCATTACTACAATTTACTTAATTGAAGGGGATAAAATTATGACAAAGCTTCTACATAGAAAGAAGCATTTGACTTCTTTTCAAATGATTATATTAGGGTTTTCCTTTGTAATATTGACAGGAGCCCTGATACTGATGCTGCCCATTTCATCAAAAAGCGGCATTATCACTCCATTTAACAAAGCACTGTTTACTTCTACATCTGCTGTATGTGTAACCGGACTGGTGGTATTGGATACAGCAAGCTACTGGTCCGGATTTGGTCAGTTTATTATACTGCTTCTTATTCAAATAGGCGGTATGGGAGTAATTACAGTTGGAGTGCTTCTTGCTCTGCTATCTGGTAAAAAAATCTCGCTTATGCAGCGAAATACCATGCAGGAATCAATTGGCGCTCCAAAGGTAGGCGGAATTGTAAGACTTACAAGTTTTATTATAAAAGCAACCTTTCTCTTTGAACTGGCCGGCGCGCTTGTTATGATGCCTGTATTCTGCAAGGATTTTGGTATAAAAGGGATATGGATGGCAATTTTTCATTCTATTTCTGCTTTTTGTAATGCCGGATTTGATTTAATGGGAACTGTGGAAGCTCCTTTTTCATCACTGACCGCCTATATGGGAAATCCGGTGATTAATATTACAATTATGCTGTTAATTATAATAGGAGGAATTGGATTCTATACATGGGATGATATACGGACCAACAAATATCGGTGGAAACGTTATCGTATGCAAAGCAAGGTAATTATTGTTACTACTCTGGTTTTATTAATTCTTCCTTCTATCTATTTTTACTGTTTTGAATCTGGAGGGCTTTCTACAAGCGAAAAAATATTAAGCTCTCTGTTTCAGTCAGTCGCCCCTAGAACGGCGGGCTTTAATACGGTGAACCTTGCTCTGTTCAGCGGAGTTGGCCAGTGTATTGTGATTGTCTTAATGCTGATTGGCGGTTCGCCCGGCTCTACGGCGGGCGGCATGAAAACAACTACGATAGCTGTATTATTTGCCAACGCAATCGCTGTGTTTCGCAGAAAAGAAGATACACATTTTTTCGGAAGACGAATTGATGAGAATGTAATCAAAAATGCATCTACTATTTTGATGTTATATCTCTTTTTATTTGTCAGCGGTGCATTAATTATCAGCGCTGTGGAAAAAATACCACTGGGAACCTGCATGTTTGAAGCGGCTTCAGCAATGGGCACGGCAGGCCTGACACTGGGAATTACCTCCGGACTTGGAATCATATCACAAATTACATTAATGATTCTTATGTTTTTTGGCAGAGTAGGAGGATTGACACTTATTTATGCGGCATTTTCAGGAATTGAGAAAAACTTTTCCAGACTGCCGCAGGAAAAAATCACAGTCGGTTAAGGAGGACTGTCTATGAAAACTATTTTATTAATTGGTATTGGAAATTTTGGAAAACATATTGCTTTGGAGCTGAATCGACTGGGGCATGAGATAATGGCAATTGACCAGTCAGAGGAAAGAGTGGCTGAAATTTTACCATATGTTACAAATACACAGATTGGAAACAGTACAAATATGGAGTTTTTAGAATCACTTGGAGTAAGAAATTTTGATGTGTGTATTGTTACGATTGGGAATGATTTTCAAAGTTCGCTTGAAACTACTTCTAATTTAAAAGAATTAGGAGCGCAGTTGGTAGTTTCGAGGGCTAACAGAGATGTTCATGCGAAATTTCTGCTTCGCAACGGGGCTGACGAGGTCTTATACCCGCAGAAACAGCTTGCAAAATGGGCGGCTATACGCTATGGTTCAAATCATATTCTTGATTATATAGAATTGGATGAAAGTCATTCTATTTTTGAGGTATCAGTGCCAAAGGCGTGGTGCAACAAAAGTATCGGACAGGTGGATATCCGGAAAAAATATAAGATAAATATTATGGCTGTGAAAAGAGATGGAAAAATGGATTTGACTATAACACCTGACACAGTGCTTGAAGAAGATATGACTATGCTGGTACTTGGAGAATATAAGGCTTTACAAAAATGTTTTCATATATAAAATATCAGTTTTGTAAAGACATATAAGAATAAATATTGAACTGAATGGGACTGTCCCAAAATAGCAGTTATATACAATAATGATATTCAGACCTTATGAGGCTCGGCATATATTGTATATAAGCTGCATTTTGCAACAGTCCCAGACTATTTAAAAATTCACCATCTAAACTGCCAATCACTCAGTTTCACTTAAAGCAAAGGCTTTTATTATGCAACTTTTCATTGGTTTATATTAATGTGTTATATTATTCAGCCATTTATATGTCTTATATCTCCATGCACTTATAGGTATTTTCAATATCTCATCACTCAGCAGAATCACATAGACAACCATCACCGGCAGTTTTATGATAAATGCAGCTACAAATCCTATTAGAATAGAAACACACCACATACATCCTACATCAATATAAAGCCCTATCTTTGTGTCTCCGCCGGCCCGAAATACACCTACTATCATGGTGGTATTAAAAGTCTGCGCAATAACAAAATATGCCATAACCAACATCATAAGCGATAAATACTGCTCTGCTGTGTCAGTGAGCTCCATTGTCATCATGGCAATCGGCCTTGCGATAAGAACAACCAGACTTCCGATAAAGCCGCTGATAATACTCATTTTTACAAATTTACTGCCATATTCTCTCGCCCTTTTCTCATTTCCTTCCCCTATTGTTTTTCCAAGCATAATCGCTGTGGCGCTCGCAATTCCAAAGGACATTACCATGGCAAGCTGCCGGACTACCTGCGTTACGGAATTTGCCGCTACGGCTGCACTTCCCATATGGCCAAGAATCGCTGTAATGGTAGAGCAGCCAAGTCCCCACATTAATTCATTTACAATCACAGGTCCTGAAAATTTTATAAAGTCTTTAAGAAGCATTTTATTTTCCGTTTTGAAAAAGTGAAACTGAAAACGAAAAACATCATTTATTTTTCTGTCATATAAAATAACCATAAGCAGTTCTATGGCAATCGCTGCTACTGTTCCAACGGCGGCGCCTCTGATTCCCATCTGAGGTTTTCCGAATATCAGAATGGCATTAATAATTACGTTTACAATCAATCCGGTTAAATATACAACTGTTGATATTTTTACGCGCTCCACACTTCGCATAATATTCAAATAAACAATATTTACTGCCATAATCACATAAGAAATACCCACGATTTGCAGATATTTGCCACCTTGTGTTATAACCTCCGCGTCGTTGGTGAGTATATGCATAATTGCTCTTGGAAACAGTAAAGTTACAGTGGTAAATACTGCTCCTATGGCAAGTGAGAACTTAAGCGCAATTCCAAGCACCTTTTCAATTGTACGCACATCGCCTTTTCCCCAATATTGGGCTACCAGTACAGAAGCGCCCGATGTAATGCCAAATAAAATAAGGCTCATTACAAACTGTACCTGACTGCCAAGAGAGGCACCTGAGAGTACCTTTTCACCTACCCGCCCAAGCATAATTACATCGGTAGATGAAATTCCTACGTTTACAAGATTCTGAAGCGCCATCGGGATTACAAGCGACATTACTGATTTATAAAAATTTCTATTTTCTTGCATGTTACATTACCTTGTTATATTACCTTATTGTGTTACCTTATTATATTACCTTATTGTGTTACCTTGTTATATTACCTATCATTACATTTGGTTATCATACCGTTTTATTTACAATTCAGCTCCAAACATATTTATCAAACTACCACTCTTTTCTTAATTTGTCAAGCAGCAGACAAAAAATATATAGATTTCTTATATTCTTATTTTTCTCCTTCATTTTTATATCTCCTCTAAGAATTTTGAATCAAATAGAGAAAACTCTCGTTTAAAAGATATTTTCATTATATATGGTCAGATGATGTTATAAAAATAACCGTTAAGTTTGTGAGGCTTGAGCGATTATTTTTGTGTCTTGCGATTTCGACCAATCGAATAGCCAAGACCAAAGCTTGTCAGGCATAAGCTAATGACAGCAATTAAGCTTTCGATGGTGAGCATAGGCATATTCTCCTTAATCAAGATTTCTGCAAGCAGATTTCTATGTAATCGGAGGTCACAGTCCTTCGTTGAAGGACGAACCGCTTACCGTTATGGTATCATCCATAGCGATATTATATGAAATATATAATTGTAAATCAACTGAAATGTTAATTTATATTTACCATTTTTGCTACAAGCTGCATAATTAGATGATAAATTTATTGCCCATAGCCATAAGGCTATGAGCATAGTATAATAGAATTTACTATGAATATAGTATGTTTTATTTTCCAAATAAATCAGCGTGACTTCCAGTAGCAGTAGCTGAAAGAATAAGCGTATCTTCAAAAATTTGATACATAAGTAGCCAATCTGGCTCTATATGACATTCCCGAAAATCATGAAGATTACCTGTAAGCTGATGGTCTCTATACTGAATTGGCAATGGATTTCCAGTTGAAAGCAAAAAGAGTACATTTACAAGTTTATTTAAATCTTTTCCTCGTTTTTTCATTAACTTGACATCTTTTTTCATTCGATTTGTATAAACAATTTTATACATGGACTAATCCTCCAACATAGAGGCAACAGCATCTGCAGCATTGTCAAAAGGACCATTAAGATTCCTTTGATATCTGCTGTCATAGACAGCTTCTTGAAGTGAATCAGGAATAGCTTTGTGTTGCACAGAAAATGGAATTCCGGCATTTTCAATAGAAGCATTTAAAAAGATACGAATTGCTGTTGATGTATCTAAGCCAAGACTGGAAAAAAGTATATCTGCTTGTTTTTTTAAAGTATCGTCAATACGAATTTGTAATGTAGCCATATTGCACCTCCATTGATTTTGTATTATAATTGTACTATATAAGTAATAGAAAAGCAATGATAATAGCGGCCCAGTTTTTAATCCTCTCTGATATATTCTGCATATACATTTCTCCAAGCAATTTCTACCCAATACTCTGAACCATCTCGAAGTCTTCCAAGCAATTTATATTGATACATTTCCCTACGAATTAACTCTATATCACTAAATGCAATATGTGACCTGATAATTTCGTTTATTTCTTTTTCTGTATATTTCCTATTTTCTTCCATTTGTCTTACAATTTTTATAAGAACAATAATTCTCATTGGTTTTTTAGATGGGTATTGTAGTAATTTCCCATTAGAATCAAAATAATTATCCAATTTTTTATTATATATTTGAATAGACTTTTCCATAATTTCTCTCCATAAAATATCTTATTGTTAAATTGTTTGATTTTACTATTCTACCATAAACGCGCACATAATTCCATTAATTTTTACTTAATCTTCATTTATCCTGTTTCATTCAATCATCATCTGTCTTGTCCGTTCCCTCTGCCCGGTGCTGACTGCCCTCGGCTTGCGATAGCTGACGTGTGACTTCGAAAAGGAATAGGTCTAAAATAGCTACAATTCTTTGATATTTCACGTCTACATCCATTTCTCTCAAAAAACTTCAAACTCCCTATATCTTTTTTTCAAAAAATATTATATAATATCCCTATCAATACCGCTCTGTCAGCAACATATATATGGCAGGGAACGTGAAAATTATACAGGAGGGAATTAAGTAACTGAAATTATGAAAAAATGTAGACAAAAATGTCTAAAGATACCTAAAATCCAAGGTATAGCTTGTGCTGGCTTTATAGCAGGCGGAGTTGCAAAAATGAATCTCTTATCAGTTGAAACAGACTGATATAACAAAGATGTAGAAATCTGTGGTGCAACTGGTCAATGGTTAAGTCCCAAAAAGCAAGGGCAAATCATGCAGCCGGTGCTTGCGCTGACTGCCTAATAATGTAACCAGCCAAAGGCTGATTACCAAAAAATCTAGGAAAGGAAAAACTAATTAGATGAAAACCCATAAAAGCACACAGACAAGTGAATTTGGGTATGTACCGATGGCTCAGGTCATTAATCTTGATTGATGACATTAGTCGGGAATTTACGACTGTGGAGTGTACAAGAACTTGTGAGTAGTTGCAGTTTAACAAAAGCATACACGAAGAAACAGTAAGGTAAAATCGTGAGATTTACCCGAATCATCTAGCATATATATTTTGTATATGTTTTTAGTAGCAGGTAGCATATGAAAGTTTACACAACAGACAATATCCGCAACGTAGTGCTGCTCGGTCATGGAGGCAGCGGTAAGACTTCTCTTGTAGAAGCAATGGCGTATCTTACAAACGCCGTCAGTCGTATGGGAAAGGTAACGGCTGGAAATACTGTAAGCGATTACCGTAAGGAAGAACAAAAACGTCATTTCTCTATCGGACTGTCAATGGTTCCTATTGAATGGAATCAGACAAAAATCAATCTCTTGGATACCCCCGGCTATCTGGATTTCGTCGGAGAGGCAGAAGCGGCCGCAGCCGCAGCAGACTCCGCAGTTATCTGCGTATCAGGAAAGGAAGGCGTGGAAGAGGGTACAAAAAAAGCATGGGAGCTGTGTGAAAAATATAATCTCCCACGTATCTTCTTTGTAACAGATATGGATATCGACAATGCCAGCTTCCGTCAGGTAGTGGAGGATTTAAAGGCATTGTACGGAAAGAAAATCGCACCGTTTCATCTTCCAATTCGCCAGAACGAAAAGTTTGTCGGCTATATAAATGTAATCAGCCGCTCCGGACATAAATGGAAGCCTGACGGCACAGTGGAACCATTTGAAATACCGGAATACTCTGTCGCCAATATGGACTTATGCAGGGAAGCACTGGTGGAGGCCGTTGCAGAGACAAGCGATGAATTTATGGACCGCTATTTTGGCGGTGATGAATTTTCAGAAGCGGAAATCCGCGCCGCATTAAAACAGAACGTAGCAGAGGGCAGTGTAATTCCAATTACCATGGGTTCAAGTATACTTGTACAGGGAATATATACTTTATTAGACGATATCGTAAAATATCTTCCAAGTCCTCAAAAACGTACCTGTACAGGCATTAACATGCGGACAAAGGAATTATTCGAGGCAAATTATGATTTTTACAAGGCAAAATCTGCCTATATATTTAAAACAATTGTGGACCCGTTTATCGGAAAATATTCTTTTATCAAGGTCTGCTCAGGCGTTATTAAGACGGGCGACTTAGTCTATAATCAGGATAAGGACCAAGAAGAAAAGCTGTCAAGACTTTATGTTTTGCAGGGCGGCAAATCAATCGAAGTACCGGAGCTTCATGCAGGAGATATTGGCGCTATCGGCAATCTGTTTAAAGCAAGAACCGGTGATACCATTTCTACAAAACAGACGCCTGTTTCTTATGCAGAGACAGATTTCTCCGTTCCATATACCTATATGCGCTATCGTGCAGTGAAAAAAGGCGATGAAGACAAAATTTCACAGGCATTGCAAAAATTAACACATGAGGACAGGACTATGCGCTATGTCAATGATGCTGAAAACAGACAGCTTCTTTTGTATGGAATGGGAGATTTGCATATTGAAGTGCTGGCAAGCAGACTGCTTCAGGAATACAAGGTCGAAATAACGCTTGAAAAACCAAAGGTTGCCTATAAGGAAACCATTATCGGAAAATCGGATGTGGAAGCAAAATATAAAAAGCAGTCCGGCGGCCACGGACAATACGGACATGTAAAAATGAAGTTTTCTTCTTCTGGAAATCTGGAGGAGACATTTACATTTTCACAGACAGTTGTCGGCGGAAGTGTTCCAAAAACATATTTTCCGGCAGTTGAAAAGGGACTTGAGGAATCTGTAAAGAAGGGACCACTTGCAGGATATCCGGTAGTAGGCGTAGACGCTGTACTGTATGACGGTTCTTATCACTCGGTAGATTCTTCTGAACTGGCATTTAAAATGGCTGCTATGCAGGCTTTTAAGGATGGATTTTTAAAAGCAAAGCCTGTTTTGCTTGAACCGATTATGACTTTATATATAGAAACTCCTGATAATTATACCGGAGATATTATGGGTGATTTAAACAGAAGACGGGCACGCGTGCTTGGCATGACACCGACTAAAGGCGGAAAGCAGGAAATTATGGCGGAGATTCCGGAAAGTGAATTGTATGGATATTGCACAAAGCTGCGTTCTATTACAGGCGGAGCCGGAGATTACCGCTATGAATTTGTTCGGTATGAGCGCTGTCCACAGGAAATTCAGGATAGAGAAGTTCAGGAAAGCAAGGGATAGGAGTTTCTTATGATTCTGCTTATATGTTATTTCGTCACCTTTTTTGCCTGCTGCATTGGAACTATCTGTGGAATGGGCGGCGGAATTATTATCAAGCCGATTCTTGACGCTACGGGAATAATGACAGTATCTACGATTACTTTTCTGTCAGGCTGTACCGTAATCGCCATGACCTGCTGGAGCGTGGGAAAAACACTGATTCGCGGAGAATCTGTTATTGATGTGAGAAATACAACCTTTCTGGCCGTCGGTGCCGCGATTGGGGGAATTATTGGAAAAGAGCTCTATTCTGCTACTGCTGCCCGCTTTTCCAATCCTGATACAGCCGGCGGCGTTCAGGCTGCTTTCCTCTTTGCCGCAACGCTGGCTACCTTTATCTATACTTTAAACAAGGATAAAATCAAATCAAAACGGGTAGATTCTCCTGTTATCAGCATATTGATTGGACTGATTCTCGGCATACTTGGCGCTTTTCTCGGAATCGGCGGAGGCCCGTTTAATGTGGCGGTTTTATATTATTTCTTTTCCATGCAGACAAAAAAAGCCACTCAGAACAGCCTGTATATTGTATTATTCAGTCAGGCTGCCAGTACATTTAAAACCATGGCATTTAACGGAATACCAAATTTTGACATTACACTTCTTATTGGCATGATACTGTTTGGAATCATTGGAAGCGAAATAGGCAGGCGTATTAATACAAAAATTGATGACAAACAGGCTACTTATTTATTTGAAGGAGCCATGATTTTAATTATGGGCATTAATGTCTATAATGTGATAAAATTTATGATGTAATATATTTTACAAGAAACTTCGTTTATAAGGTAGCTTAGTTTATAAGGTAGCCTAGTTTATAAGGTAGCTTAGTTTATAAGGTAGCCTAGTTTATAAGGTAGCTTAGTTTACACGGTGACGTATTTTACATGGCACTTAGTTTACATAATAACTAACTTTACAATATAATCAAGTCTATAATATAATTATATTTACGATACAATTTAACTTTTTATATAATTTTTCAGGAGGATTTTATGCTAAAGGAAAAAGCTCATTATTATTATGGAACATTAGGTAAAAATTGTGCGGAGGGCATTCTGCTTGCCGCCAGTGACATCTATAATCTCGGACTTACAGAAAACGAAATTATGCTGTTTGCCGGATTTGGCGGCGGTATGGGATGTAAAAGTACCTGTGGCGCATTATCCGGTGCTATCGGTGTCCTCAGTAAATTATTTGGAGACAGGGAAGATTTTCGTGCCCTGTGCGGCGATTTTGTTGCTGAATTTG
>ERZ778516.2299-NODE-2299-length-12968-cov-9.323240_pt1 | contig 12968 bp, 15 predicted proteins | sample MGYA00510342_ERZ778516 | MGnify/ENA primary metagenome ERZ778516 (study PRJEB29527, sample SAMN07138961) | mouse gut metagenome | material: feces | host: mouse | place: China:Nanjing | collected 2016-01-25 ...
GTGCAGGACGCGCCCCACAAGGTGCTGGCGTACAACACGGACGGCAAGCTGGCCCTCCCCGCCGCCGACGGTGACCCCGTCATCGGCATTATCCTCAGTGACGCACCCGCCAACGACAGCGGCGTGACCCCCTCCGGCGCGGAGGTCGATGTGCTGATCCGGCATATCGGGCTGGCGGAGGCTGGTGCGGCGGTGGCGAAGGGCGACTTCCTGACCGCGGCCACGAACGGCACCGTCCGCAAGGCGGCGGCAGGGGAGTACATTCTCGGCATCGCCATGACGGCGGCAACTGCGGCCGGGGAACTGACCCAGGTGTACATCACCCACGGCGGCTACGCGAAATAACGAAAAGGAGGACTAAACAATGCCTATGACCACACAGGAACTGGCGGCTTCCATCCAGAAGGGGATTTTCAAGCCGCATATCTACCTCACCAACGTGTGCCTGTCCTATTTCCAGAACATGGGCGGCTTCGTTGCCCGCAAGGTGTTCCCCATCGTTCCCGTCCCCACGTCCTCGGCCCACTACTACGAGTTCGACAAGGGCGACCTGGCGCGGGATAACATGGCCCGGAAGCCGGAGTTTGGCCACGTCTCCCCTGGCATCTACGGCAAGCGGGACAAGTTCTACCACTGCGAGGTCGACCAGGTCATCACCGGGGTGGATCAGATTTCCACGCTGGACTTCCAGCGCACCAACGCCCCCGCAGTCATCGACCCCCGGCGCAGCAAGGTGCGTTGGGTGGCCGAACAGATGAACATCCACCTTGACCGCATCTGGGCCGGGAAGTACTTCAACCCCCAAAGCTGGACGCACGTCTACACGGGCGTGAACACCGGCACCCCCGGCGCGGATCAGTTCTACTGCTTCGACAACGCCAACAGCGACCCCGTGACCTTCTTCAGCCAGATTCGGAACAGGATGCTCCTGGCGGGCCTGCGCAAGCCGAACAAGATGGTGCTGGGGGCCAACGTATACATCGCCCTGACGGTGAACCCCTCCATCCTGGAGCGCATCAAGTACCAAGGCAGCGAGGCGAACCCGGCGAACGTGACCCCCAACGTCCTCGCCCAGCTGTTCGGGCTGGATGAGATCGTCATCGCGGAGAGCGTATATAACGCCGCGCCCTACGGAGCGCCGGACGATATGCGCTTCATCTGTAACCCGGACGATGCCCTGCTGACCTACACCACCGCCAGCCCCAGCATCGATGAGCCCTCCGCGGGCTACACCTTCACCTGGGATATGCTGGGCAACGGGCAGTACACCAGCGTCCAGCAGTACCCCGGCGAGGCCGCGACCCATACGGAATTCATCGAGGGGCTGCTCTGCACCGACCCCGAAATCACGTCCACCGACCTGGGTGTGTTTTTGAAGGGAGCGGTCAGCGACAGCTTCACCGCGTAAAGGAGGAACCAGACTATGGCGTACATTGCGAACAAACCCGTGCGCTTCGACCGCGACTATAAGGTCGGAGAGGTCATCCCGGACGCGGTCATCTCTTCCGGCATGACCCGCAAGCTGATGGAGATGGGCAGAATCCTCCACGTAGATCTTCCGGCCCCCGGCGGCAATGCGGAGGATTCCCCCTCTCCCGCGCCGGAGGACACGCAGGGCGGCGCAGGGGGCGAGGGTGGTACGATCACCCCGAAGGATGCAGACCCCCCCGCAGAGGGCGCAGAGAGCGCCCCTGGCGGCGATTCCGGCACGGGTGAGGCAACCACCCGGCTGGACGGCGAAAACCCGCAGGACGGGGCTGGGAGCGGCGCAGAGGGCGGCCTGACAGTCGAGGACTTGATTGCAGGAACTGTCGGAGAATTCGTCTGCGATACCTGCGGCAGGGCTTTCCAGACACAGCAAGGTCTCGCCGCACATACCCGGTCGCATAAGGACTGAGGGACACGGCCATGACCTACAGCTACGATCCAACACAGATCCGTGCCAGGGGCAAAGACCAGATGCGCTTTGAACTTGGGGACACACAGACTGATGGCGGGGCGGACACCTGTGCGCTGGCCGATGAGGAATACGAGGCCGTGCTTGCAGGTCTGAAAGCGGGCAAGAAGGCGTGGCTGTACGCCAAACTGGCCGTCCTGGAGGCGATCCTGTTCAAGATGAGCTACCAGGTGGACACCCGCATAGACGTCCTGCAATACGGCTTCGGAGACCGGGCGGAGCGGTGGCAGAAGATGTATGACGCTTTGAAGAAGCAGATACTCGCCACCGCCTCCATCCCGACCCTCGCCCCGTCTATCACCGAAACGCCCCCATACTTCCACAAGGGGATGGAGGAAAACCCGAGAGCCTGTCACGGCGCGGGCGGCCCTCCGTCCCCTTTCCGCAAAATGACCACATAGGGGGGCGGAAAATGTTCACAGGGGCAATCCACATGATGCCGGGACAGGAGCTTCGCACATTCACGGTCTACCGGGACGGAGAGCACAAAACCGCCAGCGGCAGAGTTATCTCAAACGGCGCGGAACCCATCGGGGAAATCCGCGCCGTTCTCGCTGCGGCAAAGCCGGAGGAAACCCTGCGCTGGCGGCAGCTTGAACACCCCGTGTCCCATAAGATCATCCAGCAGGGAACGGCGGCGTTTGAGATAAAGCCCGGAGATTCCCTGATGCATGGCGAGCAGAGATACATCGTCCAGACGGCCCCATACAACCCTGGAGGGCTGAACCACTGGACGATCTACTACTGCGATGAAAGGAGCGACATCTGATGCCCACAAGCCAGCAGAGCACCGGCAGGGCCTGGGGCAATGCCTCCCAGGTCATCGGCAAGACGGTGGCCGCCACGCTCAAGGGTGTGCAGAAGGAGGTCGCGCAGCGGACATACCGTGCAAGCAACGAACTGCGTAGCGCCTCCCTCCGCGTCCTGCGGGGGCAGCGGTCCGGGAAGAAGTACCGGGTGCCGAATACGAGCAGGTCCTACACGGCGTCCGCACCAGGGGAGCCGCCCGCCGTGCGTACAGGCGCGTTTCGCCTTTCTTGGGGCGCGCACGTCCACGTGGAAAAGAAGGACACGCGTTTCCGGGCGGTGGCCGCCATTGAGAGCAGGGAGCGGGCCGGCGGTCGGCTGCTTGGCGAGATGCTGGAGAACGGGACCGGCAGGATGAAGCCGCGCCCGTACAAGCAGGCTGTCATTAACATGGCGCTGCCGAAGGTAAAGGCAATCTACAAAAAGCCCTATAAGGGCGGTTAGGAGGACAGGCGATGGCGCTTATCATGAACGCGACCCATCAGGAGTTCGACCTTGCGCAGGTCGGGCGCGGAGACTGCATCCGCGTCAAGCGGGCTGGGGATACCACGGCCAGAAACGGCTTCATCACCGAGGCTACGGCAACCAGGCTGCGGATTTTGTACTGCAACACGCAGAACAACGCCAGCAGCTACCTCGACATCACCGCGGCCGACGTGGCCATCGGTGTGTGGGAAATCTACTGGACGCGGGACTTCCAGACGGTCAACTATGAGTGCAACGCCCCGCAGACCGGGGACGGGGCATGAGCGGCGGGCTTCGCCAGCTTCTGCTCCAGCAGATAACCGGGGACGAACAGATGGGCGGGATGCTGGCGCGTTACAACCAGGCCCCCGCCGTTTTCTACCAGAAGGCCCCCAGCGACAGCCGTCCCGGTTGGGGCGGTCCGAAATACCCCCGGCTGGACTTCAACGTGGATATGCGCCACGACCCGGAGCGCAAGACCGAGGGAACGCTGACGGTCAACATCTGGTGTACCAGCGAATGCCCGGCGGTAGGGGATCTTGACCCGGACAGAGCCATCGAACGGAGACTTCTGGAGCTGGTGTCCGGGGTGTTCTACACAGACGGGAACCGGGAGACCTTCTGCGCGGAGTGGGAGCGGTCGGACGAATTTCTGTACGAGAGCGGGGAAAAAAGCAACAACACGCCCCCGGAGGTATACGGGCTGACCGTGACCTTTTCCATTATGGCGTTCCCGGAGCAGATCACGACCACCCCGGACCCGATACAGGGGCTGAACGCATGGACGAAGCGGTACTTCCCAAAGATGACCGCCATCGCCTATGACGATATGCCGCCCGTGTGGAAGCCTACGGACGATAACCCGGCCATCTACTGGCGCTTCACAGGTACATCCAGCACGAACCGCCAAAGCTACGCCGTCACCTGGTACACCGGGACGTTTGCGGCGCACATCATCGCGGAGAGCGTACCGGAGCGCAACAAATGGACAAAGGCCATCATCGAGCGGGCGCAGCTTGACGGGGAGGTCATTCTGGCCGATACCAGCCCGATGTTTATCAACCGGATAGCCTTGCGGCACGGCGCAGACCCCCTGCGGGACGGACAGCTGGAACTGACCGGGCAATACGGTGCGCTTCGGGTGGAGGACGCCCAGATACGCCTGCTCCACCCATACGGCAATCTGGCGAACAGCCAGGAATCACAAAAAGCGAAAAAGGAGGGTTAACCCAATGGAGGCAACCTACAAAGCGACAGAGCTGGCGGCGCAGTCCCGCCCCCTGTTCGGTACGACCCCGGAGGTAGTCAGCGTGGCGCTCCGGGAGGCGGGCAAAAAGACCGCCACCGTGACGGAGGCGAAGGCCATCGTTGCGGCGTTTTTGGAGAGGGAGGTTAGGTAAATGGCTTCGTTTTTCATCATCGGCGAGAAAAAGACCCGCCCCGGTGTGTATCTCCGCTATGAGAACTGGGGCAAGCCGCCCATTGCCGGAGTAGATGACGGCAAGTGCGCGGCGGTGTTCCGCTCCAACTGGGGGCCGCTGGGACAGGCGCTGGTCCTGGAACAGTACGAGGACATCGCCAAGAAGTACGGTGATGGCGGGGAGAACGGCACCACCGCCGTCCCGCTGGAGCAGTTCAAGGGCGGCGCACGGCTGGTTTACGCCCTGCGCCTCGGTACGGGCGGCACTCCCGGCTCGTACACCATTGCGGACACCGCGGGAGAGAGCGTTATCCAGATGACGCTGAAATACCCCGGCAGCCGCAAACTGGCCGTCACCATCCGGCCCACGCTGGCAGACCCGAATACCAGCGAACTGCTGATCGTTGAGGGTACGGAACAGCTGGAGAAGCTGACCTTCTCCAATACTGAGAACAGCGTAGACGCGCTCATGGAAGTGTTTGGCACGAAGGGGAGCGACTATTTCACGCTGACCAAGGTGAAGGACAGCGAGGAAAAGCTGGCCAGCGTAGACCAGGCTGAAATCACGGGTGGCACAGACCCCACCGTGAATAACGGCGCGTACAGCAAAGCCTATGAGACCCTGGAGGCGTACCGCTGGAACGTGCTGTCCATCGACACCGAGGACACAGCTGTCCAGGCGCTCATGCAGTTGTTCCTAAACCGCATCTACCAGGGCGGCAAGTTCACCATGGGCGTGATCGGAGAACCGACCACCGTGGACTTCGAGACCCGGCTGCAGCACGCCAGCGCCTACAACGATTACCAGATCGTCTATGTGGGTAACGGCTTCACGGACATCAGCGGCAACGTCTACGAGGGCTGGAGGGCCGCGGCCCGCATCGCCGGCCTGATCGCCGGCACCCCCAGCAACGAGAGCATCACCCGCGCAGCCATCACCGGCGCGGTGGAGTGTACGGAACTGCTGACAAACAACCAGCACGAGCGGGCCATCAAGGCGGGCGCTTTGATGTTCAGCGTTTCGGCGGCAAACACCGTCTGGGTGGAGCAGGGCATCAACACGCTGGTGCTCCCCACGGCGAAGGAGGATGAGGGCTGGAAGAAGATCAAGCGTGTCAAGGTCCGCTTTGAGCTGTTCCAGCGCCTCAATGACACCGTGGAGCCGCTCATCGGGCGCATCAACAACGACCCGGACGGGCGCATGACCGTGGTGCAGGTCTCCAACGGCGTGTGCCAGACGATGGTAGCGGAGCGCAAGCTGCTGGCCGGGGCGCACGTGGAGAACGACTCGGACAACAAACCCGAGGGGGACAGCGCGTGGTTCGTGGTCTACGCGGACGATATCGACGCACTGGAGAAGATGTACTACACCTTCAAGTTCCGGTTTGCACCGGAGGAAGATTAAGCGGTAAAGGAGGAACCAACACATGGATGGTTTGAACGACCAGAGTTTGCTTGACGTTCGCAAGCTGATTACCGGCAAGGACGGGCGGCTCTTTGTCACCACCAAAAAGGGGACGAACCTGTTCCTTGCGGAGGTAGACACGTTCCAGGCGCAGCTCTCCCCGGCAAACACCGACTACCAGCCCGTGGGCAGCGCCCTGGTCTATGCGGTAAACACCGGCTACAGCGTCACGCTGACGCTGACCGAGGCCGTGGTGCGGGACGACGTGATGCTGACCGAGTTGATCGCGGACCTGCAGAACGGCTACTTCCCGTCCTTCGACTTCCAGGGGAAGATGCGCCGCCGGGACGGGCAGGCGGAGCGGGTCGTGTACCGCAACTGTGTCCCGGACGGAACGATCGACCTGCAGAACCTCAATCCCGGTGAGATCATCAAGAGAGCATGGAGTTTCCGGGTGAACGCCACCCCGGAGATTTTGGAGAACTTCACTGAGGCCGAATGGGTCCCGGTCGAGTAATAGGAGGAATAGACAATGAACAAAAACACAATGCCCGAGCTGTTCGATGAACAGCCCGATGGGATGGAGCAGCCCACGCAGGAGCAGATCCTGATGAGCGAGAGCGAACTGCTCCGGGGCCTCATTGAGGCTGGCAACGAGAAGGACAGCGAAGCGTCCTATGAGCGCATCCAGATCAAGCGCGGCGGCAAGCTGAAATTCGAGTTCCGCATCCGGCCTATTTCCGAGGAGGAGAGCCTTGCCTGCCACGACCACGCCACTAAGTTCGCCCCTCGGAAGCGGGGCCAGCCCAAGCGGGAGATCGAGACCAATATGTCCAAGTTCCGCTCCTGGCTCATTTACACGGCCACCGTGGATGAGGACAGGGCCAAGCTGTGGGACAACAAGCAGGCCCAGCAGGCGTTCAACGTACTCCAGGGCGTTGATGTGATCGACTGCGTCCTCCTCTCCGGGGAGAAGGACCGCATCATCGACAGGATCAACGAGATCAGCGGGTACGATGACGAGGCGGACGAAACCGCAAAAAACTGATAAAGGCACGGGGACGGACGTACCTCATGCTCCGGGTGATAGAGCGTTTCCCCCAGATAGGCGGGATTGCCGGATACATGGCCCTGCCGCTGGGGGAAAAGGCTCTGTATGAGCAATACACCCTGGACGCTATCCAGGCGGAGGCACAGACCCCCGTGCTGAAAATTGACGCGAGGGGAGGTGGCAAGCGTTGAACGATACCGTTACCGTCATTGACATAGTAGCCCAGGTCACGGACGAAACCGCCAGCGGAGCGCGGAGCGCGGAAGCGAACGTAAGCAAGCTGGAACGCTCCATGATGAACCTTCAGAAGCAAATTATGGGTATGAAGGGCAAGAGCAAGCTGGAGGTCGCGGCCACGCTGAAGGACATGGCCAGCAAGGGCATTCAGAATGTGGCGAACGCCGGGAAGAAGATCGCCGGGAAGGTCTGGACGGTAACACTGAAAGCGGTCGATCTTGTCACCGCCCCTTTCAGGAAGGTTTTGGGGCTGATAGCGAACCCCATCGCCGGTGCGGCGGCATTCGCCGGAGTATCCCTGGGCGTGGCGGACACCATCAACACGTTTAAGGACTTCGAGCAGGGCATGGCGAACGTCAGGGCCATATCCGGCGCGACCGGGGAAGAATTTGACGAACTGACAGCTACGGCAAAGAGACTGGGCGAGACCACGATGTTCTCTGCGGCGCAGGCGGCGGAGGCCATGGAAAACCTCGCCATGGCGGGCTGGAAAAGCAAGGACATCGTGGCCGGTATGCCCGGTCTGCTTGACCTCGCCGCAGCCGGAAGCGTAGACCTCGCAACGGCGGCAGACGTTACATCCTCGGCGCTGGCGCAGTTCAACATGGACGCAAGCGAAAGCACACGGGTGGCCGACGTTCTGGCCGCTACAGCTACCAACAGCAAGACGGACGTTGCCGGGCTTGGCGAAAGCCTAAAGATGGCCGGTACACAGGCGGGCGCCCTTGGATACAGCATTGAGGACACCGCTCTGGCACTCGGTCTGATGGGCAACGCCGGTGTGGACGCCTCCAGTGCCGGCACCGCCCTCCGCTCAACCCTCGCCCGGATGAGCAAGCAGGAGGGCATGACGGCGGAGGAAAGCAACGCCATGGCCCTGGCCATGAAGAAGGTCGGCGTGTCCCTGACGGACAGCCAGGGCAGAACCAAGTCGCTGATGACCGTCATGAAGGAGCTGCGGGCGGGCTTCCAGGGGATGACCGAAACGGAAAAGGCCGCCACGGCGGCGAACCTCGCCGGAATGTACGCGCAGAGTGGCCTGCTGGCCATCGTGAACGCCTCCGATGAGAAATTCAACGAACTGGCGGCGGCAATCGAGAACTCAAGCGGCGCAGCAGCTGAGATGGCGGGTATCAAGATGGATACCCTGCAGGGCTCCCTATACTACCTGCAGAGCGCCGCAGAGGGCGTGAAGATCGCCATCGGCGAGAAGCTGCAGCCATACGTCAAGGGGCTGGTGGATTGGGTGACGGCGCATATGCCGGACATCCAGAACGCGGTCGGCTCGGCGGTGGACTTCGTACTCGGCAAGATAGACGATATAACTGCCTCCATCAAGGACATGACAAACAGCCCGGAGTGGGCAAACGCAGAAACCCTGTGGGACAAAATCAAAATCGCCTGGGACAAGCTGATAGCGGAGCCTTTTGACGCCTGGTGGAACAGCACCGGCAAAGCATGGATCGCTGAAAAGGCGAACAGCATCGGAGAAGGGCTTGGAACGGCGCTGAAGACCGGCATCCTCGCCCTTCTGGGCGTAGATATAGGCGGTGCGGTCACGGACGGCGTGGACATCGGGAAATCGTTCGCGGACGGCTTCATGGAGGGATTTGACGGCTCGAAGGTCGGAGAAGCCCTCGCCAAAGCCATCAAGGACGGGCTGAAAAGCCTGGTTCTGGACGCGGCGACCCTGCTCCCCGGCGGGAAGGAAGCAAGCGGCACAAGCGGCCTGTCGGCGGCTGTGCTGGGCTATGGCGCATACAAGACCGCCAAGACAGGCTACAACTTCTACAGAGGCGGGAAAGCCCTTGTGAACGGCACAAGGGCCGTAGGAAGCGCCATCGGGAACGCCACTGGGATATCCGAGGGCTTCAACATCTTCAGAGCCGCCCAGGGCGGCGGGAGCGCAGCCCAGAGTGCGCTGGCCATGGCGCAAAACGGCGCGCTCGGGCGCGGGATGCAGTTTGGTGCAAACCTCGCCGGCGGCGCGTCCAAGGCCGGACAGTTCCTCTCCAAAGCGGCTGTCCCCTTAGCGGGTATTGCGGCCACCGTCCAGACGGGCGTGGACGCATACCATGGCGTTCAAAAGGCGGAGGAATGGACCGGCTCGGACAGTGTCGGCGCAAAGATAGCCTCCGGCATCGGCGCGGCGGTGGGCGGCACCGGGGACGGCATCCTCGGAGAGGAAAGCGTTGGGAAAAAGGCCCTTAACATCGGTGGCGGGGCGCTCAAGGGTGCAGGTATCGGCGCGGCGGTGGGCAGCATCCTCCCCGGTGTGGGGACGGCTATCGGTGCGGCGGTTGGTGGCGGCATAGGAGCAATCGGCGCGGCCATCGGCGGCTCGAACATTGCCAAGGCCCTGTCCTCCGTCGGCGCGGCGGTGGGCGGCTTCTTCACCAAGACTGTGCCGGAGAAGTTCGGCGAATTTGCGGAGGGTGCAAAGAGCTTCTTCACCGAGACCGTCCCCCAAGCGTTGAGCAGTGCCGGGAGCGCGGTCAAGGGCTTTTTTACCGAGACTGTGCCGGCGAAGTTCGGGGAGTTGGTAGATGGCGTAGGCGGCTTCTTTACAGAGACTGTCCCATACGCCATCGGCTACGCCGCGGGCAAGGTGCAGCTGTTCTTCACCGAGACCGTGCCGCAGAAATTCGATGAACTGGTGCAGGGGGTAACGACCTTCTTTACCGAGACTGTGCCGGCGGCAATCGAGACGGCGGGCGCGGCCATTGGGAACTTCTTCACCGTAACCGTGCCAACGTTCTTCGGGAATCTCTGGGACGGGGCGGTGGGCTTCTTCACAGAAACCGTCCCGGCAGCCATAGAAACGGTAGGGAGCGCAGTGACGAACTTCTTCACGGTGAGCGTTCCCGAATTTTTCGCCGGCCTGTGGGAAGGGATCACGGGCTTCTTCACCGAGACTGTGCCGGAGGCACTGGAGACCGTGGGGACGGCTCTGAAGACCTTCTTCACCGAAACCATACCGCAGAAAATGCAGGAGGTATGGGACGGTGTGGTCAACTTCTTCACCGAATCCATCCCGAACGCAATCAGCAGCATCGGAGAGACCATTGGCAGCTTCTTTACTAACGTGAAGGATAAAATCGCCGGCTTCTTCGGCGGCATCTGGGACAGCATCACAGGCAACGCCAGTGCCGGTTACGAGGCTGCTACCGCCACACCACACGCAGAGGGCGGCATCATGACCCGCCCGCACCTCGGCCTCGTGGCAGAGGACGGCGCGGAAGCCATCATCCCGCTTTCCGGGAACCGCAGGCAGCGCGGCCTCGACCTGTGGGAGCGCACAGGTCAGATGCTGGGCGTAAAGCCATACGCAGAGGGCGGCATTGTCGGAAGCAACGCGCCGGAACCGGCAGACGCGCCGAGGCCGGTCGTAGATGGCAACGCATCCGCCGCATCCAGCGCAGGCGGCAGCGGAGGCATGGCCGTCCCGGTCACCATCCAGAACCTGACGTTCGAGATCAAGGTGGACGGCGGGGAGGCACAGAACCCGCAGGAGCTGGCGGCGGCCATACGTGAGCACGTCCGGGGAATGACGGACGATATCGCGTATCAGCTGGCGGTGGCTATGCAGCAGGTCTACTCCAACACACCGAAGGAAGGGTGGCGGTAAGCACGTGGATATTTATCTGACAAACCTGACGAACAGTGACCGCCTGCGCTTCCCCATGCTGCCGACTCAGATCAGCATCAAAATGGCGAACCAATTCGCCAACTACACCATACTGAGCATCGGGGAGGTGCGGCTTCCGAGCGGCACCTCCCTTGACAGCATCAACTGGAACGGCATCCTGCCGGGGCAGAAGCGTGTGGGCGCGGGAGCGCCCTATATTTTTGACTGGCAGGACCCAAAGGCGATCTACCGCTGGATCGAACAGCTGAAAACGCAGTACGGAAAGCCGGTCAAGGCACGGCTTTTGATAACTGAGAGCCCCATCAACTGCGATGTGTACCTGTCCAGTCTCACAGGGACGCATACAGGCGGTTACGGGGATATCAACTACTCCATAACGCTCATACAGGCAAAGGACATCAAAATCAGCACGTCCGGGAATCAGGCGAAGCAGGACCGCCAGCCCACCACAGCGGCGGCCCCCGCAAGGCCGTCCCCGCCTGCGGCAAAGACCTACACCGTGAAAAAGGGAGACAGCCTTTGGAAGATCGCCCAGAGCTTCTACGGCAAAGGGAGCGATTACAGCAAGATCTTCCAGGCGAACGGCGGCGTGATCGGGAGCAACCCGAACCTCATTTACCCCGGACAAGTGCTGACGATTCCGGGCTGACGGAAGGAGCGTGGGGCAGATGGACGTTTCCTTGGTTGAGTATGATGTAGAACTGATCACCGAGGGCGGCGTCACATACGACCTGGACAACGCCCTCATTTCGCTGGCCTGGGAGGAGCAGGAGGGCCAGCTGGCGCAAAAGGCCGTGGTCACGGTGGTCAATATCAAGACTGGCTCCGGCTACTTGATGTCCCTGGCAAAGCTGAACTGTATGATACGGATTTACGCCCATTGGGGCGCGGGGCGGCAGAAGATGTTCGAGGGAAGCATCTGGGAGTGGAGCTATACCAGTGCCCAGACCAAGGAACTCACCCTGACCGTCTATGACCCCATGATCCGCTTGCAGCAGTGTAAGGACATCAAGTATTTTTCCCCCGGTATGACGACCCCAGCCATGCTGGGGAGCATCTGCGGGGATTGGGGCGTTCCGCTGGCCTACAAATGGGACCAGCAGATCACTCACGAAAAAAAGGTGTTCAATGGGGAGGCTGTGAGCGACATCATAACCAAGTTGCTGGAGGAAGTGCGCCAGCAGACGGGGGAGCGTTACGTTGCCCTGTACAAGGACGGCGCGCTGACCGTCTCCGCCCACGGAGCCAACTCGGATGTGTATGTTTTCGATACGCTGAACACCATAAGCACCTCCGACAAGCTGTCCATGAGCAGCCTCGTGACGCGGGTGAAGATCATCGGCAAAGAGGATAACCAGGGCCGGTCGAGCGTGGAGGCGGTCGTGGACGGCGATATGCGCTTCGGAATTCTGCAGGAAGTCATCAAGCGGGACAACGACAAGAGCATCGGCGCCGCAAAGGCGGAGGCGCAGGCCACGCTGAAGGAGCGGGGGCAGCCGGAGGAAAGCATCATGCTCAACAGCCCGGACCTGCCCTTCCTTCGCAAAGGCGACGCCGTAGAGGTGGCGGCCGGAAACCTGATTGGAAAATTCCATGTCCTCGGCGTATCCCACAACGCTACGCAGAGGCAGATGACTATGACGCTGAGAAGGGCAGGGTGATACACACAATGGAAAGCACAATGGGAAACGAGGGGATCAACAAGCTGGCCGCCGTATTCCAGAACCGGATGCACGGCATGACGGACAAGCCGGAGGTCTTGGATTTCGGCGTGATACAGGGGGATATGAGCCTTCTGACCAACCGATTCCCCCGACCTATCCCGCAAACCGACTACATGGTCTGCCGCCAGCTCACTCTGGGGCCGACCCACAACATCCTGGCAAAAACGCAGGATATCGGGATGCCGCACAGCGGCTCCCACATCCACAACACGCACAGCCTCACCTGCACCCACCACGGCGGGACGCAGCAGGG
>ERZ778516.2300-NODE-2300-length-12968-cov-5.835127_pt1 | contig 12968 bp, 14 predicted proteins | sample MGYA00510342_ERZ778516 | MGnify/ENA primary metagenome ERZ778516 (study PRJEB29527, sample SAMN07138961) | mouse gut metagenome | material: feces | host: mouse | place: China:Nanjing | collected 2016-01-25 ...
GAGGAAAGCAGACCTGCAAGATATTGAAAGAGATACGTCGGCAGATTGCCGAGGCTAACGGCATCGAGTTCGCCACTTCGGAGTGTCGCTACCGTGGCGACTGCCTCGGCACATGCCCCAAATGCGAAGCCGAGGTGCGCTACCTTGAGCAGCAGCTCCGCGCCCGCTCCATCGCCGGAAAAGCCGTAGCTCTCGCCGGTATCTCGGCGGCTTCCCTCGCCATACTCATGCCGATTAGCACGGAGGCAAAAACATCGACAGATATTAAAATCGCGCCTGCTGACAATATAACTGCGACACGTGTCGATTCCGTAAAGGTCAAGGGCTTTGTCAGATATGAATTTGAGGCTAAAGTCGATTCAATAGCATCCGAAGAATTGATTGGAGCAACAGTATTGAATCTGACAAATGGCAAAGGCACATCAACTGACATAGATGGAAAGTTTGAAATAGATGCTCAGGAAGGTGATTCTATACAGGTTTCTTTTGTAGGATATAAGTCCAAAACAACAGTTGTTACTGATGTCAGAAAACCTATCACAGTTACATTAGATATGAAGACCATGTTATTGGGAGAAATTCCTATAGTCAAAAGAGAAGAGAATCACTATCTCAATCTAATTGTGTCAGATGAGTATGGCAATCTGATGGAAAGAGATAAACTGGATATTTCGAGGATTTGGATTGAAGAAGACGGAGAGGAAGATTACGAACTATCACCGGAATACTTTGACGAGAAGCACCCATGCCGAATTTATTGGGATTATGACTATGGGTTGCAAGACGAAGACGGCAAACCATTGAAAGAAGCCACACTCCGCATCGAGGCAGAGGGATACGACGACCCTGTGATAATCAGTGTCAAATACCCCAAACGCAACGCCAAGAAAACCATCAAGTTCAAACACAAAAAGAAATAACAAATATGAGTATGAGAACAATAGCATTATATGTCTGTCTGCTGATGACCTGCTTTATGTGTGGAGCAAGGGAGATAACCATTATGCCACAGTTTACGGTGGGCGATACTATCGGATATCGGGCTACTACAAGCCTTGTGATGTATCATGGGAAAGACTCGCTGGTTTCGACCACAAAGCTACTGCCCACACTTATTGTTAATGAGAAGAACGACAAGGGATTTGTAATCACTATAAATAACAGGCTGGAGGATTTCAGCATAGAATGTTCCGACCCGGAAGCCGGAGAAACATTGAAAGCATTTGACAAGTCCGATATACTGAATGATTTTGTCGCAGCGATTGTATTGAAAATCCAATTGGGCGCAGACTGTCGGCCCGATTCGATTTTGAATATGAATGCAGTAAGAGAGCGTATTACGGAAGCTTACATCAATATGTTTGCAAAGCAGCAGGAAGTTGATGAAAGCAACAGAGCAAAATGGGAAAATGAAACAAGACCGCTTCTTGTCGGTGCGGTAGATATGATTTGCACCCCTGCACATCTTATCGAACAGCAGTTCGGGAACTTGCCTTATTTCAACCTCACAGGCATACCGCTGAAGTCAGGGAAAATCCCGACCTTGATGATTATCACTGGCGACCTTATGAAGATGTGTCAAGGACTGAAAGAACTGGATATGGAAATTACACCGTTAGACAGCAATATGGAATCAAGCATAAGTGCCGATGATGGAATGTACTCCATAATAATCAGAGGCAAGAAAGATAAATTAGATGTAGAAGGCATGCTGCTGTACAGTGGCGGAATAATGGCTCACGGCATTCTGACCGTGAAGATGGAATCGGACACCGAGCGTCTGGTTACCACTTACGCAATAGACATTATAAAGTAGAAGAAACGCGATGCCTGATTCTCTCCGATATAAGATAGTTCTGTGGTTGGTGTGGGTGCAGATTGCGCTCATAGTCATGGCATTTTTCATGATTGACCATACAGATCCTGACCGAGTATGGCGATGGAATGTGCCATTCTGGACTCTCCTTATCGGTTATGTTCTTGGATTTTTGCTTTTGCCATTCAGTCGGGGACTCGAAAAGTCAAAGACTCTGAAGCGGTGGCTCAGAATCGACCTTTTTATCTCAATTCTGATGTTTGTTCCAGCCTGTTTTATATTAGCGGGTTGCCATGTAAGATATATTTCTGAAAAAGGAGATTATATACTGTTAAATCGGAATGGCTTCTTGTCAACTCCATTTGTACAATTAGGAGTCAAGTCAGGATTCTTTATAAAAAGTTTGAATTACTTTCCCGTAGAGTATTGGAATATTTCTAACGATGATTGGGATATTGACGATACAACAGGTTGCTTTTGGCTGACATCAAGCCGTAACAATGACAGGCAACTCTTTATAGCGCCAATAGATAGCTGTAAATACAAGATTAATGAGTCTGTTATCAATAAAAGAATTGACAGCCTTTATCACTGTTCTCTCTCTCGATACGATCGTATGGACTTCGTCATGCCCGATGATTTTTCAACAATCTCATATACTGATAGTGCCTCGGTTTCATATTTCAACACTGATGAATGCTGGTATCCTTTCGCTGAGATAATCTATACTTCGGAAGACAGCAACATCTCACCTGACAGTGTGATAATACGATGCAAAGATTCAAAAGAGGACGTAGTGTATCCAAAAGACTCAATCCCCCATATGTCACCGACCCAAGTCCAACAATTCATCCGGCAACTGAAAGGAGGTGAACAATGAAGCAGATTTGGCTCATAATAGGTGTGGCGTGCGTCCTGATTTCGTCAATCGGGAGAATGGCTAATTCCCTTACGGATGTGCTGATTGCTGTCGGTGCAATTGCCCTTGTCGCGTTGGTTATATGGCTCTTCGAGACCGGGAGATTAAGGATTAACGAGCGTCTTAGCAAAGTATTGAAGAAAATCGGCGTTTTCATATTGGTGGCGGTCGGCATAGCCTACCTTGTGGCTATGGTCAGTTTTGTTACATACAAAGTGGCGACGGAGGGAGATCTGCAGGGAATCATGTTTTTGGTTATCGCAACCGTGGCATTCGGCATTTCATGGTATATCAGCAGATGGCGCAGACGGTGGGTGAAAATCCTTAAAACTTTTATGCCCAAAGACAAGATATGTCATGGCGACTGGAAGATGCGCGAAAAATATTTCCAGACATTTGACTATTCCACCAACGCCCTGTATGGACTGCGAACCGCTGACGGTATTTTTGACGGACAGGCGAGAGTTTGGCTTGACCCATCGGTGGTTGATAAAGATGCTTCCGCACGATTGGATTCATTTGAGGAAATGTTGGCGAGGCGTGGCATTAAAGCCAACTGCGCTATGGATCACATCCCCGGATGTATCTATGCCGATATAATCGCTGAAACCAAATACAGATCAATGAAAGGCAGTAGTATGACTGCGTTTCGTGACGCGTTCCACGAACTTGACGGCATGAACTATCAAGGTGACTATTATGCCGAGTATCATGGAGAGTTGGGCACAATCTATTTTGAAGGCAACGCCGGAAATGTCATAATCCGTGCTATAAGGACTGAGCCGAGAGAAGAATATTATATTGACAATGATTGCGGATTTCAATCGGAAGAAGCCCATTATTTCATTGAGCGCGGTGTCGATTGGACCGAGGGTAAATACTCGTTGATTTCAGCCAAGGAGTTTTTCGCGCTTTGGCGTGAGCGACTTGAATATGACGATAAAGACGACGCATATTCTTTTTTTGAGCAAGCATCGCTGATGTATTTCGCTGCGGTAGCCAACGGCGACAAGAAAGTACAGACCAATAGCCAATGGGACATTGAAAACGCCGCCAAATATCTCATAGCCCATGACGCGATAGACGAAATGATTGAACTTATGGCAATTTATGAACAGTCGATGTATTGGGCTTCACGACTGTTTGTAGATGTCATTCCGGAATTCGCGCATGATACAGCAAATCGGTTGGTTGAATACAGCGACAACCCTGTGATTGTCTCGCGTACCAAAAGACTAATAGCACAATGGAAGAAAGGAGGCAAGCGATGAAACTGACCGATAAACGATTTTGGATTTATGAGATTGCCACTGCGCTATGCCTGTCGGCCTTCTCTCTCACGTTCTATTCAGATAGTATATTCTGCATTTTATTGATATTGCTGTCAAACGCGCTGGCTGTGGCTATAGGGTTGATTTGGCCAAAGAATATTGGCGTTTTATACACATGGCTTGGGATTTGGGGTGCGGCTATTGGAGCCTATCTTGTCGATGTTACCTTGATGGTTATATTAAATATGACAATACATGAGCCATATCCGTTGATTGTAGTCCAAATATATCTCTTGCCAAGTTTCATTCTTTTAAGCGGAGTATTGTGTTTTGTAGGATGGATTATCATGAGCAAGACATACAAGCGAACTGCGTTCAAGGCCATCTCTACAGCATTGTTGTCGATAATAGGCGCAATCGGAGCTGCCGCCAATATCAATATCGGAAAGAATGTAGTACCGTTTGTCATTTTCATCGGGTTAGCTATCGTTGGATGTGTGCTCTTCCATAAATCGCTAAAAGACATCCAAGGTAAAAGCCCGGTGGATCTATGGAAACTTCGTAAGGCAAAATATGAAGCATGGCGAGATGGTAAGACTAATCAAGTCCCGCTTTCCGGTAATGATTATCTCTATAGACTAAGGCAGATTTTCCCTTTTATAATGGTGGGGCTGTTCATTCGTTCATGCGCCTTATTCGGATTGTTTTCATCGGATCAATCAAATGAATGGAAAGCGAATGGGCTTGTGGGGGATGTGTCGGACCTATACATCTACAATGATGGCAAAGGCATTGCTATAAGCTCATTGCGTTACATGGATCATCCCGATACGGCGACAGTTTATCTCACTGAAAACGGTGGACGCAAATGGGATCTGTTTATCGAATTGCCCGGCTATGGCAAAGCCTTCAATACAGTTAGGATTAATGATGATGTATATTGCGCTATTCAACATCATTCAGCCTACGAGATAGAAATGATAACCCATGAAGGCTCCAACTGGTGGTCTGATTATAAGTTTGCAAAGCTACCCATCCTTTTTGCAGACAATGACAGCCTTTGTTACGCTGCAAACGGAATATTTTATAGGACGGACAGATATCTCAAGGAAGCTGACTCGATTGGATGCTATTCGTTACAACCTGCGAACAAGGGACTTGCCGCAGTACAAAATCACATCTTCGGTTTCACGTCTCACCACTCGCCCAGCGGTTATCGTCTATATGATTTCACAGCCGATTCATATATCGCTGATTTCAGTTGCAAGGGGGATGTCAGTCTTATCAAATCGTCGGACAATACCTGTGTCATACTAACCCAAACCGGAGGAGAAGTAGAATCGTACTTACTTGACTGCCCGACTGGAACCATGACGAAAACCGGACAATTTGATTTCGGCATGATGGAGGCATTACGGGGCGAAGGCGGCGTCTTATATAGTCTCGTGACGAAACGCCCGAACACCAACAGCTACATCCTTTACAGCTTTGACACCGGGAAAACATGGAATACGCAGTGTATAAACGAATCCAATATCCGGACATACTGTATTCACAACGGCTATCTGTATTTCTACAATCAATTCATGCATACAATATGCAGGCAAAAACTTGAAATCAAGAATCTATGAAAAGGTGGCAGAAAATATTGTTGGTCGGATTCCATTCGATCATGCTTGCTTTGTTACTCTGCACGATAATTGCCGGGGTACAACTTCGTTGGCATTTAGGATATTTATTGTTTTGGGGAGCTGCGTTGTCCGGTATGGCCTTCTACTTTATACGCGAAAAAATATACTCATTTTGTTGGGTCGGGTTATCGGTATTCGGAATTATTGGAACTTTCATAACATACGATTCTGTATATTGCGAAACGGATAAATATATCATGAAGGAGCCGTCAGAGATAATAGGCTTCGACAGTGCCATTCTTTATGAAAAGAAGGGTCTGCTTGAAGTAGAGAAATGGCGATATAAGTTTGTACGTCCAAAATCCATGATACCGATTGATTCATTAGGGGCAATTGTGATTTACGGAGATTTCTACAACGTAGAAACGTCTGAAGAAGGAGTGGCTGTTTTACCACTCGATGATTCGTTTGATGAAGAGAAAGCTAAACAATATGCACTAAACCACAACATTAAATATGGGGAATAACGGAATAAGACAACCGATGAATAAACGACAGCGATTCATCAGATTCATGCGTATTGTAGCTGTAACCTTGGTAACACTATGGTTGCTCGTATTGATGATTGCTTCGGCGGACACAGATGATCTTTGGTTCTCACTGATGATAGTCTCGGCATTGGTGATATTCTTTGTAACTATCCCCATCACCGGATTCTGGCTATATTCATTTATAAAGGCTTTCAGACGTCGAACCAAAACAGATAAAATATTGCTTTGGTTTCATATAGTCGATTTGCTGATGTGCGGTGCCGTGATTTACTTCGCCAATCAGCCGTCGCACAAATGCGATGCCTTTATCATGGCTCAATATTGCCGTGGTGAGAATGCCTTTTGGATGAGGAGCACCGTAGCACAATATAAGAACATGCTGCCCGACAGTACCGAGCTGTATGTAGAAATTAAGAATGGTACGGTTCCACAATCCGATATTCTAAGCGAGCGGGATATGAAGGACCTTAAACGGCTTTTAGAAGATTTCTGCGGCTGTATAGGCATAGATGTCAACAACTATCCAAATTCCAGTTATTCTAGATTGTTATTCCGACGTATCGGAATGGGAATGTACTCGTTCAGGTTTTACGACCATCCTTTGTCGCTTGAACAACAAGACAGTCTGAACTCAAAGGAAAATCTAATTGTCTTTAACGATTCCACTGTTTTTGAGTATGGCAGTGGTGCTTTCGGGTCGCTGGATTTCCCCGGTAAGGAGGAGTTTCTTGAGAAATCAAAGTGTCATACGGAAATAATCAAGGCGAAAGGTCGGGATTGGTATGTCAATGTCAAGCCCGGAGGCTTTTTCGGAAATCACGAATGTATTTCAATCATGCCAAACCAATCGGCATTGGACGACAGCTCTTGCTACAAGTTTTACACTGATGAGATTTATTATGCAGTGGATTCAGCAGGACGGCTCAACATATATGCGCCATACTCCTCAATCAAAAAGCCTACAAAAAAATGACGCCGTTATTCTGATTCATGAGTTACTCGATTATGATACCAATTCCAAATATCGCAAGAATTATTCAGCAATGGGATTGAAGCGCATCACCACCGTAAGTCCAAATCATTAAGAGCAATGTTTGTTGTTCTAAATGTGACATTTGTCACATCCAATGTCGATTATTTTCGCTAATTTTGCGTATGGCAACATTCTATAAAATATTGATTCTGTGTGTTGGCTTTGTTCTCTCCAGTAACCTCCGGGCGCAACGCCAGTTGACTGATTGCAAAAAGCAAGCTGAACTTGACTCCATAATTGCTGAAACGGAGCGACATTTTGCATGGAACGATGATGCTTATTCCATCAAGACTACAAAGGAGAAGTGGCTTTCAGGTAATGCCAAACTATTATTGCAGGGTGGGATTGCGCCTGTTATATATATTGGTCAGGAAAATTTCGCAAAAAAATATGGCGTCGATTACGATGATTTCGGTTGTATTGCAAGTTGTTCGGACGCTCAAATGGCAAAATATAATACTGCCATTATGGACTGTCTCACTGCGAAATTCGGCAAAGGATGGCGAGATTCCATCCGTAAAGATGTGCCGGGATTAGATAAATACGGAGTATCGGTTTTCAAGAATATACAATTTGAAGGAAATGGAACCGCAACGATTGTTTTGCCAGTCATTTATAAGGCTCTGGGCCGTTCGGTATCAGACCCAGAAGAATCAGGATTCGTCAGGGATATTATTGACTGCGTTTCGCTGACGTCAATGGAATTTTTGTATCGAGGAGTCGAATACTATGTTCCGCTGTCAAGCAATGCTGTGAGCGATGAAACACCGTTGGAAAATGAACTGATAGAGATTACAGTCCGAGTGTTTAATCCAAAGGCATTTCGATACTCAAAAAATATAAAGCCATATCCTTTTTGCGTAATCGAAGCCGTAGATCTCCTGAGATAATTATGAAACAATGGTGGAAAATAGTAGGTGTTATTTATAGCCTTTGGAGCGATTGGCATTTGCGAATTGCTGCTATGGGCTTTTTCTATTACCGATTGGGAAGATACACCGTGGTATAATTGCATCAATAACCTTGGTGTTGCCCTTTGGCTCAACTATTTCATAGCCCTTGCCATGTTCATTTGCCTATGGCGGAAAGGAGGCAAGCGATGAAATCACATGATTGCTATACCGCAAAAGAGGCGTTTACGTTTCCTCTTATATGCCTTGTCTGTTTGGCTTTCAACATCTATTGGGGTTGCTCTGACGTTTGGCCTGTCGGAGCAATCGTTGGTACATCGTTTTTCGGCATATTCACATCGGTATATGTCTTCAAATATCTCCGGTTCGGTCGTGACAGCCTGCGGATAGATGCCTATGGAATTACATATAAAGAATGGAGCAAAAACACTACGCTTAGATGGTCTGAAATAGCAAAATGCACCGTATGCTATAGACTTTCCTATGTGGGTGGAATCCTCTTTTACAGAGAGCTGGACATAACATTATTATCCGAAACAAAACGCCAAAAGAGTATTTATATCGGACTGTCCGGTAAATATTGCCGCAACAAAAGTGTTATCACTGCCATTGAACAGTTCGGCGGCTCAGAATACTATGACAGCCAAACTTCGCAGAGCAATAACAAATATGTGTCAACAATACTCTTTGCGATTCTTATTGGCATTATTATCATTTTTGCATATTCAATCATCCAAGCTAATAATTCGAAGGGCAAAATCCCAAACAAAGAAACATCATTAGAAATGGCATTAAATACAGATAATAACCAATCGGAAGATTTCTCGCAGTTCATTGATAAATTTCATTCAGATACAATCTTTCAAGAACAGAGATTAGCAAAGTCATTGGTACTGTTCGATTCAAAAATCAATGTTCAGGTTCCTCACGGTGGCGACAAATACGATGCCTATTATTCTTGGGAGGATAAAGATGTCATTACTATGCTTCATCGTATAGACATAGACAGACTCAAGCCAAGGTGTCATACAAAAATTATGCACATATCCGATACTGTTGTCTGTGAGAACATATCGGATCCTGATAATAATCGCTTATATTTTCTTGAGTTTTCCAAACAGGAGAATAAATGGCTTTTAACCCAATTACTTGTGAATTGAAGATTATACCGTTAAAGCATTGATTGTAGATTTTGAATGAATAGCCGAGAATATGAAAAATTGATAACCGATGCAAGGCGTGGCGTGAGTCGTAAATATGGCTTTCGCCAAAGTTCATATATCAACTTCAAGGTTGAAGACGGCTATTTCTTCTGCTTGTACTTCTTGACTGATGTTAGGCTTACTGTCAAACCAATGTATGCCGACGACTTGTGGTGGGACATTTGGGAGTCAACCGAAAATAAGAATGAGCCGTTGAGTCTTCGCGGAACCGGTGCATACTCTCTGTCAGGGCAGATTTTAGCAACATACGAGATTAAAGACACGACCGACAGGAGCGAACTTGAAAGCCTGTTTGAACAGGTATTTCATAATGCAACCGCAGAAATCAAAAAGTTTATTGCGGATAATCCTGATGCCGACCACTTTTATCCCGACGAGTCCAAAATGGATCATGACCCCGACAAGCTCCTTTATCTGATGGCTCTTATTCATAATGGCAGAGAAGAAGATGTGTTGGCGATAATAAAAGATGCACGCAAGAATAAGCACCGCTGTATGTTCCACAGCGGAATGTTCAGCGACAGTTACACCTACATCAAGCGTTGGTGCAACCGCAACAACAGATTCCAAGAATGCTTCTTCGGTATAAATCACACTGCCGGCAAGATTGCCAGACTCTATGCCTTTATGATATTGTCAATGTCTCGACATAGATATGATGGGCTGCCCAATCATAGCAGTTTCAGACCATTACAGGGAGGCATTCTTACGGCAAGTGTGTTACCGCTCATCGTATCAGGGAGTTATATTGGAGCATCGATTGTGTTCCTATTGCTGTCAGTATTACTTTGGAGCTTTTTCAATAATAGAAAGACTCGTTATTACTATTCGGAGTTTCTCAAGTTACCACAAAAGGTCCAAAGAAAATGGACAATCGCATCATGGGTCGTCACAACGATTTTGTGGATTTACATCATAATCCTAATCGCTTATTTTTAAAGATATGACAGCAGCCGAATTTGTAACCGCCATAAGGGAGATAACTCCCGATGAAAGTAAGTTTACGAAAATGCCGGAAGGTTTCGCCCAAATCTATCTGGACGAACTATTCATTGGCAATAAGAGTATTCACACGAATGTAGAGCCGGAAAATGCTATCATAGACTTGATGTCAAATTATGATGTCTCCAAGCTGATAATAATGATTTTCAGTTTCAACAAATCCAATGAATTGAAAGAGACAGAGCCATTTACTTTTTTCGGATGGAGAGAGGCTTTTCCGCTTGCAATTCATAAAGCTAACGGGGAGATAGTCGAAATAGACTGGGCGGACGATAACTGCATTGTAAGTTATATTGCCAAGGATCAGCAATCATATCTCGACCTTTTGTTTGCATTGCAAGAGAACAGCCTGTCAACTCTCTTTTCAGACAGGCAAAAATGGAGTGCCGAGCAATTGGCTGAAATTGCCGGAGGCTATAAATATCAACCTCATTTAACGGATTTGTTGTCATAAAGCGTTTAGAATATGGAATATCGGGAATTGTCAAAGCAACTGTGTGCAGTGTTCAACTTAAAGGGCATTACATCTAAATGTTTTGTCCATAGGGTTGAGTGTCTCTTGGTAGGCTTGACATTTGTCAAAGTTCCGAATCTGGATTACAAGCTATTTTTTTCGATATATCCGCTTTGGCGTCCTACCCTGAAAAGTTGCATAGATGTTCCTTTATTGCTTCAACCGTTGGTAGATGACAACGGTCTTGACATATATTTGTCTGACAGTACAAATATCATTGACAGATGCTGCACGCAATTTCCATTGTTAAGCGAAAGCAATACAGCCGCGGATTTTGTCCGGGTTTTATATGAAATTATTGCAACCGACAAGTCCATGCAAACCAACTTTATACTTCAAATGAAGATATACGAGTTGATATATGGTGTCGCTCTTTATCTCAACAACATAGATATAGTCCAAGATGTATACATACAGATTTCAAATCAAATATCCAACTGGGACACAAAGATATTCAACTATTGGTACGGCGATAAAGATACAACTCTGTCAAAACTTCTTGAATATGAAGCAAACAAGCGCAAAATCGTCAAGAATGTTGACCACAATGCCTACGACCCCAAAGTAATTAAATTGCCAGCTTGTAAATTTCTTGAACACCATGAAACTGACCGATAAACGAGCAGGAATAATTGACCGATACTATATACGTATATATGATGCATATCTTAGGAAGAAAGACCCTGCCCGCTTTGCGGCTTGTCTATATGTCGGTCTAACAATAGGATTAATATTGTCCCCTATTCCTATTTTTTGTGCGGAATTATTCCGTACGGAAGGAAGGAATATCGATGCTATAATATTACTGTTATATACCGTGTCAATCTTGATATGGACTTTTGGCACATTCAACGGAAAAAGAATCCGATATTTGAAAGCCGTGAAGTCTGGACAGCACGGTAAATATTCAGTCCCGACATGGTGTCTTTTTCTAATGCTTCCTGTCGGCTTTGTCTGGACAGTTCTTATGGATTGGCTGATGTTGCATTATTTGATACATCCATATCAGCTTGAAGGGATTTTTGTAAAATGACAAATTCATGACATCAATGGATAATTCAATCGTTCCGCCGCCATATATCCCCAAGCACCACGCCGTATTTCGATGCAAGGTGGATAATAGGATGTACAAATGGCCTATAATAATGTTGTGCATATTTGATGTCATTGTATTTTTCATGGCTCCTACTATCATATTGGGCTTTATTTCCATTCTTTGGGTTTCGCCCCCGTTTCTGATAGTTGTGTTTTTGTCCCGGTATCTATATCGCAAAACAACTTATACCATATATGACAATGTATTACGCATATCAACACCTTTGAAGTCATTGGCCATCAATATTGACAGCATCAAGAAAATTCGGCGTGGAAAATTCTGGGTTGAAAGCCGCCGAAATTACTCGGCGGCTTACACCAAGCTGCGCATCATCTACGACAGAAGCAGCTATGTTTATGTATCGCCTGAAGATGAGGAATCATTCGTTGACACGCTGCAAGCCATCAATCCCAATATCGAATATAGCAGCGAACGAGGCTTGAAATCGTAAGCAATATGGGCGAAATGCGATGAATAAGTAGCATAATCATCGTTCAGTGCTGATTTTTTATGGCGGTTTGGGACATTTGTCACATCCAATGTCGATAAATTTCGCTAAATTTGCGATATTACAGATAATAGACTCTCATGAAACTGCTAAGCGCCTTATTCTACCAATATTATTGGTGGCAGATGCGACAGGAACAGGATGGAATCTTCGTTCCTCTGTTAGCTGTGTTCAGTGTCCTGTGTCCGATTTTTGGGATAATCGGTTTTGTAATGATTTCGGCTGATGTTACAGATTTTATTGATTTGAAGAAATATGATGTGAGAATATTAATTTCAGCCATGTTCATTCTCGGACTCGCCGCTTTATGGTGGTTGCTTTTACGAAAGAAACGATACAGAGCGATAATCTGCGAACATGATGTCTATAATATTTCTGCGTATCGACGACTCGCGGTGATTTATCCAATTCTATCTGCGACACTTTTCTTTATTGGACTGTATATCGGTTATCTACATAATTCGGCAGCGATAAGCCAATGATTATTAGCGTA
>ERZ778516.2303-NODE-2303-length-12963-cov-5.881856_pt1 | contig 12963 bp, 9 predicted proteins | sample MGYA00510342_ERZ778516 | MGnify/ENA primary metagenome ERZ778516 (study PRJEB29527, sample SAMN07138961) | mouse gut metagenome | material: feces | host: mouse | place: China:Nanjing | collected 2016-01-25 ...
GGAACCTATGAGGATTCACTGGCTTCTTAATAGTGCAAACTTTTTACTCTCAAGGAGGATTGTATGGCAGGAAAGATAGATATGATTATCACAAAATCCATAAGCCGATTTGCCAGAAATACGCTTGATTGCCTGCAGTACATCAGAAAATTAAAAGATAAGAACATATCCGTATTCTTCGAAAAAGAGAACATTAATACGATGGATACCAAGGGGGAACTGCTTCTTACCATTATGGCTTCCCTAGCGCAACAGGAATCACAAAGTCTGTCACAGAATGTGAAGATGGGAATACAGTTTCGATACCAAGCCGGGAAGGTTCAGGTAAATCATAATCGGTTCTTGGGATATACAAAGGATGAAGATGGAAATCTTATCATTGAGCCGAAAGAGGCAGAGACAATAAAACGCATTTATCGAGAATATCTTGAAGGAGCAAGTCTTAAAGATATCTGCGATAGCCTTATGGCAGATGGTATTCTTACGGGGGCTGGAAAAAAAAATTGGATTCCAAGTACAGTTCATAAGATTCTTACGAATGAAAAATATATTGGAGATGCTCTGTTACAGAAAACTGTTACAACAGACTTTTTGGAAAAGAAGAGACAAATCAATAATGGATTAGCACCACAGTATTATGTGGAGGGTAGCCACGAGCCGATTATTCCAAAGCATATCTTTATGAGAGTTCAGGAAGAATTGGTGCGAAGAGCAAATCTTAGAAGCGGGAAAGATGGTAGAAAGAAACGAGTTTACAGTAGCAAATATGCACTTTCCAGTATTTGTAGCTGTGAAAAATGTGGAGATGTATATCGTAGAATTGCATGGAATAACAGAGGAAAGAAAAGTACGGTATGGCGTTGCTGCACCAGAGTGGAACATGGTCCGGGAGTATGTGATGCTCCTACCATTCCAGAAGAAGATTTACAGGCGGCAGTAATGAAAGCCATCAATGATGTCCTTGGAAGAAAATCGGAAGTGATAAAGCAGATGGAGATAATTTTGGAACAGACGGTTTCAACTGATTATGATGAGCGGTTAGCAGATATTGATGCAAGGATGGAAGAATTGCAATTGAAGCTTGTTGACTTAAATACAACAAGGCTTGAGTCAGAAGATTTGAGCCGGGATGTTAATGCTCTTCGGGAAGAGAAGGAACGCATCATGGTAGCAATCGCAGAGGACAAGGGCAGGCAGCTAAAGAAAGAAGAAATGATACGATTTCTTCAGGAGCAGACGGCGGAACTTGATGAATTTGACGATGCGCTCGTGAGAAAACTGGTTGAGCAGGTAGTGGTGCATGAAGATGGAACATTTACTGTGGAATTTAAGAGTGGGACGATGGTGGAAGTGTAAAAATGTTAGTCGAAATGCACAAAACGCATAAGGAGAGTTGTACAAAGTGAGTAAAAGTGAATAAAAGTTTAGATTGACATTGTGCGAGTGAAAGTGTATAATTTTTTTAGTTTGATATTGAGGCAAAGTATACGAAAGTGTATGACGCAAAACTATAGGGACTGTAGAATGTCAGCCAGTTGCAGTATTGATTATTAGACACAGTCTTTTCCAATCAAAGGAGAGATTGTGTTTTTTGTATTAGTGAGGTGTATTATGAATGGATATTTAAAAATTTCAGAGATTTCAGAAAAGTGGGGAATCAAAGAGAGGAGAATCAATACTTTATGTTTAGAAGGGCGTATAGAAGGGGCTATAAAGTTTGGAAATACTTGGGCGATTCCAGAAAATGCAGAAAAACCTAAAGATGAACGAATAAAAAGCGGGAAATATGTAAAAGAAAAATAGCCTTAGGAAATGGAGATGGAACTATGAAAGCGGATGCTGGATTTCGATTGTTGGGGAAATATTTTAGCTATTGCGTTGGTACAGGTGAAGAGAAACTAGGCAGATTAATACAAATTAAAATCGATAGTAGTGAGCGAATGATGGTAGGAATCGATGAGGATGGGTTTATCGAAGAATACGAGATTGCGGATGTAAATGTTAAAAACAACACTGAAGGAGATATGGGTATTGCAAAGCAAATAATAAAACAAGTTAATAAGAATATTAATGCTTTCAAATTTGATTTAGCAGAATATAGACGTACTGATTTATTGCGAATACTCCAAAACATAGATGATGAGGTCTTGAGAGGGGAAATAGCAGATGCATTCAATTTGGGTTCTGCTTTGGAAGTGTATGATGAAGTGATTTACAAGATACAGCATATTAATAATATTTCTGATGAAGATAAGAATTTGTTATGTGGAGTAATAGCATATAAACAGCATGACAATAAATTAGCATATAGAATATTTAGTGATAGATGGTTGAAAGATAGAAACAATCCAGATACATGTAGAGACTTTATTCTCGTGGCTGATGAATTTGATAATGATGTACTTTGTTTCTTTTTACTTAAAGAATTTTTTATAAAGAACGGTAGATATATTGATGACAGATACTATATTACATTGTGGTGGAAATATCTTTTTTATGCTGTAAGATATAATAATTTTGACTTGTTGATGGATATGAATGTTACAGAGTGGAATGTTAGATACTTGTTAGATTCGTATATTTATATTTTTCATATGTATGATATGGAACATTTGACAATAAGATTGGTTAGTTTGTTTGCAAATGGAAACAACACAATTTTACAAAGAAATAATGAAGATTTGGGCGATATTCAAGACACAATTGACGAAATAAATCTTATTAGAAATTATTTACCGGATACGGTTGAAAGCTATTATTTAAGATTTGAATCGTGCATGAATAGAATATTGCAACGCTATTTAGAAAACAAAATTAATGATTCTGAAGAAGAGAAATCAGGGTATATTTATGAATATGTTAAGTCAAGAAATTATGGTTTTATAATCGGTATGGATTTTCAAAAATATTTTTACCATTGGGAATATTTGTCTGCAAACTTGAAAAAAAGAGTGCTGGATAATATTTATTCAGGAATGAGCATCGAGATGGAAGATAAACTATATGTTCAATTCAGGAGTGAACGTAGTAATAAAAAAATACAAGCAATGGATATTATTTAATTTGGAGGCAAATATGGGTGAAAGAAACAGAAATGAAAAAAATACTACTGCTGATAGAATGTTAAAAGCATATGGGATTACAGAGGAAGCAAAAGGATTATTCTATTTGCAGGTGGATTGGTTATTAGAAAATGCCACTTATCCTGTTGAAAGCGGTTATGCCGAAAACTTAAGTGATTTATGGAATGTATATATGCCAAGTTATCGCTTTGATAGGATTGTACTTGAATATTCAAAAAAATACCACCCTGTATTGAGATATGTACATGACGGCGAAATACAAAAATTTAATTCAGTTAAATATATGCTGGATACCGCTATTAAGAATTATATTAAAACTCAGATTTCTCAAGGGAAAACTAGCAGAATGCTTTTGGTAAAAGACTGTTTTGAGATATTTAAAGACATATCGGATAGAACAAAACTTTATGACACAATTAATAGGTGTTTAGAAGTATATTTTGTAAATGGTGAAATTGAGCAAGCAGCAGTTTCGTTTCTTAAGAGATTCCAAGACAGTGATATTCAACCTTATAATGAAATAGTAGAGAGATTGTCAGACATTAGTGAGCAGAAAGAAATGGCTTTGTCGGCAAGAAAGAAACTTTACGAGGAATTGAATGTTACTAAATTGACAGAAACAGAATTCAAATCATTGATAGATGTTTTATTGTGTAGATTAGCCGTAACTGATGGTGAAAAAAGGTTTTCGGAAGTTTTAGAGAATACTTGGAATGCAACATTCGAGGGGATACTTTATTCAGATAGAGTTTACTTATTCATTGAAAAATATGAAAAACCATATATGAGCGCAGCTTGTTTTGGCATTAGAAATATTAGAGATGGAAAAGTAATACGTCAATTGTATAAAGACGCAGTTATTTTTGTTGCAGCTATAGAGAATGCTGAAAAAGGGAATTTCAAGTTTGGACTAAGAGAAGTAAATGAAGTATGGAAAAGGGAAGGTATGAAGTTTGCTAACGGATATTTCTTTGACGATGAATATGAAAGGTTAAAGGATGGATTAGGCTCCTCATTTTTACTAGCTAATAAGGATGCAGTAGAAGAATTTCATAAGGTATTACTTCAGAAGATAGAAACTGCAGATTTTACAAGTCGAAACTCTGGTGGAAGAAAAGATTATTCATCAGAAATGGAACATGTTGCATTAAATGAAAAAGACAGACAGATAGAAGATTTACAAGAAAAAATTGCTGAACTTGAGGAAAAGGTAGAGGTTACCGAAAAAGAAGTCTTGTCGCAGTTTATTTCGTTACTTGATAGCAAAAAATATGATCATGTATTGGGGAAACTTTATAGAACAGCCTATTCTAATGATGATATGAAGACGGAAGATGTAAAACGTATTCTCAAAAATTTGTTTGAAATAATGAATATTAGTGGAATTGATGTAGTTGGAGAAATTGATACAGAAGTTAATGGTGTAGATTTAAAAAAGGGTAAATACAGACTAGATAAAGAAGTGTCTGGAAAAACTGTAATTAAATATCCAGGGTATAGAGTTGGAAATTCTGTGATATTACATCCATTAGCTGAGGAGGTGTAATTATGGCAGGAAGAAAGGCATTTTATGGTATTGATTTAGGTACAACCCATACAGTTGTTGTAAAAGCAACAAAGGAAGGGGATGCCTGGAAATATGTAAAACTTAAATTGGTTAATATGCCAATAAGTGAATTAGACGGTATTAAGGAAACAGAACTATTACCATCAGCGGTATATTTTGCTAAAGATGGAAGAATAATTGTAGGTGAATATGCAAAAGAAGCAATTCATTTTGATCCAGAAAGAGTCTATATTAATGCTAAAATAGATTTGGGTGGTAGCTTAAGAAAAGATCAGTACAATGAACATTCTCCTCAAGAGGTGTCAAAAGAGATATTAAAAGTTTGCTTTTCAAAAATAGTTGAAGATGGTGGTGCAAATGCGAGTGTTAGAATATCTGTTCCGGCTGCATTTAGCCAAGATAAGCGTAGTGATACGGAAAATGCTGCAAAACAGGCGCTTTTTGAGTTGGGTTACAAGGATTTGAAACTTGTAAGAACGACTGAGGAACCGTTTGCTGCCTTAGTAAATCTTGTTGTAAATGAAAATCAATTTATTGATATGATTCAACGTGATAAAAATACTGTTATGTTAATAGATATTGGTGGAGGAACTATGGATATAATTATTAGCGATATTTCACAAGATAAAGCTAATAATGCTTTGCAAGCAAGTACTCCATATGAACCGGCTAAACATGATGAATTCGCAGGAGCGAAATTTGATTATGAACTTATGAAGAAATTTATGGTTGATTTTTTGAACCACTATGAGTTATATGAGCATGAAGTACCTGAACAAGATTTAATAATGCTTGAGAAAAGAATGTTGCTTATCGCTGAAGATGCGAAGAAATTCTTGTGTAATAAAGAGAATTCCTCGAGAACATACGAATTCACATGTGATTTTGAGGGATTAAGAATTGATTTATCACAAAAAGAACCATTTAAAATTTCAATTTCAAAGAAACAGATGGATATCGCTCTAGATGGTTTGCTTAATAGCAAAGAAGAGTATGGAACGAATCAGTCAATTAAAAAGATTATTAGAAAAACTTTATCAGATAATGGGTTAACCCCTAAAGATATTGATTGTATTTATTTAACAGGTGGAATGGCTAATTATGATCAGATTTCTAATACAATTAAATCAGTAATACAAAAACCTGTAATTGTTGCAGAAGAACCATTATATTGCACGGCAACGGGGGTGGCACTTTCGTTAGTAATTCAGACGCCTGAGGGTACTGCTGAAATATCTAAGGCCTTGCATCAAAAGATGAGTATTAAAAGAGATGATGAAGTAATTGAAAATGAAACAGTAACAGGAGAATCTAGGGAAAATATTACCGGTGGAGTTAATATTGATATAGTGGAAGCAAAGAGAATGGGGATGTCTTACTATATTGATGTTGAGGATAAAATGCCAATTGAGATAATTTCAAAGGATGAAAGCTACCCTTGTTTGTTAAAGAATTCTAATGTAAAATTAAAAACTTCATCACAAAGTCGAATGAATTTAGTGCTGTATGAAGGACATAGTGTTTATGACTGTGGAATGCGTTTGCTTAGGAAAAAAACTGTAGAATTTAGCGAGATGGTTAATATAGGTACAACTATAGATATTTCATATAAAATAGATGCGAATAAGCTAATTACAATCTATGCATCTGTAGATGGTGAGGCACCGTTCGAATTTAATACAGAGGAGGATTGATTATGGCAATACGATTAAGCCAATTACCTTTTGGAGACCAATTGAAATTTGGATTATTAAGTAAGGCGGATCAAGCAGAGATACTTAATTGTAAAACACCAGCGGAGGCATCTGCAATGCTTGGAAATAAAAAAGAGGCAGTTCATCTAAATATGGGGATTTATGAACCTAAACTTCAAGTTTCAGGTTCATCTGTGAAATATAGAACAAAGCATTTGTTCACAGAGATATTTGATGAAGAAGATGTACAAGAGTTTATGGTATTAGCAGAAATGTCTGCATCTATGGAAGATGAAGTTATTTTAGGCGAATTGAAACGTAAAATTACTGCTATGTCTAGAGATGGAAAACAATCTCTTCAGTGTCTTGTATATGCTACGAAGAATAATGAGAAAGTATTTTATAACAATGAAAAAAAAGTTGCTGTCTGGGCTCAGGCTATAGCAGATGCTGTGAATGGTAATCAAGAGTATATTCTCAGCATGAACCATATGTTAGTCAATTGGAATATGTGGAAATATCAAATTGTTTTGCTAATATCGGCATGTGCACATATTAGACAGAACGAAAAACTAGATGAAGTTATCAGAGATTTGTATATTGATTATGATGACGATAAAGTAAGATTTACAGTTATGAAACGATTACTTTATGGTTCAAATATAGAAAACTATCAGAGTGCATTTACTATGCTAAAAAAATCTGATTTCATAGGTTCTGATACAGATAGAAAGTATTTTAATGCAGTTAAGAGAAAAGTAGAAAACGCACCAGAGGAAGAACGTAGAAAACTGTATGAGGCTTTTAGAGGAATACAAGGATTTAATGGTGCAAAGCGAAAGAGAGTAGAGAGTTTGTTTATTGAAAAAGAGGATAATGGTATAGCTAAAAGAATAAATCAATCTACTCCAGAACAAAAAGATGCGATTTTGAAAGAGGTACATAGTAAAATTTTTGGGTCGCAAAAAGACTACCGTGAAATTTCTCTTCAGTCAAAGGATATCAAACTGTATAGGCCTGAGATACAAGATATGTTCATGCATAAACTAGGGAATACAAGTGTGGGTTTAGAAGATATTAAGACATACGGATTAGCGATTGGAAATCTTGACTCAAATGGTAGCGCAATACCATTTCTTGAAGAACAGATGTCTATGTGTTTGGACGAATCGCAAAAACTCATGTATGCTTATGTGTTAGCTATTATATCAGATGTTCATATTGATAAGTTTATTGATGAAGTGTTGAAATATGATGGTGGTAGTGTACATTCCATATTAAACTCAGTTAGAAATTTAAATCGTACAGGGAAAAATCAAATTGTAAGAAAATATCTCTATGATAATAGTATCAAAATAAAAGATAAATATGGTATAGATTCGAATGAGTTTAAAACCTGCTTACGTAATATAGGTGAGTTTATTCAAGGTGGACATACGGTAGCAATATACGATGTTAAATTTGATCAATTGTTATTTGATTTTCTAGGATATGACAAATTAACTGAGTCATTTGATAGAACAAAATGTACTGCGAGAACAGCATCGCTTGTGCTTCAGATATTGGAAAGTGTTATGGATAAGAACAATTACGAAGGCCGATATATGAAGTTTATGTGGAACCTGTTTGTTGTATTTAAAAATTCAAATATGGATTTGTCAAATAGAATTGATGATGTTGTTAAACGCTTGACTGGTCAAGGAATACCATCGATGTAGGAGGAAACTTGTATGGATAGAATTACAAAGGAATTGGACGATTTGATTGTTCAATATGATTTCGAAGGAAGAAATACGGATGTTGCCTGCTATAATAAAATAAAAATGGATTACTATCTTATGCTAACTATTGCAGTGACATGGGATATAAAATATTCATCAATGAGTGAAGATAAGATTAATACAATTATTTCTTGCTTGCAGAGACCTGAAACAGGTAAATTAATTAAGATATTAGATGCGGGACTGGAATTGAATAAGGAAATTGTAGATATTTTCAATTTATATAAAGAAGGAAGAAATCTTAGGTTTGGGCATACGACATTTGACGAATATGAAGCGAACAATCTTAATTCTGAATGCGAGCAGTGTTATAAATCGTTGATGGAAATAGACACAATAGATGATTCTTGTAGTGAGATTGTACGTAAATTATATCAGGAAGAAAATGAGTTCTTTTATATTGCAAGTATGAAACAAAATGGAGAAATGTTGGTAAAACGGTTTGGTAATAAAAATGGAATAATGAAAATTACTGAACTACAAATGAAATCGAGAATGATCAATAAACAAAATGATGTAAGAGAAGGCGATTTGTTTATTATGATTGATGATGCCTTTGTAAAGGTATCTCCATTTATTTCGTATAGTGATAAGGAACAGTTATTCCTAATGCTTATGGATATTGAAACATCCCCACTTGCTTTTAAAATGGCATATGTATATAGAACCCGATATGCTAGTGATTCAGTGAAGTATCTTGATGAATTCCCGAAGGAATTGGTAAGTTTCTTCCCTAAAGAAACTAGAAAGATTGGGAAAAATGGCATCACATTAAATAGGTTTTCACAATATGAACTATTTGAGCAAGATTATTATCATTCGATTCATGAGTCAATTCAGAAACAGTTGGATGATTTTGTTGTAGGTAATATGGCATATGGGGCAGTTCGAGGTGTTGGCGGAGTTGGTAAAACTAGTGCTGTATTTATGTGGATGAATAGAGTTCTTAATAATGAGGATGGCATACTAGATTGCATAAGAGAGCGTTTTTGCTTGAAAAGAATCATTTTTTTGTCTGCTAAAACTAAGATTTACTCTAGAAGTATTAATGTTGAAAATTATAGTAATTTCTATGATATAGAAAGTGATGTTAGCAATTATAATGAAATTGTTAGCTACATTTATGCAGCGTTTCATCCGCAAGAAAAAGAAGGTATTCCTTTTGAGGAAAAGGTAGAATACATAAAGAACTATTCTAATCAGGCACATGCAATATTAGTTATAATAGATGATTATGAGAGCTTGCCACCAAAATCTAGGGAAAAGATTCAAAAACTGAAGGATTCACTAAATCCCAGTTTGATTAAGTTTCTGATAACTACAAGATTTGCATCAAAAGAATCGAAAGATATTATAGTAGAACAATTAAACGAAAAAGAGTGCTCAGAAATGACGGATTATATTTTCGGAGATGCAAAATGGAAAAGCGAGATTTCTTCTACAGAAATACATAAGTTAACTAGCGGTTTACCTTTATTAATTTGGTATGCAAAGGCATACTATCAAATTGGCCAACTATCAAGTAAAAAACTTAAGTTTTCAGGTCCAGCAGAAGGGCTGGGAGGATATTTGTATGATAATTTTGTTCAATGTTTTGAAGATGAATTTACAAAGAACTTTTTGATGATGGCAACAAGATATTATGAGATTCATAATGTCCTGCAAATTTCAAAGAAAACTGCGGTGTTTTTATCTCTTAGGGAACCAAAAGAATATAAGTTAGAGGATGAAGAGTTTTACTTTCAGGAATTATTGGATTTAAAGCTTATAACAGTTAATCAAAGTTCTAATGCTATTGATTTTTCTCCGTTAATGACTTATATGGATAAGTCTTCCAAAAAGCAAGAATCAAAATATCAATATCAAGAAGATAACTTAAAAGTTTTATCTCATTTAGATGAAGAAAAGTATAAAGATATTAGTGCAGTAATAGAAGCTATTGAATATTTGGAAAACGAGACTAAGAGCAGAATTCTTTATAGGATTGTTGAATTTGCTCATTTTGATGAAGATATAAAAATACTAGCACTTAATCGTTTGTTTGCTCTAACGGCTGAGAAAATTGATCTTTATAAAAATAATATTCAGGCTTTTCAAAGTAATACAGAATTAATAAAATCTATGTTTGAGTATTTAATAGAGTGTCAAGAAGATTTGTCGGAAAACTATGAAATGGTGAGAGATTTTATTTATTCTATTTCAGTCCGTTTCGAAAACGAGGATGTACAGGAACACACAGTTGTAAAAGCATTGTCATTAACTACTAAAGTATTGGAGATGACATTGAGCGCCAGGGAAATGGATGCGATTACAAACCCAGAATTAGTTAAGCGTGCGAGTTTTTTAAGAGGCATGGCGGAAAAATTCATAAATAAAATTCAATTGACAGATGAGGTGAAATGTGTAATAGAGAACATTAATGGTGTAATTGAAGATATATCAACATATTGTTCAATTGAATCCTTAGAAATGTAGTTTAATAACAGACTTCGGTCGATGAAGACGGAAGTCTGTTGCTATATTTATTATATAGAATATTGTTTTATCGCTTTTTCGTGAGCATTTATAAATCGGTTTCTTAAATATTCAGGACTGATTATTTCTGCATCAGCACCGAATGGGAAGAAATAATTAAAAATTTGTTGCGGTGTGCAATCAAAAACATAAACATCATCAGAGGAAAGTGATTCTATTTTATCTGGGCGAGAATAAAGCCTTGATTGATAGGATTGCTTTCCTTTTTTTGTTAATTTAACTTTTATCTGTTCCGGTTTGCCGATAAGATACGCAGGAGAATAGTTAGCCATTTGGGTTTCAATGTTAGATACCTCCTGTTTGTTTAAGTGGAAAGTCTTTGTTAGCATAGTTGGAGAAGAGATTCTTGCCATTGAAAACGAAGCGACGATTTTGTCTTTCTCTTCATCTTCGGCCTTCCTTGAGTAACAAACCAGGTACGATTGGGTGTGAAATGGATCGGGAACAATTTTATACGGATATACATAAAATAACTGTTCCTTGCCGTAATAATTAGCTTTTATCTTTAGTATTCGTTTTTCCGAACATGCTCGTTCTATGGTTTCGTATATGTCTTTTCTACAAATGCGTTCTCTCTTAATAAATGGAAGAGAGCAGTATTCTTCTATGATGGAACGTATATATAATCCTGGACGGCTATAGTATTGTTCTTCGTCACAATCTTCAAGAAGGTATTCAACATTATTGTCGTTTATATGGTAAAGTTTACTTTCTCCCTTGGTAGAACTATAATCCGAAATTTTGTCTATGATTTCTTTCTTTTCTACAGATAATATTTGATCTGTTGCGATTTTCTTGCTTACGGCATCAAGCTTGGCTCCGGTAAACAGTCTATCTAATTCGATTTCTCGTTGTTGTAAATATAATGAAATTGAAGACTTCGCTTCAGATTTGTAATTGGCAAATACAGTATTTACAAATGTTGCAGCTTTTGGTGTTCCAAAGACATCCATATCTTCGGCCATTGTAAGTCTTGCTCTATTACTCAGTGCTATTCTGATTTTCTGTTCTTCATTGATTAAAGGGTAACCATTTTCGTCAATAAATCCCATAAAAACACCTCCTCTTGCGTCCTTAGTTACTCTTAAGGTAACACAAAATAGAAAATAATACAATATTATATAACAAAAAGGAACAATGAAATGCATCAACTGTTCACTGGCGGTTACCTATTAAGGGGAGTATAGTATAGACAAGCTCAGTTGAGCAAACGAATTTAAGAACAGTAAACAAATATATCAATTTTATTTATGGAGGAATTTATTATGAGAAAAGAAAGTATTTATGAAGCAATGCAGAACGACATTATGAACGCTAACCTTAGCGAAGCTGATAAGAACAAGATGTTAAAGAATGTGATGAAACTTAAGAATCAGAGGGTAAACATTATGATTACGGGTGCTACTGGCTGCGGCAAGAGTTCTACAATCAATGCAATGTTTGATACTGAAGTTGCCAAGATTGGAGTTGGCGTTGATCCTGAGACGATGGAAATTGAGAAGTATGAATTAGACAACCTGGTATTGTGGGATACACCGGGACTTGGCGATGGCAAGGAGGCAGATAATAGACACGCCAAGAATATTATTAAGAAACTTTCAGAGGTGGATGAGAACGGAGATGCACTTATTGATTTGGTTTTGGTCATCCTTGATGGCGGTACTAGAGATTTAGGAACTTCGTATGAACTCATTAACAGCGTTATTATTCCAAACCTTGGCAAGGGAAAAGAAAATAGAATTTTAGTTGCTATTAACCAGGCAGACATGGCGATGAAAGGACGCAATTGGGATTATGATAAGAATGAGCCTAACCAGCAGTTGGTGAACTTTTTGGAGGAGAAGGTTCGTTCTGTTCGAGACAGAGTTTACGAGGCAACAGGTGTTAGAATTGAGCCAATTTACTATAGTGCGGGATATAAGGAAGAAGGAGGAGAACAGGGTAGACCGTACAACTTATCAAAGCTCTTGTATTATATCGTGAAAGCTACACCTTCCGAGAAGAGAGTGGTATATGCAAATAATATTAATGAGGATGCAGAAATGTGGAAGGATGATGATGAACTGCTTGATTACGGTGAGGAAACCAGAAAGAGCATCTTTGAATCCATCACAGAAGGCGCTTCTAAGGGAGCAGATATTGGTGGTGCCATTGGCGGCATATTTGGCAGTGTGGGTGAGACTATTGGCCGTGGTATTGGAACTGTTGTTGGTGGAGTTATCGGGTTTATCGGTGGATTGTTTGGATAAGGAGCTTCCTGTATAATTCAAATATAGGAAATTCCAAGAAAGAAGGTTGATAAA
>ERZ778516.2305-NODE-2305-length-12957-cov-12.513719_pt1 | contig 12957 bp, 17 predicted proteins | sample MGYA00510342_ERZ778516 | MGnify/ENA primary metagenome ERZ778516 (study PRJEB29527, sample SAMN07138961) | mouse gut metagenome | material: feces | host: mouse | place: China:Nanjing | collected 2016-01-25 ...
CAGCAACTATGTGGCTTTCAGCCACTTTCATGGCTGTGCCGTGAATAATTCAGGTTAATATATCGTGCAGAAAGGATTTTCCATGAAAAAATTGTTCCCAACCTTACTATGCATGTGCGTGTGCACTGCTTTCTTTTCCGGCTGCAACGGGCCAAGGAAAGATGCTGCTGAATCCATAAAGGCAATCTATGAATTATATATTTTAGGCAACACGGACGGCATCGCCGCCCTTGGCATGTCGGAGGAGGACATCAGCAATGCCAAAAACACCTACGATGCATCCTTAAAAGAAACCATCCGGGCTAAATTCTCCGCCAGCGGGCAGGAAATGGACGAAGATGTGCTGGATGAACTCTGCGCCGCCCGGAAAACAGCCCTTTCTAAAATGCAGGCCACGGCAGAAGTGGTTTCGGAATCCAGCGGGAAGGCCACTGTCGTCGTCCATACGACTTATTTTGATGAAATCGGCCTTGATGCGGATGCTTTTTACGCTGCCCGGGAAACTGCGCGGCAGAACAGCTTTCCCTCCCTGGATGAACAGCAGTCGTTCCTTATGGACATTTACACAAAAAACCTGATAAAAGCTTACCAGGATGTTACGCCTTCGGAAAAAACAACGGACATCACCGTGGAATGCGTGATCCAGAACAACACCTGGGTGCCGGCCAGCATGGCTTCTTTCGGTTCCGACCTTGCACTGGCGATTACGGGGGAAAATTAAACTGGGCAAAAGAAATATGCATAACTCCTGCAAAGCCGGAATAGGATGTAAAAAGTTTTGTGGGAGTGCAAAAATGTCTGAATTCCGTCGAATGATTACATACCTTTATTTATATGAACAAGGTGCGAAACGCCACAATGTAGGTTTTGCAAAAATAGAAAAAAGGGGCAAAAACTGCCTGATTGAAATACATATGAAGAACACCGGACACAGCTCGCCTTCCATTCCGGTGTATTTCTATGCCCGGAATAACCAGCGGCTGCCGGGGATCCTGATTGGTTCCATGGGACTTTCCCGGGGAAACGGGGATTTTAAGGCGGTCCTGGAGGAGGAGCCATTTGCCGGGACTATCTATTCCTTAGAGGACATCAAAGGCATCTTCCTTCCCCTTTCGGATCAGGTTATGTTCGTGAGCCAGTGGGACGACAGTGAATTTGTGCGGGAACAGTTTGTGGACCTGGCAAAAGAAGCCGCTGCGCAAAAAGAAGCTGGCAAAGGGGGGCAGCAGGGGAAAATGGCTGGCAGGAGAGGTTCCCAGCAGGGGGCTTTGGCTGGGCGGAAAAATGGCCCTGAAACCTCCGGGACATCTCCAGCAGTCCCTACGGCTGCAGATGAGCACCAAAATGCAGACGGCTCCATGGGCTTTGGAAACCCAGGCACGGACGCTGCGGCTGCTGCCGGGCATTCAGATATAGACAGGGAACTATCCTCTGGCTCTGATTTTGACGGCTCTGCTTCCCCTGCCCCACATAGCCCTGGCTTTGGCGGCCCTGCCCCACATAGCCTTGATTTTGGCGGCTCTGTTAGCTCCCCACACGCCCCTGTCCCTGACAGCCCTGAGCAAGGCAGCCCGATTGGCCCTGCAGATTTAGAAGCCGCAGAAGCCGCCCCAAAGCGGATGCCGTCCGGCAGCAGCGCCACCCCTTTCCCATCCCAGCCGGAACAGGAGCCGGAAACCCTGCCGGAAAACTGGGAGCAGAAATGGAAGTTCATTTTAGAGAATTACCCTGTCATGACGCCATTTGCCGGGGATGAGGATACCATCTGCGTGCGGCTGGAATTAAAGGATATCCGCCTTCTGCCAAGGCCTTACTGGTATCTTGGCAACAACAGCTTCTTGCTCCATGGTTTCTTCAATTACCGCTACCTGATACTGGGGGCTATGGAAAAATCCGGGAAAAAACGGTGGTTCCTTGGGATTCCCGGCATCTACCAGAACCCAGAGCGGGTAATGGCAACACTTTTCGGGTTCCCGGAATTCCGCAATGAAAAATCAGCCCCTGTCAATACAGGGGAATTTGGCTACTGGTTCCGGTACCTGAATTAACCGTCTTTCGGGGGCTGGGCTGCCCTGAATTGCTGCCCAGCCCGAAAGCCCCCTTATCGGCCCTTCCCTGCAATGCCATCCCACTTCCCTTCCCCAGCAACCAGCGCATACAGATCATTGTCCCGCCAAACCCCACGCATCCTGACGCTTTGCCTTTTTATGCCCTCCTTTTGGAAGCCTATGCTTTCCAAAAGCTTCCGGGAAGCTGTATTTTCTGCCAGCACATAAGCTTCTACCCGGTGCAGGTTCAGTTCCTGAAAAGCAATCCCAATACACTTTAAAATGCTTTCTTTTGCATATCCCCTTCCCCAATGCCTTTGGTCGAACTTGTATCCGATTTCGCAGGACAGGTAAGACCCCCACCTAATATTATGGAGGGAAACCGTACCAATAATTTTGCTGGGATGCCCTTTTTCAAACACCCAGAAGCGGAAAAAATCCTGCTTCACAGCAAGGTTGTATTCACTTTGGAGGATAATTTTCTGGAATGGCTCGGTATAAAACTGCTGGGGCCTGTCTGTTTCAAACTCCTCAAAAATTTCCTGGTTATCCAGATAAAATTGGAGCACCTGGGCTGCCGCTGTGTCTGTGAGTATTTTCAATTCCAAACGTTTTGTCCGATATGACATCTGCATCTGCATTTTCTCCTGTAGTTCTGCAAGTGATTTGTGGTATAATATGGTAAGCCCTGTCGCTGCCTGCGGCGAATTTGCCATTCCGGCAACCGGGCATTATGCTATATCATAACATAAAAATACAGGAGTGCCTATGAACCAGGAAGAAAAATTTATGAAAGCAGCCATAAGGGAAGCCAAAAAAGCAGGAAAAATCCAAGAAGTCCCCATCGGCTGCGTCATTGTATCAGACGGGAAAATTATTGCCCGGGGCTACAACCGGAGAAATATTGATAAAAATACCCTTGCCCACGCGGAACTTTCCGCCATCAAAAAAGCCAGCAAAAAGCTGGGGGACTGGCGGCTGGAGGGGTGCACCATGTACGTGACTTTGGAACCCTGCCAGATGTGTGCCGGGGCTATTGTCCAGTCGCGGATGGACAAGGTGGTAATCGGCAGCATGAACCCAAAAGCCGGGTGTGCCGGTTCCCTGCTGAACCTGCTGCAGTTCCCTGCTTTTAACCATCAGGCGGAACTGGTAACAGGGGTATTGGAGGAAGAATGTTCCGCCCTCCTCAGCGATTTTTTCCGGGAGCTAAGGGAGCAGAAACGGAAGGCAAAACAAAAACTTCCAGAACAAAAACCGCAAGAATAGTTGACTTTTCCCAAAAAACAAGCTATACTTAAATCTCCGAGCAGCTGGGGCGTTAGCGGTGCCCTGTACCAACAACCCGCTATAGTTGGAGTGATGCTTTGCCCCGGGTTTTTGCCTGTGGGGCTGCCTTTTATAAGTGGTGATGACGTTTGGGTCTTACGCAATGGAACTCTGTGAACCGTGTCAGGTTGGGAACAAAGCAGCACTAAGCAGAACCTTTCATGTGCCGTAAGGGCGCCTGGGCCGAGCTAACTGTAAAAGTAACGCCCATGGTCAGGATTCAAAGCAGAGCGCTCGGTTTTTAATACCCAAAATTAGGAACCATGGAGGAACCCTTTTTTGAAAAAAATTCTGAACAGGACCCGGAATGTCCTTTTTGAATCCTGTAATTTACTGGAACTTTTTATGGCCCTTGTTGTCCTGGCCGCTATCCTGATTGCCTGCTGCTCCCTTGGCAGCGCTTTTATTGAATTTTGGGAGGACCGGCTTTCCAAAGAAGCTTTCCTGGTATTTGTAGGGTATGTATTTAATATCCTGATTGGGATTGAGTTTCTGAAAATGCTTTGCCAGCCCAGCGGGGACACAGTGTTAGAAGTCCTGATTTTCCTTGTGGCGCGGCATATGATACTGGACCATACCACGGTAGTGGAGAACCTGATTACGATTTTAAGCATTGGGATCCTGTTTGCCATTAAGAAATATATCAGCCTGCCTGCAGGGAAAGAAGGCTATGGTATTTTTTCCGGCGATTCCCATGGAGGGGATGGGGAAGGATAATGATTCAAAATCACTTTTCTGATATGCCCTCAAATATTGTATCCATTCTATATCATCCATGGAAGCATCCATTTCGGCGTGCTTGACAGCAGGCAGAACGATAGCCTGATTTCTGCCAGGATGGAGTATTAGTGTGCAAAAAAGCGCATCAAAGACTATTAATTTCAAAATAGAATTAGAATATTTCAAATATTTCAAATTGTTCAGCATCTCTATCATATTCAATGAAAATCTCATGGTTCTCCATTAATTTCTGATTGCCATCATAAAATGCAAGGGATACTTTATCGGCTGTGAATTTGTCTATATCATCAGGGACATAGTAAGAAATTTTGTTTCCATCCTTCAAATAAAGTTTCCTTAATGAAGTTTTACCCAAACCAGAAGTGATTTTGCAACACTCAGCAACTGCAGGATAATAAGAAATAACAATATCAAATTTTTTCAGATAAGTCATGCTTGGATATTCCAATTGGATTCTAGGACTATCATCTACCAAAGCAGCATAAATGCATTCTTCTATAGTATCAGCACTTGAACATCCTAATACAGATTTTACCATTACATTTGCATCCTTCATGCTGTTCCTACTGAATATGGCTATGCTCCCAAGTCCAATGAATAAAACTGCAACAAGCAATACATATATTTTTATTCTCTTTTTCCCATATTGTTCCCTTACCATTATCCACAGACCCCCACAATTATATATAAGCCAGAGTTCTCGTGACTGCTCCTCAATTATTTCAAATTATTTCACGTTCTATTGTCCTTAAATTTTAATAAGTAAATATTTATTAGTTCTATAATAATATATATATAAAATTATGTCAATATAATTTATTTTTGAGTTTCCCCATTTTGCAATTCAGGAATTTATACGCAACTATGTACTTAAAATCAAAACATTATTTTCAGCAACTAATACTGTAAATTTCTGGAAACCTTCCCCAACCACTTGACTTTTTCCCGCCAGGGTATTATATTAAGTTAGAAATCAGTAATGGTTATTATTATTTACAGGAGGGAAGACCAGTGATGAAATTCAGCCGCCAACGGGAATGTATCAGGGAATTCCTTGCCGGCCGCCAAGACCACCCGACTGCCGAAACAGTTTACACAAATGTAAAAAAAGAATTTCCAAACATCAGCCTGGGGACCGTCTACCGGAACCTGTCCCTGCTGACGGAGGTTGGGGAACTGCAAAAGATTTCTACCGGCATAGGCCCCGACCGCTTTGACTGGAATACAGCTCCCCACTACCATGTACTATGTACGAAATGCGGCTGTGTGATGGATTTAAAGTTAGAAAACATCGACCATATCAACATCCTTGCAGGAAATGAGTTCGAGGGCAGGATAGACGGGCACATTGCATATTTTTTAGGCACATGCAAGGACTGCCTGCAAAAAGAAGGCGGGGCTGCAAGCCTGCAATGTTAACGCCCTCTGAAACCCCCTTTGGGGAAAAGCCCCAAGCACGCTTTACCACTGGAAACTGGAACCAAACGTGAAAAACTTCAAAATATCCCTTGACATGCCTTGCAAGATATGTTATCTTGATTTCAGTAACAATTACTATTTTTGCTACATCAGTTTAAAACACATATTATATTAAAAATAGAAAGGAAGAACTAATTATGAAAAAATTTGTTTGTAACGTATGCGGTTATGTTTATGAAGGAGATGCAGCACCAGAAAAATGTCCACAGTGTAATGCACCAGCTTCTAAATTCACAGAGCAGTCCGGGGATTTGTCCTGGGCCGCTGAACATGTAGTTGGCGTAGCACAGGGCGTTTCCGAAGATATCATTGAGGACTTAAGGGCTAACTTCAATGGGGAATGTACCGAAGTAGGTATGTATCTGGCTATGGCTAGGGTTGCACATAGGGAAGGCTATCCTGAAATCGGGTTATATTGGGAAAAAGCTGCTTTCGAAGAAGCAGAACATGCTGCTAAATTCGCAGAACTGTTAGGCGAAGTTGTAACTGACAGCACCAAGAAGAACCTTGAAATGAGGATTGAAGCTGAAAACGGCGCTACTGCTGGGAAAACTGACCTTGCAAAACGCGCAAAAGCTGCAAACCTTGACGCAATCCATGATACCGTGCATGAAATGGCAAGGGATGAGGCTAGGCATGGCAAGGCATTTGCTGGCCTGTTAAAGAGATACTTTGGCTAAGAAGAACGCCGGGTTTTAAAGGATTTCTAAAATTAAGGGAATGAATCAGGAATGGTTCATTCCCTTTTTGATTGCCCTTTGTTATACTTTCATTTCACCCCATAAATACCCTATTTCCAAACACGCTCTAGAAACAGCTATTTTAATTTCTATCAAAATAGTATATAATAAACGCAAACATACAAGGGAAGTGTGCCTATGGATATAAAACAGCTTCAAAGGCTATATAATATTTCTGATTCCAATATAAAATGGGCAAAGCATTGTTTCGAACGAATGCAGGAAAGGGACATAAGCATAAACGATGTAGAATCCTGTTTACAGACAGGAGAAATCATAGAGGATTATCCAGACGATTTTCCTCACCCCAGTTGCCTTATTTTCGGATACACGAAAAAGAATAAAATATTGCATATTGTTGTTGGTTCAAATGGCGATACCATATTCTTTATAACAGCTTACTATCCTAACACAGATAAATTTGAAATGGATTTAAAAACAAGAAAGGGGCGATAGCCATGTGTATGTATTGTAAATGCAAAACCACCAGCCCATCTTCCACAACCCATGTAGTAAATTATAAAAACTGCATTATTATCATTAAAAATGTCCCTTGTGAAGAATGTGAGCAATGTGGAGAGAAATATTATTCCAATGAAGTTGCCAAACAGCTTGAAACCCTTGTCAATACTGCAAAACAGCTTATGCAGGAAATTGCCATTATTGATTACTCCAAGGCTGCATAGCCGCCCACCAAAAAGCACAGGCAGCGGCACTCCCTAACCATGCCGCTGCCCCAGCCCTTTAACACTGTGCTTTCAGTTCTTTTATTTTTTCTTTCAGCGCAGGCACGTCGTCATGGAGCTTTAAGATTGTGCTCCCGACAAATACGCCGTCTGCCCCGGCTTCTTTTGCCATGCGGACATCCTCGGGCTGGTAAATCCCTACCCCGCAGTAGATTGGCCTTGTAATGCCCCGGCTGCGCAGGTACTGGATGCAGTCCTTAAGCTCTGGATAATCCGGGTTCACGTTCCCTGTGGTGGGTTTTGCCTGAAGGTAAACGAATCCATTGGAATGGATGGCGGACTCTACCTCCGCTTCATCCAAATGGTACTGGACATAACAGCTTACGCGGATCCCGGCTTCTATTAGCTTATTTTTGATGGTATCATCCTCAAGCCCTACTAAGATTAAGTCCAGGAAGCCCTGCTCCAGGCAGAATTTTTCAAAAGCCCCATAGCCCATTTCTTTGATGGTATTTTCATAGGAAAGAAGGATGAAGGAGGTATTGGGGTTCTTTTTCTTTGCTTCCTTCATCCCCTCCATGTAGCTCTGGAAATCGCTGCAGTTTTCCAAAGCTTTTGCCATGCGCCCGGAAATCAGCTCGCTTTCCAGATAAGGGTTCCGGGAAGGGAAGTCGATTTCAATAACATCGCAGCCTGCCTCAGAATAAATCCCAGCCATTTCAACGCTGCTTTCAATTGTAGGGTATCCGTTTGATAAGTAACATATTAGCTTCATTCCATTCCCCTCCTAAAATATGATGCGGAATAATTCTTCCATCTCTGCCTTTGTTGGGATTGCAGGGTTTGTCTTAGTGCAGCCGTCAGCCAGGGCCATATCTGCCAGTTCCGGGATTTTCCCCTGATACTCCTCTTTCTGCCCCTCGGTGAGCAGGGAAGAAATCTTGTCTGTAATATCCAGCTTCCTGTTCAGCGCAAGGATGGTTTCCTTAAAATCTTCTGCCCCCTGCGCCTTTGCCAGCCCCTTATAAATTTCTTTTGCCTGCTGGCTCCTGTCCTGGTTAAACTGGATGACATAGGGGAGCACAACAGCGTCGCCCAGCCCATGGGAAATGTGGAAATAACTGCCCAGCGTATGGGCAATGGAGTGGACAATGCCAAGGGACACGTTTGTAAATGCAAGGCCGGCCACCATGGAAGCATTCAGCATCCCTTCCCTTGCCTGCATGTCTGCCCCATCTTTGCATGCAAGGGGAAGATAAGCAAAAATATCTTTTACCGCCTGTGCGGCAAGGATATTGGATACATAATTTGCCCGCTGGGAAACCAGGGCTTCTACGGCATGGGTCATGGCGTCCATCCCGGTTTCTGCCGTAATATGCGGGGGCATGGACATGGTAACCTCCGGGTCGCAAATTGCAATGTCAGGCATCATTTCCATATTCCCAATGCCATGCTTTACCCCTGTTCCGCTGTCGGAAATAACGATGGACCGGGATACCTCGCTGGCTGTCCCGCTGGTGGAAGGGATGCAGCACAGCCTTGCCTTTGCCCTTAATTTTGGAAATTCATTGGGGGGCAGGATTTCTTCAATGGTCGTTAATTCCGGGTGCTCATAGTAAATCCACATGGCCTTGGCTGCGTCCATGGCGGAACCTCCACCCAGCCCTACAATTAAGTCCGGGCCAAATTCCAGCAGTTCCTTTGCCCCACGGAGGACTGTCCCAAAGGAGGGGTCTGGCTCTACGCCCCGGACCACGCTGGTCTGGGCGCCTGCTTCATGGAACAGGCTTTCTACCTTTGCCAGCATCCCGCTCTTTTCCATGCTTTTCCCGCCTACTACAATGGCTGCTTTTTTTACTGCAATTGTTTTGATGTATTCCAGGCAGCCTGTCCCGAACATCAATTCAGAACCTGCCAGCTTCATTGCTCTCATCATAATTCTGTTTCTCCTTATTCTAATCCGCTTAATACATTCCGCACCAACTCATAGGAAATTGGGTTTGTGAGGATCCCGCCTTCTTTCAGGCTGGAACCGATGACTGCGCCGTCGGCAATCTGCATCTGTTCTCTGATATTCCCTGCTTTTACGCCGCTGCCGGCAAATACGGGAAGGCTTACGGCCTGTTTGACACGTTTGATGAAATCCAAGGGCGTTTCTTCCCCAATCTGGCTCCCGGTGACGATAATCCCATCTGCCCCGCAGTCTGCCGCTTCTTTTGCAGACTGCTCAATGGTAATCTGGGGGAGGAGCATATGGGCATGTTTTACCTGCACGTCCGCTAAAATCTTCACATGCTCCAGGCCCATCTGTTTCCGGTATTCTATGCACTTCTTTGCGCAGGGGTAAATAATGCCGTCGCTGAAGCATACCGTATCCACAAACACCGGAACCCGGACAAATGACGCCCCTGTCACGGCTGCAATGGCAAAATCAGCTTCGCAGTCGCTAAAGGCTGCATCAATGCCCACCGGAAGCCCCACGGCATTGCGCACGGCTGCCGCTGCCGCTGTCAGTGCGGCCAACTGGGCTTTGTTCAAGTGCGCGGAGAAGGGGGTATCCCCCATGTTTTCTACAATAACGGCGTCTACGCCAGCCTTTTCCAAGGTAACGGCATCCTGTACCGCCTGCGCTATGATTTTCTGGTAATCCCCGGAAAACCCTGCTGTGGTAGGCAGCGGGAGGCAGTGTACCATGCCGATGATTGTGGATGACTGTAATTGGAATAATTCTTTGCCCATTGCTATGTACCTCCTTTTTATGCTTTGGTGCAGTGTTTCGTGTGGTAGTTATAAATCCCTTCCAGGGCTGTCCGGCACAGCAGGTCCTCAGCGTCGGTGCGCTCCTGCCCTTTCAGCGTTTCTTTCAGGTTTTCCAGCACGGTCACCAATGTGAGCACGCAGGTTTTCACGCCCATCAGCCTGCCAAGGGTCATCATGCAGGAAGATTCCATGTCTATGCCCGTTACCCCAAGTTTTTTCACTTCCTCAAACGTTTTTGACATATCCCTGCCCCATTCCCTGGAAAACCTGGAATCGTGCATATTGCTGTAAAACCCGTCCATGGTGCAGTTCAGGCCGTTTAAGTACCGCTTGCCCATGGACGCCACCGTTTCATTCATCACATTTACCAGTTCTATATCCGCTACCGCCGGATAGCTTAAGTCTACGTAAGCCTGGCTGGTGCCTTCCCGCCGCATGGCTGCCAGCGGCACCATAAAGTGCCCCAGCATATCATCCTGCATGGACATTACCGTCCCCATGCGGACTGCCACCTCCATGCCTGCCTCGTACATTTCCTCCATGGCAATGGCCGCAGAGGGCGCCCCAATCCCGGTGGAAGTCACCGTAATCCCTACGCCTTTGTAGCTTCCTGTATATGTATTAAATTCCCGCTGGAACGCCACTTTCTCCGGCTGGTCCAGATATTTTTTTACTACCTCGACCCGCCATGGATCCCCAGAAAAAAGTACATATTTCGATATGGTATCCTGGCTGGCCCCCATATACAAAGTTCCCATGCCTATCCCTCCTGTTCCGTTTCTATTTGATATCTCCTGTATGTTCAGGCGTCCAGCCCTGCCTTCTCCAAAAGCTCCTGCTCTGTGGGGAGGTTTGTGCAGCACCCCTCCTTCTGGAGCACAAAGCTGGACAATGCGCTGCCAAGCCTGCAGCAGTCCTTTGCCCCATATCCATTCAGGTAGCCATAGACAAACCCTGAAATATAGGCGTCCCCGGAACCTGTGGCGTCCACTACATGCCCCACCTCGCAGATCCCGATTTTTTCCTGGCGGACTTCCCTGCCGTCATAGGTATAGCACAGGCTCCCGTCCTTCCCCAAAGTGGTGACAATCACTTTTGCCGCCCCAACCTTAAACAGCTCTGTAATGTCTTTCAGGTGCAGAAGCTCCTCAATAATGCCCCGCTCTACTTCATTGGAAAAAATAATTTCGCTTTCTGTCAGCAGCGTTTTTAAAAAATCCTCTGGAAATGCATTGAAATCATCTTTCATCCCAAATGCAATGGGGATCCCATGCTTTTTGCATTTCTCAAAAAATTCCTGGTTGTCCTTCCGGGGCGCTACGGTGATAACGCCCAGGCGCACGCCCTCAAACATCCCATCTTCCATGGGCGCAGCGTAGGCTTCATCCATGGCGCCGGGATAGAAAATGGTGATATGGTCGTTATTGTTGTCCTGCAAAAGATAGCACACGCTGGTTTTTTCCTCCGGGATTTTGGTAATGCCGCAAAGGGGGACATTCCCTTCCTCCAAGAACTGGCGGAACCCATTGGATTCAAAATCTTCCCCTACCCGCAGGACGGGAAATGCCCGCATCCCAAGCCTGCACAGGGCATAGGCAATGTTGACGGAACACCCGCCATAGTGGATATCCACATTGGATTTGTTCGTTACAATAGAGGTAAACCCAACCCGCGCTGCGGAAGCAATTTTAATGATGTGGTCCATGCTGACATAGCCGCTTGTTATAACATCTGTTTTCCTATTGTCCATATTGAATACCTTTACAGTTCCCCTTCTTCCAGCATTTCCTTATACTTTTCCATGGTAATGACATGGCCTAAGTATTTGTCAATGTCTGTCAAATGCACTTCGTTCACTACTTCGTCATTGGTGGCTACACACTCCCGGATGACATAGGGCGTGTAATCCAGATAAAAGGCGTCGGTTACAGTTGCCCGGATGCAGCAATTTGTTTTTGTACCCACAATAATGGTGTTCCCAATGCCGTTTTCCCGGAGCACAAGGTCTAAATCCGTGCTGAAAAAGCCGCTGTACCTCCGCTTAGGGATCACATAATCTTTTTCCCTGTCTACTGTAAGCATGGGGTCAATTTCCACCCCAAACGTCCCTTCGATGCAGTTTGGCCGCATGGCGGCGGCTTTACGGTCAATTTTCCCTTTGCGGTTTTGATGCTGGAGGAAAATGACGAGAAGGCCTTTTTTTCTGGCTTCTTCCAATGCTTCCCGGATAAATTTCAGGATTTCCCGGTTCTGCGGGTAATAGACCAACCCTTCCGGGTCAGTAAAATCCCGCACCATGTCTACGATAATTAATGCGCTTTTTCCCATAGCTGTTTCACCCCCTGTATCTTATTGCACCTGTTTTTCTTCTGATTCCTGCAGAACCCTGCCCCATGCGGCTACACCACGCCGCGGATTTTATGGTTCCTGTATTTAATGATAGATACCACCGTAAGCACCACCGTCATTACAATGTAGGGAATTACGTCAAAGACTGCGGCAGCAGCGCCGGCATACAGGCTCAGGTTTACAGCCAGCGCCCTTGCCAAGCCGAAAATCACGGCATACATGGAGGAAGAAAGGGGGTCGCCCCTGCCGCAGTAAATTGCTGCAATGGCGATAAACCCGCGGCCTGCCGTCATGTTATTGGTAAAAATCGTCATCCGCTCCAGGGCCAGGTTCGTCCCGGCAAGGGCACAGAACAGCCCGCCTAAGAGCACCGCAAGATAGCGGTATTTATTTGTATTTAACCCAAGGCTCTTGGCAGAATCCTCATTTTCCCCTACCACGCGCACGTAAATCCCAAACTTGGTACGGTACATCAAAATCCAAATCAGCACAATGGCTGCGAAAGAAATATACGTAATCAGCGTGTGCCCGCTTAAAATGCTCCCTGCAATGGGGATGCTTTCAATTACCGGGATATGGATTTTAAAATCCGCAGCATTGGCAAAATCCAGCTTAATATTTGCAGAATTCATTAGCTGCAGCACAAACCCTGCCACCGCCGTTACCGACATATTGACGGCAAGGCCGATGATAATGACATTCCCTTTGCAGGTGACGCCAAAAAATGCAAACACCAGGCCAATCACAAGGCATATGCCGATTGCCGCCAGATACCCAAGGGCTATGCTGCCTGTCTGGTAGCTGACGAGGACGGAGAAAAACGCG
>ERZ778516.2308-NODE-2308-length-12950-cov-3.728189_pt1 | contig 12950 bp, 10 predicted proteins | sample MGYA00510342_ERZ778516 | MGnify/ENA primary metagenome ERZ778516 (study PRJEB29527, sample SAMN07138961) | mouse gut metagenome | material: feces | host: mouse | place: China:Nanjing | collected 2016-01-25 ...
GTTTAACACTTGGCTTTACCAGAAGGTTTGTGAGAAAAAGGAGCAGGATAAGGAACAGGAGATTCTGCGAAACCAGATTACCCAAATGCAGGGGGCCATGGAGGAGATGGAGCGGCTCTATGACGGCATCCGGGGGGTCAGGCATGATATGAAAAACCAGATGCTGGCCTTAAAGGGAATTCTTCATACATCCGGGGACAGGGAGGAGGAGCTTAGGGGCTTTCTCTCGGATATGTACCGCTCGGTGGAACAGTTGGACTACGGGCTTCACACGGGAAATTCCGTGTGCGACGTGGTGATTGGAAGCAAGTTTGCCTATGCAAAAAAGCATGTTCCCCCGGTGCGTTTAAATGCAGATAATTTTCTTGTGGAAAGTTCCTGGGGAGTGCGGGCATATGATTTGGGCATTATGCTAAACAACGGGCTGGACAATGCAATCGAAGCCATAGAAAGGATGCGGAAATCCTGGCCAGAAAAAGAGGCTTATATTACGGTAAAATCCTATGTCAGGTCCGGCATGGTTTTTATAGAAATGGAAAACAGTTTTTCCGGGAGCCTGCAGTTTGAGGGTGGAAATCCCCTTCCCCTGTCGTCAAAAGATGGGGAGGGCCATGGAATGGGGCTTCGCAATATCCGAAACTGCGCCGGAAAATATGGCGGGGCAGTGGACTGTATTGTGCAGGGAGAAAAATTTATATTATCGATTATGATAGGAGGAAGGCAAATGCGTAGCATTTTTAGGATGCCTTCCGACGATTTGCCGCCGAAGCGAAAGTGAGGGGGCGTTACATTATAAAAAGGAGGAAGGCAAATGCGTAGCATTTTTAGGACGCCTTCCGACGATTTAGAGCCATAAGGAATCCTCCCGCAAACGGGTTCCTCCTTGTGGCAAATGCCGCCGAAGCGAAAGTGAGGGGGCGTTACATTATAAAAAGGAGGTAAGAAAAATGGATAACGTATTTATGAACGGTCTTGTGACGGGAATTTCCTCTATGCTGGAGCAAAACAGCAAGGTAAACGGGCAGTCAAATAATCAGACAAATTCCCAGGCAAATAACGGGCAGGATTTTGCAAAAGTTCTGGGACAGGCCATTGCAGGGGCATTGGGCACAAATGCCAACAGCGCTTACACGAATCCGCTTTACAGCGGCCTTTACGGGAATACTTTGTATGGCAACAGCCTTTATGGCGGATTGTTTGGGAACAGTTTGTATGGGGGCGGCTTATATGGAAGCAGCCTTTTGGGGACGCCCTATGGCAATTATGCACTGATGAGCGGGCGGTATTCCGCAAGCAGCGGCAAGGGGGCTTCCTCTTCCAGGACTTCGGAGGTATCCGGCGTTTCCGGCTCCACGAATATAGAACAGATTAAGCAGATGCAAAGAAACAGGGTGCAGGCAAGGCTTGTGAATAGTTCTGCGGCGGATGCCTATAAGAAGCATATGGCGATGATGGGATAATAGGCAGGGCAAAGGAATAAATTTCCATAGCAAGAAAATAGCGCAGCTTTTAGCTAAAATTAGCTAAATTTACTTAAAAAAGTTGAGAACTTTTCCATAATATTGTAAAATGAGAAAAAATTTACAGTATTTGGAAAAAGGAGGATGCTATGGGATTTCGGGATGATTTTGTCTGGGGAGCAGCCACAAGTTCTTATCAGATTGAAGGTGCATACAAAGAGGACGGTAAGGGATTAAACATTTGGGACGTATACACAAAAGATCCTGGACGGATTTACGAGGGACATACAGGGGACATTGCCTGCGACCATTATAAGAGATACAAAGAGGACGTGGCCCTTATGAAGGAGATGGGGTTAAAGGCCTATCGTTTTTCCATTAACTGGGCCAGGATTTTTCCAGAGGGAACCGGGAGAATAAACCAGGCGGGAGTGGAGTTTTACAACCGTCTGATAGACGAACTTTTGCAGGGGGGAATTGAGCCTTACGTTACATTATACCACTGGGAGCTTCCCTATGAGCTGTACAAAAGAGGGGGATGGATGAACCCGGACATTGTGGAGTGGTTTGGGGCTTATGCAAAAACTGCGGCGGAACTTTTCAGCGACAGGGTAAAATATTTCTTTACGGTGAATGAGCCCCAGTGTTTTATCGGTCTTGGATTTTTGCACCAGGATCATGCGCCGGGATTAAAAGCGCCCTATAAAGACACCTTTTTAATGGCCCACAATGTGATGAAAGCCCACGGGAGGGCGGTACAAAAGCTTCGGGAATATGGAAAGCAAAAACTTGTCATTGGCTATGCACCCACCGCAGGGGTAAGCTATCCAAAAACGGAAAATCCGGAGGATGTGGCTGCGGCAAGGGAGATGTTTTTTGCCATGAACGAGCTGTCTGACTGGACATGGAACGTGGCATGGTGGTCAGACCCGGTTCTTTTGGGGCATTACCCAGAGGAAGGGTTAGAATGTTTTGAACCCTATCTCCCCAAAATTACAGAGGAGGATATGAAACTTATCTCAGAGCCTATTGATATATACGGGCAAAATATATATAATGGAAAATGCGTGGAACGTGGGGAGGACGGAAAACCCAAGGTGGTAAAGCGTTATCCCGGATTCCCAAGGACGGCAATCGGCTGGCCGGTAACGCCGGAGTGTCTCTACTGGGGGCCGAAGTTTTTGTATGAAAGATATGAAAAGCCCATTTATATCACGGAAAACGGCATGTCCTGTCATGACGTGATATCTCTTGACGGCAAAGTCCACGATCCCAACCGTATTGATTTCCTTTCCCGGTACTTAGGCCAGTTAAAGCGGGCGGCACAGGAGATTGACGTGAGGGGGTATTTCCAGTGGTCCCTGACAGATAACTTTGAGTGGAGCCGGGGATATGGCGAGCGCTTTGGCCTTGTATATGTGGATTACCGGAACCAAGAGAGGATTTTGAAGGATTCTGCTTACTGGTATCGGGATGTGATTCGCACAAACGGAGCTGAATTATAACATAAAAAAAAAGGAAGAACAAAAATGCCATTTATTGATTCTAAAATCACGGTGTCTGTATCGCCGGAAAAAAGGGAGAGCATAAAATCCCAGTTTGGAGAGGCGGTGGGGATTTTCCACAAGCCGGAAAGCTACCTCATGGTAGGATTCGAGGATAATTATGATTTGTATATGGGAGGGGCCAAAGTAGAAAAAGGCGCTTACGTGTCCGTAAACCTGTATGGTAATGCATCTTCCGATGCCTGCAATGAAATGACAGGAAAGATTTGCAGCATATTTGAAAAAGAACTTGGAATACCAGGGGATAAAGTATATATCTCTTATCAGGGATATAAAGATTGGGGATGGAACGGGAGGAACTTTTAAAAAGAATAAAACCGTTTTCGGCAGGATATCAATGCCGGAAGCGGTTTTTTCTTGTAATCAGAGAAAAACCTGTTTATAATGTAATCAGTATTTTTAGACGGAGAAGGGGATTAAGATGAAAAAGTTTTTCATATTTGGACTTTTGGCTGCCATTCTCCTGTGGGGATGCGGCTATAAAGATGAGGCGGCGGAAAAAAAACCTCTTGTCAGGGCAGAAGCGGTGGATACCGGCACAGTGCTCATTACGGTGGGATTTATTCAGACGGGAAAAGAATCTGACTGGCGGGATGCAAATACCAACGATTTTCTGCAGACTTTTACCAGGGAAAAGGGATATAACCTTATATACGTTGACGGGAATTCAGATCCGGAAAGACAGGTGAAAGCAGCCTATGATCTGATTGCTCAAAATGTGGATTATATCATTATAGACCCTATTGTGGAGGATGGCTGGGAAGATGTTTTTATGGAGGCAAAGGAGAAGGGAATCCCTGTGATTGTCTCCGACAGACAGGTAAATGTGAATGCCTCCCACTATGCCTGCTGGGTGGGCTCTGACTTTTACAAAGAGGGACAGAATGCTGCTAAATGGCTGGAAAAATACCTGGAGGATAAGGGCAGGGAAAAGGAAGAGATAAAAATTGTCCTGCTGGAAGGCACAGATGGGGCTACAGCCACCAGGGGCAGAACGGAAGGTTTGTATTCTGTAATTGACAAACATTCCAACTGGAAAGTGGTGGCAAAGGAGTATGGAAATTTTACCCAGGGGGAAGGGGCCCAGGTCATGGAGGGGATTTTAAATCAGAAAATTGAGTTTGACGTGGTGATAGCGGAAAATGACAATATGATGTTTGGGGCCATGAATGCCATGGAACAGCAGGGGATTGCATATGGTGTGGGCACAGATGTCATCACCATATCCTTTGATGCGCTGCAGGAGGCCCTGGCAAAAGTGATAAAGGGGGAACTTATGGTTACGGTAGAGTGCAATCCATTGATTGCGGGGCTCACGGAGAAGGCTATTTTGGACTTGGAAAAGGGTAAGAGGATTGAGAAAGTGCATTTTGTGAAGGAGACGGTTTTTACCCAGGAAAATACGGTTCTCCATTTGATGGAACGGAAGTATTAAGGAGAGTAAATGAAAAAGTCGTTGAGAAACAGAGTCATAGTGCTGATTTTGGTATTTGCGCTTTTGCTGGACATTTTGTGTATCACCATGAATTACCGGAATTTTGTACAGGCAAATGAACAGTTCAGCTATTCCACTGCAAGGACTGTCACGGAAACCTGCAACCTGATTATTGACAAGGACAAGTTAAATGTCTACATGGAGACAGGAAAGAGAGACAGCAGGTATTATGAAATCTGGAATAAATTAATAGATTACCGGAATACCAACAGTGATATTATCGGGCTCTCCCTGGTGTGGTTTGATAAAGAGGGATGTCATTACATTTTTGACACAGATTTGACATTAGAGGGGGCTTTTTTAAAAGATAGGAGGGAGTATGACGGTGAACAGAAAAAATATATGGATTCCCTGATTCGCGGTGAGGAGATTGACTTTATCAACTATCCAAACTATATGGCGGTATATCAGCCGATTCTCTCCTCCTTTAATCTGCCCATTGGATATGTGATTGTGGAGATTTCCACGTTGAAGGCAAAGGAAAAGCAGAGGGCTTATCTCTTTGAAATGGTATGCGTTCTTACCCTTTTAACAGTAGTGCTTATGGTGATTTTGCTTCTTGTGTTAAATCGTATGGTGATAAGGCCTATCAATCAGTTGTCGGAGGCTGCTTTTAACTATGTGAGTTCCATACATGAAAATGGGGAAAAATCTACCTTAGAGCAGCTTTCCATACATACGGGGGATGAGATTGAACGGCTCTTTATAGCCATAAAAAAGATGGAGACAGACCTTTTGACCTCCTCGGACAATCTGGCAGTTGCCCAGTGGAACAGCCATCATGACAGTATGACCCAGCTTTTTAACAAGCGGTATTTTTATGAGTATATGGAAGGCTATGCCAAGGGAAAACCCGTGGGAGTTTTCTACTTTGACGTGGATAATTTAAAAAAGATGAACGATACTTACGGCCATGAGGCAGGGGATGAGGTTATCTGCAAAACGGCTGAGTTTGTAAAGAGATATACTCCTGGAGAGGGAGGCGGTTTTCGCATGGGGGGAGATGAATTTGTCATGGTAATCCCCGGAATGGAAAAGAGAGCTTTTTATACCCTTGCAGATAAGATGAAACTTGACGGGGAAAGGGTGCTTACGCCTGCCGATTACACGGTGCAGTGCCGCATTGCACTGGGGTATGCCTACTCAGACAAGTGCGGAAGCCTTACGGAAGTGATGAAAACAGCGGATGAAAATATGTACCTGGACAAAACCAGCCACAGATAAAAATAAGACATGGGTTTTGGCTGTGGGAAGGGCGATCAATAACGGGGGAAAAAATGGAAAATAGCAGGATAAAAGTATTTCTGGTGGAGGATGAGATTGTCATCCGGGAGGGAATCAAAAGAAATATTAACTGGGGGCAGGAGGGATTTGATTTTGCCGGGGAGGCCAGCGACGGGGAATTGGCATACCCTTTAATTCAGAGCACGAAGCCGGACATTCTGATTACAGATATTAAAATGCCCTTTATGGACGGGCTGGAGTTGAGCCGTCTGGTGAAAAAGGAGCTGCCGGACATTAAGATTCTTGTGCTCAGCGGTTACAATGAATTTGAATATGCCAAAGAGGCAATTAATATCGGAATTACGGAATATCTGGTAAAGCCCATCAGCGGGGCAAAGCTCTTAGAGGCAGTGAAAAAGGTGGCAAAAACCATTTTGGAGGAAAGGCAGCAGAGACAATTTCTCCTGGCTTACCAAAAAGAGCAAAAAGAGAGTGAACAGCTTGCCAGGCAGAGTTTATTCGGAAGGCTTGTGTCGGGAAAATACCCGGTTTCCACACTTCTTGGGGAGGGCCGGGAAATTGGCATGGAGCTGGCGGCTACCCGGTATAATATTATTTTGTTCCAGGTTTTTACCGGGGTGGATGCGGAAAATTATTCCGATGAGTTAAATCGTCTTTCCGGAAAAATACAGGAGATGTCGGAAAATACCCAGGGAGTGATTATGGTGGATCGTGGAGTGGAGGGCTTTGCCTTTCTCTTAAAGGGCGCGGAGGATTCGGATATGGATGAACTTCTTTCGGGTTTTTCAGATAAGTTAAAGGGGATTTTAAAAGAGTATCCGAATATGGAGTATTTTGGAGGGGTAGGAGTTACCGTAGAGCGCTTAAGTGAACTGAATTTGTGTTTTGAGAGGGCAAGCCACGCCTACGCCTACCGTTATCTGTGGGAGAGGAACCAGATTGTCACAGGGGAGGACAAGAAAGAAGTAAAGATGGTGGATGAAGAGCTGAACCTTAAGGCTTTAAATGTGAAAGATTTAGAGCGGAAGGCGGTGGAGCGTTTTCTTGCCACCGGGCTTTTGGGGGAGGCGTCGGATTTTGTGGAGGAATATTTTCACAGCCTGGGGGAGCAGAATATCCAGTCCATGCTGTTCCGCCAGTATATCACCATGGATGCCTATATTGCCGCCGCCTCTGCGGTGGAAAAACTGGGGTATGATTCCACGGTAATGGTGGAGGAGTGCGGAGACTTTAAATCTATGGCGGACGTGTTCGTTACCACGGAGCAGACAGCCTCCTATCTGAAACATGTGCTCTCCACAGCCATACGTCTGAGGGATGCGGTTTCCCAGAAAAAATATGCACAGCTTTTGGAGGATGCCAAGGAATATATCAGGGAGAATTTCTGCAATGAAGAAATTTCCTTAAATACCGTGGCGGCCAGTGTGAATTTAAGCCCCAATCATTTCAGCACTATTTTCAGCCAGGAGGTGGGAAAAACCTTTGTGGAGTATCTCACATTGGTACGGATGGAAAAAGCGAAGGAGCTTTTGCGAAACTCCACCATGAAAACGTCGGATATCGCTTTTGAGGTAGGCTACCGGGACGCCCATTATTTCAGTTACATCTTTAAAAAGACCCAGGAGTGCACGCCCAGGGAGTACAGGGCAAAGTCAAGTACCCCGCAGTAAATTTTCAGGATAAAGATAGGAGTGAGGCGTCATGAAAACACAGACTTCAATGAAAAACCGGCTGTATCTGCTCCTGGGGGTGTGCCTGATTCCCCTGACCTGTATTATTGTGTACCTTCTGGTACTTGTGAACAGCTTTTCCCAGCGATACGATGCCATTGTGGCAAATATCACAAAGGCCAATACCTACAATATTGTATTTAAAGAAGATATGGATTACCTTATGTACATAATTGTGGTAAATGCAGACCGGGCGGAGGAACTGGTGGATATTGAAAAGCCTCAGATTATGATTGACGAGGCCAGGGATGCTTTTCTGGAATTATACGACAGTGCGGATTCCGACCGTGTGAAAAAGAGTTTAAAAAGCATAATAAAGAGCCTTAACATTTTAGAGGACCGGGTGGCGGAGATTGAGGAGGACGCTTTAGTCAGCGGTTCCTATGATGTAAACATGGAAAGGCTTGATTTAAATGTGCGGGTATTAACGGATTTGATTCAGGAACAGATTCAGGAATATATCTATTTTCAGGCCATTAACTTAGAGAAGCTCCGCCTTGGAATCCGCAGGGATGTGGTTCATGCAATCCTTGTGCTAAGCCTGGGCATGGGGGGGATATTCCTCATTGCTTTTACAGTAAGCGGAAAGATTATCCGCAGTATCACAAAGCCCATCCAAAAACTTTGCGTGGTGGCAAAACAGGCAGGACAGGGAAATTTTTCCGTGCGGATGGATGAGACGGGCACCTATGAACTTGCAGTGTTAAATGACAGCTTTAACCGCATGGTGCAGGAGCTTGACAAGCTGGTGGAAGATATCCGTGTGGAGCAGTTAAACTTAAGGGCTGCGGAGTTAAAGCTTTTGCAGGAGCAGATTAACCCCCACTTTTTATACAACACCTTAGACACCATTATGTGGCTGGCGGAGTCAAAGGATACGGAACAGGTGGTGAAGATGGTGTCCTCCCTGTCCGATTTTTTCCGCACCACACTTAGCAAGGGAAAAGATTTTATCACGGTGGAGGAGGAAAAAAAGCATATTAAGAGCTATCTGGAAATCCAGCAGTTCCGCTATCGGGATATTTTGGAGTATGAGATATGTTTTTCGGAGGAAATTTACCAGTATGAGATGTTAAAGCTGACCCTGCAGCCTTTGGTGGAGAACGCCTTGTACCACGGAATTAAAAACAAGCGTGGCCTTGGGCATATAAAGGTAACAGGGGAGAAAGAGGGGGAAAACCTCATATTTAAAGTGAGGGATAACGGAATCGGCATGACGGAGGAGAGAAGCAGGCAGGTGCAGCAGCTCATCCGGGGAGAGAAGCTTTCAGATAAAGAGTCCTCAGGCTTCGGCCTCTTTAACATTAATGAGAGAATACGTCTCCACTATGGCATGGAGTACGGCCTGACGTTAAAGAGTACATACCGGGAGGGGACAGAATTTCAGGTGAAAATTCCCTGCGTAAAAAAATGAACTTTTTTCGGAAAATATTATACTTTGTTCATGATTTGTTCAAAATTTGATAAAAAATTGTACCAAAATCCAAGATAATTCTGTTTCACTTATGGGATAGAAAAGATATAATGTTTTCATCAGCTAAGGGGTGCCTTAGAAAAAATATTATAAGATGTGGAGGATTTTTGTATGAAAAGAAAAATTGTTAGCGTATTAATGTGTGCAACTATGACAGCAGCTCTGTTCGCAGGATGCGGCGGCGGTGGAGATACTCAGGCAAGCGGCGATGCAGCTAAGACAGACGATGTAGCAAATGATGCAGCAGATGACGGTGCAGATGACGCAGCAGCAGATGACGGGGCAAGTGAAGCAGCAGGGGATGACGCAGCAGCAGGCGGCAGCGACGGCGGCACAATCACCATCGGTTTTGCACAGGTTGGCCATGAGTCTGACTGGCGTACAGCTTCTACAAAATCCTGTCAGGATGTGTTCTCTGCTGAAAACGGATATGATTTGCAGTTTGTAGATTGTGACAATGATTCTGCAGCACAGATTGAGGCAGTTCGTGGATTTATCCAGCAGGCAGTAGATTACATAATTATCGACCCAATCGTATCCACAGGATGGGATACCGTATTGACAGAGTGTGAGGACGCAGGAATTCCTGTAATCATTATCGACCGTACCATTGATGATTCTGATAAATATGTTTCATGGGTAGGTTCCAACTTTAAGACAGAAGGTCTTGCAGCTGGTGAGTGGTTAAAAGCTTATGCAGAGAATAAAGGCATCAGCGAGATTAACGCATTGGTTATCGAAGGAAGTACAGGCGCATCTGCTACCATCGGACGTACCGAAGGATTTAAAGAGATTGCAGACGCAAATGGATGGACAATCGTAGATTCCCAGTCTGGTGACTTTACAGAGGCAGGCGGACAGGAAGTTATGGAGAGTTACATCAAATCCTATGAAGGAAAGTTTAACGTAGTTATCTGCCAGAACGATAACGAGGCATTCGGCGCTATGACAGCTATGAAAAATGCTGGTATCGAGTACGGCGTAGGCAAAGACGTTATCTTAGTGTCCTTTGACGCTTGTACCGCTGGTCTTGAGAAAGTTATGAGCGGCGACATCAATGCAGACTTTGAGTGTAACCCTCTGGCAGCTCCGGACGTAGAAAAAGTTATCAAACAGTTACAGGCTGGCGAGACACCGGAAAAAGAAGTTTACATGACAGAGCACTGGTATGTAAATGAGGATGTCCTTTCTTCCATCACAGTAAACGGCGAGGAGCAGGCACTTACTGTTGTAACACAGGAAATTATTGACGCTCAGTACTAATTAGAATATGTGGGAGCTCCACAGACGGAATAAGTTTGAGTGATTTCGAGGAGGAGGCTTTAAGTCTCCTCCTCTTTAATGGAAAGGATGGTATTATGGAAAATAATGTAGTACTGACCATGAGGGGGATTTCCATGACATTTCCAGGGGTGAAAGCTCTTGACAATGTGGATTTTACATTGCGGAAAGGTGAAATCCATGCGCTGATGGGGGAGAATGGTGCCGGAAAGTCAACGCTTATCAAGTGCCTTACCGGTATCAATGCTTTCGAGGCGGGGGAGATTCATGTGGACGGCATAAACGGGCCTGTGGTAAACCATTCCACTTTAGACGCCCAGAAAAAAGGAATTTCCACTGTGTATCAGGAAGTAAATCTCTGCGGTAATTTAAGCGTTGCGGAAAATCTGTTTATCGGCAGGGAGCCGAGAACAAAAATCGGAACCATTGACTGGAAAGCTATGGTGAAACGTTCCCAGAAAATTATGGCGGATCTTGATATGCCTGTGGATGTAAACCAGAATTTAGAGGAGTATTCCCTAGCGCTGCAGCAGATGATTGCCATCGCAAGGGCTGTGGATATGGACTGTAAAGTGCTGATTTTGGATGAGCCTACCTCTTCTTTAGACGACAACGAAGTGGAGAAACTCTTTAAGTTAATGAGGCAGCTTCGGGATAAGGGAGTGGGAATCATATTTGTTACCCATTTCTTAGAGCAGGTGTACGCTGTGTGCGACAGAATCACTGTTTTGAGAAACGGTACGCTGGTAGGGGAGTATCCCATTGCAGATCTTCCCAGGGTAAAACTGGTAGCGGCTATGATGGGTAAAGATTTTGACGACCTGGCAGCGATAAAGACAGACGAGACAACAGATTTCTCCCATGCGGAAGTATTGATTGAAGCTAAGGGGTTAAGCCACAAAGGAACGATTAAGCCCTTTGACCTTACCATCCACAAAGGGGAGGTTGTGGGCCTCACAGGACTTTTAGGCTCCGGGCGAAGCGAACTGGCAAGGGTTATCTACGGTGCGGACAGAAACCAGACAGGAACCCTTAAGGTGAACGGAAAAGAAGTGAATATCAAAGCGCCCATTGACGCTATGAATCTTGGCATGGGCCTTTTGCCGGACGACAGAAAAGCGGAGGGTATTATCGGCGATTTGTCGGTGCGGGAGAACATTATCCTGGCCCTCCAGGCAAAACGGGGAATGTTTAAGCTGATTCCCATGCGGGAGCAGATTGCCCTGGCGGATAAATACATAGAGATGCTCCAGGTGAAAACGGCAAGCCGTGAGACTTTGATTAAACAGCTCTCCGGAGGTAACCAGCAGAAGGTTATTTTGGGCAGATGGCTTGCCACAGACCCGGATTTCTTAATTTTAGATGAGCCCACCCGTGGTATTGACGTGGGAACAAAGACAGAGATTCAGAAGCTGGTGTTAAAGTTGGCGAAAGAGGGCAAGAGCCTTATCTTTATCTCCTCGGAGATTGAGGAAATGCTTCGTACCTGCTCTAAGATGGGCGTATTAAGAGACGGGGCGAAAGTGGGAGAGATTACGGAAAATCTTACCCAGGAGACAGTGATGAATGCAATCGCAGGAGGTGGTTCAAATGAGTAAAGTGAAGAAATTAACAGGGATGCCTTTGTTCCTTCCGGTGTTTTGTATGCTTCTTGTGATGCTGGTAAACGTAATATTTGATGCGGCAAATGGGAATTTCCCCTTTAACTTTTTTACCATTTCCGTGAGAAACGGAGTGCTCTATGGCCGTCTCATAGATATTTTAAACAGGGGAAGTGAGATTGCCATATTGGCCATCGGAATGACTCTTGTGGTATCCTCCTCCGCAGGGACGGACATTTCCGTTGGTTCCGTTATGTCCCTGGCAGCGTCTTTCTGCTGTATGCTTTTGGCAGGTTACGGTGTGGCTTCCACCAGTGAACTTGCGATGCCTTTAATCGTGGGTGTGTTAGGCGGTATCTTAATGGGATGTGTCTGCGGCGCTTTTAACGGATTTTTGGTGGCCTACTTAAATGTGCAGCCTATGGTGGCCACGCTGATACTGTTTTCGGCGGCAAGGGCTATCGGACTTCTTCTCTGCAACAACTTAATCGTGTATGTGAGAAACGATTCCTTCGGATTCTTCGGAAGTTTCCTTGGGCCGATTCCCACACCTATTGTTGTGGCGGCTTTATGTATCCTTGTGGTATCTCTTCTCCTGCGCTACACGGCATTGGGACTTTACATCCAGAGCGTTGGTATTAATAAAAAGGCATCAAGGATTGCAGGATTAAATTCCGCAAAAATTATTTTCCTCTGCTATATCGTCTGCGGCCTCTGTGCAGGAATTGCAGGAATCGTAGCTTCCTCCAGAATTACTTCCGCAGACTCCAACAATATCGGATTAAACTTTGAGCTGGATGCCATTTTGGCAGTGGCTCTTGGAGGAAACAGCTTAGGGGGCGGTAAATTCCGGCTGGCAGGCTCCATTATCGGAGCTTACACCATCCAGGCAATTACCACCACATTATATGCATTGGGCGTGTCTACAGAGCAGGCTCCGGTGTATAAGGCTATCGTAGTAATTATTATCGTAACGATCCAGGCTCCTCCTTTCAAGGCGTTTATGAAACGTATGTCTGCGAAGAGAGAATTGGCAAAAGGAGGTGCGGCAGCATGAAAACAAAGAAAATAAACAGCAATACCCTTCTTTTGATTATTA
>ERZ778516.2309-NODE-2309-length-12947-cov-3.868523_pt1 | contig 12947 bp, 6 predicted proteins | sample MGYA00510342_ERZ778516 | MGnify/ENA primary metagenome ERZ778516 (study PRJEB29527, sample SAMN07138961) | mouse gut metagenome | material: feces | host: mouse | place: China:Nanjing | collected 2016-01-25 ...
TTGAACTACACCCGCTTGTTTTGACAACAAATACATTTTACATAAAAATGTATTTGTTGTCAATAGGAAATTTAAAATTTTTATCCCTTCTGCTGAAGCTGTTCCATAAACTCTGCCGCATCGTCTGGCACATCATCGATAGTATCATCCCCCACGTCAATCTCTTTTACTTCTTTCCTGTAAAGAATATCGTAGAGCACCGGAACCACAAAGAGGGTCATTAAGGTGGCATACAATAGACCTGCCGCCACTACAATGGCCATGCCCCTTCCCATCTCACTTCCGCTGGTCTTGCTGAAAAGCATGGCAAGCATGGCAAGAATTGTGGTAAATGCCGTCATAAGGATGGGCCGCATACGTGTTTTTCCCGTAGCAATAAGGGCATCCCGTTTTTCCATCCCTCCTAAGCGGAGCTGGTTTGCGTAATCCACAAACACAATACCGTTATTTACCACCGTACCCATCAGTACCAAAAATCCAATCAGGCTGATCAGGGACATCTGCTCCCCGGCAAAAAGCATTCCAAGAAGTCCGCCGGTAAATGCCAGGGGTACGGTAAATATAACAATAAAGGGGGACAAAAGGCTTTGGAACTGGGCCACCATAATCAGATAAATCAATAAAAATCCCAAAAGCATCAATTTTCCCATCTGGACAATCATGTCCTCTGTATTGCTGGCTTCCCCTCCAAATTCCACAGTATAATTTTCGGGCAGGTCGTAGTCTTTTAATAAATTCTCTACTTTCCTTGCCAAAAGTGTGGTATTGTATCCCTTCATGGTAGCCGCTGTCACGCTCATAGTACGCACCTGGTTGGAACGGCCGATGCTGTTGACGCCGGGACTGTATTTTAATGTGGCAAACTCACTTAATTTGTGGGTTTCTGTCACCTGTTTTCCCTCATCATCCACAGTCTGGGTTTCAAATTCCATATCCATCAAATTTTCTTTTGTGAGCAAATCCGTCTCATTGACAATTTTTACATCCATGTCTGTCTCGTCCACTTTCAGGGTCACGGCTGTTTTATCCGTGGTGAGCCTGTCGGAAATCTCCCCGTAAATCTGGGCGCCTGTCAGCCCTAAGCGCATGGATTCATCTTTGTCAATATTTAAATGTATTTCTTCGTCCGCATCCTCCTGGCCGTTGGTAATATCGGAAAATCCTTCCACCTTTTCAAGCATTCCCATGATTTCTTCCGTAATGCTCTTTAACTTTTCCAAATCCGGGCCAAAAACGTCAATCTGCAAGCCGCTTCCCATCATAGCCTCCATATCCCCCATCATGGAATTGGAAACCGTCACTTCACAGTCCATATCCTTTGTCTTTTCCTCAATCGAATTGCAGATTGCATTTATCTGGCTGATATCCGTATACTCCTCTTTTGGCAGGATAAAGTAAGAATAATTGGTGTAATTTTCAGAACCGGAGGACATTCCTCCCACTAAACTAGAGGAGGCCCCGGCGTCCATAGCCCCCACATATTCCACGCCTTCCACTTCTAAAACGGCGTTCATCACATCATCCGCCTTTTTGTATGCCGTCTTTTTATCGTCCTCCTGGGGCACTTCCATGGTAACAGAAATCTGGTCGCTGCCCATATCCGGGAACATAACAATTCCCATGTTAATCACTGCGTTGATACAGAATGCCAAAAGCCCCACCGACACTGCCAGCGGAACAATTTTAAACCGCAGGCAGAAAGCCAGAACATTTCCGTATACTTCCTGAATCCTGTCAAAAACCTTATGCTCCTTGGGCTTTACATTTTTAAGCATGACGGAACCCATTGTGGGAACAACAGTAATGGCCACCACAAGAGATGCCATAAGGGCAAAGGAAATCGTCAGGGCAAAGGGCAGCATTAATTGTCTTACCAGTCCCGTGGTAAATACCATGGGGAAAAATACACAGATGGTAGTTAACGTGGATGCAAGAATTGCTCCCGCCACCTGCTTTGCCCCCTGAACGGCAGCCCTGGGAGCCGCAAGCCCCCGGTATCTTAACCTGTAAATATTTTCAATAACTACAATGGAGTTATCCACCAGCATTCCCACCGCCAGGGCCAGGCCGGAGAGAGACATAATGTTAATGGAAATATCCGTAAAATACATAATGACAATGGACAAAAGCACACTAAAGGGTATGCTGAAAGCCACAACAAGGGTAGGACGGATATCCATTAAGAAGATGGCAAGGATAACAATGGCAAGCAATGCCCCCTGGACCATGCTGCTTACCAGGCTTTCGATAATCATGGCGATATAATCCCCCTGGTCCACAAGAGCCGTGATATCAAGCCCCTCATACTCCGCCTCAAGCTCTTCCATGGCCTGGTTACAGTCTTTTGACACATCGGAAGTCCCCGCTGTGCTCCCCTTAAAAATAGACAGCACAACGCCGGGGTTGCCGTTTACTCTGGCATAGGTTTCCTCCGCATTGTCTAAAACCACAATATCCGCCACATCCTCAAGGCGTACATCCCCGATATCCTCTATATTGCAAAGCACCATATCCTCAAGCTGTTCTGGGGAATCATAGTTTTCCCCCACTTTTAACAGCCACTGGTTGTCTTCCTTATCATCCACATATCCTGCGGGCATGGAAAAGTTCTGGGCATAAATCATGCCGGACAATGTCTCTAAGGTAAGCATCTGGTTGATATTTGCATTTTCCCTGGCCTCTTTTGCAGAATCCTGGTAGGTCTCGTTTGCCTCCTCAAGCTGTTCCTTTGCCTCGTCCATAGCAGATTTCGCCGCTGCAATCTGGGCGCTGCCGGAGCCAAATCCTGCAGCCGCAGAGATTTTTCCCTGCTCTGCCTGAACATACGCATCATCAATGGTGGACATCTGCTTTTTCACCTGTTTTAATACTTCTTCCGCAGCCTTTATCTCGATTTCCAAATTGGCGAGCTCCGTATCAATCTGGGGCAGACGGGTATTTACGATATCGTATACCTGTTTTAAAGTCTTTTTATCTATGGATTGGGCCTGGCCTGCCATCTCCGGGTCAATCTGGGAATCTGGCATGGCAGCAAGTGTCTCCACAGCATTTTTAAAATATTTTAATTTATCCGGATTGTCTATGGCGTCTTTTATGTCAGAAGGCATGTTTGCGGACTGGAGAGGGGACATCTCCCCCATCTGGGCTTCTATCGCTTCCACCGCCGCCTTCATCCCCATAAACATGCTGTTTAGACTCTCATAGCTCTCTAAAATCTTGTTTTCCTCGTAAGCTTTTTTCTCCGCCTCCAAAGCGGCCTTGCTGGTCTTTAAATTCGTAAGCTGAGCCTCGTAGGACGCTCTCGCCGCCACGGCCTCATTTAACTTTAAAGTGGCGTCCGCCAGTTGGGAAGAGGTCTCGTCCTGCTTTGTGGAAAGTTCGCTCTCCTGTTTATCTATCTCGCTTCTGGCATCTGTTAACTCCCTCTGGGCATCATCCAGTTCCGCCTGGGCGTCATCTAACTTATCGTTTGCTTTTGCAAGGACTTTCTCGTTGATTTTATCTATCTTACCCTGATTTAAACGGACTTCTATCATATGTTCCACGATACCCATATCCGTCACTCTTGCCACGCCGCTCTGCCGTTCAAAATAAGGGGAAATTTTATCCTCCACAAAGTCCGACAGTTCATAGATATCTTTTCCCTCATAGCTGACGCTGACATACATGGTCGCCATCATATCCATACTGATTTCCATAATATTGGGCGTGCCGCAGGTATCCGGCAGGGAAGACTCAAGCTGGTTTACCGCCGAGGAAACTTTTACCATGGCAGAGTCCATGCTGGTATCCTCCGCAAACTCCAAAGTCACCATGGAATAATTTTCCGCACTGGTACTGGTGACATTTTCCACCCCGCTTATGGTGCCAAGGGCGCTCTCCATAGGCTTGGTCACACTCTCCTCCACCTTCTCCGGGCTTGCTCCCGGATATGTGGTGATTACCATCATATAGGGCATATTCATTTCCGGCAGAAGATCTGTTTTCATACCGGAGAGGGACACAAAGCCGATTACCAGCACAATAATCACTGCAACTAACACTGTAAAGGGTTTCTTTACGCTATACTTAATCATGTTTCCTCCCTGTGAAAAAATCCTGTGTTTTCATCCAAGCGAATACATTTTAAACCTATTGCTCCTCTTTTACAATGATTTTGATTAAATTCATGCTTTTTTAAGATTTTTCCATCTTTGCACTATCCACCATGGATTTTGTCCTCCATTTTCCCTGGAGAAAGCGAATCAGACAAAAAGCCCCGGTGAGTACCCAGGTCAGGCCGTTGGTATACCAAACGCCCCACATGCCCACGGCGGGAATCATCATTAAAATCCATGCAAAACCAATTCTCCCCACAACCTCTGTGGCGCCGTTTAACATGGCAAACATGGCGTCTCCCACCCCGTTTAGCATTCCCCGCATCACATAGATAAGCCCAAGGCCCACATACATGCAGCTTGTAATCCGAAGGCCCTTGGCACCAATTTCAATCACTTCCGGGTCATTGACAAAAAGGCTCACAATGGGGTTTCCAAAGAGGAACATTACCACAATCATTACAGCAGAAAAACCAATCACCAGGTACACGCTCATTTTGCACCCTTTGGACACCCGCTCATAATCCCCCGCACCTGCATTTTGTCCTGCAAAAGTAGAAACAGCCGTCCCCAGAGAGCCGAAAGGCTGCTGCACCAGCTGCTCCACCCTTCCGGTGGCCGTGTAAGCCGCCATCACCACCGGTCCAAAACGGTTTACCACACTCTGCAGTGCCACGCAGGAAAAGGCAATCAGGGCATTTTGGGATGCCATGGGAATCCCAATCTGGAAACTCTTTTTCACAATTTCTCTGTCAAATACAAAATGGCGTTTTTTTAGTTTCAAATAGGGATTTTTCCACATGCCGAAAAGTATGGAGCCAATCATGGAAAAAAGCTGCGCAATCACCGTTGCCAAGGCAGCCCCCGCAACTCCCATATGAAAATTCACCACAAATAAAAGATCCAGCACCACATTGATTGCACATGCTGTTACCAGAAAAATTAAGGGCGTTTTGGAATCCCCCAACGCCCTTAAGATACATGATACAGTATTATAACCTGCCACAATCACCGTGCCCCCGCAGACAATCTGCATATAAGTCTTTGCATCAGCAAATGCCTCCGGCGGCGTGTGCATTGCATGTAAAATCGGCTCAGCCAAAAATACGGCAAACAGGCTCATAAAAAAGCCTGTTCCTATGGTAATGTACACCGCATTGGCATTAATTTTTTTCACATATTCATCCTGCCCGGCCCCAAAATACTGGGAAATTAAAATTCCGATCCCGCTGCCAAGGCCGATGCAGAGAGAAAAAAACAAAAAATTTAAACTTCCCACGGAGCCCACCGCCCCCAATGCATTGGCCCCCACAAATTTTCCCACAATAACAGAATCTACCATATTGTAAAACTGCTGGAAAATATTTCCGATGAGCATGGGCACTGCAAAGCGCAGCAAAAGCCCCATCTCATTTCCTTTTGTCATATCACAAACATACTTCTTTTCCACAATACTCTCCTCTTACTCACAAATCTAACTTACAACTTTGTGAAAATTGCGGTTTCCTTCTTTAAATCTCCTGCTATTTCATAATTTTCATCCATACGCCTGGAGATATTTTCCATATCTGCCACCAGTCCCTGGGTACTGTCCGCCGCATTGCTCACGCCGGAAACACCGTCCTCAATGGCATGGGCAATGGTGCTTATGGATTCCGCAATTTCCCCCATAGTTACCTTCAATACTTCCGTCCGCTCGTCCAGTTCATTCATGACCAACTCGATATTGGAAGCTTTTTTCTTATACTCGCTGCCGGATTCCACAAAAGAGTCAAACTCCGGCAAAATAGAATCACTCATATACTGCACAAGGCCGTTGGCGTTTTCCGCCAGATTATGTACCGCAGCAGTCACCACATTATTTATCTGCTGGATATGGTTTGCAGCCTCCTGGCTGGCAGTTGCAAGCTGGCTGATTTCCGTTGCCACCACTGCAAATCCCCTTCCGGCCTCCCCAGCTCTGGCCGCTTCTATAGAAGCATTTAAAGCCAAAAGATTTGTCTGGCTTGCAATATTTAAAATGTCATTGGTAAGATTATTTACCTGATTGACACTGTCGCTCTCCTCAATGGCCTGATTCAGCACATGTAAAATTTCATTGACCTTCACCTCGGTAGACTCTTTGTTTGTCCGTGCCGCCTCTTCCATGGAGTCTGCGTGGTCTTTCATATCCCTGGCATAATCGTTAATTTCCGTACAGCGCTGTGCAATAGCATCCACCTCGTTTTTCACAGAATCCGTATTGGAATTAATCAGGGTGGCATTTTCAGACATTTCCTGCATGGTAGCGGAGAGTTCCTCCGTCAAGGCGGAAAGGTCTGACACGTTGGAGTTGGAGGTAATGACGCTCTCCCGCACCTCGTTTACAACTTCCTCCATCTTCCGGGAATTACTGATGATAATTTTAAAGATATCCTGGAGTTTTCCCATAAATACATTGATGCCGCTGCCAACCTCGGCAACTTCCCTGTTTGCCAAAATGGTGACACGCCTTGTCAAATCTCCCTCTCTGTTGTCGATGCCTGTAATAATATTGCTGATTTCTTTCTGTGTCTTTGTCAAAGGCATTATAACCATTTTTAATACGCTTATCACTGCAAAAGCCAGGGAAACCAGACTGACAGCAATGGTAATGGCACTGATAAACAGAGAACTCTGGTACACTTCCCGAAGCTGGGTCCTCGCTAAGGCCGACCTGTTGTTTACCACATCTTTAATCTGTTCAATATCCGCCTGCATCTGGTCTGCACAGTTGGCTATTGCGCCGTTGGCAAGCCCATAGGCTTCCGAATTTTTTCCCGCCGCACTAAAAGCCAGCAAATTTGCAATTTCATATTTTAATGTTTCATAATTTGCGGTAAGGTCGTCATAACTGTCCTTTGTATTTTCCGTTATATACATCTGAAAATGATCCAGGTACCCCTCCAGCACTATCTGTCTGGCACGGATGTCGTCCACCAGCATAAGCATGGTGTCCAAATCTGTGGCAATAATATGAGATAAGCCCTGTTTATGTATTTTCTGGGTCTCGTTTTGTATGTCCGCCAGTTCCGATATGCATGACATATACCCGTCGGCAATCTGTCTGGCATTAGAGTTTACCCGCTGGATATTGCCCACGGCTGCCACATTGGAAATAATAGAGACAATCCCCAATATGAAAACCGGAATCAAAATAATCATTTTTGTACTTATGCGTCCCTGTCTCTTATCCATTGCTGTGCCTCCCGTCTATTGAACTGTACTGGCTGTGATACCGGCTACCAGCATGTCCATAACTTCCTGCAATTCCATTCCTTTTAAATTGCCTGCAGCCATCATTTCGCCGAAATCCATAAAAGGATCCCAGTAGCTGTTGCCTACCCGCTGCAGTTTGCCGTACTCTGCCTGGGCAATGACTGCCTGGATTGCCGGTATCCTTCCCACCAATTCAGAGGAAGCCACATTCTTGTTGGAGGGTCCCTGATTTCTCACTTCCAGGCGAAGTTTCTGATTCTCCTCATTGGTAAGATAATCTGCAAGTTTTAAAGCCCACCCTTTCTGTTTGGAGTAGTAATTTACCCCCAGCATTTTGTATCCTTTAAAGGAAGACATCTGTATCTGCTTCCCTTCGCAGGTGTAAGTGGGGAGTTTCACAGCACCGTAATCCTTGCCCCAGGCCTGCTGTATCTCAACGGCATTCCAAACACCGCTGACACCTGCGATAACGCTGCCATTTTTCACACCTTCCAGGAACTCGGCATCAAGACAGTTTTTAAATCCGGGATGGGCTCCTATGGTAAGCATTGCCTGGGCAATATCCACTCCCTTCACATCTCCCTCCGTGGCATTCCAGTTACAGTAATTGGTAATTCCATCCTCATTAATACCGAAATCCAGTCCTGTGCCTCCAAAAAAGGCATACAGATACCAGCCTGAACTCCAGTCCATAGTAAATTTCTTTTCATTGGCTGCTGCCACTGTCAGAATGCCGTCTAAAGTCTGCACATCCACATCACTGAGATATTTTTTATCATAATAAAGAAAATATCCGTTATCCGCTGTCATGGGATAGGCATAAAGTGTATCCCCCACGCTTGCTGCCGCCACTGCATCTTCCAGATTGGCCTGCTTGACTTCCTCCTGGTTCTCCACAGGATGCAGGGCTCCCCCTCCCACTAAATCCGTGAGCTGATCGTCTACCATAACAAAAATATCCGGCGCATTGTGAACATCGTTTAACACATTTTCCCGGATATTGGCGTCCGCATTTTCCACCAGGTTTACTTTCAAATCCACTTCCCCTGCATGTTCCGCCTTAAAATTTTCTATCATGGTATTTAACAAATCGAAATTGGCGGCCTCAGACCACATGGTTAATTCCACCGTACCGCTCTCCAAGGTTACTTCCTACTCCGGGGACTCAATGGGAATTTCCGTCTCCTCAGGCGCCCCGGTCTCTGCCGGCTGGTTCCCGCAGCCTGCCAGCGCAGCAACGATTCCTGCTGTAAAAAACAGCCCTAACGCAATCCTTTTCTTCATTGTATGTCTCCTTTATGTATCACATGAAATTAACATTATCTTTTTCACTATTTCTATTTTACAAAAATATGATATATTTTTCAATATTGAGTTGATAATAATTTCACAATCATTGAAAGGGGACTTTACGTTAAATGGAAAAAAAGTTATATATCAATAAAGAGGAACAGGAAAAATGCAGAAATGTGGTAAATGCTTATGCGGAAGAATTTGACGATGAAACCCTTCTGGTCCTGGAAGCGGGCCGGTTCGGTTTTGTTAAGCTTCAATATTACAATGACCCTTACGGTTTTGAGGACGCCCTTATCTTTCACGACAGCTTCAGCCTGTTTCAAGATTTATGGGAAGAGTGGCTTCATATACAGCTTTTAAACCTGACAAAGGATACGAAAATGGCGGAAATGGAATATGAGGACATGTTCCGTCATCTCGCAAAAGAAAAGCAGGAGGAGCTTATGGAAAAAAGAAATTATTTTGCAGCGAAAGCAAACATGGAATCTTTTTTTCCTCCTCTTTGATTTTTCCCTCTTCACCGATGGCGCGGTACTGTTGGCTTATATATTGCGAATTCTACCAACATCAGGGGCATATTCCCCTGCAATGTTGATAGATTCGTCTTCTCTTTTAAACGGCACAGCGGAAACAGCTTTCATATTCTTACGCCATTCTGCCGCAGCACTGCTTATATTTTTTCCCGCTGCCGCAGGGACATGGATCATTTGGATAAATCTTGGCCGCATCCCGCTTCTTGGGCCCTCTTGCGGCAGATTCATCCTTATTGGTACCTGTTACTTTTGCCACCTGTTCACGCTCTACCTTCTGCTCAATGCGCACATGGTAGAGAAGCCGCACCGTCTCCTCCTGGATATTGGCAATCATATTGTCGAACATATCAAACCCGCTCATTTTATACTCCACTAAGGGGTCACGCTGGGCATATGCCTGAAGGCCGATACCCTGGCGGAGCTGATCCATATCGTCGATGTGATCCATCCATTTTCTGTCAATCACCTTTAACAGTACCACACGCTCCAATTCACGGAACTGCTCCGGCTCCGGAAACTCCGTCTCCTTTGCCTCGTACAATTTCACGGCTTTTTCTTTCAGGGAGTGTTTTAACTCCTTGTTGTTTTTCATCTCCTGCACTTCTTCCGGTGTGACAGGGGCTAAGGGTATCATAGGAAGGAGGATCTCATTTAATTCCTTCACATCCCACTCCTGGGGGGGAAGTTCATTGGAGATACACATATCCACCGTAGCCTCCACCCGGTCTGTAATCATTTTAAAGATAACATCCCGCATACTCTCCCCGTTTAACACCCGAAGGCGCTCCGCATAGATAATCTCCCTCTGGTCATTCATTACCTGGTCGTACTCTAAGAGGTTTTTACGGATGCCAAAGTTGTTGTACTCTATTTTTGTCTGAGCTTTTTCTATGGCGCTGGAGAGCATCTTGTGCTGAATCTGCTCCCCGTCGGGCACGCCTAATGCGTTAAACATGGACATGAGTTTTTCCGATCCGAAAAGACGCATCAAATCATCTTCCAGGGAAATATAAAACTGGGATTCTCCCGGGTCTCCCTGACGTCCGGAACGCCCCCTTAACTGATTGTCAATCCGCCTGGACTCATGGCGCTCCGTACCGATGATTTTTAATCCCCCGGCTTCCCTTGCCTCTTCGTCTAACTTAATATCGGTACCACGCCCCGCCATGTTGGTGGCAATGGTCACTGCACCGTGGACGCCGGCCTGGGCCACAATCTCCGCTTCCTGCTCATGGAACTTGGCATTTAACACATTGTGCTTAATGCCACGGCGTTTTAACAGCTTGCTTAACTCCTCGGAAGTTTCAATGGTAATGGTACCCACCAAAACAGGCTGTCCCTTTCCGTGGGCTTCTTCCACTGCGTCGCACACCGCCTGCATTTTTTCCCTTTTGGTCTTATAAACCACATCCTGCAAATCCTCTCTGGCAACGGGACGGTTGGTGGGAATCTCAATCACGTCCATGCCGTAGATATCCCGGAACTCTTTCTCCTCCGTCAAAGCCGTACCTGTCATACCGGATTTTTTCTCAAATTTATTAAAGAAATTCTGGAAAGTAATCGTTGCAAGGGTTTTGCTCTCCCGTTTCACCTTCACATGCTCTTTTGCCTCAATGGCCTGGTGAAGCCCGTCAGAGTAACGCCGTCCCGGCATAATACGCCCGGTAAACTCATCCACAATCAATACCTCGTTGTCCTTCACCACATAATCCTGGTCTTTAAACATAAGGTTGTGAGCCCTTAATGCAAGAATCACATTGTGCTGGATTTCCAGGTTTTCCGCATCCGCCAGGTTGTCAATTTTAAAGAACTGCTCTACTCTTCGGACACCTTCCTGGGTTAAGTTTACCACTTTGTCCTTTTCATTTACCACAAAGTCCCCTGTCTCCTCGATTTCCACCCCCATAATGGCATCCATCTTAGAAAACTCCTGGCTCTCCTCACCTCTGGTTAGCTGCTGGGCCAAAATATCACAGGCCTCATAAAGCCTGGTGGATTTCCCGCTCTGGCCGGAGATAATTAAAGGCGTCCTGGCCTCGTCGATAAGCACGGAGTCCACCTCATCGATAATGGCATAGTGAAGGCCCCTCTGCACTAACTGCTCCTTGTATATGACCATATTGTCCCTTAAGTAGTCAAATCCCAGCTCATTATTTGTGATATAGGTGATATCGCAGTTGTAGGCTTCCCTTCTCTCGTCATTGTCCATGGAATTTAACACAACGCCCACGGTAAGCCCTAAAAATTCATGTATCTGTCCCATCCACTCCGCATCACGCTTTGCCAGGTAATCATTTACCGTTACAATGCAGACGCCCTTTTCCTCTAAGGCATTTAAATAGGCCGGCAGGGTGGACACAAGGGTTTTTCCTTCACCGGTGCGCATCTCTGCAATTCGTCCCTGGTGCAGAATAATTCCGCCGATAAGCTGCACCCGGTAATGCTCCATATTTAACACACGCCTTGCGGCTTCCCTCACCGTGGCAAATGCCTCCGGCAGAATATCATCCAATGTCTCCCCTTCCGAAAGACGTCTCTTAAACTCTTTTGTCTTTTCCCGCAGCTCTTCGTCTTTTAACTCCATATAAGAGTCACGGTAAGACTCAATTTTGTCCACAAGGGGATAAATCCTCTTTAATTCCCTTTCACTGTGGGTTCCAAATAGTCTTTGTATCGCATTCATATATTTTAGCTCCTATCAACTTCCAAAAATTACTGTAACATTCTCTGTCCTTCCCTATTGCAAACTACCTTGTATTGTAACACGTTCATTACCAATGCACAATAGCGAAAAACATGAACAATGCGTAAAGGAATTATAAACTTTTTATTACCTCTTTTATACACTTCCTGTTTGTATCAGGCCAAATATAACGCAAAACAGGATAAAACAGGTTCCCACAAGCTGCAGGGCCTCCAGCGCTTTCCGCTTTTCCCGGAGCATGGCAATATTATTTACCACAAGCCAGGTGGCACTGATGCCAAGAATCATGTAGAAAAACAGATATGTCCTCTCCTTTGACACATAAATGGTGGGGGTAAAGCCCATAACCACCCGGGTGGCGAGGCCCAGGACAAGAAGATAGCACTGTGCAATTAATTCCGCCCAGGTGTCACACACCACCACCAGGGAGAGAAGCACGCTCCCCAGCACAAACAGGTATAAAACCATGAGAATGTAACTCTCCCCCAGGTGATAATTTGTGCCGTTAGGATAAGCGTTCTCTTTAAAAAGCTCCCAGAAAGAGGGCACATACTTTTCAAGGGTGCCCTGGAAAAATACCAAAACTCCGTTTACAACCGGAGGAACCAGGGCAAAAAAACGGTGCCGCAAATCTTCGCTTTTTAAAAATACAAGTACAGCCAATATCAGGGAAAACATAAAAAACATAAAATTCCCGGAGTTTAGGAGGTGCTGCATTGTCTCCGTAAATCCCAGGCAGATTTTATCCATAAAGTCAAAGGATGCATACCTGGGCATCCAGTTGGCAATCTCCTGGTTTTCCCGAAGAGCGTTTCCCGGACAGGTGAGTATAAATAGAATTTCCCCCAGGGAAACAAGGAAGCATGCAATGACATGCCAGTACTTTTTAAAGCTTATTTTTTTATATACGAAATATAAAATGGCCAGAAAATTTACCGCCAGAAGCACGGCACACATCTGCTCCATATTTGCTCCGTAACATGCGGCCAGTATGTATAAAACCGCCAAAAGAACAGGTGTCTTTTTCCCGTAATATACCCGCACTGCACCGTGGAGGGAAAACACCCCTAAGGCCAGCAC
>ERZ778516.2311-NODE-2311-length-12929-cov-4.468930_pt1 | contig 12929 bp, 8 predicted proteins | sample MGYA00510342_ERZ778516 | MGnify/ENA primary metagenome ERZ778516 (study PRJEB29527, sample SAMN07138961) | mouse gut metagenome | material: feces | host: mouse | place: China:Nanjing | collected 2016-01-25 ...
TTATGGACTACCTATCAATGTCCATCAACTCTATTTCATGTTCCACTTCCCAATATGAGACATCTTTTGTATGTTGCTGTAATACCATTTTCCCACCTTGATCTCCAGATAATTGCAATAATTCTCTACTATATTTTTTAGAAAAAATAACTGGATTTCCAGAGCGTCCCTGATAAGAAAGCGCAGCAATTCCCTTGTTACTGTGTACAAACAATTCCAACAACTTCTCTATACTATTTGCAGTCAAATATGGCTGATCACAGACAGAAAACAAATAGGCATCTGCCTGTAAATCCGCCTCAATTCCCAACTGAATAGAATGTGAAATCCCCAAATCAGGTTGATGGTTCCACACCACTTGTACCGTCTTGGGTACATTCTGGACTATCTCTGGATATTGTGTTACTAGAATCATGCGATTCCACGGAATCGGCAGTAAAATATCCAAAGCAGCTTGGTACAATGGTTTTCCATTGACTTGATATAATAATTTATTACCTTTAAAGCGGCGGCTATTTCCCGCCGCCAATAAAACACAATTAATCTTCATGTTTTAGCATACCCATTGCAATCTTTTCCGCTGTCATAGGCAGCGTACGCAAATATAAACCAGAAGCATGATAAATTGCATTTGCAATTGCTGGTGCGGGTGTATTGATAACAATTTCTCCAATGGATTTTGCTCCAAAAGGTCCAGTCGGTTCATAACTGCTCTCAAAGTCCACTCGAATATTGCCGACATCCAAACGGGTAGGAATTTTATATTGCATAAAAGAACGGTTGAGCAGTCTTCCCTTTTTGTCATATTGTACATCTTCCATCAATGCCATGCCAATTCCCTGCAAAATGCCCCCCTCTGTTTGAATCCTTGCCAAATTTGGATTTACTACTGTACCACAGTCCACAACAGCAACATAATCAATCACATCCACTTGACCTGTCTGTTTATCCAGTTCAATCTCTACCATTCCCACCATAAACGGAGGCGGTGAGACTGGAGAAAAGTGGGATTCACTGGCAGTGATACAACGTCCGCCCCCCATAACTGACTGATATCCAATCTGTTGCAATGAAATTGTTTGTTGCGTTTGCAGGCAAATCACCTGCTTCCCATCAAACTCCACTTGATCTTCTGCACAATTTAGCATGTCAGCACCTTGTCTTACAATTTGTTCTCGTATCTTTTCACAGGTCTTGACCACTGCCATACCAGTGATATAGGTTGTACTAGAAGCATAAGAACCTGTATCATAGGGGGATTGGTCGGTATCGACACCATGTACTACAATATTATCCACATCACAGTCCAAACACTCTGCTGCCATTTGTGCCAAAATCGTATCACAACCTGTACCCATATCGGAAGCACCTATCATCAGGGTATAAAAGCCATCATCATTTAGTTTTATCTCTACCGAACCAACATCCACATTTGAAATTCCAGAGCCCTGCATTGCCAATGCCATTCCCACAGCGCGAATCTTGCCATTTTCCAATTCTTTACAGGGATATTTATTATCCCAATCTATCATCTGTTTTGCTTTTTTTAGACAGCGGTCAAGCGCATTGCTGTTTGAAACTTCCCCATAGTAGGTTTTCATAATCTGCCCTTGCGCAGTCATATTCAGTTCACGCAATTTGACAGGATCCATCTTTAATTTTGCCGCCAATTCATTCACTGCAGATTCAAGTGCAAAAATCCCCTGTGTAGCACCATAACCGCGATAAGCACCTCCGCCCATGGTATTGGTATAAACAACATCATATTCAAATCGATAGGCTTCAGCTCCAGCATAAAGGGACATTGCTTTATGTCCAGTCAATCCCACTGTGGTAGGACCATGTTCTCCATAAGCGCCTGCATTGGACAAGGTATACATATGAATTGCCTTGATAATTCCATTTTTATCTGCACCTATTCGCACTTTTATCTGCATTTCATGTCGAGGGCTTCCATTGGTAAAGCTCTCTGTACGAGTAAAAATCATCTTTGCCGGCTTTTTGGTTTTCATTGTGACCAAAGCTGGAAATACTTCACTTACCACACTTTGTTTTGCGCCAAATCCCCCTCCAATTCTGGGTTTTATCACGCGAATCTGTGCTTTTGGAATATCCAACGCATTTGCCAAAATTCTGCGCACGTGAAATGGTACCTGTGTGGAACTGACAATATTTAATCTTCCATAAACATCCAAATGTGTATAAGTGCAAAACGATTCCATCATCACTTGACTGTTTTGTTTGGTGTGATAGGTTTGTTCTATCACATGTGCACACATTTTTAACTGTGCTTCCACATCACCACTTACAAACTCACCAGAGGCGCAAAGATTTCTCTGATTATCTGCACCTACCGGACAAAGCGCCTTCCAATCCGATTCAGGATGGACCAAAATCGCATGATCCTTTGCTTTGGTAAAATCCAACAATGGTTCTAACACCTGATAGTTCACCTTGATAATAGATAAAGCGCGATCAACTGATTTTTCATCTACTCCGGCAACAATTGCCACTGGATCGCCAACACAGCGCAAGTGTTTATCTAAAATCTTATGATCATATGGGCTTGGTTCAGGATAGGATTGACCTGCCATAGTAAAACGGGTATTTGGAGTATCTTGCCAAGTCAAAATACATTCGATTCCAGGAACTTTTTGAGCAATCGTCGTATTGATTTCCTCAATCATTGCATTTGCATAAGGGCTGCGCAACACCTTGACAATCAAACAGTCCTTTGGAGCAATATCATCTGTGTAAACTGGCTTGCCAGTAACCAAAGCCATCGCATCTTTTTTGCGAATCGGTTTATTGACTGCTTTCATCTGTTTGCTCCTTTCTTAGATAATTTTGAATCGCTCTCATTTGTCCCATATAACCAGTACAGCGACATAAATTTCCAGCCAAATACGCTTTTATTTGTTGTTCTGTGGGATTCATCAGCTCGCGTTTCATTGCCAATACATTCATAATCAGTCCAGGGCTGCAATATCCGCATTGCTCTGCGCCTTGATCGGCTAAAAATGCACCAAATTCCTCTGCTTCCTGCTGAATTCCCTCTAATGTAGTAACTTCTTTTCCATCTGCCTGCACTGCCAACACAGAACAGGAAAGTACTGGTTTTTGATTCAAATATACTGTACACAACCCACAATTTGCAGTATCACAGCCGCGCTTAACACTATAACATCCCTTTTCTCTCAAATAATCCAACAATATCTTATCTGGTGCAACTTCATCTTGTACCAGTTTTCCATTTAGTTTTAGCTTAATCTGCATGACTGTCCTCCAATATACTACCGATTGCCCGCTCTATCAAAACAATTGCCAAATGGGTACGATATGCTGCACTACCACGCATATTGTCTCCAAATACAACCTGCTTTTGTACAAATTCTAATAATCCATTGATGTCCTGTTGAGTTGGAAATTGCGGCAAATCATACCTTACCAATGTTGCTTTTTGAGGGCGAGCTCCTAAAACAATTCTCCACCCTGTTTCAAAACGCGCCACTGTACAGGTCAACACTGGAAAATCAGTCGCACTTAAACGCTGGGTCAAATAGCGCACCTGACAGGTTTGTTTTGGTATTTGAATCTTCATTAAAATATCCCGGTCATAGGGTTGCTGGATATATTCCTCCAGAGATAACATGCCCTTTTGATACAATTGTACTGATGCGTTTAAACACAACAACAATGTCAATATATCCGAAAATCCAAAACGAGAATATACACTTCCACCCATGGTTGCTGTGTTGCGAAATTGTGTTCCCACAATATGCTCAACACTTTTAAAAGGTGCTTGTTGAAAAAATGTATTTAATCCCTCATGTAGTTCAAAATCGCGCAAAGTACACATAGATCCAATTATAAATTCCTGTTGCGTCTCTTCTATTTGATTGAAACCAAGATTTGATAAATCTATCAAAGTATGAATCTTTTTGTTTCCCATACGCAGCCAAAACAAACCACCCAGTATTGCATTGCGTTTTGATTGATTGAGCTCATATGCCTGTTGTATACTTTCCGCCAATAAATAGTGTTTTGCTGTAAACAATGGTAAAATCCCCCTTTAATCGATGATTTCAATTTTCTTTCGACTTCTCTTCCAATGTTTTTCTTTGATTTGTTGTTTTATCACCTGTTCGATCTGTGCCTTGTGTTGTTCATTTGGTCTAGCATATCCAAATAATTTACAAGCTTCTTTGATTATTTCCTCTTCTTCTATCATCTTTTTTGAAATGATGAGATAATCAATGGCATTGCGAATTTCTATTTGTGAAATATCATTCCATTCCCTGCGGTCTTTGGTATTCTGTGCTGTGCGCACCAATGCAAATGACCCCGCTTCTGTAGGAGATCTCCAATAAAATGCATTGGTATCTTCTTGTGTTTGATTCCAAAATCTCATCTGATACAATTCCTCTAAACGACGGGTCAAACGAGCTCCACTGCGTGTAATTTTCCAACTGGATAACAGACGTTTATTCAGTAGTGTTTGACTGATGGGTGCTTCTAGCTTAATAATTTCTTCTATTTGTTGTAACAATGCTTCGTTGTATTCCGGATTACAAAACGCATCTGCACCAGTCACGGTAGAAGGCTGTTGATAGGCTTGATAAGCAACTGCTTTTATCTTCTTATTTTTTGACTTTTGGTCGCTAGATTGCTTTTTAGAAGTTGTTGTAACTTTTTTCCCTGTTTTTCCGGTTGCCAGTTGAGAAATGATCTCCTTGATATCAGTCTGATGTATAGTTTGTTTTTCTTTCTTAGTTGGTTGAATTTCTACATCTTCAACCTCTATCAATCTCTCCGGTTGTTGTATCCTATTTCCCTGACGATAAGCTGGGCGCAATGGTTGACGATAAAGTGCAGGTTTTCTCTTTGGAAGCGGAGCAGACTTTGAAACCAATTTCACTGCTTCAGCTATCATTTCTTTTGATGACAAAGATTGATCGAATTCTTCAGGTTCTTCTTTCATCTCTTCCCATTCATCCCATCTCCTGATAGCAGTCACCGCCTTTTGATATGGTTTTGGTTGTGTTTCTTCCTCCAATGCCAAAGCAATCCATTGTTTTATTTTTTCCAATTCCGCTTGGCTGTCATTCCACCAGTCTATCATCCACAAAAAGTGCAATTTCCAACCCAATCTTTCCAAGATAGAAGCCTTTAATAACATTCCATCTGCCGCTGACTGCATGGTCTCAAAATCTTGGTTGTCCAATAAAATTCCCAATAGATAACAATCTGTTTTTTCTGGGTGCATAATTGCAATATCCACCCTTTGTCGGTGTAGCCCCACATTTGTCTTTACAGAATACCCCAACTGTTTTATTCGATCTGCAACAATCTCAATCGCAGCATTTACCTGTATTGGCGCAACATAAGGGGGTATTTCATTTTGATGTGCCTGACAAAATTCCAACAGCGCTTTTAAATCCGCAACACCCCTTGCATGATACCGAAACAATAAAATTTGTTTTGGGTGCAAAATAGAAACAATTTTCCAAGCTCTTCTCGCTTTTGCCAAAGCTAAGTTTAGTTTTTTCCAACCATCTTTTTTACTCAATGTACCAAAATAAAGCGCTTCTCTTCCCATTTGGTCTGTTCCATAAACCACGGAAAAGAATACATAATCAAACTCATTGGGACGCAAACTATCCAAGCTATCCACAGAAATCGGTTTTAATAACCTTTTATCAGCCAACTCTAACATGGCATCTTTTTGGAAATTCTCATTTAGTAGTTGCAAAATCCAGTCTCTTTGTTCCTCCGTAACGGTTACAACACCAATACTAATTGGCTGTTCTTCTGGCTGCTTGAGCAAATTTACAATTTCTCTGACAATGGTTCTTGCCTCTACTGTATTTTTTCCATTGCCATCATAATATCCCTTTAAGAAAAGATAATTTATACTCATTTTTTCCTTCTCAAAGGCAGGAAATGTCAACAAGGCATTTTGGTAATAATATTGATTACTAAACGCCATAATATCCTCCTGTTGCAGACAACAGCCAACAGAAAGTTGGTACTGTGGAATCGATATGGACATACATTCTTCCAATACGCTATATTCTGGCTTTTGTTTGATATTGCAATCCTCTACCGCTGATGTGTTCTCCCATTTGGTTGTCTGTATACAATCCCCAATTACAATTGCTTGCTTTGCACGCATAAGCATATTGATTCCCTTTGTGATTTCCAATTGATTGGCATCATCTAATATCACACAATCAAATTTTGGATATTCTACTGCAAGAGATTGTACTGCTGATACTGGTGTCATCAACATACATGGCCATAATCTTTGCAAATAAGCCGCATATTGTATAAATGTTTCGCGACTTGCTTTGGATTCCTCTAAATCCTGCTGCAATTGAGAAAACTCTGGAATCGCTGAAATTCCAGTAGAAAGTTTTAAAACAATCTGTTGACGGCTGTATCCCTCAAACTGCTTTTGTAGCTGTTTTAATTGTTCTATCTGTTGTATAAACTGCTCTCCCTTTAATAAAAAGGCTTGTGGGTACTGCTTTTCTATAAAATCTTTACAGGCGGAGAAAAATCCCCAATGAAATGCTTGTAACAATTCATCATCTGGAAATCCTTTTTCATACACTTCCAAAACTTGTAGCAAATCATATTCAACCAATTGTTTACGACAAGCACAATAGGCAATCCAACGGTTGAGTTGTTCTAGATGTGTGCTCCAACGTTCTGCCATCTGTTGAATCTGTAATAAGGTCTGTCCCGCTTGTGAAAATATCCCAAGATCAATTCCTGTGAGCATACCCAACTGTGTCTGGCTTTGCTCCATAGCACGAAACGCCTGAACCATTGTACGAAATACATTGCTCCCCTGTTGTAATAAGGGGGATAAATGTTCTAACATCTGCTTTTTATGGTGGTCATCTAAATAAATTCCCTCTACGGATTGACGCACCTCCAATGCCTGTTGATAGACATCTTGTATTTCATCCCAATCTGGTCTGCCCTGATTCCAATAGGATCCAAAATACTCTTCCAATTTCTTATTTTGTATTAATTCCTGAATTGTTCGATACTCTACCAAAGCACTCAATTGCAAAAATACATCATCTTTGCGAAAGTGATCTGGGTCCAAAGCATACTCACGCACCAATTTCCAAACCTTGTGTTTGCGAACCCATTTCACTACTGCCCAACTTGCCTGTGCTTTTTCCCACTGTTGGTATGCTGATTTTTCATCAAATCGAAAAACTCTTTCTTCAAATACCTTTAAAATTTCTGTTTCTAAAAAATCTCTGTCTTTTCCCTTTTTACAGAGTTCTGAAATAATGGGTGCTATCACAAGGGTATCTTTCGCAGTCAAGAGTTTTGCCGGTATTGGCTGTACCTCTCCCAACAGTTCACACAGCGTTACAATGCCTCGTATTTGCGCCATATCCTCAATATCGGCAATGCCCAGTGCATTGGATAAATTTCCAAAGGCAATTTTAAAGCGGGTAAAATTTTGTAAATACTGTTTTAATTGCGCAGATAAATTTTTTTGTAAGTCTACATGAGTTTCATAAATACGGAATTCTCGCAACGGATGATCACAAACTCCCCCGCAATCCCTTCCGGCTGTTGTCAATTGTCTAATTAAACTGCGCCATTGACTATAACGTCCCATAGTCAAATCCGCAATCTGTTGTTCTGTAAAGGAAATGACCTCTTTTGCACCGCGATAATGCTCAAGCTCTACCAAAACTTCATAGAGGGAAAATCCAAACCACTGTTTTTTATAATAGTCAACAGATAATTCCTGCCATTGTTGTTCTAACAAAGATGGATTATTGAACTCTACTAAAAAATCATCTCCAGAATGCTGTTTAAACTCTATGATTTTTTGCAGTTGAAACAGCATAGTTGCCTGATTTGCACGATCTCCATAATAAGACAGTGCAAATAGATTTAAATGCGCTGTGGTCAGTTGAGATTGCATTTTTTCCAATGATTCTAGATTGGGAGAAATATATAGTACTGTCTTTCCGTGGTACATGAGGTTGGCAATGATATTTGTAATTGTCTTAATCTTCTCGGTCCCTGCCAGTGCATTGATAACAAAGCTATTCCCCTGCGTTGCCTGAAAAATAGCATTGCGCTGAATCTGATCCGCTGGCAACGGCAACATCATAGTAGGTGAATATAGTGGTTTCTCCTCTATTGGCAATTCTTCCATAGATTTTATCTGTTTTCCAGAAATCAAATTCTGTAATAAGGGATAATCAACCATTAAATTTTTTTGTTCCTGTAAATCATTCCAAAGTATCAATCGATCAATTGGCATAAAATGCAGCATTGCTTTTCCTTCTACTGACCAATGTCTCTTTTTGACGATCATCTGACCAATCTGTTCCAAATAACGATTGACATCAAATTTTTTCTGCGCAAAGAGCTGTTCTCGATAAATGCTGATATCCAATCGAAAACGCTGCATCAAAAGCGCTTCTAACACGGTATTTGCAATGGGTTTTTCCGCATAAAATCGAATCTGATAACAATTTTGCATCTGTTTGCGAACCAACTTTACAGGAAAGAACAACAAAGGCGCTGTGTATAAGGTACTCTGCTTTTGTTCTGACCAACGTAGAAAACCCAATGTCAATACCAAATTGCTGCTTCCAGTTTGTTCTAATGTTCGGAGCAATGTTTGATGGGTCAAAAAAAGTTGCTGTTGCATTTGGTCTTGACCCAATAATACAACCAACGGTTTTGGCGATTTTTTAACTGAAGTCGTATTATCTTGTTGTGAAATTAGGTGTAGTGCTGTTTTGGAAAGCAACTGCGTTGCCAATCTATTACAATCCTGTACTTCCAATGGAATGTGATTGGAATCCTCCTGTAAACAGATAAATTGCCCTTGTACCTTTTGACTTAACAATTGTTCTGACCAAGTGGCAAGACGATCGATGTGTTCTAACTCTCCATAAAAAGCATCCAATACCTCTTGTGTTTGCAAACTGTAATTTGACTGATCACTCCACTCCAACACATAGCCAGAAGGGGTCTGTTTTCTAAATGGCAGCGGCTGAATCCCCAATTGCCTACTTTGAAAAACATCTACTATATATCGAAAGCGTTTTTGTGCATCTAAATTCCGGCTTCCCAACTCCACTGCTTCTTCAAATGTATAATTTTCATCTCCGGTCACACATACAGTCGTCTCTATTAAATAAATGTCTGTTCCCACCTTTGATCTCAACAACTGATAATCATCCTGAACAGCAGATGAAAAGCACATATCTCTTACCCAACATCCAATAAACACATGGTTTTGCATCCAGATAATGATTGGATGAAGTCCCAATGCCTCCAAACATCCCGCATAGAGTAATGTTAAGTCAAAACAGTTGCCCAACTGCTTCTCAAGCACTTTATCTGGCGGTTGTACCATTTGACCAGCTTGTTCAAAATTTGCCTGCGGTGTTTGATATTCAAATTCTTTGGCTTGTAATACCTGATAGATAGCCGCCATTTGATAATAGACATCGCTTGGTTGATGACTTTGATAGCCATAAAAACCGGTGCCGCCCCACTGTTTTAAAATCTGCTTTGCCTGTTCTGTCAACATCGTTACAGTCTCATGAGCTGGAAGTACAAAACAAGTAATGCTTTCTGGTATCACACTCATACCACCCCATTCCTGATAAGCAAGCAGTGTCACAGGAAAGACCTGCTTTGCTTTCAGTTGCCCTTGCACCATGACCAATACTGTAATGGTTCCAACCATTCTCCTATCCAATCCAGATAAAAATTCGGTGGATAAATTCAGTGGTATTTGTTGTATATGTGTTGGGGTTTGAGGTTCTAACTTTGGAAGATAAGTCGTCCAAGGCTGAAAAAATTCAGGTTCAGACTGAACAATCACTTTCACATTTGTATATTCTATTGGTTCATGAGATTGTATCCATAAATCTTGTATCAGCGGCAAATTGTTTTGACAGATAAAATAATGCACTGTTTGATTATAATTTCCTGTAATGGTAATCGGTTGGTTCATGAACAAATCTCCTTTATTCTCTTGATTGTATTTTCCACATCACTTTTTTAATGGTATTTATAAGCAAACAACATTTAGCCATTTTATTGTATTATATCATAAATCAACCATAAAATCACCAAAATACGATAAATCAAAAAATAATTATCGTTTTCTATATATCTAACTGAAACAACAAAGTATAAAATAATCAAATTATCTACTGTCAAACATGTTAAGCCATTTAGAACTTTCCTTTTCCCAAAAGTGTTTCTATGATAGAAAATCCAAAAAGACAAGGTATATTGATACCTATCATTGTAAAAACTGCATTTACCTCACTATTTTTCAACTCAGAAGTTTTATGATTCCTCATCAAGATACTCATATAAAAATTTTCCAAAAGTATCTGCAATGACTTCTATTTCGCCATCATTCACCTCAACAACAGGACATTCTCCACTTTTCATTTCACTCGTATCCAGACAGATGAAAGCATTAGACCAAAACCCGATAACAACCATATTTTTAGGCAATCCTACACTGCGTTCTTCTTGTGTAATTATCACAATATCATCTTCCTGATGATTTGTGATGCCAAAGATAACTTCTCCACCAGCGTCACCACCGCCAAAATCAACTAAAAACGCCTTATAACTCTCAGAAAAAATAACAGACAATGCTTTCATTGCATTTTCTACTTCACTTTCCGAAACACCGCCAATAAACTCTGTGGCATTCATATCCATCATTTCTTTTGCTTTTTTATAATATTTCATAATAACCTCCATAAATTTCAAGTAATTTGATATATTTTATTATAAGTCATTTGTTTATTGCCTGTAATGTGTATTTATCAGATAATTTTAATAGAATACCAAAAGAATTTAAAATATGTTAAATAATCCGTTTTTAAAAAAGAGGGCAACTGAAACAATTGATAAAACAAAGCTGTTGTAATGATTACAACAGCTTTGTTTATAAAATTTCATATTTGTCCAATACCTGCTCTTGACACAACCATGGCAAAGAAGGTTCTAACATCACTCCATAACGGGTATCTGTTCCATAACTAAAGGTTCTTTTAATTGCCAATTCCAAAAAACGTGTTGCCCGCTCCATTGCAATGGGAAGACTATCCCCCTTTAAAATAGAGCCCACCACAATACTACAAAATACATCTCCTGTTCCCGGATAGGATACAGGAACATAGCTGCATTTTACCCGCCAAAATGAATTTCTTTCTCGGTCATAACCCACATTGTTAATTGTCATATCTGCAAGTTCCACCCCTGTTACCACCACTGTAGAAGGACCCATATCACTGAGTTTTAACAGCTTTGTTTTCAATTCCTGATGGGTCATCGGTCTGGGGTCATATTCCTCTTCCAATAACAAACTCATTTCAGTCGGATTTGGGGTAATAAAATCCGCTTCCTTTACAAGCTCTTTCATACGCTTGCATAAAGAAATGGTATAAGTCTTATATCGCTTTCCATGGTCACCCATAACAGGGTCTACAATGGTCAATGCCTTGGGATATGCGCGAATAAAATCCAAACAATGATCAATTTGCTGTTCAGAACTCAAAAAGCCTGTATAAACGGATTCAAATCCCAGATGTTCTGACTGGTACTGTTTTAAAGCAGGTTCTACAAAATCACTTAAATCACGAAATACTACATTTTGAAATCCACCTGTATGGGTGGACAATACTGCCGTTGGCAGGGGTACAGGCTGGATTCCCATCACGGATAAAATGGGAATAATCACACTCAAAGAACATCTTCCAAAACCGGATAAATCATGTATTGCAGCGACTCTTGCTGGGCGTTTTCTCATATATTTATCTTTCCTTTCCACATCGGTTATCAATTGCTCACAACCGAAAACAGACAGATTTGTAACCGCTCAGTCGTAGCAATGGCTTATACTTTTGATTTTTCTCCTTATCTTATACCTGCTTTTATCTTGTCATCATCCAATTGGTACCCACAGTCTTTGTAGTGAAATAGATGTATTTCTGATGAGAATGCACTTGTATCAAAAAAATTGTTGTATGGATAAGTTTCTGCTTTAAATTGAGAAAGATGATATTTCTCTCATCCTTTACAGATAGCAAATCGTTATCGCTATTAAAATTTTAGAAAATTTTTCCTTTTTTTCCGAAACTGGCAGATTTATTTGACTATTTTCTACATACACTAACAATACATCTTCTATTTAAAATAATGATAACTAAAAAGGAGTAATTTTTATGAAAAGATCAATGAATCCAGTATTTACAGGACTTGCAACTGGGGCAGTGATTGGAACTGCCGCATATATGCTTTCCAACCATTCTAAACACAAACAAGTAACTGTAAAATCCATCAAAAGAAACACTGGAAAAGCCTTAAAAACAGTTGGCGGAATTATGGAAAATCTTTCTTATATGATGAGATAAAAACAATTGGGCGATTTTCGCCCAATACATAACTTTATCAAAAGTCATCGACCTCTAACAACAAAGAGCAAAATACCTTTCTCACCATAATATTTCTTATCATATCATGAATTTATAAAGTATGCAATCATAACTCATTCATTTTAAACATCATTTGCAAATCAAATCAGATTTTGCTATAATGAAAAACAAATTCATTTTAAAAATCTGTTACCTAAAAAATATAAAATCGTAAAAAGGATATTTTTTGATACCATTACAGATTGACTTTTATTTCCATTGGGAGGAAACCATCATGCCTATTTATATCCCGAATGACCTACCAGCCAAAAACCTACTAGAACAGGAAAACATTTATTTAATCACACAAGAACGCGCAGAACATCAGGACATTCGTCCACTTAAAATTATGATTCTCAATTTAATGCCCAAAAAAATTGAAACAGAAAATCAATTGCTGCGTCTTTTGGGAAATACGCCACA
>ERZ778516.2312-NODE-2312-length-12928-cov-6.433388_pt1 | contig 12928 bp, 7 predicted proteins | sample MGYA00510342_ERZ778516 | MGnify/ENA primary metagenome ERZ778516 (study PRJEB29527, sample SAMN07138961) | mouse gut metagenome | material: feces | host: mouse | place: China:Nanjing | collected 2016-01-25 ...
ACTTATTCAGCTGTCACTCTTTTAGTTATAATTCATCGAACTCACGTTAAATATTGTATAAAAGCAAATATTTTCGTAACTTTGTTGAGTCCAACTCAACACGATACGAATATGCCTATCCAGAAGTACGGGATAAGTTTGTCTGCGACCGAGCGCAAGCAACTTACCAAGATTGTGAAGTCCGGAGCGATGCCGGCGAGGACAATACTCCGTGCCAATATTCTTTTGGCTATGGACAAGAATGGGAAAAAGGTCTCGATGCCACTCTGAGCCGCAAGAAACGCGTCACACCTCCCGTAGAGGCAAAAGTGACTGGAGAAGTCGAAGCCCATATCATAGCTTTGGCATGTGCAGAACCACCCAAGGGTTACGCGAAGTGGACTCTCCGTCTTCTGGCAGACAGATCCGTAAAACTTGGATATATCGATTCGATCTCTCATACACAGGTCGGTCGTATTCTAAAAAACGAACATAAGCCTCACCTAAAGAAGCGCTGGTGCATACCACCTTCACAGAGCTCATCGTTCGTTGCCGCGACGGAGGATGTCTTGGAGGTTTAGTCCAGCTCCTTGCTGAAGCATCTCTATCCTATATTGAACTTTTAAGTGTTACAAAGTACTAGTGTCTTTCCCGGACTAATTTGATGTCTCGCTTTCTAAATCTGCTAGCTCTCAAATCTCTCAATTTTACTTACTTTCTGGATACTTTCTTTTGTATTTCAAAATTGCCATTAAGGCAGAGATTTTCTCCCTACTTTTGTGTTTATTGAACAGCATAAAGAGGGTAGCAGGTCATTTGCTCCTGTTCAATATACGGCTTCATTGAGTATCTGAAAGCGTGGAGTTCTGGCGTTTGCTTAAGAAGGTTGCTTAGGGAGTTCGCTCTGACATTTCCCTCTGCTTTTACTTCGATAGGTAACAGTTTGCCATCTCTCTGGATCATAAAGGCAATCTCCAGACGTGTGCCATCATCTGACTTGTGGTAGAAGATGTTCTCTTCACCATTACTCTTCATTTCTTCAAACACATACTGCTCGGTCATGCCACCTTTATATTCACTAAAGATGTCATTCTTAATCAGTACCTGCTTTGCTTCTGTGCCCACCATAGCTCCGAGTAATCCAAGATCCAATGTAAACAGCTTGAATGCAGAAGGATCTTCATATACTTTTAGTGGGAGTTTGACATCTTTACAAAGAGGAACCTTGTATACAAGACCTGCATCTACAAGCCACTGGATAGCTATTTCAAAGTCTTTTGCTCGTGCTCCAGGTTTAAGAGAACCATAGATGAACTTCTTGTTCTCTTTGAATAACTGCGACGGGAGTGTCTGCCATACAAGTCGTATTCTTGCGACCTGGTCTTTAGGTGCATGCTTTGAGAAATCTCGTTCATATCCATTAAGGATGGACTTTTGTACGTTACGCACAGCCTGAAGGCCATCGGTCTCAATGAATACCTTTACAGCCTCCGGCATTCCGCCAACATAATAATACTGTCTGAGCAAATCAACGTACTTCTCATGAATCAGATTTGTAGTGCTGAAATCTTTCTCCTTTAGAAGCTTGTATGCTTCTACTTCACCTTTTGCTAAAAGGAACTCCGCGAAGTTTAGAGGGTAGACATTGATCTCATCAACCTTACCTACAGGGTATGATACATCCTTGTGTAATGAGATGCCCAATAGAGAACCGGCTACAGCGATATGGTACTCGGGTGCATCCTCGCAAAAGTATTTCAAAGATTCTATAGCTTCAGGAATGTCTTGTACCTCATCTAGAACGATGAGAGTATCTCCAGGGGTAATATCAACTCCAGACAACGCTCTGAGTGCCCGAAGTATTCTGTCCGTATCGAAGTCCTGAGATAATACATCCTTCAAAGCCTGATTCTTTCGGCAGACAAGATATGCAACTTTGTCAAAGTACTTATCTCCTAATTGTTCCAACAACCATGTCTTACCAACCTGTCTGGCACCGTTAAGAATTAGTGGCTTTCTGTTTGCACTATCTTTCCATTCGATAAGTTTTTGAAATACAATTCTTTCCATATATATAATCACATTTTTTAGCAGGTGTTTTATTAATGGTGTTACACTTTTTAGCAGATGTTTCGGTAACAAAGATACATTTTTTAGCACATAAAACAACGTTTGCTCTACATTTTCTTGCACTTGACGTTAGTAATATTCATCTTAGTATATGACAATTTTTAGATTAGGGCAATTTACCCATTGATTATCAAATAATCATATTGCAAAAGACCTTAAAATTCCGTAACTTTAAGGCAGTTAACTACCACATTAACACTATGTTGCGAAACTCTAAGATGATTTCAGAAATAAGCCTTTACGCACTATTTTTAAGGCTTATTACATCGCTTATCTCCGAAATTTTTGTTAACTTTGTATTTCAAGAACGAATATATCTGTAAAATGACCAATAACTATTGACAAAGACTTACGGCGAGAGCCGAAAACTTTGAGAATACCCTTGTAGCCGTTACGGGCTTTGGTCGGCCTTCAGATGCTACTTGGGTATTCTCGTTTTTTTTGTATATGGAAATTATCAACAACGTAAACAAGACGCTCAAAGACGATATGCTCGTCACCTTGCGCTCCGGCTCAAAGGTGGCTATCGCCGCATCTTGTTTCTCAATCTATGCCTTTCAGGAACTGAAAGAGCAGTTGAGTGATATTTCCGAACTGCGGTTTATTTTCACTTCGCCTTCTTTCGTTACCGAAAAGGCTGACAAGCAAAAGCGCGAGTTCTATATTCCTCGCCTAAACCGTGAACGCGACCTCTATGGCTCGGAGTTTGAAATCAAACTCCGTAACGAACTTTCTCTGAAAGCCGTTGCCAAAGAGTGCGCTGAATGGATTCGCCGTAAGGTGTGCTTCAAGTCGAACCGCACCAACGCCGGAATACCGCCCATGATTATCGCAGATGATACTTCTTATACCGGTGCCGACGGATTTACTTGTGTGGAGCTTGGCACTGAACGGGGCAATTACCTTGCCACCGCCATTACCAAGGCGGAGGCTCCATTCTCGCAGCAGTTCCTCCAAATCTTCAATCAGATTTGGAACGACAGCGAGCAGCTGCAAGTCGTTACGGAACAGGTGCTCGACAACATCACCAACGCTTACAAAGAAAACTCCCCGGAGTTTATCTACTTTGTTACGCTCTACAATATCTTCAATGAGTTCCTTGAAGATATTTCGGAAGATGTTTTGCCGAATGAAACCACCGGCTTCAAGGAGTCCATCATTTGGAACAAGCTATACAATTTCCAACGCGACGCATCTCTCGCCATCATCAACAAACTCGAAAAGTATAACGGCTGCATCCTTGCCGACTCCGTGGGTCTCGGCAAGACCTTTACAGCGCTTTCGGTAATCAAGTATTACCAATCGCGCAACAAGAGTATTCTTGTTCTTTGCCCGAAGAAACTCTATGACAACTGGAACACGTTCAAGAGTCCGTATGAAAATAATCCGTTGTTGCGCGACCGCTTCAACTATCATATTTTCTACCATACAGACTTGTCACGCCGTTATGGAAACTCCAACGGCTATGACCTTGAACGCATCAACTGGGGTAACTTCGACCTTGTAGTTATCGATGAAAGCCATAACTTCCGTAACGGTGGCAAAGTCACCACCGATGAGAACGACGAGAACCCGCGTGAGAACCGCTATCTCCAGTTGCTCAACCGCGTTATCCGCTCCGGTGTTAAAACGAAAGTGCTTATGTTGTCGGCTACGCCTGTCAATAACCGTTTTAACGACCTTAAAAATCAGCTCGCTCTCGCTTACGAGGGGGAGGCAGACCAAATCAATGCTCTGTTGAATACAACATCGACCATTGATGACATCTTCCGTCAGGCGCAAGCTGCCTTCAACCGTTGGTCTGACCTGCCCGACTGCGAGCGCACCACCAAGGCATTGCTCGACTCTCTCAGCTTCGATTTCTTTGAAGTCCTCGATAGCGTGACCATAGCACGCTCCCGAAAGCATATCGAGCAATACTATGATACTGCCGACATCGGCAAGTTCCCGACGCGCCTTGCACCGATTACTCGCCGTCCGGACTTGACCGACTTAAACAGCACGGTCAACTATAACGATATTTACGAGATTGTCTCGAATCTCAATCTCGCCATATACACGCCCTCGGACTTCATTCTTCCGAGTATGCGCGACAAGTATTCAAAAGGCGACGGCGATACGTTCTCGAACCTCTCTCGTGCCGGACGCGAGCGAGGAATACGTCGCCTTATGAGCATCAACCTGCTCAAACGTCTTGAAAGCTCGGTCAATTCTTTCCGCCTGACATTATCCCGAATCCAAGAACTGATATCGGGCACTGTCAACGCCATCGACAATCTTCCGCTCATCGACCGAACGGGAGATAACCTCGCCACCGGCGAGAACTCCAAAGTGGATGATTTTGACTTTGAGGGAGGTCTCGACTTTGACGAGCAGAACGATAATGTCTTTATCGGCGGAAAGAAAACGCAGATTGACCTCCGCGATATGGATTACATTCAGTGGCGCGAGTATCTGCAAGCAGACCTCGATTCTCTGAAACTCCTTTTGTTCATGCTCGCTGATATTACTCCGCAGCACGACTCCAAACTGCAACAGCTTGTGGCCGATCTGCGCGATAAATTCAACAATCCAATCAACGGCACGAACAAAAAGGTTATAATCTTCACCGCCTTTTCAGACACGGCTCTCTATCTTTACGATTACCTCGCACAGTTCATCAAGGAGCGGCATGGTTTGAATACGGCTCTTGTTACGGGTGATGTCGAGGCGCGCTCGACTCTCAAACTTCGAGAAAAGCTCGACTTCAACAAAGTGCTTACTTTGTTTTCGCCCGTCTCAAAAGAGCGGGCTACGCTTTACCCGAATATCACCGAAGATATTGATGTGCTGATAGCCACAGACTGTATCTCGGAGGGTCAGAACCTCCAGGACTGCGACTATCTCATCAACTATGATATACACTGGAATCCGGTGCGCATCATTCAACGCTTCGGTCGTATTGACCGCATAGGCTCGCGCAACGAGCGTATTCAGCTTGTCAATTACTGGCCGAATATGGACCTTGACGATTATATCAATCTCAAAGGTCGCGTTGAAGCCCGTATGAAAGTGTCGGTTATGACCGCCACCGGCGATGATAACCCTCTTTCAAACGAGGAAAAGGGAGACCTTGAATATCGCCGCAAGCAGCTTGAACGCCTCCAGTCGGAGGTCGTTGATCTTGAAGAAATGAACTCCGGCGTGTCAATCATGGACTTGGGCTTGAACGAATTTAGGCTCGACTTGCTTGAATATATCAACCAAGGGCATGACATCGAGCATACGCCGCACGGTCTCCACGCTATTGTTCCGGCGACTGCCGACACCCCTCCGGGGGTCGTGTTCGTCTTGAAGAACCGTAACAATTCCGTGAATATAGACCGCAAGAACAGACTGCATCCGTTCTATATGGTCTATATCGGTCAGGATTCTGAGGTGATTGTAAACCACCTCGAACCCAAAGACCTGCTCGACCGCTTGCGTATGCTCTGCAAGGGGAAGTCGGAGCCTATCATGGAACTCTGCCGCAAGTTTAACGGTGAGACTCGCGACGGTCAGCGCATGGGTACTTACTCCCGGCTTCTCGGTGATGCCATCGCCTCGATTGTCAAAGTAAAGGAGCAAAGTGACCTTTTCTCTTTCTTTGAGGGAGACCCCAACGCGCTTTTCGGCAACGAAGTCCGTGGCCTCGATGATTTTGAACTTATCTGTTTCCTCGTAATCAAGTAACGCCATGCTCGGACTACCGCAAACAACAGAAGTAAACCGCCCGATGCCTAAGACTCAACTCTATAAAAAGTTTGAGCTGAAACAGGCACAGCGCGACGCTTTCGACGCGGACATTGCCCGTATGGAAATCGTCAACTTCATTGCGCCGCAGTCTTTGCCGGGCATAGCCGAGGGCACGGAGGTGAAGGCTGTTTTTGTGGTCGATGTGGAGCTGAAACGCTCTGACTACGACACCAAAAACATTATCCTTATCTCTAAACTCATTCCACATCGCATAATCTTCGCTCTGCGTCATGAAGATAAGGTGCAGCTTGCGGTGTATCACACGAAGCTCTTTACCGCACCGTGGCATTCGGCAGGTGATGTCAGCCTCTCGTTATCGGGCTTAAACCTCGATGCGGTTTGGCAAAATATCGTTGCTTTTGTCGGTGAACTGGAGGTGGCCGAGGGCAACTCTCTCACCGAACAAATCCGCGTTGACGAAGAACGCACAAGGCTCATGCGTCAGATTGAATCGTTGGAACGCCAAATGCGATCCACCTCTCAACCTCGCCGTCAACGCGAACTCTATTCTGAAATCAAAAAACTAAAAATGTTACTATGAAACTATTCTATGATTACGATATCAAATATCCCGATTTGATAATATCTATATTGGAGTATTTTTGGCTCGAAGGTGATTTTAATAAGAAAACTGTAATTGGTTTTTGTGCTAATAATAAATATAATAATGCAGGTAAAGGCCTTAGCCCACAGATTATACTAAAGATCTGCGATATACTTATGGATAACAATATATTGTCCTTAAATCGTAGAGGAGGGGCATTGGGTGGCGATACTTGTTATTCATTCGTTTGGCGAGATACTAAAGAGAAATGGGAAGCCTTTAAATGGGAATACAATCACATATGTTCATCTTTAGTATATGGTTTTGATTATATCTATCGTTATTATGATGACAAAGTCATTCCGATAATAGCATATACAGAAGACGGATCTCAGTCAATGGGAAGTGCATTTAAATTTCATCGAGGAATTGTTACTGCTCGACATTGTATTGAAGACGGACATGAATTTGCCATTAAAGGCTATTCCAAACTACAATTGGAAAAAAGTAAAATATGTGTGAGTCAGAATCCTGCTATAGATGTAGCCTATATTGATATGGGATTAATGTCGCACACCTATTGTGATACACCCAAGATACTTGATGAAGTCCTTGTAATGGGATACCCAAAGATTCCATTGTTTTTAAATTTTCTAACGGCTGAAAAGGCCGCAATATCAACAATGGCGAAACTAAGAATGACTCCTACAAAAGGAGCGATAACCGCGACTGCGCCCAATGTATATACATGTCGAGATACAGACTTACTTCTTATTACAGCACGAATTAAAGGTGGTAATAGTGGTGGTCCAATTATTAATAAACGTGGGTGTGTTGTGGGAGTTGCTTTTAGCCAACCATTTTCAGAAGGAGATTGTTACGATGATTTGGGCTACGGTATAGGAATGCCTATTTCAATATTGGATAAAATAATAGCTGAACAGCACATGATTACTCCCAGATTTCGTGAATGGGAAGAATAACTAATGAACACATAATATGGATAAACTCAAAATGCAAAGCCGTGATGTTGTGGGCGGCAACGTGGAGAAGATTGCCGCGTTGTTTCCTCACTGTGTTGCTGAGCGACTAAATAAAGATGGTAAGCCGGAACTTGCCATTGACTTCGACAAGCTCCGTGCGGAATTGTCGAACGACGCGCTTGAAGACAGTGAGGAACGCTATCAGTTCACTTGGCCCGACAAGCGGGCAGCGTCCCGTCTCGCCAACGAGCCTGTCAATCTTACTCTACGCCCTTGCCGCGAGGAATCGGTAGACTTTGACTCAACCGAAAACCTCTATATCGAGGGCGACAATCTCGATGTCCTCAAAGTCCTTCGCGAAACATATCTCGGTAAGGTCAAGATGATTTACATTGACCCTCCATATAACACCGGCAATGAATTTGTGTATAACGATGACTTTGCCGAAAATTATGACGGTTATCTTGAGTCTTGTAAGGTGTACGATGAAAACGGTAATCTGACATTTGACCCAAAGGCTAACGGAGAAAGCAATGGCCGTTTTCATACAGACTGGCTCAACATGATGTATCCTCGTCTCAAAGTCGCTCGCGACTTTCTGACTGAGGACGGCGTTATTTTCATTTCAATAGATGAAAATGAGGTTGAAAACCTTAAACGTCTGTGTGACGAAATTTTCGGTGCTAAAAATTTCATTGCCGAATTGATTTGGTCTGGAGGTCGTAAAAATGACTCCAAGTATATTTCTGTATCGCACGAATATATACTGTGTTATTTCCGCAACTCTGATTACATCAAAGAAAACAAAATTTTTTGGCGAGAAAAGAAACAGGGTCTGGATGCAATATATGCAGAATATGAACGTCTAAAGAAGATTCATGGCTCGGATATCAAGGCTATTGAGAAAGGCGTTAAAGCGTGGTATAAAGCACTTCCCGACGGGCACTCTGCAAAAGACCATAAACATTACAATCGTGTAGATAGTAAAGGCGTATATTTTGCCTCTGATATATCTTGGCCTGGTGGTGGAGGCCCCAAATATCAAGTACTTCATCCTGTTACTGGGAAACCCGTAAAAATACCTTCGAGAGGTTGGATTACTAATGCTAATACACTTGCTCAGTGGATAGCTGATGATAAGGTCGACTTCGGAGAAAACGAGAGTAGCGTACCAACTCTTAAAGCATATCTCCGAGATAATGAGTATGCCGTTCCTTATAGCGTCTTATATAAGGATGGTCGCGCAGCCTCAAAACGTCTCGCAACTCTAATGGGTGATAAGATGTTTGAGAATCCAAAAGATGAAGAAATTATACAACGAATCATTGAGTTTTGTGGGGTCTCGGATGGTGACATTGTTATGGATTTCTTCTCAGGTTCAGGGACAACCGCACATAGCGTTTTTCTTGCCTCTCTGAACAAGAATATCAATGTAAGATTTATTCTTGTTCAACTTCGTGAACTAATTTCGGAAGATAATGCTACTGCTGAGAAAGGGAAAAAAGTGGCTCGTGCAGCCATTGCATTATGTGACGAATTGGGTGTACCTCATAATATCTGTGAGATAGCCAAGGAGCGCATACGCCGTGCCGGAAAGAAAGTCAAGGAGGAAGCGGGTCAAGCCGCAGACGGCTTAGACACCGGCTTCCGTGTCCTCAAACTCGATTCATCGAATATGGAGGACGTGTTCTATACTCCTGATAAGTTTGAGCCGTCGCTGCTCGACAGCCTTGTGGATAACATCAAGGCTGACCGCTCAGGCGAAGACCTGCTTTTCCAAATTATGCTTGACCTCGGCATCGAACTCTCTGCCAAGATTGAACGTAAAGAAATCGCAGGTAAGAAGGTGTTCTCTGTCGATGATGATTACCTGCTCGCTTGTTTCGACACCAACGTTAACGAAACTACCATCGAGGAAATGGCGAAGCTGCTCCCGACGCACCTTGTCATTCGCGACGCATCTGCCGCTAACGACAAGGTACTCGACAACTTCGACCAAATCATCGAATCCTATTCAAACGAAAAGAAGATAACTACCCATGTTTTGTGACAATATGGAAAAGAAAGTGGAATTATCTAAACTTGTCGCTGATATCAGGGAAATCACCCGGCGTTACCGTGGCAAAGCAGCCATTCAGCTCAATGCGACGATTATAGATGAGCGTTGGGAGATAGGAAAACGCATTGTAGAAGAAGAGCAAAACGGCGAGATTAGGGCTGAATATGGGACCAATCTCTTAAAGGAGCTTTCTGCACAATTGACATTTGATCTCGGTAAAGGCTATAGTCAGCGTTCTCTTGCTTATTATAGGCTGTTGTACTTATATTTTCCTGACAGAAAGATTTTGCAGACGCGTCTGCAAAATCTCACATGGTCGCATATACAGGCTGTTCTGGGCGAGAAAAATGAGAAAGCCAGATTATGGTATATGGATGAAGCTGCACAGCAGATGTGGTCTGTAAAGACTCTTGAGAGAAATGTGGGTTCGCAATACTATCACCGTTTGCTTGCTTCACCCGACAAATCAGCTGTTTCAGAGGAAATGGAGCGATTGACAGCAAAGGATAATATAGTTATTGCGCCCGAACAATATATCAAATCACCTATGGTTACTGAATTCCTTGGTATCGCTAAGGATGCATCGTACACAGAAAATGACCTTGAAAGCGCGCTTATCACACATCTACAGCAGTTCCTAATGGAACTTGGCAAAGGATATGCTTTCGTCGAGCGGCAGCAACACATTGTGACCGATGCGGGTGACTATTATATAGACCTGGTTTTCTACAATTTTTTGCTAAAATGTTTTGTGCTGATAGACTTGAAGACAACAAAAATATCACATCAGGATATCGGACAGATGGACATGTATGTCAGAATGTACGATGAGCTGAAACGTACACAGGGTGATAACCCGACTATCGGAATATTATTGTGTGCTGAGACCAGCGAAGATATTGCCAAATACTCAATGCTGAACGGGAGTAACCAATTATTTGCATCTAAATATCTTACAGTGCTTCCATCAGAAGAGGAACTACGTGCAGAAATTGAGACTCAAAAGCATTTATTTCTTTTACAAAGAGGGGAGGTGAACTAATGAAGTTTCAGTTTAAGATACAAGGGTATCAGACGGAGGCTGTCGAGGATACGATGAATGTGTTCCGGGGTCAGCCGAAGCGTGATCCGAAGCACTATCGCCGCGATGTCGGCAAGATTGCCAAGGGTACGCTTTTCTTGGAGGACGAGGAAGCGGGCTACCGCAATGCCGATGTGGAACTTGACAAGAAACAGCTTCTCGCCAATATCCGCGAAATGCAGGTCAGAAACCAAATCGTGCCAAGCACCACTCTTGCCTCTGGTCACGGTGTGGTTAATCTCGACGTTGAGATGGAAACCGGCACAGGCAAGACTTACGTCTATATCAAGACGATGTTTGAACTTAACAAGCAGTATGGCTGGAGCAAGTTCATCATCGTTGTGCCGAGCATCGCCATCCGCGAGGGTGTGGCGAAATCTTTCCGTATGCTCGAAGACCACTTTATGGAGCATTACGGCAAGAAAGCCCGTTGGTTTGTCTATAACAGCTCGAACCTCAATCAGCTCGACCAGTTTTCGCAAGACAGCGGTATTTCGGTTATGATTATCAATACACAGGCTTTTGCCGCTTCGCTCAAAGAGGGCGGTCGCTCCAAGGAGAGCCGCATCATCTACTCGCAGCGTGATGAATTTGGCTCGCGCCGTCCGATAGACGTTATCGCCGCCAACCGTCCGATAATCATAATGGATGAGCCGCAGAAGATGGAGGGCGCAGCCACTCAATCCGCGCTCGCGAAGTTCAATCCGCTCTTTGTACTCAACTATTCAGCCACACACAAGACCCGGCACGATACCATATATGCGCTCGACGCTTACGACGCTTACCGCGAACAACTCGTCAAGCGTATTCATGTGCAGGGCTTCGAGGTCAAGAACCTCAAAGGCACGAGCGGATATATGTATATCGACGGCATGGTGCTGTCGCCCAAGCGGCCACCGGAGGTGCGCATCGAATTGGAGTGCAAGCGAGCCGACGGCTCTATCCGACGCGAAGTGAAGAAGTTCGCCACCGGCGATTCTCTCTTTGCCGCTTCGGGACTTGCACAGTATGAGGATTATGTCATTTCCGAAATAAATCCACGTGGCCGTGGCTACGTTTCGTTCCTTAACGGAACTACGATTTATTGCGGCGATGTAGTCGGCGATACCAACGAGGATGCGATGCAGCGCGTACAGATACGGCAAACCATCATTGCTCACCTCACCAAAGAAAAGGAACTTTTCAACCGTGGCATCAAGTGCCTCTCCCTTTTCTTCATTGACGAAGTGGGCCACTATCGCCAATATGACGAGGACGGCAATGAGGTCAAAGGTAAGTTTCAGCGCATCTTCGAGGAAGAATACGCCCGCATTATCAACGACTACATTTCTGTCTTTGATACGCCTTACGATATGTATCTGCGCCGTTTCAAGCCTTACGAAACACACAAGGGTTATTTCTCTATCGACAAGAAAGGCCGTTCGGTCAATTCTGACACCAAACGCGGCTCTGACATTTCGGATGACATCTCAGCCTACGATCTTATCCTCCGTAATAAAGAACGTCTGCTGAGTTTTGAGGAACCGACACGTTTCATCTTCTCCCATTCCGCGCTCCGCGAGGGCTGGGATAACCCGAATGTGTTCCAGATCTGTACGCTGCGCCACAGCAATTCTACCACCGCTAAACGTCAGGAGGTAGGCCGTGGCTTGCGTATCTGCGTTGACAAGAACGGTATTCGCCAGGATAAGGAACTTCTCGGCGAAGATGTTCACGAAGTGAACCAACTGACCGTCATTGCCAACGAAAGCTACTCAGACTTCACTACCGCATTGCAGCGCGAGACCCGCGAGGCTCTGCGCGACCGCGCCGTGGCCGCTTCGCACGATTACTTTGCCGGACGCAAAGTAACTGATGCGGTTACAGGTGAAGTCCGTACAATATCCGATACCGAGGCAAGCCGAATTATGATATATCTCGAAGATAACGACTATGTCGATGCCTCCGGACATCTTACAGAGAAATATCATGCCGATGTTGCGGCTGAAACGCTCGCACCTCTCGGCTCTAAACTTGTGCCTATCGCTGAGGATGTGAACAAACTTATCAAGTCCATCTTCGACCCGAAGGTTCTTGATGATATGGTGACAGAAGCCTCTGCCACAACACCGGCCAACGAACTTAACGACAACTTCACCGATAAGCGTTTTCAGAAACTCTGGAACGAGATTAACCACAAGTATGTCTATACTGTCCACTACGACAGCGAGGAACTGATAGACAAGGCCATCGCCAACTTGAAGAAGAATCTTACCGTAACCAAACTCCAGTACGTCATGGTTTCGGGTGTTCAGGATAAGGAGAATGTAACGGAGTTTGGCAATTATTACTGTCCGCTAAACTTTTTTTGAGCGATTGAAGAATTAGGGCTGGCACCT
>ERZ778516.2317-NODE-2317-length-12921-cov-4.341753_pt1 | contig 12921 bp, 11 predicted proteins | sample MGYA00510342_ERZ778516 | MGnify/ENA primary metagenome ERZ778516 (study PRJEB29527, sample SAMN07138961) | mouse gut metagenome | material: feces | host: mouse | place: China:Nanjing | collected 2016-01-25 ...
TGCGCGGCACTCCGCCATATGGATTCCATGATAGCGAAACACCCCGTCGCCCTCTTCCTTTCCCGCCTTTGTGGAAAGCTGCTCCGCCACGGCACTTTCATTACACTCAAGGTAGAGCGCACGCTCCCCATGACCTGTTGCATATGCTGCACATGCAAGTGAAAAATATGTTACTCCCATGCGCCTCCCGCTCCCTGCAAGACCTACCACACAGATTTCTTTCCCCGTGCCAGGATAGCGAAATCCGGCATGTCCTATTGACTTTAATGCCCTTTCCAATGCATCTGCATCCTTATAACGATCCACCGGTTTTTCCCTGCATGCCTTGTCTGCAACTGCAATAAGGCGCTTTAACTCCCCCCTCTTCAATCCCCTTTTCCTGCTTGCCGAAATCATAAAATCAAACAGTCTGCCCGCACTGTAAATATCGCTGCGCACATCCGCTTCGCCGCGGTAGCACTCCGGTGCGGCATAGCCCGGTGTCCCGGTTAAGACCTCCCTCCTCCCATCCGCATTTTTGTGGAGCGCGCTCCCAAAATCGATCAGGTACAATTTTCCCCCGTCAACTAAAAGGTTATCCGGCTTTAGGTCAAGATGCAGCATCGGCGGTGTCCTTCCATGCAAATATCTAAGCAAACCGCAGAGCTGAATCATAAGCTGTAAAATCTCTTCTTTTTCTGGATTTTTTGACAGACAATAAGATGATAAAGATTCGCCTTTAATATATTCCTCGACGATACAAAACCCGTCCTCCCCCTCCTCGATATCGTAGATCTTTGGGATTCCGGGATGGGCAAGCTGCTTGAGCGAAAGCGCTTCCTTTAATATGGCATCGCCCTGCGCATGTCCTGTGTTAAGCGTCTTGATAACACAAAATCTTTCAAGCGTGACATGCTCCGCCAGATAGACACCCGTGGTGCCGTTTTCCTTCAGCGTTTTCACCACCCGGTATTTGTTAGTCCAATCTTCCATCACTCCTTCCTGCTGACACATCCATTATAGATTATCCAGCAAAAAAGCACAAGAAAAACCTTTCTTTTTCACTGTAGAACCCAATCCCTCAAATTTATTTATTATTCCCAAACATATCCGTAATACATTCCCGTTTTTCCAAACTTTTACTCTATCAAAATTCACAAATATTTTATTGACTTATAAGAACTTTTCCATTATACTTTGAATACAAATAGGTTACTGATACAGAGTTGTATATTGGCGGCACTCCCGCACATATGGCTTTGTTCATTTCCACGAAAGCATATATTTCCGCATGCGGGAACCCTACAGGGAGGTGTGATTTCATGAAGATCGAAAAGATCAGCGAAACCCAGATACGCTGCACTTTAAATAAAAATGACCTTGCCGACCGGCATCTTCGTATCAGCGAACTTGCCTATGGGAGCGAGAAGGCCAAAGCACTGTTCCATGATATGATACAGCAGGCATCCACGGAATTCGGCTTTGACACAGATAATTTCCCGGTGATGATCGAGGCCATCCCCGTTTCCCCGGACTGTCTGATCCTAGTGATCACCAAAGTCGAAGATCCGGATGAACTTGACACCCGCTTTTCCAATTTCACATTGGATGAGGAGGACGAGGATGAAGAGGCAGCGGACGACGAGCTTTCGCCGGAGGAGCGTGCAACGGCTGACCAGATACTGCAATGTTTTGAACAGATTAACGAACTCCTTATGCGCAAGGCAACCGCGGACGGCTCACTGAAACTGCCGGACTTCTCCAAAAAGAAAAAAGGAAGTTCCGCGGAAACCGGTGAGGATGATGAAAAGGACGGACGGTCAGCCAGAAAACTTATCTATTCATTCCGCTTTGCCTCACTTGCCGAAGTGACCGCGCTAGCAGGTGTGATTGCCCCGTTTTACCACGGCGAGAACAGCCTTTACAAAAGTTCACTCGATTCCTCCTACCATCTTGTGCTCCACATGTCGGAGCACCGCCCTGCCGACTTTAACAAGGTCTGCAATATCACATGTGAATACGGCACACAGGAGCGTTTCGGGGAGGCGACTGCATCCTACTTTGACGAGCATATGGAATGTATCATCCGCGACAAAGCGGTTCAGATGTTAAAGCAACTGAATTAAAAAACAGGGTTCTCTTTTAAGGGCATACCCTAAATATGAATGGGACTGTTACAAAATCTGGATAATGTTTGAACATTCCATTTTGCTGACAGCCCCATTCATTTATATCCAACTGATTATCAACCTGCAATCCGGAGGTGTACAAATGATTTTTTTAATGAGGCATGGGGCAGATGCCCCAAACAGATATGGCGGTTGGAGCCATTTCGGTTTAACCGATATCGGAAAACAGCAAGTTTGTGCAGCAAAACTTCAATTATTGAATAAAGGAATAACAGAAATATATTCGAGTGATTTAAGTCCGCGCAAAAGAAACCGCAGGGAGTTGCACAATATAAAAAGGGCAAGGCAAACCATCACAGTCCGTCTTGTCCTCTACTTTTTATAAAACCTTGCGCTTACTAAAGCCCTGTTTTCCCTCTGCTCTTACGCTGTTACTCCGATGCCAAAAACTGGTTGATGTCATCCACCAGCCTGTCCACGTCAATGCCGTGCACAAACGTTGCCTCCACAAGGCTCTCGCCCTGTGCGGACGGGCATCCGATGCAGTGCATCCCCGCATCCATAAGTATCGGGATGATATTCTGATCGATCTGGATAATCTGGGCGATTGTCATGTCCTTCGTCACCTTCATAAATGTACCTCCATTCTTTCCCGGATTTTCGTTTCCGCATCCATTATAAATTATTCTCCTGATTTCGTCAAGATATACTGCACTTTTAAAAATTTTGCTGAACCCATCCCCATAAAACCGCCAAAAAACGGCACAATTAATAAAACTTTTGGTCATGTAACAAAAGCTTTATATTTTTATGCTTGTATTATTGCACGTTTTGGAGTAAAATGAAGAAAACTATAAAGGAGGTAAACCAAGATGGCATATAAGATCAATGACGGCTGTGTAAACTGTGGTGCATGTGCAGGTCAGTGCCCTGCGGGCGCTATCAAGGAGGGCGAGAGCCATTACGAGATCGACCAGGATGCATGCCTTGAGTGCGGCGCATGTGCGGGTGCCTGCCCGACCGGCTCCATCGAGGAGGAATAATCTCATTACACATAACCTACAACCCATGAGGGCTGCTGCAAAATCCCCGCTTCCCAGGTTATCCTGGAAAGCGCCATGATTTTGCGGCAGCTTTTCTTATATCCTCACTTTCGCATTTTTTTTAAAAAACTTGCTCTCCCGTCTTCCTTTGCACTCCCTCGCAACTGCTGCCTGTTTCTGCCCTAACTGATATTCCCTGAGCGTGCGGTCAAGCTGTTTAAAATGTTCCTCCAGCATCATCTCGCGCTTGCGCATATGGTACTCCATCTCCCTGGACACCGATGCTGTAATACTGCCCGCTAATTCCCTGTTATTTTCGCGCATTGCGTCCGTGACAATCTCATTCATAATCCCCCTAAACTGCTGCATCCTAACAGCGTGGTCTGAAACCCGCACACCTGCTTCGCTGTCTTTCTGCGGCTCACTCAATTCACTTTTTTCCGGTTCCGGCTCATATACAACATTGGCTGCACTTACTCCTGCCCTCTCCTGCAATTGTGTTTCAATATCCTCATTTGCCCCTTCCTCCCATACAATATCCGATTCCTCCGTAAACCTTCCGTCACCCTGCACACTTTCAGAATCTACAGCTTGTCCAACTAACTGCCCATCCGGTTCCTTTCCAATTTCAGCTTCCTTCAATTCCACCACAGGGCTGTTTTCCTTCTCCTTCTGCCACATCTCCACAAGCTTTGCCGCCTGGTTGGCTGGCTGGATATCCTGGGAACTCTTCTGTATGTTTCCCTGTTTCATATCCTGCTCACAAGCTAACTGGCTGCCAGTTTCATTACCCTGCGCTCTTCCATTTCTCCATTCTTTCTTATTATTCTCGCGGTTGCGCTTTTTATTCGATTTATTCTTTCTGCTCGCGGAAATATTCCTGGATGCCAGGTCATCAAATCTGGTAATATTTTCCATCTCCTCATATCCTCCTGCCACTGCATCCGCTGTTATCTTCTCCCCGGCACAGTCCTTTTTTAACTCAGGGTTTATCCCCGCCATATCTTTTTCGCAGAAATTCCGTTCTTCCTGTCCCTGCATAAGTTCATTCTGCGGCTGCCCGATACCCTGCTCTTTTTGCGGTAATTCGCCCCCCCGCTGCTGCACCTGTGACTCTTCTGACCGCGGCTCCCATTCTGACTGCACCTGCACTTCACTGTCGCCCTGCAATTCCTGTTGTTGCTTTATACCTGCTTCCCCCTGTACCCCCAGTTCCGCGTCCTCACATGTCGTCAATGCCTGTCCCGCGCATCCTTCCACCACTTTCACACCGGGCTCCTCCTGCTCCCGCCTAAGCTCCAATTCCCTGTGAAGGCGAAGTTCCTCCCTGCTCACGGCAAGTTCAAGCCGGTCGCGCAGCTCCAAAAGCCTGCGGTGGGGCAATTTCATTACCTGGTTCACATCCGGGAGAAGGATTTTGATGGACTTTAGCTGGAATCCCCTCTCCTTCAAATACTTCACGCCCTGCATCATCTGTATGTCTTCCTCATGGTAATAGCGGTGCCCCATCTCATTGCGCGGAATGCCAACCTCAAGTTCTTCCTCCCAATAGCGCAGCACATGCGGCTCAACGTTGATCTTTTTTGCCGCGTCCGAAATCATATAGCGCACTTCCTTCATCAATAACCTCCTATCTCGTACTTGCAGTATGTATTTATTTCAATTTACTACTATTTTAACATGCGCTCCCGTTTTTTCAACTACACTATTCCAATTTTTAGGAATTTTGATCGACTTTGTTTTGACTGTAATTTCATAATTCGGGGTAAAAAAATAACCACCTACAAATAGTAGCGGCTATTTCCATATTGTCCCTCATTCTTCCATCCCAATAATCTTTTTCGTATAGGAACTTCTTTAATAGGTAAAACATTCAGATCAAAAACACCAAAAAACTTCATTCGCATATAATCCACCCCAAAAATATAAGGGCTTTAAGAATCGTAACACTTCCTAAAGCCCTCACACAGCTAAACTTTATTTTTTAACAAAGAAAATCTGCAACGCATGATACAGATGTAACTGCCATGCCTTCATATCATGTACCGCACCCGGTATCGTAAAGAAATCATAATTTTCGCCGCGCACAAGCTGCGGGCAAAGCTTCTCGACCTTCTCCATAACAGCAAGATGCTCCGCGTAGGCAACATCCTTATCCCCGTTACAGCAGAACAGATAATCCAGCGCCAAACCACGCTCCGACGCATCTGCAAGCGCCCTTTTCATGCGCTCCACTTCCGCCTCGCGGTCACCGTTCGGCCCGCAGCAGCCCGAGAACGTCCCGTACCAGGAAAACAGGTCGAAATTATTATATATCCCAGCCCGGTAGGTGGTCATTGAACCCAGGGAAAGTCCCGCAAACGCGCGGTGTCCACGGGTTTTTATCAGATTTTCTTCCGAGACATCACCGCCCGCCCAGGTCGAAAAAGCAGTTTCCACCGCAGGGATCAGGTCATGGCGCAGCTCATGGCAAAAATGTTCCGCCAGATACTCCGCCTGCGCATCCTTCTCCTCACCGCGGTAATAAGTCGGCGTAACAATAATGCATGGTTCACATACCTTCCCGGCAATCATGTTGTCAAGAATCTTTACCGTATCCGGGAACATCTTAAACCACCAGTCCTCATTCACGCCGAAACCATGCATCAGATAAAGGACATTATACTTCTTGTCCTTATCATATCCATATGGCAGGTACACCCACGCCCCCTTATGCAAAACATGGTCATCCACCCCGTCATAAGTCCCCGCATCATACAGAAAACGCTTCACCTCGCCTTTAAACGGCGTATCACAAAGCATAGCCTGCGGCATCTCATAAATATACTCCATCATCCATCCTCCTCTCAGATACCAAACCCCACACTCTAATTCCCACTTACCCGCCCGACATACCCCAAAATCTTTGTATCAGACCCTTTCTAAGTTTACAAACTTTGTATACTCCGCCTGCCATCCAAGTTTCACCGTCCCAGTCGGGCCATTCCTCTGCTTCGCGATAATAATCTCCGTAATCCCCGCCTCGGGAGATTCCTTATTATAATACTCGTCGCGGTAAATAAACATCACCACATCCGCATCCTGTTCTATCGCCCCTGACTCGCGCAAATCGGAAAGCATCGGGCGCTTGTCATCCCGTTTTTCCACCGCGCGGCTAAGCTGGGAAAGCGCGACAACCGGACAGTTAATCTCGCGGGCGAGTGCCTTTAGCGACCTTGAAATCTCCGAGATTTCCTGCTGCCTGGATTCGGAGCGCCCGGAAGCCGACATCAATTGCAGGTAATCGATAATAACAAGCCCAAGATTTTGCTCCAGTTTAAATTTCCTGCATTTGGAGCGGAGCTCCGTAATCGAAATACCCGGCGTGTCATCTATAATCAGCCCGGATTCCCCGATAATGCGCGCACTCTCCATCAGGTTTGCCCAGTCCGAATCTTCCAGATTCCCGGTGCGCAGCACCTGCGCATCCACGCGGGAATTCATGGATAAGATTCGGTTGACAAGCTGTGTCTTTGACATCTCAAGGCTGAAGATTGCCGTAGTAATCTTGTTCTTGACCGCGATATGCTCCGCAATATTAAGTACAAAAGCAGTCTTTCCCATCGAAGGGCGTGCTGCAAGCAGGACAAGATCCGAGGGCTGCAAGCCCGCCGTCTTGTAATCAAGGTCGTAGAAACCGGTCGCAATTCCGGTCACTGCTCCCTTGTTGCGCGAAGCCGCCTCAATATTATCAAGCGACTGGATCACAATATCCCGGATATTTACAAAATCCGATGAGCCGCGCCGCTGCACAATATCGAAAACATTTTTTTCCGCACCTGCTAAGATATCATCAAGCTTTTCCTTATCAAGATAACACTCGTTACTGATCCCCTCGGTCACCTTAATCAGGTTGCGCAGCACCGACTTGTCCTTGACAATCTGCGCGTAGTAACGCACATTCGCCGAGGTCGGCACCACCCGAACCAGGTCGGCAAGAAATTCAATACTGTAGAGTTCCTGCGGGACATCCTTCTCCTTTAGCTTATCGCGCAATGTCACCAGGTCAACCGGTTTCGCATCCGCAAAAAGCTCCGTGACCGCCTCGAACAAAATACCGTACTGCCTCCCGTAAAAATCCCCGGGCACCAGTATTTCCATGGCGGTCACAATCGCCTCACCATCCATAATCATCGAGCCGATCACCGACTGCTCCGCCTCCTCGCTGTGCGGCATTACCTTCTTTATCAGCGCCTCATCCATACCATCCTCCGAGCCGTTTATCCCTGTTAAACCCCATCAATGCGGACTTTTAATTCCGCCGTAACCTGTGTGTGCAGCTTGATTGGCACGGTAAATGTGCCAAGATTACGCAGCGGCTCCGCAAGCACCAGCTTCTTCTTATCAATCTCAAGCCCGAGCTGGTCTTTAAGAGCCTGCGCAATTTCCTTTGTGGAAACCGAACCAAATGTCCTGCCCCCCTCGCCGGTCTTGATTTTCAGCACAATATTCTTCTGCGCGATCGTCGCGGCGAGCGCCTTAGCCTCATCCAACTGTTCCTGGGCGCGCTTTGCCTGCGCTGCCTTCTGCAATTTCAGGTCATTCAAATTCTTGGGCGTGGCTTCAAGCCCAAGTTTTTTCGGCAGGATAAAATTCCTTGCGTAACCGTCGCTGACCTTGACCAGCTCGCCCTTCTTCCCCAGCGCTTTTACATCCTCCAACAAAATAACTTCCATGTTCTTTCCCCTTTCTCTTTTCATTCTGATTTTATTTACAATATTTTACATATATCTACGCCTGCTGCTGTTCCTTGGCATCCCGCACCAGATCTGCAATCGTCCCCTTGACGCGCCGCACTGCCTCATCCATCGTGCAATCCCTCATCTGGCAGCCAGCCATATTGAAATGCCCGCCACCGCCCAAACGGTTCATGATGATCTCCACATTGACCTCATCGATCGAGCGGGCGCTTATGTTGATTATTTCGTCACACTGTGTGAAAACAAACGAGGCTTTCACCCCCTCCACATCGAGCAGACCATTTGCAACCTGCGAACCGATCTCCGTCACCTCATCCTTCGTCCCGACAAAATCATTGACAGCAAGGGTGTAGATCCCCATATAGGTTTCCGCCTGGTTGATAATGCGCGCCCTCTCATACACACTATTCTTATCCTGCCTAAAACACTTGCGCACGCGCGTCATATCGGCTCCCTTGCGTTTCAGATACATTGCCGCGCCGAATGTGCGCACACCGGTCTTTGTGATAAAACTGTTTGTGTCGAGCAGTATACCCGCATAAAGCACATCGGCATCATCGGCACTCAATTCAAGCATCTTTCCCTCCTGCTGCGTTTTGCCTTCAAGATGCTGGAGCATCTCCGTTATCAGCTCACAGGTTGAGGAGGCGTAGGATTCCGAATATGTCACTGCCGCGTTAATCGGATTTTTTTCTCGGTGGTGGTCGATGACGGCAATGGTTCCCGCCTTGCCGACCAGAACCGGACACTCCGTGCGCTGTTCGCAGTTTACATCAACCACTATCAGCAATGTTCCTGCTCCGACGCGCCTCTCCGCCTCCGCGCCGCTGATAAACATGCCCTCCTCGTAACTTTTGCTCGCGCGGTACTGTTCTAAGATCATCGCCACAGTCTTCATTTCCCTGTCTAACACGATATTCACCTTGTCCGTGATATATCTCGCCATCCGGTACATTCCGACCGTCGCACCGAACGAATCGGCATCGCCGTTGATATGCCCCATAATCAGCACGTTCTCTGCGTCTTTAATATAGCCGCAGATGATATCGGTCTTCACGCGCACGCGCACCCTCTTGCTTTTCTCCGCCGATTCGCTGTTGCCGCCGTAAAAACTGAAACTGTTGCGGTCCGGATTCTCGCCACACACCACCACCTGGTCGCCGCCGCGCTCAAGAGCGCTGTTGATCGCCCTCTTTGCCGCGCCGAATGCCGCGAGCAGCGAATATGGCCGCTCCTGTGTTTCATCGTTCTCGCACAGCGCAATTCCCATGCTGATCGTGATACTGACCGTGTTTACAATATGCAGTGAACGGACTTCCTCCATAATACTGAATTTGTCCTTCTTCATATCCTCCAGATATTTTTTCTGGAACAATACCAGGAATTTATCCTTCTCCGTCTTTTTTACCACCGCGTCATAATTGCGCATATACTGGTTGATTTTTCGCTCCACAAGTGCCGGGAGAAGCGAGGCGTTCACCTCGTTGACACCTTCTAGGACTTCATCATAATTATCAATATAGATCATGCCGATCGCCAGACAGCGCTCCTCGTTCTGCACGCGCAGCCGGTTTTTCTCGGTTTCATCATACACTAACAGGGAAATAATTTCCCCCTTCCCTTCCTGGTCGCCTTCCTCCTGCTCCTCCACCGCGACATTCTGCATGGAAAGTTCATAGCGCCTGCGCTTTCCTTCATCGTCCACGGTCATCTCCATACCGTTGCCGCACTCGTTTAAAACCTGCACCGTCACCTGTGGGAAAAACTCCTGTATCTGACAGTGGTTGCGGAATCCCATACCTGTTATCTCGCGGAACTTATCATTCGCCCACAGAATAAAGCCGTCCCTGTCAAGCATCGCATACGAAACCTGCAAATCGAGAAGCATCCGGCGCTGCACCTGGTTAAACCGGAAACCAAAATCAGTCAGTTGGCGCATAATCTTGCGGTTCTTATGAAAAAAGAGCGCAATCACAATCACCAGGTAAACCGCAGTGAAAATCAGAGCGATATAGAGCACTTTTGGCTCTGCTGCATAAATACATACATCCATGGCAAGCATCAGGATGAATAAATAAATTGACCAACGCATATAAGCATTGACCGTCCGCAGCATTTTCATAGATTTATACAATTCATCACCACCTCACGGGATCATTATACCATGTCCTTCGTCCATGCTAAGCGCATTTATGCGCTTTCCCTCCGGGGGATGCGCATGATTCGCTGTAGAAATTTTTCTCCCTTTGGTCGAAAGCGAATCAGCACTGGTATAATATCCTGCGGACATTATACCATAATTTATTCCGATGATAAAGACTTTTCTTGCATTCCTTCCAATTATTCCATATAATAAACATGAGCCGGCGGACATCCTGCCGGAAAATAACGACAAATACGGGGGAATATTTGATGGAATCCATACAGGTCAAGGCTTATGCCAAAATAAATCTTGGGCTTAATGTTCTTGGCAGGCGGCAGGACGGCTACCACGAAGTGCGCATGCTGATGCAGACGATCCGCCTGTTTGACAAATTAACTGTAAAAATGACACAGACGGCGGGTATTACTCTAAAAAGCAACCTCTCCTACCTGCCCTGCGATGATAATAACCTGATCTACCGGGCAGCAGCACTTTTTTTCGAGGAAACGAAACAGCGCTGCGGCATCCATGTCACGCTCGAAAAACATATCCCTGTAGCGGCGGGTCTTGCCGGCGGGAGCAGCGATGCCGCCGCCACCTTAACAGCGCTTAACGAACTCTACCATACCGGGCTTTCCTTAGAGGAACTTAAACAGCTCGGTATCCGGCTGGGGGCGGATGTCCCGTACTGTCTGATGCAGGGAACCGCGCTCTCCGAAGGCATCGGAGAGCGCCTAACCCCGCTGCCCGCACCTCCTCCGGCTTACTGCCTGGTTGTAAAGCCTCCTGTTTCGGTTTCGACGCGGTACGTCTATGAACATCTCAATCTTTCCGACGCGCCGCACCCCGATATCGATGCCCTGCTCAGCGCCCTGAATAACAAAAACCTGGCTTTGATTGCCGCAAATCTGGGCAATACATTAGAATCCGTAACCATCCCACTGCACCCGGAGATTGCCGCAATCAAGGCTGAACTTCTTGAAGCGGGGGCACTCGGCGCACTTATGAGCGGGAGCGGTCCGACCGTATTCGGTCTGTTTTCCGACCGCCCAAAGGCGGAACATGCTTTCTACCGGTTTAAGGTCGGTGAATTTGGGAAACAGACTTATCTTACCAATTTCTGGAATAAATAGTAAAAAATTTCATATAGAACGGATGCATAAAATTGCTCCCCTCCTCATATAAATTACCGTGAAACTATATTTTCGCGTATATTGAGGAGGGATTTTTCTTGGAGCTGATAAAAAAGAACATTCATATGAACAAGCTGAAATGCAAGAGCAGCTTACAGCTAAACTTAAATGACGATATCAATGTGCCGGACACCAAACCGGACATTGCCGCCATTATGAAGATCTCAGGCGAAACTACCTGGGAGGAACAAAAAATCCTTTCCGGAAAGCTCTACCTGAAGGGTTTCCTCTCGTACTGCCTGCTTTATTTAAGCGCGGAGGAGGACAGCCGCATCCACACATTAAATGGGAAGCTTCCGATTGACGAAACAATCCATCTAGAGGCGGAATGCAGCACAGAAAATACGACGCTGCGTTCCACGCTTGAAGACCTGAGTGCCAACCTTATCAATTCCCGCAAGGTCAGCATCAAATCACTGCTCTCCCTGAGTGTGACGGCGGAGGAAATATATGATGAGCCGGCTTGCACCGCCATCGAGAATAATGTCCCGATCTGCACACGCACTCTTCCTTTGCAGCTTACCGGGCTTGCCGCCTGCAAAAAGGATTCCTATAGACTTCGCGATGAAATCACGCTGCCCTCATCAAAAAGCAGCATACATGAACTGCTTTACCGCAGTATCTCCCTGAAAAATGTTGATATCCGCCTGTTAAAAGACCAGTTCACCATAAAGGGGGATGCCGTTGTTTTCCTTCTCTATTCCGCCGAGGACGGGGAAGCTGCCGCGGAATACTATGAGAGTGAACTTCCGTTCCATGCCACTATTGACTGCAACGGATGTAGCGAAACTATGACACCCGATATCAATCTGATTCTAACAGATAAAACTTTTGAGGTAAAACAGGACGGTGACGGCGAACCCCGTATAGTCAGCCTTGACATGCTGATTGAAATACAGATCAAAATCTACGAGGATGCCACTTTCAATGTAATCCAGGATGTGTATTCCCCATTCGCTTCCCTCACACCAATCTACCGCCCTGTCGTATACGAAAACCTGCTTCTGCACAATGCCAACAAAGTACGTATCAACGACCGCATCAGGATCAGCGACACGGCACCAAAAATCCTGCAAATCTGCCATGGGAGCGGAACCATACATATTGACAATACCTACCCTTCCGAGGACGGACTGATGGCGGAGGGCAGCATTGAGGCGGATATCTTCTATATCACACCGGAGGACAGCCGCCCGATGTATGCAATGAAGGCTTCCGTCCCGTTCCAGCAGCTAATTGAAGTCCACGATATCACCCCGGACACGGTCTACACCATCACACCCGAATTGGAGCAGCTCACCGTCCTTTCCAATGATTCGGATGAACTTGAGATCAAGGCATCCGTTCTGCTAAACAGCCTTGTGTTCAACCGTATCACCGCCCAGTTCCTGACCGATGTGACGGAGGAGCCGCTCGATTATGAAGCGCTTCTTGACCTGCCCGGCATGACGGGATATATAGTAAAGGAAAACGATGACCTTTGGTCCATCGCAAAATCACACCATACCACCTCGGAATCCATCCTTGCACTAAATGACCTGACGGAGGAAAACCTGACAGTGGGAACGCACCTTCTGCTGCTAAAGGAGGTTCTGGTCTAGGGAATAATAAGCCTGGGACATATACCTTCCCTCACGGATCTGTGCATAATCGAGTAGGGGAAGATTTATCTTCCACCTACCCGTGCCGGATGTA
>ERZ778516.2319-NODE-2319-length-12909-cov-5.288315_pt1 | contig 12909 bp, 7 predicted proteins | sample MGYA00510342_ERZ778516 | MGnify/ENA primary metagenome ERZ778516 (study PRJEB29527, sample SAMN07138961) | mouse gut metagenome | material: feces | host: mouse | place: China:Nanjing | collected 2016-01-25 ...
ACTCTCTTTATTTGATGACTTCTAAACTAACGCGATTTTTATCGCACCAGTAGTATCGCGACAACGTTAAAGTAAACGACAGGCCGATTACGTCTAATTCGTATGTCGATGTTGTTTCCAATGAGAAATCGCATACCTACCATGTGACGACCGTTTTCGACCGTGGCGAATCTGAAATATCGGAACCGATCACTATCGAAACCACCGGCATAGAAGACCTCTCCGCCGGAGTTAAGGTATATGTCGATGGCTATTGCATCGTAGTAGAGGGTGCAGCCTCCAAGTGTGTCAGCATAACCCAGGTTGACGGTCGCGTGATTTACAATCGTGAAGGCGATACTCGTGTGGAGGTATCTGCCGGAATCTACCTCGTGACAGTCGGTGGTCAAACTGTTAAAGTGATGGTGCGATAGTATCTGCAACCGATTTGTAGTAAAGCCTGTGCCGGAATCGCCCGGTACAGGCTTTTTCATTAGGGAACGGTTGTGGCACAGTTGTGCGACAGGGACAAAAAGAAGCTGCGGCGTAAGCGATACGACGCAGCTTCGGAGTGTTTTACTGTATCAGAGATTAGAGTTATCTGAATGAGAAGGGAACGGTTGCACGGATATCGGTAGAGGAAGAACCGATAAGTGCTTTGAATTTACCGGGTTCGGCTACCCATGCGTGGGCTTTGTCGTCGAAGAATTTAAGGTCGTCGGCCTTGATGGTAAATTCTACGTTTGCAGTAGCTCCGGGAGCGAGCGAAACCTTGCTGAAGCCTTTAAGCTCCTTGAGCGGGCGGGGCAGTGATGATTTCTCGTCGGATATATAGAGCTGTACCACTTCCTTGCCTTCCATGCTGCCGGTGTTGGTTACAGGCACGGTCACTGTTATGGAGCCGTCGCCTGCAAATTCCTTGGCGCTTACCGTGGGCTTGCCGTATTTGAAGGTGGTGTAGCTCAGACCGTGGCCGAAGGGGAACATCGCGGGAATCTTCTTGGTGTCGTGCCAGCGGTAGCCTACGAGAATGTCGTCGGTGTATTCCTGTTCGGGTTTCACGCCCATATGGCCTGCGAAGGGATTGTTGGGGTCGACAGGCTGCGGGTCTGTTTCGATGCCGGGATAGGAGTTTTCGCCGGCATAGTGCGCGCCGTTGTCGGCGAGGCGTTTGGGGAAGGTGAAAGGCAGCTTGCCGCTGGGGTTTACCTTGCCGCTGAGCACGTCGGCCATGCTTGCGCCACCCATCGTTCCGAGATACCACGACTGGATAACGGCGGGCACGCGGTCGAGCCAAGGCATTGCATAGGCGTTGCCGGAGATATTGGCTATCACCACGTTGGGATTGATGTCGATAAGGGCGTTGATAAGGCTGTCCTGTCCGAAAGGCAGGTTGTAGTCCTTGCGGTCGGTAGCCTCGCTGTCCTGAAAACCGTTTTTGTTAAGGCCTCCGATGTAGATGATGAGGTCGGCATCGCGGGCCATTGTTGTGGCTTCGTTAAAGAGCGAGTCGGTGACATTCTTAGGAATAGGCATCTGGAAGCTGTATATGGCAGGACCGGACACATATCCTGTGGCGAATTTCACTTTGTCGCCGTAGAGCGCCTTGAGGGCGTCGAGAGGCGAAACCATATCCTTCACCTTAAGTTCGGAAGAACCGCCGCCCTGATTGAGCATCCGGGTGGCATTTTCGCCGACTACAAGTATGTTTTTGTACTTGTCGGCCTGCAAGGGCAGTATGCCGTTGTTCTTCAGAAGCACTATCGACTCGTCGCCTATGGTTTTGGCTGCGGCGTAGTGTTCGGGCGAGGCAATGCTTCCGAAAGGCTTGTCGGGGTTCATTGCTGTGCGGAATATGAGGCGGAGGATATTGCGCACCTTGTTGTCGACGGCCTCCACAGGCACTTCGCCGCTCTCGATGAGCTTCTGGAAAGGCTTGCCGAGGTAGTACTCGTCGTAGGTGTTGGCGCTTTCGCTGGTAAGGCCGTTTGTAAATGTGCCCATTTCGATGTCGAGGCCGTTGAGAGCGGCTTCGCGGGTGTCGTGCGCGCCGCCCCAGTCGGTTACCACGCAGCCGTCGAAGCCCCACTCGCCGCGCAGAATGTCGTTGAGCAGGCGGCTGTTGTGGCAGCAGTGCTGTCCGTTGTATTTATTGTAAGCGCCCATGATAGTCCAGGCACCGCCGTCGATAACGGCTTTTTTGAATGCCGGGAGATAGATTTCGTAGAGCGCGCGGTCAGACACGGTAACATCGATGTTTCCGCGCCATTTCTCCTGATTGTTCAGGGCAAAATGCTTTACCGACGCAGCCACTCCGTTCTTTTGCAGCTCCTTTACATAGGGCACCACCATTTCGCCTGCGAGATATGGGTCTTCGCCCATATACTCGAAGTTGCGGCCGTTCAGGGGTGTGCGGTATATGTTCACGCCCGGGCCGAGGAGTATGTCCTTTTCGCGATAGCGGGCTTCCTCGCCCACGTTTTTGCCGTAGATGGCCGACATTTCAGGATTCCACGTGGCAGCGAGCGCTGTGAGGGCGGGGAAAGCCGTGATGGAGTCGTTGGTCCACTTGGCATATCCCCAGTCGTTCCAGTTGATTTCGGCACGCACGCCGTGTGGGCCGTCGCTCATCCAGATTTCGGGTATTCCGAGGCGTGGCACGCCGGGGCTGGAGAATTTGCTCTGGGCGTGGCACATCTTCACCTTCTCGTCAAGCGTCATGCGGGAGAGGGCGTCTTCGACGCGTTCTTCGATGGGCTTGGTCTTGTCGAGATATGCCGGAAGCTCAGCGGCGGCAGCGCCGGCGGCTATGGCGAGCATCAGGGCTGATGCTGTTAGTTTTTTCATAAATGCTTAGTTGCGGGTTAGACGGTTGATTTCTGTTTTGGGGCTGAGCAGGCTGGCTACCTTCTGCTGCGAGCCTTCCACGTCGGCGGTCATTTCGCCGCGTATGTCGCGCGAGGATGCGCCTACGAGGAAGCGGTAGGTGCCGGGAGCCACGACCCATGCGGATTCTGCTTCGTCGAAGGAGGCGAGGGTTGCCGGGTCGATGGTCAATACCACGGTTTCCGATTCGCCGGGAGCGAGTTCGCGGGTCTTGGCAAATGCTTTAAGCTCTTTTTCGGGCTTGTTGGCTGCCTTGGCGTCGGGTGCGGTGACATAGAGCTGCACCACTTCCTTGCCGTCGGCCTTGCCGGTATTCTTGACGTCTACCTTCACCACGTACTTGCCGTCTACCACGGCAATCACGGGAGTGCCGTATTCAAAGGTGGTGTACGACAGGCCGTAGCCGAAGGGATAGGAAATATCCTTGCCGAAGGAATCGAAGTAGCGGTAGCCTACGTAGATATCTTCCTCGTAGGGTGTGTAGTCAACAAACTTCACCTTGTCGGCTTCGGCTTTCTCTTCCTTGTTGGTAAGGTCGACATTGGCCTTGATGTCGATGGGGAAGTTGGCAGACGATGCGTGGTCCTCGAAGCGCACCGGGAATGTCATAGTGAGCTTGCCGCTGGGGTTTGCCTTGCCGGTGAGAATGTCGGCCACGCTGTTGCCGCCTTCCTGTCCGCCCTGCCATGCGCAGAGGATAGCGTCGGGGGTGTTTTTCCAAGAAGCTGTTTCGATTACTCCGCCGATGTTCATGACTACCACCACTTTCTTGCCTTTGGCGTGGAAGGCGCGGGCAACGTCGTCGATGAGCTTGCGGTTGTTGTCGCTGAGATAGAAGTCGCCCGATTCGCGGTCGAGGAACTCGCCCGACATACGGCCTATCGTTATAAGGGCTATGTCGGATTCTTCTGCCTGACGGGCGAAGTCGGCAGCGGGAATCAGCATTTCTTCAGGAAGTTTCTTGGGCATGAAAGCGGAGAAGCGCCCAGGTTCGGGTTTGTTCTTGTCGTTTTCAGCTGCGATGTGCTTTTCATAAGCGGCCTGAAGCGCGGTATCGGTTACGAATCCGGCGTTTTTAAGACCGTCGAGCAGCGATACGGTGTATGCGCGGTTCACATTGCCCGAGCCGGTGCCGCCTGCTATGAAGTCGTAGGACGTGCAGCCGTAGACGGCGATTTTCTTCACATCGTCGGCCATCGGGAGTGCGTTGTTGTCGTTTTTGAGCAGTACCATGCCCTCGGTGGCGCTGCGGCGTGTCACGTCGGCGTGTGCCGTCAAATCGGGCTTGTTGGTGTACTGGTAGCCTTTGAAACGCGGTGTGAGCATAATCATTTCGAGAATGCGCTTAACGTTGCGGTCGAGCACCTTCTCGTCGAGGCTGCCGTCTTTGAGGCCTTCCATTATCTGCTCGTACTGCTTGGCGTAGCCGGGCTGGAGCATGTCGTTACCGGCTTTCATCTGGGCCACTGCGTCCTTGCCGCCGAACCAGTCGGTCATCACCATGCCGTCGAATCCCCATTCGTCGCGGAGCATGGCTGTCTGCAGGTCGGCCGACTCGGAGGCATAGTCACCGTTGATATAGTTGTACGAAGACATTACTGTCCATGGCTTGCTTTCCTTCACGGCTATCTCGAAGCCTTTGAGATATATCTCGCGGAGGGCGCGCTCCGACAGGCGGGCGTCGTTGCCCATGCGGTTTGTTTCCTGGCTGTTGACGGCAAAGTGCTTGATGCTTGTGCCGACGCCGTTCGACTGCACGCCGCGCACGTACGCAGCGGCTATTTCGCCGCTTACCACGGGGTCTTCGGAGTAATACTCGAAGTTGCGGCCGCACAAGGGGTTACGGTGTATGTTGAGAGCCGGGGCGAGAAGCACGTCGGCACCGTACTCAAGCACCTCGTTGCCGATTGCCTTGCCCACGTTGGCCACAAGAGTGGTGTCCCATGTGCAGGCAAGCAGGGTTCCGATGGGGAAATGGGTGCAGTAGTATGTGGCGCTGTCGTCCTCGCGCGTAGGATTGATGCGGAGTCCCGCCGGGCCGTCAGCAAGCACTACCGAGGGTATGCCGAGGCGGGGAATGGGATATGTTGTTCCGGCCGCACCGGGAACGATGTTGCGGGTTTCGCCTACGACGGCGCTGTCGCCGTTGTCCATACCGTCCATGCCGGTGCCGATTACGAGCCGGGCTTTTTCTTCGGGCGTCATTGCAGCGATAACCTCGTCGAGAGGTGCCTCGCCGAGCATCGGGGTCTTGGGACCGCAGGCCGAAAGCATCACGGCTGCACAAGCTGCCGCTGTGAAAATCTGTTTAGTCATAGTACCGTCTTATTTTTTGAAGAGCATGGGTACGAACTCGGTGAGATAGATTCGCCAGTTTTTCCAGATATGGCCGTCGGGCGACTCGCGGTATACATACTTGTAGCCTTTGTCGTCGAGCATCTTGCGATATTCGGTATTGGCCTGATAGAGGAAGTCCTTGTCGCCGATGGCTATCCAGTAGAGAGCGGGCTTTTTGTCGAACTGCACTTTGAGTTTGCCTTCGATATTGTCGTAGATAGGCGATTTCACTTTCTTGTCGGGCATAATGGCCGCCGAGAAGAGGCCAACGTAGTCGAACATATCGGGATATTCCTTGGATATGTGCATGGAGTGGAAACCACCCATCGAGAGGCCGGCGATAGCGCGGCTGTCTTTGCTTGCCTTGGTGCGGTAGTTCTTGTCGATGAAGTTCACAACTTCGGGGAAGTGTGTTTCAAAAGAGCCTTCCATAGTCTTGGGAAGCTGGATCGACGGAGCGGCGAAGCCGAGGCTCGATTCGCCGGGAGCGGCCTGCAGGGCGGCGTTGCCGTTTGTCATAACCACAATCATGGGTTCGGCCTTGCCCTGTGCAATCATATTGTCGAGCACCTGGGCTGCGCGGCCAAGCTCGGTCCACGCGTTCTCGTCGCCACCCATGCCGTGGAGGAGGTAGAACACGGGGTAGCGCTTGTCGCCCTTCTCATATCCGGCAGGAGTGTACACGGTGAGTCGGCGGTTCATACCCAGCGAGGGGCTGTTGTACCATACTTTCGACACTGTGCCGTGGGGTACGTCGTTGATTTTGAAATAGTCGGCATAGTCGCCGCCGATTATGAACACGTTGGTGACGCTTGCCACGTCGCGGAGCTGGTGAACGTTCGACGGGTCGGTAATCTTGAGGTCGTCGACAAGGAAGGTGTAGCTGTACAGCTCGGGTGCGAGGGGTGCGGTGGTGGTGTATTCCCACACGCCGTCTTTCTGCACGAGGTCGGCAACGCCCGGGCCGTCAAACTCGCCGAACGGGGTCTTAATCTTCTGTGTGGGCAGGAAGTCGCCTGTCACCTGCACTTTGTCGGCCTTCGGAGCCTTGAGGCGGAACGTTACAGTGTTGTCGGGGTGTATTTCGGGTGAAACCACGGGAGCGGCTCCCCAGAGAGCCTGCTGGGCGTTTGCGGCGAGAGCGCCTAACATGGCAACGCCGAGTATGAGATATTTTTTCATATGGAGATATTGATTGGTTGAAAAGTCGAAGTATGAAAAAGGGGAGCGGAGCCTCAATTTACGGATATTCCGCAAACCATGTAAATTGAGGCTCCGTTTCCCTTGGTTAATTATTCAGCGGGGAAAATTTCAGAGAATTTTTTAAGGATTTTGGGGGTGCAGGCAGTCCAGAAAGCCCAGTCGTGAGCGCCTTCGCGTTCGATGAAGTCCCATTGTATCTGCGAGTTCTTGAGAGCTTCGCGGAATCCGCAGGCCGACTCATAGAGGAAGTCCTTGGTGCCGATTTCCACTGTTATGCCGGGCAGTCCGGGCACCCACATCATTTCGTAGATGTTGGGAGTGTTTTCTATCCATGTGGCGGGGCTGCAGGCATATATGTGGCAGAACATGTCGGCGTGGCCAAGACCGTAGTAGAGCGAGCCGTAGCCGCCCATCGACAGGCCGGAGATGCCTCGGTTTTCCTTTCCGGGCTTGATTTTGAAATCAGCCTCTACCTTGGGTAGGAGTTCGGTGAAGAAGAACTCTTCGTATTTCACGCCCTTGCCGGCGTAGTTGTTGATATAGAAGGTGTCGAAGCCGTCGAGTGTGGCGCAGGGGCATACAACCACCATGTCGCGTCCGGCAGATGCTGCGAAAGCCGATACCATGCCGTTCTGGAGCCAGTCGTTGTTGTTGCCGGCAGCGCCGTGAAGCATGTACAGCACGGGATAGCTCTTGGTGCCGTCGTAGCCGTCGGGGAGAAATACCGAGTATGGCACTTCGCGTCCGAGAACGGCGCTGTTGATTTTGAGGTCGCGCAGTTCGGTGCCGGATACTGTGAGCATTTCGGCGAATTTGAGCGACACGTTGGTGGTGGTGCCGGGAGTGCCGTCGGCATTTATGAACGGCAGAGCCGAGCCTGCGAAATTGATGAGCTGTTCGCCGTTGATACCGTCAACGAACTCTATGGCCAGCTCGCCGCCGGTGATGTACTGCTTCTTGCCGTCGGGAGCCACGAAGTATGTGCCTCCGGCCATGCCCCAGTCGGGCACTGTCCAGCCGTTGTCCATGAGCCATGCCTTGTCGGGGTTGCCTTGGATTTTGTATGTTCCTGCAAGGGCTGTGATATCGACATCGGTGGCGTTGATAGCGTCGATGGCGCCTGCGTCGTTGCCGTCGGGGTCGGTAATCTTGAAGGTATACTTCGAGAGGCCGGGCAGGGGTATGGGCTGGTAGGTGACAGGATCCTGGATGGTAGCCTGCTGCTTGCTCATAGTCACCTTGTAACCGCTGGGTTCGGGGTCGTCTTCGCCTACTATGAATTCGAGCTTGCCTTTGTAGTTGACCACGAACTGGTGGGCGCCTTCGTTGGCACGGTCGGTGAAGATGCCGTTGATTTTATACAGTCCGTTCTCGATCACCACGTTCAGCGAGCCTTCGGAGCAGACATATTCATTGTTTTCGGTGCTGCCGATGAAGGTGAAGTTCTTCACAAGGTCCATTTCGGTAATGCTTTCGGCCACCGTGTATGCGCCGGGTTGCAGCACCCAGTCGCGGAGGTATACCTTGAGATCCATTTTTTCGCCCTGGGCGTTCGACAGGCCGATGTTTAGCTCCTTGAAGCCTTTTTTGAGTTTTAGTGTCTGGCCTACTTCGGCGTTTTCAAAGTTGAAACGCTTCACATAGTCGTATTTTCCGCCGAGGTCGTCGATGGGATTTTCGGAGCATCCGGCCAGCAGGCAGAGCAGAGGCAGGAGCCACAGTAAATATATTTTTTTCATCGTTTTTCGTGTTAAGGTTTTTTACCAGTTTTCGTTCTGGGTCATATTGGAATTCAGCTCAAGTTCCACGCGGGGTATCGGCAGAAGTTTGTGCTTGGGCTTGAATCCGAATGTGGCGTTGGTGAATGCGGCAGGCACTACTTTGCCGTCGACAAATGCGGGAATTTGTTTGCCCTGCTGGCCGAGTACCTTTTCGGCGTCGCCCCAGCGCACGAGGTCTTGGAAGCGTACTGCTTCAAAGCAGAGTTCGAGGCGCTTTTCATTCTTGATGTCTTCGAGGGTCACCGAGCCGAGGGGGGTGAGGCGGGCGCGTTCGCGGATAATGTTGACGTATTCCACGGCTTTTGCGGCGCTGCCACCCTTGATGTGGGCCTCGGCGGCGAGGAGAAGTACCTCGGCGTAGCGCATCACACGCAGATTGATGTACTGGAAGCCTTGGAAGTACTCGGCGTCCATGATGCAGTCTTCTTTGAGGGCGCGGTTTTTCCAGTTGAACACGCCTTCGTGGCCTACGAGGCGTTCGCCGGACTTCTGGGATAAGTTGTATTCCTTGTTGAGCTGTTCGTAGGTGCGGATGGTGGATTTAAGACGGTATCCGTCGACACCTTCTGTGGCTACGAAGGCATCATAGAGATCCTTTTTAGGATTGAGGAAACCGTAAGTGCCTAATGCGAAAGACTGGCTAAGGTCGCCGACATTGAGAAGGGCGGTGCGCCATCCCATCATAAGGTATGTCATAGTGAACTGCGTCCATGTTTGCTCGGGGTCGTTGCGTTTCTGCGCTTCGAGGATTGATTCGCAGCAGGAGTTGGCTGCGGCATGGTGGAGCATGTCGAGTTCGCCACGGTACAGGTCGTATTTCTTGGAATCGATTACCTTGTCGAGCATCTTGGCTGCGTCAGCATCTTTGCCTTGGAAGAGGTATGCCTTGCCAAGCATGGCCTGAGCCGCCTCGAGGGTGATGCGTATGGTCGTTTCCTTGTCGTTTACGTCGGCTTTCGAGGGCAGGGCGCTCATTTCGATAGCGGTGGTGAGGTCGCTTTCCACGATTGCCCACAGCGCTTCGGGTGTGCTGTTGGGCTGGTGGTATTCTCCGTTGGCAAGGAGATGGTCAACCACAGGAGCCGTGCCCCAGAGGGTGACAAGCTCGAAGTGCGCCCATGCGCGGAAGAAGTAGGCCTCGGCGAGTACGCGTTTCTTAACCGGGGTGTCCGGCTCCACTTTCTCGATTATGAGATTGGCATTGTATATTATTGCATAGAGGTTCTTGTAGGTTGTTTTGATGCTGCCGTGATCGGTGTCGAAGGTGTATTCGTTGAGCCGTTCATAGTCGGCGTTGTCGCCGCGCGAGCCGCCGCCGGTCCATGCATCGTCGGATATAAGGTTTTTGAGGAAGAACCAGTCGTAGTAGTTGCCGGACCAAGAGCTGTAGAGGGAGGCTGCTGCCTGCATGGCCTGTTCGTCGGTCTTGTAGAAGTCGTCCTGGCCGCCCATGTTGCCGTGCTTGGGTATGTCGAGTTTGTCATCGCAGGAAGCGAGTCCTACCGACAGCGCTGCGGCAAGCGCTATAATGATATGTTTTACTTTCATGATTATTAGCGTGGTCGAGATTGGTTAAAATTGAATGCTTGCGCCGAGTACCAGTTTCTTCGAGCTGGGGTACGAGCCTTTGTCTACGCCCATACCTGATGTGGCGTTGACAGCCACTTCGGGGTCGAAGCCGGGATATTTGGTGAAGGTGAAGAAATCGTCGAGCGACACATACACGCGGAGGTTGCTCATGCGGATTGTTCTGAGCCACTTGGCCGGGAGTACGTAGCCGAGCTGTATCTGTTTGATTTTGAAGAATGAACCGTCGTATACCATGGCGTCGGAAATCTGGTATTTATCCATATTGGCAGCGCCGGCGCGGGGCACGGTGCCGTTGGGATTGTCGACAGTCCAGCGGTTGTCGTAGAAAATCTCTTTGAGTTTGTTGTACTGGGGGAAGTCGGCGCGGTTGATGCAGTTGAACACCTTGTTGCCGGCAGCTCCTGTGCCGAACACGGTAAGGTCGAAGCCTTTCCAAGCGGCGGTAAGGGTGAGGCCGAATGTCACGTCGGGTATGGCGTCGCCGATGTAGGTGATGTCGCCGTCGTTGAGCGTTCCGCTGCCGTCGAGGTCGGCGAAGGTCGGGTTGCCGTTTTCGTCAAGACCTGCAAATTTGTAACCCCTGAAGTAGTATACAGGGTATCCTTTCTCGAAGTAGGTTATGGTGGAGGTGTGGAAGTTGGTGCCGCCTATGCGCTGGATAGAGGGGTCGAGGTAGGTTACCTTGTTCTTGAGCGTTGCCACGTTGGCGTTTATGCTGTAGTTGAAGTCGCCTGCGTGGTCGCGCCATCCCACTTCGATTTCCCAGCCTTGGTTGCTTACGTTACCGGCGTTCATAGGCGAGGTGTTGCCGCCGATAATGAGAGAGGGTATGGTGCCGTTCACGAGCAGGTCCTTGGTCTTTTTGTCGAACCAGTCAACGCTGAAGCTTAGTCGGTTGCGGAGGAAGCGGGCGTCGATACCGAAGTTGAGCTGTTCGGAAGTTTCCCATTTGAGCTTGTCGTTGCCCATGGTGGCGGGAGCAGAGCCGGTGATGTAGTTGTTGCCCGGCAAGAAAGGATAGAGAGCGCCAAGGGACATGTCGGTGCTGTAGGGGTAGCCGGAGAGGGCTGCGAGGCTACCGTTCTGACCCCAGCTGCCTCGGATCTTGATTACGTCGATGTTGCCTTTGTGGCGAATGTCTTCAAAGAACTTTTCTTCAGAGAGTGTCCAGCCTGCCGACACGGCGGGGAAGTAACCCCAGCGGTTGGTGAGGGGAAGCTTCGAGAGGTCGGCGGCATCGGCACGGAGTGAGGCCTGAAGGTGGTAGCGGCCTCCGTATTCGTAGCTTGCGCGGCCGAAGTAGGAGTACTTCGAGGAGCGGGTCTTTTCGCCGCCCACGCCCTTGGTGGCGGAGGCAGAGCCGAAGTTGAGGTACCAGAAGAGCGGGTCGCGTTTCTTGATGGCATCCTCGGCGTTGGGGCTGAGGCTGCCCTGGGTATAGTCGTATGTCGATTCCTGGAACGACATACCCACCATGGCGTTGATAGTGTTTTCGCCGAATGTCTTGAAGTAGTTGGCGAAGTTTTCCCACTGGTAGTATATTGTAGAGGAGTTCGACGCTGTAAGGCCTAAGAAGTCGCGGCTCTGGGTGGCGTTTCCGTAGAAGGGAAGGTCTACCGACGAGCTGCGGGAAGCTGACAGGCGGTAACCGAGGCGCGAGGTGACTACAAGGCCTTTGACGGGCTTGAACTCGCCGAAGATGCTACCGTTGACGTTGAATCCGCTCTGGCGTGCCACGGTGTTGTCGCGCATGGTGAAGGGGTGGTAGCTTTCGGCCGACTGCCAGCGCGATACCGAGTAGTAGTTGCCGTCCTTGTCGGTGAGAAGTTCTTTGCCGCTGTTCAGGGCCTGTACCATGTGCGAGGGAAGATTGTCCGGAGAATATTTGAACGGTGTGAGGGGGTCGAGCATAAGCACGGAGGTGAGCACCGAGCCGTATTCGTTGTTCGACGATACTTGGCGGGAGTTCCATTTCTCGATCTGGTTGGTGGTGCCTACCTTGAGCCAGTCCTTGATGTCGTACTCGGCGTTGATGGCTGCGGTAAGACGGCTGTAGCGGTCAGCGTCGCCGCCGATAATACCGTTGTTATCCATATAGGACAGCGACAGATAGTAGTTGCCGCGTTCGTTGCCGTTGGTGAAAGAGAGGTTGTGGCGCTGCATGTGGCCGGTTTCAAATGTTTCGTCGATCCACGATGTGTTGGTCACGCCGTCCCAGTTGAGAAGCATCTGGTCGAGGGTGAAGGTGTTGGCTTCGGCCATATACTCGATGTACTGCTCGGCGTTGAGCATCTTGGGTACTTTGGCAACGCGTTCGGAGGTGTACTGGAAGTCGTAGGTGATCTTGCCTTGGCCGGCTTTGCCGCGCTTTGTGGAGATGAGCACCACGCCGTTGCCTGCCTCGGCACCGTAGATTGCTGCGGAGGCGGCGTCTTTAAGCACTTCGATAGATGCGATGTCGTTGGGGTCGAGGCCGCTGATGTCGCTCAGACGCACACCGTCGACAACATAAAGCGGGTCGGACGACACGTTCGACGAGTAGCCGCGCACGCGCACCGTCGGCGACGAGCCGGGAGCGTTGGAGGCCGACACGATCTGTACGCCTGCGGTCTTGCCCTGAAGGGCGGACTGAGGATTTACAACCGTGCGGTTCTGTATGTCCTCGGCCTTTACCTGCGATATGGCGCCTGTTACGGAGCTTTTTTTCTGCACGCCGTAGCCTACTACCACTACTTCGTCGAGGGTCTTGTTGTCTTCCTGCAATACTACGTCGAGGGTGCCGTTGACGGCCTTGAGGTCTTGGGGCACATAGCCAACATAGGCGAAATTGATTGTGGCTCCGGCGGGTACTACGATGGTGTATTTGCCGTCGATGTCGGTTGTGGCGCCAATGCGGGCGGCGTCTTTGCCGGAGGTGATGCTGACACCTATCAGAGGTTCGTTGTTTTGGTCGGTGACTGTGCCGCTTACTGTCCATTTGGCCTGTGCCATTGCCAGTGGCAGGCACAGTATGAACATGGCTGTGACAAGCAACAGTCGGCTAACTGTTTGTTTCATAATTTGGTAATGATTTAGAGGGTGTTCAATAATATCTGTTCAAGCGCAGGTTGGTGTATTTTTGCTTAAACTGTTC
>ERZ778516.2324-NODE-2324-length-12897-cov-4.071796_pt1 | contig 12897 bp, 11 predicted proteins | sample MGYA00510342_ERZ778516 | MGnify/ENA primary metagenome ERZ778516 (study PRJEB29527, sample SAMN07138961) | mouse gut metagenome | material: feces | host: mouse | place: China:Nanjing | collected 2016-01-25 ...
CAAAATTTTTCTTAATAAATTCTATAGCTTCTTCTTTTTTCGTTGCTCCTGGTACAATAAAGTCGGATACTGTGCGAATTATAAAATTTTCCCCTGCCTTTATAAAATATAATCCGCCAGTCTGCATCCATGGAGCACGTTTTATGTTTCCTTCCTGGTTGGCATACTCATACCATTCAAACCAACTGAAAGGAAACATTTTAATTTTTTCTGCCTTAGTACCAATACTATCAAGCCATGCAGGTTCCACTTCAATAGTATGGTGTTCCCTGTTTGTTTTGTTATTTAAATATTCTTCTCCTTCTGTTAATAGGAGATAACGATATAATGACATAACCCCTGTGAATTTATAGTATTTACTGTTTATATTTCCTTTATATCGTCTTGTTTCCTCCACAGTCCCAACACGTAAATCGCCAAAAAATGACTTGCCATTTTCATAAACGGTTCCATCTAGAGTTATATCCGTTATTCCCTTATATTCAAATGGCTCTGTATTTGATAAAATTACGCCTGTTCCAGTGTAGTTCCAGTCAAAAGAATTTTGTCTTTTTGATCTGTTTTGTACAAATAGTAAAAGAATAGTAATAAATAAAACGATTGTCAAAAAAGCAAAAATTTTTTTCATAGGGTTCCTTTCATAGTCTAGTTTTTTGATTGATGTAATTTTTTTATTATATGGAATATAATTACACATTAATAAATTTAACTAAATAATCAATGCACAACACTTTAATTCCAATTTCCAGATAAGATAATAATCACTTTAACAAATCTAAGTTAAATATAGAGGTGTGCTTTTTATTCTATGATTTTTTTATCTGTATCGCTGACTTAAAAGATAAAATAGTAAGTGGTTTGCCTTAATGATATCTTGGTATTTTATAAAAGTAATATTGTAATAAATAAATATTATATATCAAAAACTAAGAGATAGAAAAATTTGCAATATCTGTAAACAACGCAGCCTAAATGTGTAATCGCACATAATAATTGGTATATACTTTCCCGTCATCACCTCCTACTAAAGCTTTATCCGTTGCAAAAAATCCATTTTGTACTGCTGCCACCTTTCTTTCCCCTGCAAAAGTTGGAATCTTTGTTGCTACCATGTCACAGTCAAATAAATCATAGTCACTTTTCAAGTCAAGCCTTAGAAGACCACAGCGGTTAAAATAGTCCTTTGAGTCACGGTGAAATAGTTCAATGGTTCCAATTACTTTCTGTATCCTTTTGTCAATAATTGAAAACCGCACAAAATACTTATTTGTGTAGGACCAAAGCCAAAATTCAACTGCCTGCTGCATGCGTTCCAACGACATGTAGTGAAAATCATCCCCATTGCAGTTATCACTGTTAAAAAGAGGGACTGCTTTTTCATCCGAATATACGCTAAGAAGATCGGAGGCATCTAAAGCTTCCAATTTTCTCACCAGATAATTTTCTCCTTCAATGGAATTAGCCCTGTGTTGCCGTTTATCGAGATAATGGGAATTCCAGCCAGGCACAGGGAATCGATATCCCGCTGAATCGTTCTGTTTGACACTTCAAAATGTTTTGCAAGTTCGCTGCCGGATGTTCGATCATGATTTAAAAGAAACAGTGTTATGGCATAAAGACGGTCTATTTTCATTATGTGTTTCCTTCCTCAAGAAAAGTACTTGCATTTTTCCAAATATTGTGACAGATTATAAGTTCCAGTATTCGTATAATTTTGGGAAAAGCACGCAGGTAATTAATATATTTTCCATTATACTGCAAAGTTTGAAAAATTCAATTGAATGTTCGAAAAAATTCGATTTCTCCCCACCAAAGGGATATCTGTTAATAAACTCCTCCGCTTTGTGGATAAAAACAGCCGAATCGCGGACCGGCGTGGATAAATTGCCGAACTTACCGTTGATTGCTGCGGGATTTTATGGTATGATAAAATATGGTTGGAAGTGTTTAGGGAGGAGTGCTTCAAGAGAGTGGGAATTTACTTTTTGCAGTGGTTTTACTTTGTCGGCAGAAGAAGGAAAATTTTTAAATCAGGAGGTAGCAAATGTATAGGTTTCCAGAAGGTCTTTTTACGGAAGTTCGGATTGAAAAAACGGAAGATAACTATTATTTTGTGAAAAACGGGGAAGTTGAAGGAAATGGACGAAATGCTGTAACCGGCGTGAAAATCCGGATATTCGACGGTAGGAAGTGGTATACTAGTGTGACAAACGATCTTGATGCAATCCAGGACGAGATTGACAATCTCTCTTCCCTTGCCACACCAGATAAAGAGATTTACAACAATCCCGTTATAAAAAACTTTGGCGATGCAAAGGCGGACGTAAGGAAATATAATGGGGAAAATGATATTCGCAAGATTACAAATGATGTGAGGGACAAGCTGATAAATGATTATATTGCCTCCTGTGTTGATCCTTCCATCGAGGAAATGAAAACTTACTATGCGAATTATGGTTGTTCCCATAAGATCAAAGAATATTATTCAAGCAAGGGAGCTGCAATCTGCCAGGATATGCAGCGCTGCAGGATGAGTATTTATTTTGACTTTGTTGTGGATGGAGTGACGACGAGCGCAGGGAAATTCTATCAGGAACTTGAATTTGATGCGCTGAAAAACCGGGAGGACGAAATTATTGCGGAGCGCGACCGGTATCTAGATTATGCGCGCAATGCTGTTGATGTTGAGGCGGGGGAATATACCTGTATTTTAGCGCCGCTTGTCACCGCAATGTTCACCCACGAAAGTTTCGGCCACAAGAGTGAATCTGATTTTATGTTAAATGACAAGACTTTGCAAGATGAATGGGTGATGGGCAAGCAGGTAGGGAATGAAAAAGTATCCATCTGTGACAGCGGCAATATGGATAACAACGGATACACACCATTTGATGATGAAGGGAACCCTGCAAAGGAAACATGGCTGATTAAAAATGGTGTTTTGACAGGCAGGCTGCACGATGCCAAATCCGCATCCGTTCTTAATGAGGAAATAACGGGGAATGCACGCGCGCAGAGTTATTACCATTCCCCGATGGTAAGAATGACAAATACTTATCTTGAAAAAGGGGAGGATGCCCCGGAGGATATTATAAGTGGGGTGGAAGATGGCATTTATGTGTACGGAGTAAATTATGGTACGGGTTCTGCGACATTTACAATGCAGCCAAATCTTTGTTACCGTATCAGGGGTGGCAAACTCTGCGAGCCTGTCCGTGCCAATGTTATTACCGGAAATGTTTTCAGGACACTGTTTGATATTGATGCAGTCGGGAGTGACTTTACATTGTTTAATACCTATACCTGCGGGAAAAATGGGCAGAGTGTTCCGGTTTCAGCGGGTGGACCGACAATAAGGGTAAAAAAGCTCACAGTGAATTAGTTTTTTGAGCCATTGATAGCTTTAATAAAAAGCGCAGCATGGAGGTTAAGAATGAAAGAAAAATATACATATAATGGTATTAATTCCAGTGTAATTATTGAAGAAAATAAGATTATTTCGTTCGATAAAGTTAACGATATCACTTATTCCTTCCGTGTGGGAAAGGACGGGTATCTCGGTGTACATTATCAGGAAGGAAAGATGACGGACGAGGAGGGTTATGCGAGGGCGGAGGAGAATCTGGAGTTAAAAAGACCGTATCCGTTTGAACTGGAAACAGGGGAGCGTAAGCGCGATAAGACGGAACGGGTGCTGACAGATAAGGAACTTCTTAATCTGGCAGAGGATGTTCTTAACCATATCCACACCAAATATCCGGATTTCAGGCTGAATGGGAATGTCAGGCAGATGAGAACACAGACCGTACAGGAAAATGAGAAGGGATTGAATTATATTAACACGGATTCTTCGGTGCATGCGGATTTTTCCTTTAAACACAAGGACAGCAAGGATATTATGGACGGGGGATTCGGTATTGGACTTAGGAATTTTGAGGTTGATAAACTTTATTCAATGGCGGATAATTATCTCTCAAATTTTGATAAGAAAGCGGAACTTCCGGATGAGATTATTGTACAGATACAGTATTATGGTTTTTTAGGAAAGCTACAAGAAAGCCTTGATGCCGAAAAACTCTGCCTTGGCACTTCACTTTTGTCAGGAAAAATAGGTGAGAAGGTGTTTTCCGAGCAGTTTACACTTTGCCACGATGTTTCGGATGCGGAATGCTGGCATGATCCTTTCTTTGACGGAGAGGGCGTTGTTCTCCCTGGTGACAGGCTTGCCTACATTGAAAATGGTGTGGTTCTTAAAGGCTATGCGGATAAAAAAATAGCAAAGAAATACGGAGTTCCACATACGGGCAGTGCATGGAGAAATTTTTCCGATATTCCTTCAAATGGGAAAGTATCCTTTCGGATTACCCGCAGCGATAAAACGGTGAAGGAGCTGCTTAATGGCAGGTTGTCCGTCGTACCTGTCCGCTACAGCGGCGGCGGTTTCAACGAGAAGGGCGAGTATGTGATGCCGGTGCAGATGGCGTATCTTTGTGACGGAGAGAAGTTCCTTGGCAGACTTCCAGAGTTTACACTGGTAAGCAATATGTTCGATATGTTTGGCAAAGATTTTATTGGCGTGGGCAGTGACAACCCAGTATTTAACGACAAGCAGATTCTGGTGAAAATGAAGCTTGGGAGTGTCTGAACAGGCAAAAGATGCCTTGGGAAAAGTGTTTGACGGGAAAGAAGGGGGCGGGATATGAGAAGGCGGATTCCGATCGGAATTGAATTTTATAAAGAAATGATCGATAAAAACTACTATTATGCGGACAAGACATTGCTTATAAAAGAAATTCTTGATAGTGGAATAAAGGTTGGTCTTTTCACAAGACCGCGCCGTTTTGGGAAGACGCTTACTCTTAGCATGTTAAAAACCTTTTTTGAAGACGAGCGGGATTTGGATGGGGGAAAGATTGATAACAGTATTTATTTTGAGGGGATGAAAATCATATCCTGCGGCAGGGATTATATGAAAAAGCAGGGGCAGTACCCCGTTATTAACCTGACATTGAAATCGGCAAAACAGCCTGATTTTGAGATGGCATACCATATTTTGCGGGATAACATCCAGGAAGAATTTCGCAGACACTGGTATATTCTTAAAGGGGATGTATTGCAGGAAAATGAAGACCAGAAATACAGGGAAATAACGCGGGGAAAGGCAAGTTATACCGACTATGCTACCGCCCTTGCTTTTTTGTCAAAATGTTTGCAAAAATACCACAAAAAAGAGGAATAATTGAAAAAAAGGTGCATGAGGATATTACTTATGGGGATATCCATGAGTCACAGGAAAATCTCTGGAATTTTCTGTTTTTTACCGGGTATTTGAAAAAGGTCGGGGAACGTTTTGAGGGGGATTGCATTTATTTTAAAATGGCTATTCCCAACCAGGAGATACGTTATATTTATCGGGAGAGTATTCTGTTATGGTTTGACAAAAAAATCAAAATGATTGACCTGTCCGTTCTTCTTAGCGCTTTGGAGTCAGGTGATTGTGTAGCAGTTGGAGATTTTCTTTCCGGACAATTACAGGAATCAATCAGTTTTTATGATTATGCGGAAAATTATTACCATGGTTTCCTGCTTGGTCTGTTAAAAGGGATTGGGAAGTACCATTTGATTTCAAACCGTGAAAGTGGTAATGGCAGACCGGATATTGTGATGCAGGCAGCATCCGTGCGCGGTAAGGCGTTTGTTTTTGAATTAAAAGTGGCGGGAGATTTCCAGCAAATGCAGAAGAAATGCAGGGATGCTGTAATGCAGGCAGTTAGGGAGGATTACGGGGCTGAACTTAAAAGGGCTGGTTATAGTGATATTACAATTTATGGGGTTTGCTTTTATCGCAAGGAGTGCCTGGTTCAGAAGGCATAAAAGGCGGTTGCAGCCCGAAATATGGTCTTTTGATTTGGAAGGGGAGGACTAACGATGCAGGAGAGTATTAAACCGCCGGTTGAAGTCCGGTATAAAGAAGAGCTTTTAGCACTCCAAAATACTGATACCGGGCGCAGACCTGAAAACTGGCGTATGTCGCCAATGGCAGTGCGCACTTTTATATTGGGAAGTGCGAAACCAGTGCAGTACGAGGGAAAGGAATACAATATTGAAAAGAAATATTTTGGCAACGACGCGCTGGTTGAACGCTGTATTGTCACATTGGCGGGAAACCGCGGGTTGATGCTTGTGGGGGAGCCGGGGACTGCAAAGACAATGCTTTCGGAACTTCTTTCCGCGGCGATCAGCGGAGTGAGCACAAACACAATACAGGGGACGGCGGGAACCACGGAGGATATGATTAAATATTCCTGGAATTATGCTTTATTGCTGGCAAAAGGGCCAAGCCGTGAGGCTCTGGTACCGGCACCGCTGTATGTCGGGATGGAGAAGGGGATTCTGACAAGGTTTGAGGAAATTACGAGAACACCGGCGGAAATACAGGACAGTTTAATTAGTGTGTTGAGTGATAAAGTGTTAAATGTTCCGGAACTTGGCGACGATGGCTTATTGTTTGCACGCCCGGGATTTAATGTGATTGGCACAGCTAATACGAGGGATAAGGGTGTGAATGAGATGAGCAGCGCACTAAAGAGGCGTTTTAATTTCGAGACGGTGATGCCTGTGCGCGAAGTTGCCCTTGAAAAACAGATTATCTTGAATGAAGTTGGAAAGCTTGCTGCGGAGAGCGGCGTTAAGATGGATGCCGACGAAGATGTGGCGGAACTTCTTGCATCCACCTACCACGAGCTGCGCGAGGGTATTTCTTCCCACGGTCACCGGATTGACAAACCTGCGGCGGTTATGAGCACGGCGGAGGCGGTTTCCGTCTATTATCAGACTATGCTTACCGGTTATTATTACGGGGAGGGGCGCATGGATGTGGACTGTCTTGTCCAGAATCTTGTGGGGGCAATATCCAAGGAAAATAAGGATGATCTTGACAAGGTAAAGGGATATTTTAATACGGTTATCCGGGATAAGAGTACAAAGGAAGGCGGTCTGTGGAAACAATTTTACGAGGCGAGAAAGTGGCTGAAATAAGTTTTATATTGTGCTTTGGCTTACATGCTATTTGTTCTGAGCGACTGGATTAAAAGCATTTGATAATAGACCGCGTTTACAGAAAATAAGTTTTTTGGCAGGGGATGCGCACTGATTTTTACAAGGAGGAATTTATGGTGGATATACTGGAGAATTTAAATGAAAAGCAGCGTGAGGCGGTTCTTGAAACGGAAGGTTATGTCCGTGTAATTGCCGGCGCTGGCAGCGGGAAAACAAAGCTTTTGGTCAGCCGCTATGCTTATCTGGTACAGGATTACGGTATTGATTCCTCAAATATCCTCTGTGTGACTTTTACTAATAAAGCTGCGGGGGAAATGAAAAAAAGAATTCGTGCGCTGATTGGCGATCATAATGATACAAGTCTGATCTGTACATACCATGGATTTTGCAATTACCTGCTCCGCGATAACCCCGAAAAATTATTTTTAAACCGGCAGTTCCAGATTATTGACTCGCATCAGCAAAAAGCGGTTCTCAGCGAAATCTATCAGAAATACGAGCTGAAACTCGATTATGCAAGTTTTGAATCCATATTGAAAAAAATTGGTTATGTAAAGCGGGACACCGGATATGTGGAACGGATTTGCAATCCAAACCCCTGTCAGATTATCGGGGAAATAAAAGACCAGGATGACCGGATTATCGAGGATTTTTTACAGCGCCAGAAAGCGACCTATTCCCTGGATTTTAACGACCTGATTTGCTTTGCCATCTATCTTTTGGAAACTGATTTGGATGTGCGCGAAAAATGGCAGAACCGCCTGAATTATATTATGGTGGACGAGTTTCAGGATAGTTCTGCTATTGAGATGCGCCTGGTGGAATTATTGTCGGGATTGTTTAAAAACCTGATGATTGTCGGGGATCCCGACCAGAATATTTATGAGTGGCGGGGCTCGGACGTAAAACTTTTAGTGGATTTTGACAAGGGACATCAACCGACAAAAACCATTATCCTAAATCAGAATTACCGTTCCACCCCGCAGATTTTACAGTGCGCGAACACACTGATTGAAAAGAACGAGCTGCGCCTTAAAAAGGATTTATTTACGAAAAATAAGGCGGGAGCCGCTGTCACTCATTATCACTCAAAAAGCGATTTTGAGGAGATGGACCGCGTGGTGGAAAATATTAAGCGCCTTCACGAAAAGGAAGGTCTTAAATATTCGGATTTTGCAGTGATTTACCGCTCGGGTTTTCTCTCGCGCGTGGTGGAGAAAAAACTGGTGGAAAAAAATATTCCATACGAGATTTTCGGCGGGGTCAGGTTTTATCAGAGAATGGAAATTCTTGATATTCTGGCATATTTAAAATTGATTGCTTACGATGATGATGTTTCTTTTTGCAGGATTGTGAACACGCCGCGCCGCAGGTTCGGGCGCACGAAAATGAATTTGCTTGAGCGGTTAAGGGATGGGGAAGAGGTGGTTAGCTCCGATTTAAAACAAAGGAAAAAATCTCTTTTTGAAACACTTTCTGCGCACCTTGACGAGCGGGAATTTCTTAACAGTGATATGGCATCTTTTGTCCGGTTTATTAAGGCAATGCGGGATGGCTGCGCGGCAAAGCAGATTTCCGATATTGTGAATGAAGTGACGAAGGATTCCGGTTATGAGGGTTATATCAGGAGTTTGGGCGATGAGGAGCGGTTAGATAATCTATCGGAATTTAAGAGGATTGCCAACGAGTTTGAGCGGGAGTTTGGCGAGAATTTAAGTCTGGATCAGTTCTTGCAGCAGGTTGCCTTGCAGTCCGGGGAGGATGCGGGCGAAGCGAGGGATACCGTAAAATTGATGACCATACATTCCTCAAAGGGGCTTGAATTTCCGGCTGTTTTTATCCTGGGGTTTACGGAGGGTATATTCCCGTCTGCAAAGACGATCGGGGAGCGCAAGAAGTTAGGGCTTGAGGAGGAGCGAAGGCTTTGTTATGTGGCGATTACGCGCGCGGAAAAGTATTTGTTTTTGATGGATTCCGAGGGGACTTCACCGAATGGGATTAAGAAGCTGGTTTCGCGTTTCCTCACGGAGATCGGGGAGGAAAATTATGTCCGTATCGGGCAGATTTCGGAGGAGTTAAAGCGGGAGAGCAATAGTTATACAGCGAAACTTAACAGTGAATTATATGTGCAGGATTTAGGCAGCAGGAAAGTCGGGGATATGGTGGAGCACCATATTTTTGGCAGGGGGAAGATTGAGGGGGTCGATGAGAAGCGGGGGAGCTATGCAGTCCGTTTTGAGCGGCTTGGTCAGGTTCGAAATATATTCGCCAGCTATTTTGACAAAGAGCACGAGGATGCAAGGAAAAGGAAATATGAAGAGCGGGATAAGGATGAAAAAGTTGAGTCAAATAGGGAAACTGCGGCGAAGATAACCGTGGGGGAGGAAGAAACAAAGGAGAAATCCGAAGCGGAGGGAGCTTTGCAAGTAAAAAAAGAGGAAAGATCATCTGAAACCTGCGATGAATTAAAAGCAATAAAAGAGAAACCAGAGGAGGAAAATAAAAAGGAAGCTGTTGGAATACCTGAGAAATCAAATCTATGGTCTGAACTGATAAAGACAGTAAAGGCGGCGGGAACGGAAGAAAAGGGAAAACAGGAATTTGTTAGGGCAGAGAAAACGGAAACGGCGCGGGAAAAAAACAAAAAAATTGATAATGACGGGAGCGGGCATCTGAAAGCCCTGAAGGAAAACAGCCCGAATCTCTGGAAGCAGGAAGCTGTTCCAAAGACGGGGTGGAACTGTGTCGGCGTATCGGATCTTGGGAAACCTTTAGGAATCTGTGAAATGTGTGGATATCAGATAATCCGCTATGCCCATCATATGGAGCATCCACGATATCGCAGTCTTATTGCGGGCTGTGTGTGTGCGGGAAAAATGGAGGGGGATATTGCGGGGGCAAGACAGAGGGAAGCAGAATTTAAAAACCGGCAGGTCAGGCGCGCAAATTTCTTAAAGAAGGAGTGGAAACAATCAAAGAAGGGAAATGAGTACCTCAAAATAGATAACCATGTAATAGTGCTTTATCATAATACAGAAAATGGAAATAATTGGAAATACTCGATTGATAATCAGTTTTGCCATAATAAATATACAACGAGGGAGCGGGCAGTTATGGGGGCGTTTGACGCGTTAGAAGTGGTCAGGGAGAAAGAGTAAAGGTCGTAGGACGGGGATTATTGATTATTGGGAGGAGAATAGAAAATGGACGAACGATTGGTGGGAAAATTCGGTACTGTATAGTTATATAAAGAATAAAAGATATGTAGTGAGTGTGATAGAAGGAGGATTTATGAAATATTTCGAGCTTTCTCCTATAAGAATTACTTCCGGTTGGACGGTGAAATATAATAATTTTACAGAATATGATCCGGAACAAGACGGTGCACAATATTGCAACGAATTAAACGAAGATTTGATTTTGCTTGAAAACCAGAATCTTATAATTGATCTCGGATGGTACCCGGCGATGAATCTGAAGGGCTGTTATATAATGTATCTGGTGGATAAAAACAGGGAAAACCCTTTTTTAGTTCCGCTTGACAGATTTCAAACAAAATCAAAAAAAGAGATTATTTCAAAATTGGAATACTGGATGAGTGAAGGGCATTATCAAAAATATATACAAATATATACAAAGGATAATGCTTGACAATTAAAAAAATTGTAGTAAAATAGAAAATACATAACAATGTTATGTTAAAGGATGTGATAGATTGGGCGGGGAGAAGGAAACTAGGAAGCGCTTGATTGAAAGTGCAGAGACAGAGTTTTTTGAAAAAGGTTATCTGAAAGCTTCACTGCGCAGAATTTGTGCAAGTGCAGGGGTTACAACGGGGGCACTTTATTTCTTTTTTAAAGATAAAGAGGACTTGTTCGCTGCAATTGTCGAGCCGCCACTTGATGAGCTGGTTAAACTGATGTCGGTGCATTTCTCTGCGGAAAGGGAAATGTTGAAGTCCTCAATGACATACCACCATATCGACGGCGACCACGATGATTTTTCAGCCGCTTTGGTTCACCATATTTACTTAAATCACAGCGCATTTGTTTTGCTTCTTACGAAATCTCAGGGGACGCGCTTTGAGAATTGTATAGAAAAAATGGTTGATATGATTGAAAAGAACTATCTTATTGTGACGGAGGAAATGATGCAGGCAATGCCAGGAAGATGTTTGAATAAATATATGCTTCATTGGCTTGCCCATATGATTGTCGATGCATTTATCCATCTGGTTACACATGAGCGAGACGAGGGTACGGCGCTTGTTATGATAAGCCGTATAATGGATTCACTGGTTGGCTGTTGGGTGGAATTGCTTTTGGAATAGTAAGGTTAAGAATGCCGCACAAAAGTGCGGCATATATTAACATGATAACATAACACTGTTATGTTACCATGTTAATATTAAACATTTTATATTTTGTTATCCTGTGTTTTTGCCCATGGCATTCCATAAAAACTTATACTATGGGGAAATTTATAGGTGGCAGAGCAAAATTTAGTCAGAATGCGGAAAGGAGTAAATTATGTATTTGCAGGTCACGGATTTGAAAAAGAGTTATGGGCAGGATGCAGGTTATACCCAGGTATTAAAAGGGATTACAATGGGCGTGGACCGCGGTCAAATGTGCGTTATCCAGGGGATGAGTGGAAGCGGGAAATCTACTTTGCTTCACTGTATCGGCGGACTTGATACAGTTGATTCCGGTTCAATTATAGTGGACGGGAAAGAGATTTCTGAACTGAATCCGGAGGTGCTTTCGGATTACCGCCGCGCTTATCTTGGTTTTATCTTTCAGTTCTATAATCTGGTTCCGAATCTTACTGTCCGGGAAAATATCCAGGTATGCGAATACCTTTCCCTGCACCCGCTCGATCTTGATGAATTGCTGGAGATTCTCGGACTCTCAGGGCATTGCAATAAATTTCCGGCGCAGTTATCCGGTGGGCAGCAGCAGCGATGTGCGATTGCCAGGGCACTGATTAAAAATCCCAAGTTGCTTTTGTGCGATGAGCCGACAGGGGCACTTGATTCTGAAACCTCTCGCGATATCCTTGTGCTCTTAGAAAAAATAAATGAGAGATACGGAACTACAATGCTTATTGTAACGCATAATAATGCAATAAAAAGCATGGTTCATCAGGTGGTTGTTATCAAAGATGGGACTATTATGCAGGAGTATAAGAATGAAGTGCGCGTGTCGGCGGCTGATTTGGAGGATTTGTGATGAATGGGTTGGGAAAACGTATCTTTCGGGATTTGAAGGATAATTTTTTGCGGTGGCTCGCTTTGTTTATGTTGATTTTTATGGGGATGTACATTGTGGTTTCGGTGGTTGGAGCAGCGGAAAATATCATTGTGCAGAGCCGTAAAACTGCGGAAAAAAACAGTGTGGAGAGCGGCGAGTTTAAGACCTTTTTTCCACTGGCACCAAAGCAGGAAGAATTTCTGCGTGATCTTGGCATTTTTCTGGAGCGCAAGTTTTCAATTGATATTAAGAGAAAGGATGGCACTGTAATTAGGCTTATGCAAAATCGCGGGGATATCAATCTGGTGGTGCTTGATAAGGGAAGATTTGCTGCGAATAACGGGGAGGTCGTACTTGAAAAGCGCTACTGCGAGGAGAATGGTTTTTTTGTGGGCGATAAAATAGAGATTGCATCCATTGAGTTTATCATTGTCGGAATTGGAACAGCACCGGATTATGATTTGCCTATAAAAAATCTTTCCGATATGTCAGCAAACAGCAGGCAGTTTGGCATAGCGTTTGTTACGCTAGGGCAGTATAATGGGGTTCTTGAGGACGGCGCTAAGTGGAATGAGGATTACACCTA
>ERZ778516.2326-NODE-2326-length-12894-cov-6.214035_pt1 | contig 12894 bp, 9 predicted proteins | sample MGYA00510342_ERZ778516 | MGnify/ENA primary metagenome ERZ778516 (study PRJEB29527, sample SAMN07138961) | mouse gut metagenome | material: feces | host: mouse | place: China:Nanjing | collected 2016-01-25 ...
TCTTAAACTGAATTTGCTCGATAAAGAAGGCAAAACCATACATGTGGTAAGCCGCTCCAAATAGTGCGTGGCTTATGTGATATCCCGAACTCGCGTTAATAGTAAGGAAAGTCTGACAAGAAATACCGGCTTGACTCCCGAAAGGGAACCAAGCCGGTATTCTTATTGTATAACTTTAATGTTTGGGCTTACTTGGCGTTTTCCATCTCTGCTACTTCTGCTTCAAGAACAGTGTCCGGACTGTCAGTGACCTGAAGTGCCGCAAGCTCTTCCTTGTTGGCAACGACAATCCTGTTGTATTCGCGAAGACCGGTACCTGCAGGTATAAGATGACCGCAGATAACGTTCTCTTTCATACCCTCGAGAGTATCTGTCTTGCCGTTGATGGCTGCCTCGTTGAGCACCTTGGTAGTTTCCTGGAACGATGCCGCCGACATGAAGCTTGATGTCTGAAGTGCCGCACGTGTGATACCCTGAAGAATCTGCTCCGATGTAGCAGGAACTGCATCGCGGACTGTCATGATGCGGAGGTCTTTGCGCTTGAGCGATGAGTTCTCGTCGCGAAGCTTGCGCACAGTGATAATCTGACCTGCGAGGTAAGTCTGGCTGTCACCGGCATCGGTGATGACTTTCTTGCCCCAGATATTGTCATTCTCCTCCATGAATTCACGTTTGTCGACAATCTGCTGCTCAAGGAAGCGGGTATCTCCCGGATCAAGGATATTGACCTTGCGCATCATCTGACGCACAATCACCTCGAAGTGCTTGTCGTTGATCTTAACACCCTGCATGCGGTATACGTCCTGAACCTCGTTCACGATATATTCCTGAACGGCAGTCGGGCCCTTGATATTGAGGATGTCACTCGGAGTGATTGCACCGTCTGAAAGAGGTGTTCCTGCGCGGACATAGTCGTTCTCCTGAACAAGTATCTGCTTCGACAGAGGCACAAGATATTTCTTCTCCTCACCAAGTTTGTTGGTAACACTGATCTCGCGGTTACCTCGTTTGATCTTGCCGAATTTGACCTCACCGTCAATTTCGCTGACAACGGCAGGGTTCGACGGATTACGCGCTTCGAATAGCTCTGTGACACGGGGAAGACCACCGGTGATGTCACCGGCAGAACCGGCAGCACGCGGAATCTTCACAAACACCTGACCCGGCTTGAGTTCATCACCGTCGTCGATAAGGAGATGCGCTCCTACCGGCAGCGAGTAGCTGCGTATAAGCTCTCCGTTGTCGTTATATACCTGTGCTGCGGGAATCTTTGTGCGGTCTTTGCTCTCGATCATGATCTTCTCGCGGAGCTGGGTTGCCTCATCAGTCTCTACACGATAAGTCACACCTTCATCGACATTCTCGAAACGAACCTTACCACCCTCTTCAGACACGATGACTGCATTGAAGGGGTCCCATTCGCAAATCATGTCGCCCGGCTTCACTGTATCTCCATCGTGGAAGAAAAGTTTAGAACCGTAAGGTATATTGGCATTCATAAGAACGATTCCGGACTTCGGCTCCACAATACGGAGCTCACCCATACGACCGACAACGATATCCACTCCATCGGAATCCTTGATGGTTCGGAGTTCCTCGATCTCAAGTTTTCCGTCATAACGCGAGGTGACATCCTTGATAGCGGTAACGTTACCGGCGACACCACCGACGTGGAATGTACGGAGTGTAAGCTGGGTACCCGGCTCACCGATTGACTGAGCGGCAATCACGCCGACAGCCTCACCTTTCTGCACCATACGGTGGTTGGAGAGGTTACGTCCGTAACATTTGGCACAGACACCCTTCTTCGATTCGCAGGTAAGCACCGAACGGATCTCCACAGACTCTATCGGAGATTTCTCTATACGGTCAGCGATAGCCTCTGTGATTTCCTCGCCGGCATGAACTATGATCTCCTCAGGATTGTAGGGATCAACTATATCATGAACGGATACGCGTCCGAGAATACGCTCGCTGAGCGATGCGACTACTTCCTCGTTGTTCTTGATTTCTGTGCAGACAAGACCGCGTAGCGTTCCGCAATCCTCTTCGTTGATGATCACGTCATGCGCCACGTCTACGAGACGGCGGGTGAGATAACCGGCATCGGCTGTCTTAAGAGCCGTATCCGCAAGACCCTTGCGCGCACCGTGGGTAGAGATAAAGTACTCAAGCACGGACAGACCCTCCTTGAAGTTCGCCAAAATCGGGTTCTCGATAATCTGACCACCCTCGGCACCAGCTTTCTGCGGCTTAGCCATAAGACCACGCATACCTGAAAGCTGACGGATCTGGTCTTTAGAACCACGGGCACCGGAATCAAGCATCATGTAGACGGAATTGAATCCTTGCTGGTCTTCCTCCATCTGCTTCATCAGAGTAGAAGCGAGTTTTGCATTGACATGCGTCCAGATATCGATGACCTGATTATAACGGTCATTACCTGTGATGAAACCCATCGCATAATTGTTGAGCACTTCCTCAACCTGCGCGTGTCCTTCGGCAACATATTCCTCTTTCTCCTTCGGAATGATGACATCACCGAGGTTGAAGCTCAAGCCTCCCTTAAATGCCATGCGATAACCAAGGTTCTTGATATCATCAAGGAACTGGGCTGAACGGGTCACACCGCATGTCTTGATCACCTTACCGATGATGGTGCGCAGAGATTTTTTTGAGATAATCTCGTTTACATATCCGATTTCTTTAGGAACATAACGGTTGAAAAGCACACGACCGACGGAGGTATCTTTCTTCAGAATTCTGACAGTATCGCCGTTCTCATCCTTGTCTTCAACAAGCACGGTCACGGGTGCGTGAAGCGTAACCTGCCCCTCGTTGTATGCGATTTCTGCCTCTTCGGGACCATAAAATACTGTTCCCTCACCTTTGTCACCCTTACGGAGTTTGGTGATGTAGTAAAGACCGAGAACCATGTCCTGCGAAGGCACCGTGATAGGCGCGCCGTTGGCAGGGTTGAGGATGTTGTGCGCACCGAGCATAAGCATCTGTGCCTCAAGAATAGCCTCGTTGCTCAATGGCAAGTGAACAGCCATCTGGTCACCGTCGAAGTCGGCGTTGAATGCCGTACAGGCGAGAGGATGAAGCTGGATAGCCTTGCCTTCGATCATTTTGGGCTGGAACGCCTGGATACCGAGACGGTGAAGCGTCGGGGCACGGTTGAGAAGAACCGGATGACCCTTCATCACATATTCGAGGATATCCCACACCACAGGCTCCTTGCGGTCCACGATTTTCTTCGCGCTCTTTACAGTCTTTACGATGCCGCGCTCAATAAGCTTGCGGATTACGAACGGCTTGTAAAGTTCCGCAGCCATAAGTTTCGGAATACCGCACTCATGCATCTTGAGCTCAGGACCCACGACGATAACCGAACGTGCCGAATAGTCGACACGCTTACCGAGAAGGTTCTGACGGAAACGTCCCTGCTTACCTTTAAGAGAATCGGAAAGAGACTTGAGAGGACGATTCACATCAGACTTCACAGCCGACGATTTGCGGCTGTTGTCGAGAAGTGAATCCACAGCCTCCTGAAGAAGACGCTTCTCATTGCGGAGAATCACTTCCGGAGCCTGTATCTCTATGAGACGTTTCAGACGGTTGTTACGTATGATGACACGACGGTAAAGGTCGTTGAGGTCGGAAGTAGCGAAACGACCTCCGTCAAGCGGCACGAGAGGACGCAACTCCGGCGGAATCACGGGCACTGCCTTCAGTACCATCCATTCCGGCTTGTTAACATTTGCCGATGAAAGGAAGCTGTTCACTACCTGAAGGCGCTTCAGAGCCTCGGTCTTGCGCTGCTGCGAACCGTCAGTGTTCGCTTTGTGGCGCAATTCGGCGGCAAGCGACACAAGGTCAATCTCCTGAAGCAACTCGTAGATTGCCTCGGCACCCATCTTTGCCACAAACTTGTTGGGATCACCGTCCTCAAGATATCTGTTTTCCTCGGGAAGCTGATCCATTATATTCATATATTCTTCCTCTGAAAGGAGATCGAGTTTCTCGACACCTTCCACATTACCGGGATTTATCACCACATAACGTTCGTAATATACCACGGCATCAAGCTTCTTTGAAGGAAGCCCGAGAAGATAACCTATCTTGTTGGGAAGCGAACGGAAATACCAGATGTGAGCCACAGGCACTACCAGCTCGATATGACCCATGCGTTCGCGGCGCACCTTCTTCTCAGTCACCTCCACACCACAGCGGTCGCAGACTATACCCTTGTAACGGATACGTTTGTATTTGCCGCAATGGCACTCGTAGTCCTTCACCGGACCGAAGATCTTCTCACAGAAAAGCCCGTCGCGCTCCGGCTTGTAGGTGCGGTAGTTGATTGTTTCAGGCTTCAGCACCTCGCCGCTCGACTTCTCCTTGATCTCCTCCGGAGAGGCAAGACCGATGGTGATTTTCGAGAAATTGCTTTTAATTTTATTGTCTCTTCTAAAAGCCATAAGATGTTTTTCCTTATATTGGTCTGCCCGGGATTCCCACAAGGAATCCCGAAGCAGATTTGTTTTGGTTTTATTAATCTAACGTGATGCTAAGACCGAGGCCACGGAGCTCGTGGAGAAGCACATTAAGCGACTCCGGGATTCCGGGATTAGGCATCGGATCACCCTTCACGATTGCTTCGTAAGCTTTTGAGCGCCCTACCACGTCGTCAGACTTGATGGTAAGAATCTCCTGAAGAATGTGAGCGGCACCGAACGCCTCGAGCGCCCATACCTCCATCTCTCCGAAACGCTGTCCACCGAACTGCGCCTTACCACCAAGCGGCTGCTGGGTAATCAGCGAGTACGGACCGATCGAACGGGCATGCATCTTGTCTTCAACCATGTGTCCGAGCTTAAGCATGTAAATCACGCCTACTGTTGCCGGCTGGTCGAAACGGTCGCCTGTTCCGCCATCGTAGAGATAAGTCTTTCCGTAACGGGGAATGCCTGCCTTGTCTGTCCATTCGTTAAGATCATCGAGAGAAGCTCCGTCGAAGATTGGTGTCGCGAATTTTTCGCCAAGTTCACGTCCTGCCCAGCCGAGCACTGTCTCGAATATCTGACCAAGGTTCATACGTGAAGGCACACCAAGCGGGTTAAGCACGATATCCACAGGAGTTCCGTCTTCAAGGAAAGGCATGTCTTCCTGACGTACAACTCTCGAAACGATACCCTTGTTACCGTGACGACCTGCCATCTTGTCACCTACGCCGATCTTACGCTTCTTGGCGATGTATACCTTCGCCATCTGCATGATTCCGGAAGGAAGTTCATCACCTATTGTGATGTCGAATTTCTTGCGACGCAACTCACTGTCGATTTCCTTCGATTTGCGCAGATAGTTGGTGATAAGCTTGGCAACCATACTGTCGATACGCTCATCTCCTGTCCAGCCGCTGAGGTTTACGGTCTCATAATCAATAGAGCCGAAAACTACATCATCGAAACGCTGTCCGACAGGAATCACATCCACACCGATGAAGTCTTTGACTCCTTGTGAGGTCTTGCCCTTGAGAAGGGTCTGCATCTTCGAAACCATGATCTGACGAAGATCAGCCTGCTTCTCTTCATATTCCTCGTCAAGAAGAGGAAGCTGCGCATTCGCGCTGTTCTTGTTGCTCTTCTTCTTCACTGCCTTCGAGAAAAGGTTGGTGCCGATCACCACGCCCTTCAGAGAAGGTGAAGCCTTAAGAGAGGCATCCTTCACATCGCCTGCCTTGTCACCGAAGATGGCACGGAGAAGTTTCTCCTCAGGCGTCGGATCGCTCTCTCCCTTCGGAGTGATCTTACCTATCATGATATCGCCTGGAACAACGTGTGCTCCGACGCGTATTATACCGCGCTCATCGAGATCCTTGGTTGCATCCTCGCTGACATTGGGGATGTCTGAGGTCAGCTCTTCCATACCGCGTTTGGTCTCACGCACATCGAGAGTATACTCGTCTACATGCACTGAAGTCAGGATATCCTCACGGACCATGCGCTCGTTGAGCACGATGGCATCCTCATAGTTGTAACCTTTCCAGGGCATGAACGCCACCTTGAGGTTGCGACCGAGTGCAAGTTCACCTTTCTCTGTGGAATATCCTTCTGTAAGGATATCACCTTTCTCTACACGCTGACCCTTGCTGCAGATAGGACGAAGGTCGATAGTCGTACCCTGGTTCGTTCTGCGGAACTTGGGAATCCGGTATTCTTTGACAGATGACTCGAATTCTACAAAATCCTCATCCTCCGTGCGATCATAATTGATACGGATAACGGTCGCATCTACATACTCGATCACACCGGAACCTTCGGCTGTGATCTGAGTGCGTGAATCTCTGATAAGCTGACCCTCTATACCGGTGCCGACAATCGGAGCCTCGCTGCGGAGCAACGGAACTGCCTGACGCATCATGTTAGATCCCATCAACGCGCGGTTCGCATCGTCATGCTCAAGGAAGGGAATCAAAGAAGCCGCGATTGAGGCAATCTGAATCGGAGCAACATCCATAAGCTGCAACTCCTCAGGCGCAACAATCGGGAAATCGGCTTCGAGACGCGCCTTGACTTTGGCGTTGATAAACGAGCCGTCGTCATTTACGGGCGCGTTACCCTGCGCAATTGTCTGACCTTCCTCGATTTCTGCGGTGAGATATACCACCTCATCGTTATTGAGGTTAACTTTACCGTTGTCTACCTTTCTGTAAGGAGTCTCGATAAAGCCGAGATTATTTATCTTCGCGTATACGCAAAGAGATGAAATCAGACCGATGTTCGGACCCTCGGGAGTCTCGATAGGACAAAGACGCCCGTAGTGGGTATAGTGAACGTCTCGCACCTCGAAGCCGGCACGCTCACGCGACAGACCGCCGGGACCGAGAGCAGACATACGACGCTTGTGAGTGATCTCGGCAAGCGGGTTGGTCTGGTCCATGAACTGCGACAACGCGTTAGTTCCGAAGAACGTGTTGATCACCGCAGATATTGTCTTTGCGTTGATAAGATCAGTAGGAGTGAAGACCTCATTGTCGCGGACATTCATTTTCTCGCGGATAGAACGCGATATACGCGCCAATCCCACACCGAACTGGTTGTAGAGCTGCTCGCCAACAGTACGCACACGACGGTTGCTGAGGTGGTCGATATCATCGACGTCACTCTTGGCGTTGATCAGCTCTATAAGATATTTGATGATGGCTATGATATCCTCGCGTGTGAGAACCTTCACATCCATCGGAGTGTCAAGTTCAAGCTTCTTGTTGATGCGATAGCGTCCCACCTCTCCGAGGTCGTAACGCTTCTCGCTGAAGAAGAGGTTCTGGATAACCTCGCGTGCTGCCGCATCATCCGGCGGCTCCGCGTTACGGAGCTGACGATAGATATACTGCACAGCCTCCTTCTCAGAGTTCGAGGTATCTTTCTGGAGAGTGTTGAAAATGATGCTGTAGTCAACGGCGTTCACATTCTCCTTTTCTAAGAGAATTGTCTTGACGCCGCTCTCCATGATCGCATCGATAACATCTTCTGTTATCTCGCTTCCGCGGTCAACAACTACAGTATTACGCTCGATTGAGACTACCTCACCGGTATCCTCATCGACAAAATCCTCGACCCAGCTGTTTAGGACACGTGCCGCAAGCTTGCGTCCCACAGAATTCTTGAGATTGGTTTTTGTAACCTTGATCTCCTCGGCAAGATCGAAAATCTGTATGATATCCTTATCGCTCTCAAGACCTATGGCACGCAACAACGTAGTTACCGGAAGCTTCTTCTTTCGGTCGATGTAAGCATACATCACATTGTTGATATCAGTCGCAAACTCTATCCAGCTGCCACGGAAAGGAATGATACGGGCAGAATATAGTTTTGTGCCGTTGGCATGAGTGCTCTGACCGAAAAACACACCGGGGGAACGGTGCAGCTGAGAAACCACAACGCGTTCGGCACCGTTTATTATAAACGTGCCTTGCTCGGTCATATACGGGATAGGACCGAGATAAACATCCTGGATTGTTGTTGCAAAATCCTCGTGGTCGGGATCTGTACAATAAAGTTTGAGCTTAGCCTTGAGGGGAACACTATACGTGAGACCACGTTCAAGACACTCATCTATTGAATAGCGCGGAGGATCGATATAATAATCTAAGAACTCCAGCACGAAGTTGTTTCGGGTGTCGGCGATCGGGAAGTTTTCCGCAAACACCTTGTAAAGACCCTGGTCTTTTCTCAACTCAGGGGGAGTGTCAAGCTGCAGAAAATCCTTGAACGATTTCAACTGCACTTCCAGAAAATCCGGAAACGGCAGCGGATTCTTTATCGACGCGAAATTAACGCGCGGTTTTTCGGTAAGTTTTACTGACATTGGTAATAAGTTAATAAAGGACTTTGGTCGTTCGGTTCGTCAAGAACCCATCGACGGGACTGGGAGAAAGGTTGGAACATGAATAAATAGGTTAAGAACGCTACCTGTGAGCGTTCTTAACCTACTTTCAGATTAAGTCGATTATTATTTGAGTTCAACTTCAGCGCCAGCCTCTTCGAGTTGTTTCTTAAGACCTTCAGCCTCAGCTTTGGGAAGACCCTCCTTGATAGTGTTAGGAGCACCGTCTACCAATTCCTTAGCCTCTTTGAGACCGAGACCTGTGAGCTCTTTCACGAGCTTAACAACTGCGAGCTTGCTTGCGCCGGCAGCCTTCAGAACTACGTCGAAGTTTGTCTTCTCCTCCTCAGCGGGTGCACCGGCTGCAGGACCAGCTGCAACTGCCACAGCAGCAGCTGCGGGTTCGATACCATACTCCTCCTTGAGGATTGTAGCGAGTTCGTTAACTTCTTTTACAGAAAGGTTAACCAATTGTTCTGCAAATGCTTTCAAATCTGCCATTGTAGTATATATTTTTTATTATTTTTACTTTGGGGATGATTATTTGTTGGAAAGAGTTTCCAGTATACCATGAAGCTTGTTGCCACCGCTCTGGAGCGCGCTGATAACGTTCTTGGCAGGAGACTGGAGCAAGCCGATAACGTCGCCGATAAGCTCGTTTTTGCTCTTGATATTGGCAAGGGTCTCCAACTGCTCCTCACCAACGTATACTGTTTCCTCCACGAAGGCACCCTTCAGCATAGGAAGCGTGTCAGTCTTGTCGCGGAACTTCTTGATGAGCTTAGCAGGAGCATTGCCTGTGTTGCTGAGCATCAATGTGGTCTCGCCGTGGAGAAGATCATAGAGTCCGGAATAATCAACATCGCTTGCCTCGAACGCAGCCTTGAGAAGCGTGTTCTTCACGCAAAGCATCTTGATGTCGCCTGTGAAGCATGCACGACGGAGCGCGCTTGTCTTCTCGGCATTGAGACCGGCGGTCTGTGTAAGATAGACGCAGCTGTAGTTCTTCAGCTGGTCGCCTATGTTTGCAATTATAATAGCTTTATCTTCCTTTTTCATTTTCGTCTTCGTTTAAAGATTATTCAGCCACTGATTTGGTCTCAACTTTGATGCCGGGACCCATTGTGCTCGAAAGATAAATGCTCTTGATATATGTACCTTTGGAGGTGGCGGGCTTCAACTTCACGAGAGTATTGATAAACTCTTTGGCATTGTCGCGCATCTGCTCGGCGGTGAAGCTCACCTTACCGATTGAAGCGTGCACGATACCGGTTTTGTCAACCTTGAAGTCAATCTTACCTTGTTTTACCTCTTTAACGGCTTTTGCAACATCCATAGTCACAGTGCCACTCTTCGGGTTAGGCATAAGACCGCGCGGACCGAGAATACGACCTAACGGACCAAGCTTACCCATTACAGACGGCTGAGTGATGATTACATCAATATCAGTCCAGCCCTCTTTGATTTTCTGCAGATACTCATCGAGACCTACATAGTCGGCACCGGCTTCCTTGGCTGCCGCTTCAGCGTCGGGTCCGCACAATACGAGCACTCTAACCTGCTTGCCTGTACCATGAGGAAGCGACACAACGCCGCGCACCATCTGGTCGGCCTTACGGGGATCCACACCAAGACGAACATCGATGTCAAATGAAGAATCAAATTTCTCGAAAGAAACTTCCTTCACCTTCTCGGCTGCCTCGGCCAAAGTGTATGCCTTCCCGGGTTCAATCTTCGATAAAGCTAACTTTTGATTTTTTGTCAGTTTTCCCATTTTCTTGAAGATTATTAGTTAAGTTCAGGGAACGCCCCTTTGACGGTGATACCCATGCTTCTCGCTGTGCCTGCAACCATACGCATTGCAGAATCCAAAGTAAAACAGTTCAAATCCGGCATCTTGTCTTCAGCAATTGTCTTCACCTGATCCCAGGAAATTTCAGCTACCTTCTTGCGGTTAGGCTGAGCGGAACCGCTCTTGACCTTGGCAACTTCTTTAAGCTGCACGGCAACAGGAGGTGTCTTTACAATAAAGTCGAAGCTCTTGTCAGTATAGTAAGTGATTACTACAGGAAGAACTTTACCGGCCTTATCCTGGGTGCGGGCATTGAATTGCTTGCAAAATTCCATGATATTGATACCCTTAGAACCAAGTGCAGGTCCTACTGGTGGAGACGGATTGGCTGCTCCGCCCTTAATCTGTAATTTGATCTGTCCAGCAATTTCTTTTGCCATTGTTCTACTTTTTTAAAGTTTGTTGTGAAATTGAATTATTCCGAAAGTGTAACATCCAGACGGAATCACTCTCTTTCAACTTGCGAATTTTCCAACTCAAGGTCAGTGGCGCGGCCAAATATCTTGACCTCCACCTTGATCTTCTTTTTCTCTGAGTTAACCTCCTTGATGACTCCGCTGAAGCCGCTGAACGGACCAAATGTCACTTTTACGGGTTCTCCCACTATGTAACGGTCTGTCGCTTCTTCTGTCGGCTCGCTCATCTCGTCGGCGCGTCCCAGCATCCTCATCACTTCACTTTCACGCAGCGACTCGGGCTTGCTGCCCTTGGCGCGACCACGCAAAAAATCAATGACATTAGTCGTGTTGCGGAGCTCATACTCTACTTCTCCGGTCAAACATGCCTGTATGAACACATAACCGGAATAGAGAGTGCGCTCTTTGAGCACTTTCTTGCCATTGCGAGTGGTGTAAACTTTTTCAGTTGGAATCAATACCTGTGAAACGTATTGTCCGAGATCAGTGTTTTTGATCGCTGCCTCCAACACTTCCTTGACCTTCGCTTCCTTTCCCGAGATGGCACGCAAAACGTACCATTCTTTCTTTGATTCAGCCATTGAAATCCTTATTTGAAAAGTTTAAAAATTGATACTGTAAACCAACTCCATGAGAAGACTGAAGATCTTGTCTACTGCCCATATAAAGACTGCCAGGATGATGGAAGCTATCAACACAAGCACTGAGCTGTTGACAAGCTGCTTCTGAGTCGGCCAAGAAACCTTATACACAAGTTCGGTATAAGATTCCTTTATATCCTTGAATAATTTCATATTGTTTTTAATTGGCACGGGAAGAAAGACTCGAACTCTCGACACCCGGTTTTGGAGACCGGTGCTCTACCAACTGAGCTATTCCCGTAGATTAGGGGCCTCCTTAGCCGAAGGCCCCTTCTTATGTTTTACGGTTGTGAAGAATTAGTCTTCAACAACTGCTGTGATCTGACCTGAACCTACTGTGCGACCGCCTTCACGGATAGCGAAACGAAGACCATTGTCCATTGCTACCGGAGTGATGAGCTTAACGTCGATCTCTACGTTGTCACCGGGCATTACCATCTCAATTCCTTCAGGAAGTGTGATCTCACCTGTAACGTCAAGAGTACGGATGTAGAACTGAGGACGATATTTGTTGTGGAACGGAGTATGACGGCCTCCTTCTTCTTTCTTCAGGATATAAACCTGAGCCTTGAAGTGATCGTGAGGTTTAACCTGACCGGGATGGCAGATAACCATACCACGTTTGATTTCATCTTTATCGATACCACGGAGGAGAAGACCTACGTTATCACCAGCCTCACCCTCATCGAGGATCTTACGGAACATCTCAACACCAGTTACGACTGATTTCTTGTCAGCGCCAAGACCGAGAATCTGAACCTCGTCACCTACTTTTACGCGACCAGCCTCGATACGACCTGTTGCCACTGTACCACGACCAGTGATTGAGAATACATCCTCAACCGGCATAAGGAAGGGTTTGTCAACGTCACGGGGAGGAAGCGGAATCCAGTTGTCAACAGCCTCCATAAGCTCCATAACCTTGTCTTCCCACTGGGGCTCACCGTTGAGAGCACCAAGAGCAGAACCACGGATGATAGGAGTGTTGTCACCGTCATACTCATACTGAGAAAGAAGGTCACGCATATCCATCTCAACGAGTTCAAGCATCTCCTCGTCGTCAACCATGTCACATTTGTTCATGAATACAACAAGACGGGGAACGTTCACCTGACGAGCGAGAAGGATGTGCTCGCGAGTCTGAGGCATAGGACCGTCAGTTGCAGCAACTACGATGATAGCACCGTCCATCTGAGCAGCACCGGTAACCATGTTCTTCACATAGTCGGCGTGTCCGGGGCAGTCTACGTGAGCGTAGTGACGATTTGCAGTCTGATACTCTACGTGTGCAGTGTTGATTGTAATACCACGCTCTTTCTCCTCAGGAGCGTTGTCAATTGAATCGAATGAACGAAGCTCGGAGAGACCTTTTTCTGCAAGCACCTTAGTGATCGCTGCAGTAAGAGTAGTCTTACCGTGGTCTACGTGACCGATAGTACCGATGTTAACATGCGGTTTGGTTCTTTCGAATTTTTCTTTAGCCATAACTTTGCTATTATTGTAGTATAATTAATTTTATTACCTTTCGCGGGGAGAGGATTTGAGCCAATGGCGGGATTTGAACCCGCGACCTCTTCCTTACCAAGGAAGTGCTCTA
>ERZ778516.2328-NODE-2328-length-12892-cov-6.073148_pt1 | contig 12892 bp, 16 predicted proteins | sample MGYA00510342_ERZ778516 | MGnify/ENA primary metagenome ERZ778516 (study PRJEB29527, sample SAMN07138961) | mouse gut metagenome | material: feces | host: mouse | place: China:Nanjing | collected 2016-01-25 ...
CCTTTTTCTTTTTCCAAATGCTCATAATAAAACCTGCCTTTCTTCTTTTTTTACAGATTCGTTTTAAAATCTGTTTTTGACAAATTCATTTTAATTGAAAATTCCTCAAAAAATCCTGTAATTAAACATGGTTTTTACAGAACTTTTTAGAGGATTTTTAGAGAATTATCTGCTATACTATATAGAAAAAAGGACTGATACTATGAAAATATTATTATTAGAAGATGATTTAAACCTTTGCAGCTCTATACAGGAGGAACTGCAAAAAAACAAATATATTGTTGATTCATGTAACGATGGAGAAACTGCCATGCTTTATGCACTGAACACTGAATATTCCTATGATTTGGCAATTATTGACCGTATGCTTCCGATTATTGATGGAATGAGTATTATAAAAGCCATGCGAAGAAAAGGAATTACAATTCCTGTTATTATTATTACCGGAATGTCAGAACTGAATGACCGTATAGAAGGATTAGACAGCGGCGCAGATGATTATCTGGTAAAACCTTTTCACATTCCCGAACTGCTTGCACGTATTCGGGCATTAACCAGACGGCCTGCTGAAATAAGACAGGAAAAAAGCTTTTGTTTTTCTGATTTATCCTTTGCTCCGTCAGAACGTATTTTATCGTGTGGTACAAATTCTCTTCTGTTAACTGCAAAGGAATCCGAACTATTATCTGTTTTTATCAGTCATCCATGTACTCTTTTTTCCAGAGAACAGCTTATAAGCAAAATATGGGGAACTGACGCGGATATCATGTCCGGAAATGTGGACAATTATATTTCTTTTCTTAGAAAACGTTTTAGAGAAATAGGAAGCTGCTGTGAAATAAAAACTGTTTATGGAGCCGGCTATAAATTGGAGAAGAAAAATGCTGAATAGTTTATATAAAAAGCTGCATATTGTTTTTATCAGCTCTATTATGCTGATTATTTCAATTATCACGGGAATTTTATGCGCAAATTCCATTAAAAATAAGCTGTTCAATGACAGCGTTTTCTTTAGTCGGCTCTCCATGTTCATTATTTATGAGCTGGAAAATCCTGATAAAAATCCTCAGACAATTTTTAAGCCTTATGAAAACAATTATTCTGTTTTTGCGTTATTAACAGATACACAGGGGAATGAAATATATCAAAGTGAATTGGCTTTTCCAACAAATAGAGATACAGTACTGAATCTGTTTCAAAAACAGGTAAATCTTGAGTCTGCTGTTACATTAGAACGAAACAATGCTGTTACTTCACAGGGAGCAACCCTGTCTTTTCGCGGCAGCTCACATGATAAGTATTTTGGAATATTTTCTATTATTGTTGATAAAGATGGAAATATCCAGCAGCTTGTTTTACTTCAGCAACAACAATCAGTTTTTACTCTGATAAAACGACAACTGCCATTTTATATCACGATTTGGTTTCTTTCTCTGTTTTGTACCATACTTGTCAGTCATTTTCTGCTGAAGCATGCTATAAAACCAACCGAAAAAATGTTAAAAAGCCAGAAAAATTTTATCGCTTCTGCATCGCATGAATTAAAAGCACCACTTGCAGTTATTCTGGCAAATAACGATAAAATAAATGATACAGTGAATGTCTGTATTGATTGTTTTAATTGTTCTGCGGCCAATACCTCTGTTGACTGCTCTAATAATACCGCCAGCGTTTGCATGAATTACCCAAGTGATTCTGTGAATACTTTAGCTAGCTGCCTTGATAGATTAAGCGGAGGGCTTTTTGATATTCAAAAGGCAGTAAATATTATAGAGGCGGAAACTATGCAAATGTCAGAACTAATTAAAAAGCTGCTGTTTCTTGCATCTTCTGATGCCGGAACTGGAAAAGCCATTAAAAGTCTGGTGAATCTGGATACTTTGCTGATTACTTTGTATGAAACATATGAAGCGGTATGCAGAAAAAATGGAATTTCTCTTGAGGCGGATTTTATGAATATTTGTTTTCCGGAATTATATACAGATAAGGATTACCTATTCCAGATTTTGAGTATCTATATGGATAATGCGATTGCACATTCTAAAACCAGTTCCGAAATTCGAATAAAAGCAGTTCTTTCCAATAAAAATATTACCCTGTCCATTATTGACAATGGACAGGGAATTTCCGAAAAAGATAAACCTTATATTTTCGACCGTTTTTACTGTGCGGATAAATCTCATACAGATAAAGCACATTTTGGTCTTGGACTTAGCATAGTAAAAGAACTTGCGAAATTATTACCGGCAGAAGTCGGATTGTCAAACAGCGAAGGAGGCGGGGCAACTTTTTTTGTTGTTTTACCATTGAAATAATACAATTAATGCCTCACTGCTTTATTACTTATTTGTTTAATTACCTGTTATTTGATAGAACTATTTCCCCAATTTAAATTTTGTCATTTCCTGTTCTATTTCTGTTGAAACCAGAGAAAGATTATCAATGCGGCCTGCTACGTTTCGGATTCCTTCCAGCTGTTCTTCTAAAGAATTTGCCGACTTATCTGTGAGCTTTGCCGTATTTTCTGAAATATTCCGTATCCTCTCTATGGCATGCACCACAAGACGGTTGCTCTCATGCATTTCTTCTACCAGCTTTTCCATATTGCTGACGGATTCCTTTGTCTTTTCCGCCAGCATATGAAAATCAGAAAAGGTTTTCTGTACCTTTTCTGCCGTTTGCGCCTGCTCATCAGCACCAGCGCGAACCGCTTCTATATTTTCAACTGTATCTGAAATATCCCGACATAATCCGGCAATGATTTTTTCTATATCTGAGGTGGCAGCAGTTGAATCAGCCGCAAGTTTTCCAATAGATTCCGCCACAATAGCAAAGCCTTTTCCGTGCTCTCCCGCACGGGCTGCTTCAATAGAAGCATTCAATGCAAGCAGCTCTGTCTGAGAAGAAATCTCATTAATTGTGCTCAGAATTCCGAAAATTTTTTGCGACTGTTCCTCCAAAGACTGAATTTTTTGAAAGGATATTGCCATTTTTTCTGATGCAGCCTCATTCTGTTTTTTCAGTTCTTCAACACTTTGCATACTTTCCTTACCCGAAAGAATTGTATCCTGCGCATTCGTTAGCAGAAGGCTGCTTTTTTGCTGAAGCTGTTCAAAATTCTGCTCTAACTTCTCTGTTCGAATAACAACCTGATTTACTTTGGTATTCTGTTCCTCTGTGCCATCTGAAATCTCCCGTACCGCCCGACTGATAGCTCCTGCCTCTTCTTCAATGTGCCTTAAATGTGTGGAGCTTTGCACTACCTCTCCAGTAATGGCAGTAATATTTGTTAAAATAGAGGATATCTTTTTTGTCATTTTGTTAAAACTCTTTGAAAGTGTACCGATTTCATTCTGGCTGTCTTCTGTTGCCTGTATGGTAAAATCTCCGTCGGAAGCATTTTTTATTAAATCTGTAATAGAAATAATAGGCTTTGTAAGTCTGCGCGCCAGCAGTGCAATAACCAAAACAGCGAATCCAATCACAATCAGAGCTACAACAGCCGCAATTACAAGTACTCGATATACGACTGCCATTGCCAGTGACTCCTTATGAATCGTTACAATAGACCATGAATCAGATTTTCCCTTTAAAGGTATGGAAGCATAGCTTACAAAATAAGATTCCCCTTCATTTTTCATTTTATGATTTCCAGAGTTTCCCGCCATAACATCAGAAATAATCTTCTGATAATCCTCTGAAATAGCAATGCTCTCTTCCTGTGTTACAATTTCGCCATTTGTGTCTAACATTGGCTGACCTTTTGCATCTTTTTTGGAAACCGTTTTTGTGAGCTGCTTATAATTATATAATTCTTCTATCTGTGTACTGTCCGGATGAGCAACCACAACACCCTCGCCGTCTATCACAAAGGAATACTCTCCATTTTCCATATCGGAAAATTCTTCAATCAGACTTTGCAGATAATTTAGCTTCAAATCCACGGCAAATATTCCAATCAGTCTGGAATCACGGTACATGGGAAAGAAAATGGAAGCACAGGGCATACCAGTATTTACGGAATAATAGGATTTGGAAATAAAAGCGTTCTGCTCCTTCGTCACCTGCTCAAACCACCAGCGTGTAGAACGGTCCGCAAGCTCACCGGAGGAACGGCCTGTCTGCATACCGTCTGTTCCCTGAATGTAAAGCAGCTCCAGATAAGGATTTCTCTTTACACAGTCCTCAAGAATCGGTGTCTGAATCTCTGTTTCCATTGTCAGAATGCTTGGATTCAGAGACAGTTCTTCTGTAATTCCATAGGCGCCATCCAGAAAAGTGGCAATATCACTGGACACAAGCAATGACTTCTCTCTGTCCCTGTTGTAGATTTCATCTTCATAGGCTTTCATAAAAATAACTGCACTCACTCCGGTCAGACAGACTGCCAATGCACATACAATTGCAATCATCGGAAAAAGCAACTGTCTAAATATACTTTTCTTTTTCATCTGTTTCTCCCATTTTCAACATTGTTCTTTGTTAACTGATTTTTATTTTTCAAATCAAAAACCTCCTCAAATTTATATATTAGAAATAGCACATATTGTACTTCCTTTTTACCAGCAAATTATATACTGCTTCAGAGAATAGTCTTTGTCTTCATCAATAATGCTTAACATAATATCTGCAATTTTGGGGTCAAACTGTATGCCCCTTTTCTTTCTGATTTCAGAGCGTACGATGTCCTGAGGCAGTGCTTTACGGCAACTTCGATTGCTGGCCATAGCATCGTATGCGTCAGCAACACCGATAACCCGCCTGATTTCTGGTATATCATTTCCCAACAGTCTATTTGGATAACCTCTGCCATCATAACGCTCATGGTGATACTTGGCGCCCAAGGCAATAAGAGTAAAAATAATCGTAAAAATATATTGTCTTTGTTCCCGCAATCGAGTTTTCATAATATCACCATTTTTCTATTTTCTACCGGATTCAGGGGGTCAATAATGTAATGGGGTAATCTGCATAAACAAGGGTAATTAATATTCATGCGGCATCCCATAGCTTTTTACAGAAAACCTTTATTATTGTAGCAGATTTTTGGGAAAAAACAAGACTTCTGGCAGGAAAATCAATTTTCTGCCAGAAAAGTTATTGTATTGTTGTTTTAAATTTGGTTTGTATGGGTGTTTTTTGAACGTCAGAATAGAGAATGTTAGTCACCGTCAAGTACAAATATATCATTTTATTTCTCTTGTATTATCTATAACGCCAAGAAACAAATGCCCTCCATTTTTATTATTAAAAGAACACACTGTTTCATAAATGTCTTTATTTAAATCATTTTCTGATTTTTTAAATTCAATATCAATCTTTTCGCCTGTGTTAATCAAGTCTTTTTGCTTTCTATAATCCCGCAGTTTCTTTCCATCCAACAACAGAGGAAGTATAATATTTTCTTCCACATTCAAATTCGAAATAAATTATAAAACTGAAATACAAATCCTATCTTCTGCTGTCTGCTTTTACTTATTTTTCTTTTTATTTTGAAAATTTTATGACCGTTTCAGCCAGCAATCAGTTTTTTATATATTTTCTCATTGAGCAAATTTGTATGATGTGGTAAAATAGCATAAAAGGAGACGGATGCCAATGGAAAATACAAGAATAACAAACACGCCTTATGATGATGTATTCCGTACACTGTTGAACGATTGCAGCTCTTTGATTATCCCTATAATAAATGAGGTGTTTCATGAGCATTATTCAGGACAGGAAAAAATCATCTTCTCGCCAAATGAACACTTTCTGAACCAGCAAGGTGGGAATGAGGAGGAGCGAATCACTGATACCAGTTTTAAGATAGAGGGAAAAGAAACAAAAAAATACCATCTGGAATGCCAGAGCAGTACAGATAACAGTATGCTGGTCAGATTCTTCGAATACGACACACAAATTGCCCTTGATGAAGGCGAAATCAAAGGAAATGTCCTTACAGTGACACTACCACATTCTGCTGTATTGTTTTTGAGGCATCGCATATTGACACCTGATACACTGAAAATCAAAATGGTAACACCGGGCGGTACAGTAGAATATGATATCCATGTGGTAAAATCCCAACAATATACTTTAGAAGAAATTTTTGAGAAAAATCTTCTGCTGCTAATCCCCTTTTACATCTTTTCTCACGAAACACGGTTCGAGGAATATGAAAAAGACAAAACGAAACTAAGAATATTGCAGGAGGAATATGAGCAAATTAAAAATAATCTGGAAGAACTCTTAAGCCAGGGAACCATTAGCGAATATACAAGATGTACCATTATTGATATGTCAAACAAAGTATTGGAACATATCGCTATAAAGCACAATTCTGTCAGGGAAGGAGTAAAAGCAATTATGGGTGGAAAAATTCTGGAATACGAAGCAAAGACAATAAAAAAAGAAGGTATTGAACAAGGTATCGAACAGGGTATTCGGGGAACCGTTTCTATATTAAAAAATTTAGGTGTCCCAACACAGACAATCCTTGTCAAGATTCAGGAGCAATACAATCTAAGCCCTGAAGCCTCAGAAAAATATCTGTGAAAAATTTTACCAGTCCTATATTTCATTTATGGGACTGGTAATTTAATCTTCTAATAATTTTATATCAACAGTAAATTATATACCAAATTCTGAAATTATATTTTCAAGACTTTTTCTTATATCAAACAAATCTACAAACTTTACTTTTACTGTCACACTGTCCTAAGAATGAAATTCAATTATTTTATGAGCCGAAATTTTTTCAGTAAAAGGAAAAAGCAAAGTTACATTCTCAGCAGAATATTTTTTCTGATATGCGTACATCTGATACATATCAGCCTGAGATATTCCATAATTTGGCTTTGCGTCAGATAACACTTTCCATTTTGTATCCATTATATATCGTTCCTCGAATCTTATCCCGAACTGCAAGGTCAGGCTTTATCAAAAATTTTTTATTCGGTTCATCAAACAGGCGATATGTTCTGTCCTGAGCAGAAACGCAATACTCCGAGATACCAAGCACCTTTCGCAACTGTGTAAATCACAGTATGATACGTTTTACCTGTACCCGGAGGTCTATACAGAATTGTATTTTTACTTATATCTGTTTTTGTATCATCTTTATCACAGACATGTATATCTGCTTTATACGCAGAAACAATTTCCTTTATCTTATCATTTATCGTTTCCATTTATAATTCACTTGCTTTCTCAATAATCATTTTCTTTATAAAATCAGCCCTGTCTTAATTATATCAAGACAAGGCTAATCTCTCAATCACTTTCTGAAAAAGATTTAAATTTTAATGCTTTCATCAATAATACTTTCGACTTTCTTATAGGAAATTACTGTTCTGTCTGCTCTGTCATAATTCCCCAACGAATTCCAAACTTATCAACAAAAACTACTCGACAAGAACTATACGGAGTAGCTTCCATTTGATAGATTGTTTTGCTTCCTTCTTTCAAAATGTCATATGCATGTTGTACTTCTTCTTTCGTATCATACATAATAGTACAGAAGTTTGAATAGCATGTTTGAAATTCAATATCCACATGGTCGCTCATAATTATTCTTTCATTACCCAGTATAAGCTCTGAATGATATATATAGTCTTTCTGGCTTTCTTTAAGAAGCGGATTATACTCAGGGTCGTCAGCCTGTCTATATGTAATCAGACAGCTAATTTTCCCATTAAACGCTTTTTCGTACATATAAATAGCTTCCCGACAATTTCCTCCAAAATTCAATGTAGGTACCACCTTCATTTTTCTATCTCCTTTTCATAATAATAGAAATCTCATAAAGATTAATAATATCTCTTTGTGCAAATATTTTATGATAATCTAAAATATTCTTATATTACTCTTTTGATATTACATACCTTTGCATGATATCATCTGGTATTTTAATCTCATATTCGCAGGTCAAATCTCCTTTCAATACTGAGCGAAGCACTTTGCCTTCCAGTTCCCTGCCCATAAATGCTTCCGTAAAATTCATTATATGGCCTAAACTGCAATTACATAAAGCAGACGACACAACATTTTCCGATAAGATGGATTCTTTTGCAAAAGGGCAGTGACAGGCATGATATCGCTTCAGTTTTTCATCGGTGGCATTTAAATACGCTTTCATGTCACATGGAAATGTCATACAGTACAATTTGTTTCCCTCTCATAATTATTAAATATTTAATTCCATTGTTTGAACACGATAATTTCTGCATCAGACCCATAGTCATTGTATTCAGACACCATCAGATATTTTTCATCAGCAATAATTCCATAATATCTGTCGCTTCCTTTTTTATGCAACTGATTGCCTAAATAAATCCTGTTATCATCCCAGAACTTTACAAGCTGGCCGTTTGGAAGGACATATTCAATATTGGCAAAGGAGCCTCTGAGTGCATTAAGCTCTGTTACCTCTTCCATATCCTGAATGTTAAGGGCATTAAACGCCGCAATTAATTTTTCTTTTATTTCACTTAATACTGTCTTTCCTTTTTTACAACATACTGCAACGATGCATTCTGCTCCAAAAGGTTGACCGTTTGTTTCCAAACAGCCATTACAGGTATTGCTTAATTCACATTTCGCACAATCAATTCCACAAATAGATTTCATTATTTTCCCTCTGTAAACTCTTATTTTTTACAACTTTCTAATCGGGAAAAACATATAGCCCTTCCCAGTCTGCGGACAGGTAAAATCGTGAACTGCCCCTGCCAATGAAATATTATTATCTTTCAGATATTTTATTACCTCTGAAAAAGTATTGTCATTCTCACGTTCCGCATAAATATATTCATAGCCGGGAATCATCCACTTTGTCCAGCCGTCAGGAGCTTCTGCGTCATTATTGCATTCTACCCCTGCAAGATAAAGTCCTTTATTAAAATCCTCCCACGGCTGAAAGGAACGAGAAAAATCAGACATGGTTCCCCATATTCCGCTAATATTTCCATTTTCATCTTTCTTTGCCAAATGCTGAACTTCTCCAAAATGAGAATTTGCATCGTCCCATAACTTTTGAATGAAGTCTGCTCCGTCTAAAGTTGAACCCTCTTTTCCTATTACTACAAAGGACTCTTTTTCACATCTTTCGATTTTCATCTTTTCACCATTCCTTTCATTTTATATGTCGTTCCTTTTTATTTTCCCAAATAGGTGAATATACGTTTGCTTTCATAGCATACCATAAAATTTAGATTATGACAACCTATATTTTGTGCCAATATGGAATCCTTTTTGTTCAAGCAGGAGGATAGACCGGTCTGGGCAGGCAATGTGATGTGGTTCAATATCTGTCTGGATAATAAAAAAAATCGGTGATATGGGCCTTTTGGCAAAAAAGTATCCATGGAATGCGGAATCAAAATTCTCTCTGTTCTGCTCTTTGAGCTGGACACCGCAAAACTGAAACCGCTGAAATACAGAACAAATAAATTTACTCATCTTGCAGAATATCCGGAAACGGACTATGATATCTCTATGCTTTTCAAGTCGGATGCCATGTGGACAGATATCTACAATGCGGTTATGGGCAAAAAGAAAGCAAGCGCGCTTTTGAAAGATGCTTCCTTTGTGGACGAATACAGAGAAAAACAGATTCCGGAAGGAAAGAAGTCTGTAACGATTCGTTTGACGATTAGCTCTGATGAAAAGACATTGACCTCTCTGAAAATTGAAAATGCTGCGAACCATGTTATGAAAAAGCTTGGTAAACTGATAGGCGCAGAACTTAGAACAGGTAAAGGAGGCTGTCGCATTAGGCAGAACACATACAAAATATAGTATCTAAAAAATTAAAAATCACTATATTCCGTACTGTGTTTTCTTAGTGCGACAGCCCTTTTTTATCCTAAGATTTTTTTAAGTGATACGCGGAAACTGTAAATCTGTTATGTTATCTAAAAGTATCATAGTATATATTTTGTGTATTATTTGTCAAAACAGACAGCTTTTCATTTGCAGCCTGCAAATGTTCTATTTGCTCCATATTTTTATCAGGTTCTGCCAGCAATTCCGCCAAATAATCAAGTTCACACAATTCACTTTCATTTAATGTCTGTATTCCATTACGGAGATATAATGGCTGATAAGAATAAAAGATTTCATTGTTCATCAATGCATGAAAATCCATAAACAAGTATTCACAGACACCTTCCAAAAGATTTGGTGAAAAAACGTCTAATTTTTTATTTAATGTATTTTTTCTCAAACCAAGCCATGCTTCTGAAGCAGTTACAAACTTTCGACGTGGTAAATCAAACTGGCTGTAACCAAAACGCTGTTCATATTCATAATAACCGTCAACATCTGCCAATACCCATCTGTTTTCATTAAAATCCCAATATTCATTCACCCAGTGTTCCATATAGCTCTCACCTGCATCACCAAAATCCATAAATCCGACTCTTGAACGACAGGGAATCCCTTTTGCCTTTAAAATTGCACTGAATAATACAGAAGCCTGTCGGCAAGATACCGTAATTCTTTTTGTCACGTCTCGGTTCTTTGTAAATCCCGTTTCATCTAAACGTAAAATGCCGGCAATCATTGAAACAGCAGTTATATATAATTCATCTTCATTTTTAAAACGGTACTTTGGATAGGACGCAAATTTTCCAAAATAAGTATCTTCCAAATAAGGAGACGGCTCTGTAAAATACATAGATGGATGAGTAATTTGGTCACAGACCAACATTCCTATGGAAGGTATGTCATTTGGCAAAGACAATATAAATTCTTTATATATCCCTACATATGTATAAATACTGGTTTTCAAATAACGTTGATACATTTTTTCATTCATGTGGTTTTCTATAACCTCCTACTATTTTTTTGAGTAGGCGCCTGCTCTGATTAAATACTACTAAAATAAAAAATTTACGTCAATAATTTTTTCAAATTATTTTCTGTAACCAAAACAGCTATTATCACAACTACGAAATGCGCTATTATTAATGGAAATTATTGGATTTTTCAACAGCATTATTTTATTACAAAAATACATATGATTCAATTAAATTCCCCTTAAATCTTATTTTTTTAATAAACCTATTTTAAAGGGGATTCGGGCTTTTCGTGTTGCTAATTTGTTGCTAATTAAGTCCTGCAAACTAAAAAAATATAGCTTTGTTTATGACTATTTTACAAAACAAAAAGAGTTATTACATTTAAGCGAAAGCTACCTAATCTTAATGTAATAACTCTTTTTATTCTTCACTTCTACTGATACATCGCTGACATCCGAAGCCAATGGTAAAGTAAAGTGTTAATGCCCTTTATTGGGCTTCTTTCATTTCTACTTATGAACAACTAGGAGAAGTAGAAGAAAAAGAGTATGTATCAATGCCCTTCATCGGGCTTCTTTCATTTCTACGTAGAAAGGCTAAGAGAACTTTTCAAGAAAAATGCTGGTGTCAATGCCCTTCGTCGGGCTGACTTCATTTCTACAAAGACTGGCGAAGGTGAATTGTTACTAAAATCTGGTGTGTCAATGCCCTATGTCGGGCTTCCTTCATTTCTACAAAAGGTATTACGAAAGTATGGAAAAATGGGAAGTGTGTGTCAATGCCCTATGTCGGGCTTCTTTCATTTCTATTTTCCAAACAAGATCACAATAAGATAAAAGAATCATGTGTCAATGCCCTATATCGGGCTTCTTTCATTTCTATATATTTTGGAAAAATTGTAGATTTTTTTAAAAAACTGTGTCAATGCCCTTTTTCTTCCTGTTTACAATTTAGACATATTTCGTTCTGTCTGTTCGATTCTTCTTCCCCACACATTCAGTATACTACTTTTTTGGTTCCATGAAAAGCCTTTTCTGAAAATTCTGTTTCCCACCACCCTAAAAGGGCAGTAGGAAACACTTTTTCATTTATGCTTATTTAATCAATCTTCCATTTTTAAGCAGAGAAAGCAGTCTGTTATTCTGGTCTGCGCTGCCTCTGTAACCTGTAATCCCGTTTTTAGCTGCAATCTTCTGACGGTTTGCAAAGGAACTTTCTATCCCGATAGCCTGCAATCCGTCTACAATGCTGACACTACCGCCTGTATAACGTGGGTAATAGCTTACTTGTGGCTGTAACGTCGGTTTTGGAGCTGGTGCTGGAGCCGTATATAATCCCCGGATATCCCCATCGTTTACATACAGTCCATTATTTAACCGATATTTCGCCTGACCGCTTACAATAGCAATAATTGTTCCATGTCCGCTGCCTCCGGTTGCGTACTGGATTCCACATGGAAGTGTTGGCACCGGATAGGAAGTTCCATACTCTACTGTTTGTCCAACAGAATATTTATGAACAGGCTGTGACGTCTGGGCAGTTGCCACGCTACCAGTAATTCCCTTAACAATCGCCTGTGCGCATTTTTCTGCGTTCCAGCGGTCCGCATCGTCTTTGTCATCGACAAAGCAACATTCCACGATGAGCGCCGGTGCTTTTGTATGTTTGAGGACATAATAACCCTGATTTGTTTTAAATCCTCTATTGGTAATTTCAAGAGCTATCGCTATCTCTGCACATATTCTTGTTCCGATATCTTTTGTGCCATTATCATAGCCCCAGACTTCGACACCGCCTGTTTTGCCATCTCCGGCAGCATCATTTCTTCCGGCGTTGAGATGAACGGAAACATCTAAGTCAACTGTATGGGCGTTACACTTTGCAACAATAGCACTAAGATTCTCTCCTGCGGTTCTTCCGCTGTCGTCTGTACAGTCATAGACTGTGTGTCCTGCTGTTCTTAACATCTCCACTACTGCATTTTTATACCTTTCTGTCTTCGGTTACTTCGTCTAACACTCCATTTGCACCTCTGCAAATCAAGGAGTGACCTGCATGAATATTGTATGTACTCATATTATTTTTCCTCTCTTTCTTTTACTTCCGGC
>ERZ778516.2329-NODE-2329-length-12886-cov-19.214091_pt1 | contig 12886 bp, 9 predicted proteins | sample MGYA00510342_ERZ778516 | MGnify/ENA primary metagenome ERZ778516 (study PRJEB29527, sample SAMN07138961) | mouse gut metagenome | material: feces | host: mouse | place: China:Nanjing | collected 2016-01-25 ...
TTTGTATGGAGAGCATATAATTATCTCAAAGCAGCTTCTAACATCTCGGCGATATTGAAATTGGCGGACTGCTATAAGCGGGGGATAGGCTGCAAGGCTGATTATTCAAAAGCGATGGAGGAATACCTGCATATGGCAGAACGTACCGGTCGTTACTGGGAAAGATACGTTGACAGTATCGGGACAGCATTATATGAAATTGGCAATATGTATATGAATGGTTTAGGAGTAGGTATTGATTTGAAGAAAGCTCATCATTATTTCAAACTTGCTGTGAAGAAAGGCAATCTTGATGCTGAAAACGCGCTCAACAATAAGAAGTTCAGAGATTTTAAAATATGAAACTGCGAACATTGTGTTTCGAGGGCGATTATGTTCTTGAAAAAAGAGAGAAGGAGAAATCCGACCAAATGGTTGAAAAAGGTGGTGAACGGCAAACATCTGTCGGGTATGGACTTGGCGGAAGCGTTATGTCTGTTGGGTAGCTGCTATCAGTATGGTTGGGGTGTGGAATATGACATGACATCGGTCACTATGCAATGGGATAACTACAAGAGAATGGTTTGGAAATCTATAAAGATACCAAAATAATAAGAGAAAAGCAATACCCTCTTACAAAAAAAGAGGAAGCCGTGGCTCCCTCTTTCTATTCGGAATTTAGAAATGATTCTTTCTTTTATCTCTTCATTTTCGGCATCATCTTGCCCATTTTGCTGCCAGTTACCATTTTCATCATTTTACGGGTCTGGTCAAATTGTTTCAGCAAGCGGTTTACTTCCTGAATCGTTGTTCCGCTACCTTTGGCGATGCGTGTGCGGCGTGAGCCGTTCAGAATCTCCGGGTTGGAACGTTCTGCTGGGGTCATTGAGTAGATAATGGCTTCGATGCTCTTGAAAGCGTTGTCGTCAATCTCAATGTCCTTGATTGCTTTGCCTACTCCTGGAATCATGGAAGCAAGATCTTTCAGATTGCCCATCTTCTTGATTTGGGCAATCTGGCTGAGGAAGTCGTTGAAGTCGAACTGGTTCTTGGCAATCTTTTTCTGCAAGCGTTTGGCTTCTTCTTCGTCATATTGCTCCTGTGCACGTTCTACCAGTGAAACGATGTCACCCATGCCGAGAATACGGTCTGCCATACGGGCAGGGTGAAACTGGTCGATTGCTTCCAGCTTTTCTCCAGTACCTACGAACTTGATTGGCTTGTTGACTACCGAACGGATAGAAAGAGCCGCACCACCACGGGTGTCACCGTCGAGTTTGGTAAGTACCACACCGTTGAAGTCCAAGCGTTCGTTAAATTCCCTGGCTGTGTTTACAGCATCCTGACCAGTCATGGAGTCTACTACGAACAGGATTTCGTTCGGGTTGATGGCTTCTTTGATAGCAGCGATTTCGTTCATCATCTGTTCGTCTACTGCCAGACGTCCGGCGGTATCGACGATGACGAGGTCATATCCTTTGGATTTTGCTTCCTGGATGGCGTGTTGTGCGATTTCAACCGGATTCTTGCTATCTAGTTCGCAGTACATCGGTACTTCGATTTGTTCTGCCAATACGCGCAACTGTTCGATAGCTGCCGGACGGTAAACGTCACAAGCCACCAGTAATGGTTTACGGTTCTTCTTGGTTTTCAGCATCCGTGCCAACTTACCGGAGAAGGTGGTCTTACCCGAACCTTGCAAACCTGACATCAGGATAACTGCCGGACGGGCGTTGATATTGATTTCGGCTGTCTCTCCACCCATCAACTGCGTAAGCTCGTCATGTACGATCTTCACCATCAACTGGCTTGGCTTCACAGCCGTAAGCACGTTCTGGCCAAGAGCTTTTTCTTTCACCGTATCCGTGAAATTCTTTGCTACCTTGTAGTTTACGTCGGCGTCAAGAAGTGCCTTGCGTACGTCTTTCAGCGTCTCCGCTACGTTGATTTCGGTGATTTTGCCTTCACCTTTCAGAATCTTGAATGACCGTTCCAGTCTTTCACTTAAATTATCGAACATAGTTATTTAATTACTAATTAATTATTTGAGCCTGCAAATGTACAAAAATCTCTCGGATTTATATCTTTTTATTCTGCCATTTTGCTTTTTTGAGATAAATATAGCTTGTTATCAATAGCAAGGTATAGTACACTATCTCAATTGTAAAGCAGATTTCGATCGGTGCTTTCAGCCACATTCCGATGAATATGATGTATGAACCGTAGATGAAGATTGTTATTGTTTCGAGCAATAGGGCGGCCTGCGTATTTCCTGTGCCGGAAATGCCGTTGAACGCAACATTGGCTACCGACGCGATGAGCATGGCGATGCAAATCACGTGGACTGATGGGACGGACTCTGTGATAAGCGCGGCTTCGCTGGTATAGACAGACAGAAGAAACTGTGGAAATAGTGCTGTGACCGCTACGAGCCCCAGCATAATGAAGAACGAGAATCTTGCAATTTTGTTGATGAGCGGCATTACATGCTTGATGCCGCCGGCACCGATGGCGTTGCTGACAAGGCTGTTTGTGGTGGTCGCCAGTGAGTTGACGGGAATCAACAATACAACGTAGATACTCCGGACGATGTTGGCGATGGCAAGCTCCCGCTGTCCCAGCCGTTCTACGGCTACGAAGAAGACGAACCAGGTGCCCATCGACAGGAAGTATTGGAGCATGGTGAAACAGGAGATGCTGAGAATCCGCATCAATAACGCAGGATCGAACGAACGCAGGCGGTTCAATCCGTATTTTTTTAAGTCGATAGTGACGTATGTGTAGATAAGGAAAAAGAGAATCGAAGAGACTTCTGCCAGTACGGATGCAATGGCGGCTCCCTTGATGCCCATTTCCGGCAGTCCGAATTTACCGAAAATTAATGCGTAGTCCAGCACGACATTGGTCAATGCCATGACTACTGCGTTGATGGTAAGCACTTTGGTACGTGTGATACCGATATATAATGCCCGAAACATGACATTGACGAAAGAGAAGAAAAATCCGTAGATGCGCCAGTCGAGAAACTCCATCGTCCCTTCGTAGATGGACTCTGAAGATACAAGCAGCCGCATGATGTTTCCGCCGAACGCTTTGGTAAAGCCGAACAGTATCAGTGCCATGCTAAACAGGAACATGACGCCTTGGATCATGACCGGACCTACATCCGTATAGCGTCCCTCGCCATTGCGTCTGGCGATGACTATCTGAGAGCCGGTACTGAATCCGAATGCTATGGTGAATACACATATATAGAATAACCCGCCCATGGCAGATGCTCCGAGGGCTACCTCACTCACGTGTCCGAGGAATGCCGTGTCGGTGACGTTGATGACATTTTGTGCCAGCAAGCTCAGTAGTATCGGGTAACTGACACTCCAAATCTGTTTGTTGGTATACATAATTAAGTGTTTAAGTTTACACTTTGCAAAGATAGTGCTTTATTTCGATTCGGGGGTAACGGGGTAGATGAAAACAATTTCCCAGCCGCACTGTGTCTTCCTGTCTTTTCGTACTTTATATCTGCCATATAGCACGCTTCTTTACATAGAACGATGATGTCATTGTCCTGTATCTGGAATTGTTGTCGATGGATTCTGTGTTTACTCGCTTGATATTTAGCTGTTTGTTAGATGATATGCAAAAGCAATAAAAAGAGCGAAGATTACAAAGAAATCTCCGCTCTTTTTACTGTTTTATTTTTTGTTGAGAATTTCACGTGCTCCGGGACCTTCGTGATTTGGATAACCCGGGGTGTGATTTCTGCACCGTGGGTCGGCATCAACTTTCAGGCTGCGGTAGTCGTCTTTTGTCCGGGTGATGTAGTCGTCGAGCATTGTACGGTGTTCTGCAAGAACTTTTGTGTATTTAGGGTCTTTGGCTAGATTCTTGCGTTCTCCCGGGTCTTTCTTCATGTCGTACAGTTCTTCTCCGTTCCCTTCAAGGTAGTGGGTGTATTTGTATCTTGGTCCACGTACCATACGTCCGGGAGTCGTCACGTATTCATATTCGCTATGCCATTCGGAGACGACATACGGGTGTTTTTTCTTCTGTTTCTCTCCTTTTAGGGTGGGGGCAAGGCTGATTCCCGCTTTTTCCGCCGGAATGGAAATTCCTGCCAGGTCGCAAAGGGTGGGCAGAAGGTCGAGTGTGGGCTGTGTGAGCAGATGGTCTACCGGTTTTTTTTGTTGTTTGATGCCGGGGCCTGCAAATATGAACGGAACGTTTGTCATTTCGTCGTAGAAGCTGATATGCTTGGTCACCATGCGGTGTGAAGCCATTCCGTCGCCGTGGTCGGCTAGAATGACTATGATGGTGTTCTTTCCGGCTGGTGTGGAATAGAGTGCTTTCAGTACGCTGTCCACTTGTTTGGATACCATCTTCGTATAGTGCTGGAAGGCTGCGATGTAGTGGCGGTAGTTCTCCTCGCTCCAGTGGGAAGCCTGTGTCATGCGGCGGTGGCTGCAACAAATATACTGTACGGGAGTAGGGATGTTGTTCCAGTCTTCGACATCGAAGTTGGCAGGCAGTTCGGGAAGAGTGCCGCTGACATGGCGGTCTGTGTGTACGCCTTCGTTCGCTCCTACGAATCCGCAGATATTGTGAGGGTTTTGAAAGTCGGCGATGCAAATGAAAGGTTCCTGTGGCGGGTTGCTCAGATAGGCTACTGCGTCTTCACAGGTTCCCACATCAAGGAAACTGTCGTTGTTGACGGGAAATTCGGGGTCGGTAAATGGTTTTGCTACCGGTTCCTTATGCTTGAATCCTCTTAGCGAACCCATGTCGTGAGTCTTTCCGAAGTGCACGGCTTCGTAACCGTTTTCGGAGAAAAGGCTTCCTAGTGTCGGTATGCTTTCCGGTATGTGTGTGTTGACGGGTTCGCTGGAATTGGAACGTACGTTGGTTTGATGAGGCATCATGCCGCTCCATAAGGCTGCGCGTGAAGGTTGGCTGAGAGGACAGCCTACATAAGCATTGGAGAAGATAACCCCTCTCGAAGCTACTTCGTCCATAGGAAGGGTGCATCCTTGTGTATGCCCGTAAGCGCCTACGACACGTTGCGTCAAATGGTCGCATTGGATAATCAGGAAATTCGGCTTTTCTTGTGCCTGGGCCGCTATGCCGCATAGGGCTAAACCTATGAAAGGATAAATCGTTTTCATTCTTGGTTAGAATTAGGTAATATTGATTTTGCAACAAAAGTAGGAAAAAAGGGGATGTAAAAAAGGGTAGGAGAGCGGTTTTGGACGTAAATGAAAGGATTTTGTACAAAAGTGGAATCCTGAAAAAGAGAATGGTGGCCAACCTGCGGAATAATTGCAGTTTGACCACCATTCGTTATTTATCGTTTTCCGTCGATTAGCTGTTCATGCTCATCAGGAATTCGTCGTTATCTTTGGTTTTCTCCAGACGGTCTTTGACGAAATCCATTGCTTCAATCGGATTCATGTCGGCAAGGTATTTGCGTAATATCCACATGCGGTCGAGCGTTGTCTTGTCAAGCAGCAGGTCGTCGCGGCGAGTGCTGGAGGCAGTGATGTTGACAGCAGGGAAGATACGTTTGTTGGACAGGTTGCGGTCGAGTTGCAGTTCCATGTTACCTGTACCCTTGAATTCTTCGAAGATAACTTCGTCCATCTTGGAACCGGTATCAATTAAGGCAGTAGCGATGATGGTCAGTGAACCGCCGTTTTCGATGTTACGTGCCGCACCGAAGAAACGTTTGGGTTTGTGCAATGCGTTGGCATCGACACCACCGGAAAGCACTTTGCCGGATGCCGGGGAAACTGTATTGTATGCGCGTGCCAGACGGGTGATGGAGTCAAGGAAGATAACTACGTCGTGACCACATTCTACCAGGCGTTTTGCTTTTTCCAATACGATACCTGCGATTTTCACGTGGCGTTCTGCCGGTTCGTCGAAAGTGGAAGCGATGACTTCCGCGTTAACGCTGCGTGCCATGTCGGTTACTTCTTCAGGGCGTTCGTCAATCAGCAGCATAATCATATATACTTCCGGGTGGTTGGCTGCTATCGCATTGGCGATGTCTTTCATCAGGATAGTCTTACCGGTCTTCGGCTGGGCTACGATGAGTGCACGTTGTCCTTTACCAATCGGAGCGAAAAGGTCTACAACACGAGCGGACATGGAGTCTGAATAACCGCCTTTACAAAGCTTGAACTTTTCATCCGGGAAGAGGGGAGTCAAATGTTCGAAAGGAACACGGTCGCGGACGAAAGCTGCGTCACGTCCGTTGATTTTCGATACTTTGACCAACGGGAAATATTTTTCTCCTTCTTTCGGCGGACGGATAACTCCTTCTACTACGTCACCGGTCTTCAAGCCGAATAGCTTGATTTGTGACTGTGATACGTAAATGTCGTCCGGAGAAGAAAGATAGTTGTAATCGGATGAACGGAGGAATCCGTATCCATCCTGCATGATTTCCAAAACGCCTACGCCATTGAGGATATCGTCAAATTCGTATGGCTTTTCACGCTCGATAATTTTGCGCTCCTGTGGTTGCTGTGCCGGGAAGTTCTCACTGGCATTGTTCTGCTGGTTGGAACGTTGCATAGGCAGGCGCTGCTGGTTCTGAGCTTGGTTTTGGTTATTGTTGCGCTGGAAATTATTATTGTTGTTAGCATTATTGTCACGTGGGCGAACAATACGCGGACGTTGCTGCTGGGCTTGTTGCTGCTGTTGGGACGGGTGTTGCTGAGGCTGTTGTTGCTGAGAGTAGGGGGCTTGCTCGGCCGGCATTTGTGCCGGTTCTGCTTTCGTTGCCTCGAATTTACCGAATAATTCAGTCGGAAGCTCTATTTTTTCTGAAGGCAGGTCCTCGATTGGGATAAAATCATCATCGTCGGCATTGGACAAGATATTGCTTTCTTCATCGATAGCGGGTGCAGCTTTCTTTTGTGGTTTTGCTATTGCCTTCTTTTCAGCGGGCTTGTTGGCTTCAGCGGCAGACTTATTAGTTTCGGCAGTAGAACTGTTGGTTTCTACCACAGGCTTGTTGGGTTTTTCCTTCTTTTCAGCAGGTTGCGACACTGGAGCTGCTTTCTGTGTAGCTTCAGTAGGCTTTTCTGCTGCAACAGGTTTTGCTTCCATAGCCTTGGTCACTACCGGCTTGGCATTCTCTACCTCTTTTTTTTCTGTTGTCTCAGAATTCTTGCGTGGACGACCTACTTTACGCTTCGGAGCAGCGTTCTCGTTTTTGGCATCAATGGCGGGAGTCTCTTTTTCTTTGTTTGTATTTTCCTCTTTGGAAGGTTGTTGCGTCTTTACAGGAGTAGCTTCTTTGGTCTTTGCAACTTCTCCGCCCTTGGCTGCGGAAACTGCCTTGTCTTCTTTCTTGGCAGGAGTTACACGTGGCGAACGCTTTTTCTTGTCTTCTTTGCGTTCTTCTTTGAGCTTATCTGCGGCAACCTTCTTAGTAGCTCCTACGATTGCTTGTTCATCGAGTATCTTATAAACAAGGTCTTCTTTTTTGAATGAGTCTGCTTTTTTAATGCCTAAATCTTTGGCAATAATTTGAAGTTCCGACAGTTCTTTGTCGTTTAATTGGATAATGTTATACATATAGTATGGTAAGTTATTAATATTTTTTTAGCTGAATTACGGACAGCATTACTACAGCTTATAGCTATAGATATGCAAGTATACGTTTGGTTTTTTGTTATGAATTAGGGATGTATGTGTTGAATCGTAGAATGTTTCAACGGGGCAAAGATAATAATTTTTTTTGGTTTCATGAACAATCAAACATTTTTTTCCACGTAAAAGTGTATCTTTGCTATATAAAAGAAAATAGTATGACAGTAAATGAAGCTTATTTAATTTATTTTTCGCCTACACATACATCAAAACAAATAGCGGAGGCGATTGTTCACGGAACGGGCATAAAAAATATTCTTCCCATAAATGTCACTCAACAGGCTGCCGGAGAAATTGTAATTCCTGCGTCTGCATTAGCTATTATTGTGGTTCCCGTGTATGGGGGGCATGTGGCTCCTTTGGCAATGGAGCGTTTGCAGGGGATCCGCGGCTTGGATACGCCCACCGTTTTAGTTGTGGTTTATGGAAACCGTGCTTATGAAAAAGCTTTGATGGAGTTGGATGCTTTTGCCATACCTCATGGAATGAAGGTGATTGCCGGGGCAACTTTTATCGGAGAACACTCGTATAGCACCGATGAACACCCCATTGCCGTCGGGCGTCCTGATGACTCTGATTTGGCTCTGGCTGCGGAGTTCGGGAAAAAAATCCGGAAGAAAATAGAGACAGCCGATGCTATGGATACTCTTTATCCGGTAGATGTGCGTGCTATCAAACGTCCGAGCCAACCTTTCATTCCCTTGTTTCGTTTTTTGAGAAAGGTCATCAAGTTACGCAAAAGTGGTACGCCGCTTCCCCGTGCTCCTTGGGTGGAAAATGAAAGTGTATGTACTCATTGCGGATTATGCGTGGTTCGTTGTCCGGCAGGAGCTATAACCAAAGGTGATGAGTTGCATACGGATGAGTCTAAATGTATCAAATGTTGTGCCTGTGTAAAAGCCTGCACTAAAAAGGCGCGGGTATATGATACGCCTTTTGCGACTTTACTGTCTGATTGCTTTAAGAAGCAGAAACAGCCTCAGACTATCTTGTAAATAACGATACGTTGGGTCGTTTCATCAATACGGAAGCGGTTGTCTGTCCGTTCGCCTATCAGCCACGCAATACGTTCACCACAGCAGAGCACCCACTGGCGCTCTTTTTGTCTGATAGAGAATTTGCGGTCGGTCAGATAATCGCTTATCTTTTTCTTTCCTTTCATTCCGAAGGGAACAAAGGTGTCTCCTGTCTGCCACTTCCGATAAGAGATTTCTCCGTTTAGCTTGTCTGCGTCAAAACAGGCTATTCCCTTTTCTCTCGGAATCGGAAAGTCCGGCGTATATTCTTTTTCTTCTTTGATAATCTGAAAAGGAAGTTCCTCTTTGTTTCCTGATTGGGTGTTTTCTAATAAAAGGAGTTCCCTGTCTTTAATCACTCTCCATTCTTTACTGCTGAATTGTTTTCCCGGTTGTCCGTGAAGCGAATTGGTAATATCTTTGATTTGTGCGGAGTTGAAGCCCAAAGGGTGCAGAATTTCAAATAAAAGAGCTTCGGGTGCCGGCTCTTTTAATAATTCGCGGATTCGGATGCCTTCTGATGTGGTTATTTTTGTTTTGGCTTCCTCTATATATCTATTGTATATGGCAGATATGTCATTCAGATAATTACTGGTTTCTATCAGGCTGTTTTTTACCGATGGATTGATAGTCTGCATGAGAGGAAGAACGTTGAGACGGATTTTATTACGGGTATACTCGTCTACCAGATTGGTGCTGTCTGTCACATAAGCTTGCCCGATGCTTTGCAGGTAATGTAGGATTTCTTCCCGGTTGATACAAAGTAAAGGACGTATGATTGCTCCATTGCGGGGACGGATTCCTAATAGTCCGGTAATTCCTGTTCCGCGAATCAGGTTGAGCAATATCGTCTCTACGCTGTCATCTTGATGGTGGGCAACTGCAATGACATCAGCCTGGCATTTGTTTCTTACTTCTTCGAACCAATTATAACGTAATTCGCGGGCGGCCATTTCGATGGAAATATGATTCTCGGTTGCATATCGGGTCGTGTCAAAATCAACTGTGTGCAGGCGGATTTCGTATTTCTTGCATAATTGGCGGACGAATTGTTCGTCGCGATTCGATTCTTCACCGCGCAAATGGAAATTGCAGTGTGCGGCTTCGCAATGATAACCTGCTGCATGAAGGATGCATAACAATGCCACCGAGTCGGCGCCGCCGCTCAATGCTACCAGAATGTTGCTGTCGGAAGAAAATAAATCTTCTTTTTCTATATATTGTATAATCCGTTGTTGTATCATATGCTGCAAAGATAATAGTTTATTAAAGTATCTCAAGTGAATGAGCGTTGTTTTTAGTTGCAGGCTGGGGGATTAGAATATGAAAGCGCCTGTTATTTAAAAACAATCTAAATAATTTGCGTGCTCCGAAGTTATGAATTATCTTTGCCGAAAATTTTGAGAGTTATGCGTTTGTCCGAATTGAAAACAGGCGAAAAAGGTGTCATCGTTAAGGTATTGGGGCACGGTGGTTTTCGTAAACGTATTGTGGAGATGGGTTTTATTAAAGGTAAGACGGTTGAAGTACTGTTGAACGCTCCACTAAAGGACCCCATTAAATATAAAGTTCTGGGTTATGAAATTTCTCTTCGTCGTCAGGAGGCTGAGATGATCGAAGTGGTCAGTGAAGAGGAAGCTATAAAACTGGCTGAAGAGACTATTTACCATGAAGGGTTGCCTGAAGATATATCTGTAAAAGAAGAAGAGATGAAACGGTTTGCGTTAGGCAAACGCCGCACCATCAATGTTGCCTTGGTCGGAAATCCGAACAGTGGCAAGACTTCTTTGTTTAATCTGGCTTCCGGTGCTCATGAGCATGTAGGAAATTATAGCGGTGTGACTGTGGATGCCAAAGAAGGTTATTTCGACTTTGAAGGTTATCACTTCCGTATTGTCGATTTGCCGGGAACTTATTCTTTGTCGGCATATACGCCGGAAGAGATTTATGTTCGCCGTCATATTATCGACGAAACCCCGGATGTTATTATTAATGTAGTTGACTCTTCGAACCTTGAGCGGAATTTATATCTGACTACTCAACTCATTGATATGAATGTCCGTATGGTCGTGGCTCTGAATATTTACGATGAATTGGAAGCCAGTGGGAATACATTGGACTATCATTTATTGAGCAAATTGTTCGGTGTCCCGATGCTGCCTACGGTAAGTAAGAAAAATCGCGGACTGGACACTCTGTTTCATGTGGTTATTAACCTCTATGAAGGAGTCGACTTTTTTGATAAACAGGGAAATATGAATCCGGAAGTGCTCAGAGACCTGACCGAATGGCATGATTCTTTGGAAGACCGGAAACACCATGAAGAGGAACACTTGGAAGACTATGTGCGTGAACATAAGAGAACCGGACGTGTATTCCGGCATATTCACATTAATCATGGTCCCGATTTGGAAAAAGCGATTGATGCTGTAAAAGATGAAGTTTCCAAGAACGAATTTATCCGCCATAAATATTCCACTCGCTTCCTGTCTATCAAGCTGTTGGAGAACGACTTGGACATAGAGAGTTTTGTGCGTACTTTGCCGAATGCGGAAGCTATTCTCAGTATTCGTGATAAAATGGCTAAGCGTGTTCAGAGTACGATGAATGAGGATTGTGAATCCGCTATTACGGATGCAAAATATGGTTTTATCAGTGGTGCGTTGAAAGAAACGTTTACTGATAACCACTTGGAACAGGCACAGACTACAAAAGTGCTGGATGCCATCGTTACTCATCGTATTTGGGGCTATCCCATCTTTTTCCTTTTTATGTATCTGATGTTTGAGGGCACGTTTGTGCTTGGCGAATATCCGATGATGGGGATTGAATGGCTGGTGGGACAGATTGGTGATTTGATTCGCAATAATATGTCCGAAGGGCCGTTGAAGGATATGCTGGTTGACGGTATTGTCGGCGGAGTAGGGGGAGTTATTGTCTTCTTACCGAATATCCTTATTCTGTATTTCTGCATTTCGTTGATGGAGGATTCGGGATATATGGCACGTGCTGCGTTTATTATGGATAAGATTATGCATAAGATGGGATTGCATGGGAAGTCATTTATTCCGTTGATTATGGGATTCGGATGTAATGTGCCTGCTATTATGGCTTCGCGTACGATTGAGAACCGGAAAAGCCGTCTTATTACGATGCTGGTGAATCCGTTGATGTCTTGCAGCGCGCGTCTGCCTATCTATTTGCTGCTGGTGGGAGCTTTCTTCCCGAACAATGCCAGTCTGGTGTTGTTAGGTATTTATGCGATCGGGATATTTCTGGCTGTGTTGTTGGCGCGTTTGTTCAGTAAGTTTTTGGTGAAGGGTGACGATACTCCGTTCGTGATGGAACTTCCGCCATACAGGATGCCGACAGCTAAATCAATCTTCCGTCATACATGGGAGAAAGGAGCCCAGTATTTGAAGAAAATGGGAGGGATTATTATGATTGCTTCTATTATCATTTGGTTCTTAGGGTATTATCCGAATCATGACGCATATGAGACGGTAGCCGAACAGCAGGAAAATTCTTATATAGGTCAGCTTGGCCGTGCGATAGAGCCGGTGATTACACCTATGGGGTTTGACTGGAAGCTGGGTATCGGTTTGATTTCGGGAGTAGGAGCGAAAGAATTGGTTGTTAGCACTTTGGGAGTTTTATATGTAGACGATCCGGAAGCTGATGAGGCTAGTTTGGCGGAGCGGATACCGATAACTCCACTGGTTGCTTTCTGTTATATGTTGTTTGTGCTGATTTATTTTCCATGTATTGCGGCATTGGCAGCTATCAAGCAGGAGTCCGGTAGTTGGAAGTGGACACTCTTTGCTGCTGGTTACACAACAGTATTAGCTTGGCTTATTTCATTCGTGGTTTATCAGATTGGAGGACTATTTGTATGAATAATTGGCAGGAATGGGTGGTCGGAGTACTGATTGTACTCTGTATTGTCCGAGTCATATATGGGATTTATATTTTTTTTCATCGCACGCGCGAAAGTGCTAATCCTTGCGATATCTGTGTAAGTGGCTGTGAATTAAAGGATATGATGGAGAAGAAGAGAACTGAATGTGGTGTAAAGAAAAAAAGTACAAAGAAAAATTGCTGCGGATAGTTGGTAGTTTCAAAATTTGTACTACCTTTGCAACCGCAAACGGGAAATTACGGTTCCTTGGATGAGTGGCTTAGTCAGCGGTCTGCAAAACCGTGTACGGCGGTTCGAATCCGCCAGGAACCTC
>ERZ778516.2330-NODE-2330-length-12884-cov-5.471822_pt1 | contig 12884 bp, 9 predicted proteins | sample MGYA00510342_ERZ778516 | MGnify/ENA primary metagenome ERZ778516 (study PRJEB29527, sample SAMN07138961) | mouse gut metagenome | material: feces | host: mouse | place: China:Nanjing | collected 2016-01-25 ...
GAGCACTTCCTTGGTAAGGAAGAGGTCGCGGGTTCAAATCCCGCCATCGGCTCCAACTGGTAAAGCATGGCGCGCGATAGGGCGCCAACCTCGGTGGTGTGACGAAAAGCGCTGTCGGGGTCTTTATAGTCAAAACGAAATCATTAATCATTCTATCAAAATAGCAAAGCTATGGCTAAAGAGAAATTCGAAAGAACCAAACCGCACGTGAATATCGGTACTATCGGTCACGTGGACCACGGTAAAACCACCCTCACCGCCGCTATCACCACCGTACTTGCAAAGAACGGCCTTTCTGAAGTGAAGTCTTTTGACCAGATCGACAACGCTCCCGAAGAAAAGGAACGCGGTATCACCATCAATACTTCTCACGTAGAGTATGAGACTAGTAACCGTCACTATGCTCACGTTGACTGCCCCGGACACGCTGACTATGTGAAGAACATGGTTACCGGTGCTGCTCAGATGGACGGCGCTATCATTGTGGTTGCTGCTACTGACGGTCCCATGCCCCAGACCCGCGAACACATCCTTCTGGCTCGTCAGGTGAACGTTCCCCGTATCGTTGTGTTCCTGAACAAGTGCGACATGGTTGATGACGAAGAAATGTTCGAACTCGTAGAAATGGAAATGCGCGACCTGCTCTCTTCCTACGAATACGATGGCGACAACACTCCCATTATCCGTGGCTCTGCTCTTGGTGCTCTCAATGGCGAACCCGAATGGGAAGCCAAGGTTATGGAGCTGATGGAAGCTGTGGACAACTGGATTCCCCTGCCTCCCCGCGACGTTGACAAACCCTTCCTGATGCCCGTCGAAGACGTGTTCTCGATCACAGGTCGTGGTACTGTTGCAACCGGCCGTATCGAAACCGGTATCGTTAAGGTTGGTGACGAAGTTCAGATCATGGGTCTCGGCGCAGACATGAAGTCGGTTGTAACCGGTGTTGAAATGTTCCGCAAGCTCCTCGATCAGGGTGAAGCCGGCGACAACGTTGGTCTGCTCCTCCGCGGTATCGACAAGAAGGATATCAAGCGTGGTATGGTAATCTGCCACCCCGGAGTCGTTAAGCCCCACAGCCGCTTCAAAGCATCTGTATATATCCTGAAGAAAGAAGAAGGTGGCCGTCACACTCCGTTCCACAACCACTATCGTCCTCAGTTCTACATCCGCACACTCGACGTGACCGGTGAGATCACTCTTCCCGAAGGCGTTGAAATGGTGATGCCCGGTGATCACGTTGAGATCATCGTCGAGCTCATCAACCCGGTAGCATGTGACCAGGGCCTGCGTTTCGCCATCCGTGAAGGCGGCCGCACCGTTGGTTCCGGTCAGATCACTGAGATCCTCGACTAATATCGGACTTATCGCAAGATAAACCATAAAAAGGTGGCCGGCTTTATCCGGTCGGCCACCTTACTTTAACATACGGGTTTAGCTCAGTCGGTAGAGCACTGGTCTCCAAAACCAGGTGTCGGGAGTTCGAGCCTCTCAACCCGTGCCAAATTATCACAAATGAAAAAACTGAAACTACTTACGGATCTTGAAGAGTCTTACACCGAGCTTCGGTATAAGACCTCTTGGCCTACCAGGACACAACTTGTCAAGAGCGCTATTATCGTGCTGATTGCTTCCATTATTATCGCATTGATAGTGCTGCTCATGGATCAGGTTGTCGATAACATCATGAAGCTGATTTACAGCTTTAAAAACTAATCCCTAACAAAACCTACTCAAACGAGTCATGGCTGAAAGTAAGAAAGCGTGGTACGTGCTGCGTGCCATTTCGGGCAAAGAAGCTAAGGTCAAGGAAGTGCTGGACGCTCAGATCCGCAATACAGACCTTGGTAACTATGTTTTTCAGGTACTGATTCCTACGGAAAAGGTTCTGGCAGTCCGCAACGGTAAGAAAGTCGTGAAAGAGCGTAATCTCTACAGCGGCTACGTGTTTATCGAAGCAGATCTCCGGGGAGAGGTTATTCACACACTTACCACCACCACCAATGTGATTGATTTTCTGCGCGGCCGCGACAAGGGTTCGAAGCCCGAAGTGCTCCGCGAAGCGGATGTCAAGCGTATGCTTGGCACCGTGGACGAACTCAATGACGAGATGGCTGAAGACGGAGTCAACGACTATATGGTCGGTGAGTCTGTTAAGGTGATCACCGGTGCCTTCAACGGTTTTATCGGTGAGATCGAGGAAGTGAACCGTGAAAAGAAGAAGCTGAAAGTCATGGTGAAGGTGTTCGGGCGTAAAACCCCGCTTGAACTGGACAATTCGCAAGTGGAACGGGAACTTAACCCCGACAAGTAAGAGACTCGATTATAAAGAATACAGGCGGTGCGGTTACGCGTACAGCCTTCTTTAATGTTTGAGAGAAAAATCTGCAAGTCGGTCCCGTCAGATTAAAACCCACAATATTCTAAATTTAGTGTAACACAATGGCTAAAGAAATTGCTGGACAGATCAAATTGCAAATCAAGGGTGGCGCTGCCAACCCCTCCCCTCCCGTAGGTCCCGCTCTCGGTTCCAAGGGTATTAACATCATGGAGTTTTGCAAGCAATTCAATGCCCGCACTCAGGACAAGGCCGGCAAAGTGCTTCCGGTTGTAATCACGTATTACACCGACAAGAGCTTTGACTTCGTCGTTAAGACTCCTCCGGTGGCCATCCAGTTGCTTGAAGCTACCAAGCTGAAGAGCGGCTCGGCCCAGCCCAACCGTAACAAGGTGGCTGAAGTGACCTGGGATCAGGTAAAGGCAATTGCTACAGACAAAATGCCCGATTTGAACTGTTTCTCTGTAGAATCGGCAATGCGTATGGTTGCCGGTACGGCCAGAAGCATGGGTATCACCGTAAAAGGCGAATTCCCCGGTAATAACTAATAAACTTGATTTTTCACATGGCAAAATTGACTAAGAATCAAAAGCTTGCAGCTGAGAAGATTGAGGCCGGGAAAGCGTACACTCTCGCAGAAGCATCGGAATTGGTGAAGGAAGTAAACTACGCCAAATTTGACGCTTCGCTTGATATTGACGTTCGTCTCGGTGTCGACCCTCGCAAGGCTAACCAGATGGTGCGTGGCGTGGTGACTCTGCCCCACGGCACCGGTAAAGAAATCAAAGTCCTCGTCCTCTGTAACTCCGACGCCGAAGCTGCTGCCAAGGCTGCGGGTGCCGACTATGTCGGTCTCGATGAATATATCGAGAAGATCAAGGGAGGATGGACCGATGTTGACGTGATCATCACTCAGCCCGCAATCATGGGCAAGATCGGTGCTCTCGGCCGCATCCTCGGTCCTCGTGGCTTGATGCCTAATCCCAAGAGCGGCACGGTGACCGTTGACGTCGCCAAAGCTGTGGAAGAGGTGAAAAAGGGTAAGATCGACTTCAAGGTTGACAAGAACGGTATCGTTCACTCGTCGATCGGCAAAATCTCCTTCTCTCCCGAGAAGATCCGCGATAATGCCCGCGAGTTCATCAACACCCTGATCCGCCTGAAACCCGCTGCCGCAAAGGGTACCTACATTAAGAGCATTTACCTCTCGAGCACCATGAGCCCCGGCATCAAGGTTGACTCCAAGAGCGTAGAAGAATAATCATCAAGTAACTGTAACCTGAACACCGAACATGAGAAAGGAAGAAAAGGCAGTCATTATTGACCGTATCGCCCAAGCTCTTAAGGAGTATAGCTGCTTTTACTTGGTAGAGACCAACGGACTTGACGCTGAAAAGACCAGCGCACTGCGCCGCGCCTGCAACAATGCCGACATCAAGCTGATGGTTGTGAAGAACACTCTTCTGCACAAGGCTCTCGAAACGATTGACGGAGATTTCACCGAACTGTACGGCACCCTCAAGGGTTCGACCTCGGTGATGTTCGCCAACGTTGGCAATGCTCCCGCAAAACTGATTAAGGACTTCGTGAAGAAAGACGACAAGCTGCCTGCGCTTAAGGCCGCTTACGTTGAGGAAACCGTATATGTCGGTGCTGACCAGCTTGACACTCTTGCATCCATCAAGAGCAAGAACGAGCTTATCGCCGATGTTGTGGCTCTTCTGCAGTCGCCCGCCAAGAACGTGGTTTCCGCTCTCCAGAGCGGCGCTACCAAGCTCCACGGCATTCTCGAGACTCTCTCTCAGAAGGAAGGCTAAACCTCTCAAATGTAGCCACTACAAGCATCAAAACACCAAAACAAGTCAATAACATCTAAACTTATAAAAAAATGGCAGATTTAAAAGCTTTTGCAGAACAACTTGTGAACCTCACCGTTAAGGAAGTGAACGAACTCGCTCAGATCCTCAAGGACGAGTATGGCATTGAACCCGCTGCTGCTGCAGTTGCAGTTGCTGCCGGCCCCGCTGCCGGTGCTCCCGCAGCCGAAGAGAAGACCTCTTTCGACGTGGTTCTGAAGAACGCCGGTGCCGGCAAGCTCGCTGTTGTGAAGCTCGTTAAGGAACTCACCGGTCTGGGCCTGAAGGAAGCCAAGGAAATGGTTGACGGTGCTCCCTCCGTGATCAAGGAAGGTGTTGCCAAGGCCGACGCTGAAGGCCTCAAGAAGCAGCTCGAAGAAGCCGGCGCTGAGGTTGAACTGAAATAAGATACCTGTTATTCAGGTCATTAGGTTAAGGGTCTTCGAGGAAGAGGACTCTTAACCTAATTGTGTTCTTTATTCATTTTTAGTTCCCCAAAACCTAATTTCCTTAGATGTCAGTTAACGAACAAAAGCCGCGCGTCAACTTCGCGACGGTGAAAAATCCTCTGCCCTACCCCGATTTTCTCGAGGTGCAGCTGAAGTCTTTCCATGACTTCCTGCAATTGGACACCGCGCCTGAAAAGCGCAACAACGAGGGCCTCTTCAAGGTGTTTTCCGAGAACTTCCCGATTGCGGACACACGAAATAATTTTGTCCTGGAGTTTCTCGACTATTATATCGATCCGCCGCGCTACACTATTGAAGAGTGTCTGACACGCGGTCTCACCTACAGCGTGCCCCTCAAGGCCAAACTGAAGCTTTATTGCACAGACCCTGATCACGAAGACTTTGACACGGTGATTCAGGACGTGTATCTCGGCCCGATCCCTTACATGACTGACAAGGGAACCTTTGTCATCAATGGCGCCGAGCGCGTTGTCGTGTCTCAGCTTCACCGTTCGCCGGGTGTGTTTTTCGGACAGAGCACCCATGCCAACGGCACCAAGCTCTATTCGGCCCGCATCATTCCTTTCCGCGGCTCGTGGATTGAGTTCGCCACCGACATCAACAATGTGATGTACGCTTACATCGACCGTAAGAAAAAATTGCCCGTGACTACTCTGTTGCGTGCCATCGGTCTTGAAAGCGACAAGGACATCATTGAAATTTTCGATCTGGCCGAAGAGGTCAAGGTCAACAAGACAAACCTCAAGAAGGCGGTGGGCCGCAAACTTGCCGCACGCGTGCTGCGTACGTGGATCGAGGACTTTGTCGACGAGGATACCGGCGAAGTTGTGTCGATCGAGCGCAACGACGTGATTCTCGACCGTGAGACAGTGCTTGAGGAAGACAATATCCAGGAGATTCTCGACAGCGGTGTGCAGACAGTGCTCCTCCACAAGGAGAACATCAACACCAGCGACTACTCCATCATCTTCAACACTCTTCAGAAAGATACTTCAAACTCCGAAAAGGAGGCCATACAATATATCTACAGGCAGCTGCGCAACGCGGAGCCGCCGGATGACGCGAGCGCACGCGAGGTCATCACCAACCTTTTCTTCTCCGAGAAGCGCTATGATCTCGGAGAGGTGGGCCGTTACCGCATCAACAAGAAGCTCGATCTGGGCACTTCGATGGATGTTCGTGTGCTCACCAAGGAAGACATCATCGCCATCATCAAATATCTGATCGAGCTGATCAACTCCAAGACCGATGTGGACGACATCGACCACCTGTCGAACCGTCGTGTGCGCACCGTGGGCGAGCAGCTCTACAATCAGTTCGGCGTGGGTCTGGCCCGCATGAGCCGCACCATCCGCGAACGCATGAACGTGCGCGACAACGAAGTCTTCACTCCCATCGACCTGATCAATGCCAAGACCATCTCGTCGGTGATCAACACATTCTTCGGCACAAACGCTCTGAGCCAGTTCATGGACCAGACAAACCCGCTGGCTGAAATCACCCACAAGCGCCGCATGTCGGCCCTGGGTCCCGGCGGTCTGTCGCGTGAGCGTGCCGGCTTCGAGGTGCGCGACGTGCACTATACCCACTACGGACGTCTGTGTCCGATCGAGACTCCTGAAGGCCCCAACATCGGTCTGATCTCGTCGCTTTGCGTGTATGCCAAGATCAATGATCTGGGATTCATCGAGACTCCCTACCGCAAGGTCGAGAATGCCCGTGTCAACCTCAACAATGACGAAGTGGTCTATCTGACCGCCGAAATCGAGGAGGGCAACATCATAGCCCAGGGCAACGCGCCTTTGCGCGAGGACGGCTCTTTCGTGCGTGACCGTGTCAAAGCGCGTCTGGACGCCGACTTCCCCGTGGTTGCTCCGGAAGAGGTGCAGCTCATGGACGTGTCGCCCACTCAGATCGCGTCTATCGCCGCATCGCTCATTCCGTTCCTGGAGCATGACGACGCCAACCGCGCGCTCATGGGATCGAACATGATGCGTCAGGCCGTGCCGCTGCTGCGCAGCGAAGCACCCATCGTGGGCACCGGCCTGGAGGGTCAGCTCATTCGCGACAGCCGTACACAGGTCACTGCTGAAGGTGCCGGCGTCATCGAGTTTGTCGACGCTTCCACCATCCGCATCCGCTACGACCGCACCGAAGAGGAGGAATTCGTGGCATTCGAAAGCTCCGTAAAGGAATATCATATACCCAAGTTCCGCAAGACCAACCAGAGCACCACCATCGACCTCCGTCCTATCTGCGAGGTGGGTCAGCGTGTGGAAAACGGCACTATACTTACCGAAGGCTACTCGACTGAAAAAGGAGAGCTTGCTCTCGGACGTAACCTCAAGGTGGCGTTCATGCCTTGGAAGGGCTATAACTATGAGGATGCCATCGTGCTCAATGAGCGCGTGGTACGCGAGGATATCCTCACCTCGGTCCATGTCGACGAGTATCAGCTCGAAGTGCGTGAGACCAAGCGCGGCATGGAAGAGCTTACCAACGACATCCCCAACGTGAGCGAGGACGCTACCAAGGATCTGGACGAACGCGGCATAATCCGCGTGGGTGCCCATGTGATCCCCGGCGATATCATGATCGGTAAGATCACTCCCAAGGGCGAGAGCGATCCCACTCCCGAAGAAAAACTGCTGCGCGCCATTTTCGGTGACAAGGCAGGTGATGTGAAGGATGCCTCTCTCAAGGCTTCGCCTTCACTGAAAGGCGTGGTGATCGGCACCAACCTCTTTGCCCGCGCGGCCAAAAAGAAGAAAACCAAGAGCGCTAACGCACTTCTTCCCAAACTTGACGAGGAATATGAAGAAAAACTCGAGAAGCTGAAGGACGAACTGGTGCGCAAGCTGATGGTTCTGACCCAGAACAAGACCAGCCAGGGTGTCAAGGATTTCCTCGGCGTGGATGTGATTTCCAAAGGCCAGAAGTTTACCGCCGGCGCTCTCCGCGACATCAATTACGATACTGTCAACCTGAGCAAATGGACCACCGACACGCATAAGAACGACCTTATCCGTGCCACCATCGTGAACTATCTGCGCAAGTCCAAGGAGATCGACGCTGAATTGCGCCGCAAGAAATTCGACATCTCCATAGGCGACGAACTTCCCTCAGGCATCATGCAGCTTGCCAAGGTCTACATTGCCAAGAAGCGCAAGATCTCCGTGGGTGACAAAATGGCCGGACGTCACGGTAACAAAGGTATCGTGTCGCGTATCGTGCCGCAGGAAGACATGCCGTTCCTTTCCGACGGTACTCCCGTGGACATTGTCCTGAACCCTCTGGGTGTGCCTTCGCGAATGAACCTCGGTCAGATCTTTGAAACCGTGCTCGGATGGGCCGGTCGCGAACTCGGCGAGAAATTCGCCACCCCGATCTTCGACGGTGCGTCGCTTGACGACCTCAACGCTTGGACCGACCGCGCCGGACTGCCCCGCTACGGCAAGACCTATCTTTACGACGGCGGCACCGGCGAACGTTTCGACCAGCCCGCTACGGTAGGTGTCATCTACATGCTCAAGCTCGGCCACATGGTCGAAGACAAGATGCACGCACGAAGCATCGGTCCGTACTCTCTGATCACCCAGCAGCCTCTGGGCGGTAAGGCACAGTTCGGCGGACAGCGTTTCGGTGAGATGGAAGTGTGGGCGCTCGAAGCATTCGGCGCAGCCCACATCCTTCAGGAGATACTGACCATCAAGAGTGACGACGTCAACGGCCGCAGCAAAGCCTACGAGGCCATTGTCAAAGGTGAGGCTATGCCGCAGGCCGGCATCCCCGAGTCGCTTAACGTGCTTCTCCACGAACTCCGCGGACTCGGTCTGAGCATCAACCTCGATAACTGATTTTTTTCCTGCACAATTAAAAGACTTGTAAACACGATATATGGCTTTTAGAAAAGAAAATAAAGCAAAGAACGTCTTCTCGAAAATCTCCATCGGGCTTGCTTCGCCCGAGGAGATTCTCGCCAAGTCGAGCGGCGAGGTGCTCAAACCCGAGACCATCAACTACCGCACGTACAAACCCGAGCGTGAAGGCCTTTTCTGCGAACAGATCTTCGGCCCCGTCAAGGACTACGAATGCCACTGCGGTAAGTACAAGCGCATCCGCTACAAAGGCATTGTCTGCGACCGATGCAAAGTAGAGGTGACCGAAAAGAAAGTGCGTCGCGAACGCACCGGTCACATCCGTCTTGTCGTTCCCGTGGCCCACATCTGGTACTTCCGTTCCCTGCCCAACAAGATAGGCTATCTGCTCGGTCTTCCTTCCAAGAAGCTCGATGCCGTGATCTATTACGAGCGCTATGTGGTGATAAACCCGGGTGCCGCCGCCGACATCGACCGTGCCAATAATGTACATGGCGTGGATCGCCTCGAACTTCTTTCAGAAGAAGAATACTTCGACATCCTCGACCGTCTGCCTAAGGAAAACCAGCTCCTCGAGGACGGACATCCCGACAAATTCGTCGCCAAGATGGGCGCCGAGGCTCTCTACGACCTCCTGCGCGATATCGACCTCGACAGCCTCTCGTACCAGCTGCGCGCCCAGGCCAACCAGGAAGGATCGCAGCAACGCAAGACCGAGGCTCTCAAACGCCTGCAGGTAGTCGAATCATTCCGTGCTTCGCGCAACCGCAACAAGCCCGAATGGATGGTTCTCACCGTCGTGCCCGTCATTCCGCCCGAATTGCGCCCTCTGGTGCCTCTGGACGGCGGACGTTTCGCGACGTCCGACCTCAACGACCTCTACCGCCGCGTGATCATCCGCAACAACCGACTCAAACGTCTGCTCGAGATCAAGGCTCCGGAAGTCATCCTGCGCAATGAAAAACGTATGCTTCAGGAAGCCGTCGACTCACTGCTCGACAACTCGCGCAAGTCGTCTGCTGTCAAGAGCGACGCCAACCGCCCCCTGAAATCCCTCTCCGACTCCCTCAAGGGTAAGGCAGGCCGCTTCCGTCAGAACCTTCTCGGTAAGCGTGTCGACTACTCGGCCCGTTCGGTTATCGTCGTAGGTCCCGAACTGAAGATGCACGAGTGCGGTATCCCCAAAAACATGGCTGCCGAACTCTACAAGCCGTTCATCATCCGCAAGCTCATCGAGCGCGGCATCGTCAAGACCGTCAAGAGCGCCAAGAAGATCGTCGACCGCAAGGAACCCGTCGTATGGGATATCCTCGAGCATGTGATGAAAGGACACCCTGTGCTGCTCAACCGTGCCCCGACTCTGCACCGCCTCGGTATACAGGCATTCCAGCCCAAGCTCATCGAAGGCAAGGCAATCCAGCTCCACCCGCTCGCATGTACGGCATTCAACGCCGACTTCGACGGTGACCAGATGGCCGTCCACCTTCCCCTTGGCAACGAAGCTATCCTTGAGGCACAGATGCTTATGCTCGGTGCCCACAACATCCTCAACCCCGCCAACGGCGCGCCTATCACCGTTCCTTCGCAGGACATGGTGCTCGGTCTGTACTATATCACCAAGCTGCGCCGCGGCGACAAGGGTGAAGGTCATACTTTCTACGGTCCCGAAGAAGCCGAAATCGCTTACAACGAAGGCCGTGTGACTCTTCATGCTCCCGTAAACGTAATGGTCGACGACGTTGACGAGAACGGCAACCCCGTCCGTCATCTTGTAAAGGACACCTCCGTAGGCCGCGTGCTGGTCAACCAGTATGTGCCGAAGGAAATCGGATATGTCAACACCATTCTTTCCAAGAAATCACTGCGCAACATCATCGCGCTTGTCATAAAGAAATGCGGTATCCCCCGTTCGGCCCGCTTCCTCGACGACATCAAGAACCTCGGCTACCGCATGGCATTCCAGGGCGGTCTGTCCTTCAACCTTGGCGACGTGATCATCCCGCCGGAAAAAGAACAGATTGTCGCCGAAGGATACGAACGCGTCAACGAAGTCATGGAGAACTACCAGATGGGCTTCATTTCCGACAAGGAACGCTACCAGCAGATCATCGATATCTGGACGCAGGTTAACGCTCACCTCACCAGCGTGCTTATGAAGCAGATGTCCGAAGCCAACCAGGGCTTCAACGCCATCTACATGATGCTCGACTCCGGTGCCCGTGGTTCTAAAGACCAGATCCGTCAGCTCGCAGGTATGCGTGGTCTTATGGCTAAACCTCAGAAAGCAGGTGCCGAAGGCGGCCAGATTATCGAGAACCCGATTTTGGCGAACTTCAAGGAAGGCTTGTCCGTGCTCGAGTACTTCATCTCCACCCACGGTGCCCGTAAGGGTCTTGCCGACACCGCTCTGAAGACCGCCGACGCCGGTTACCTTACCCGCCGTCTGGTCGACGTTGCCCACGACGTGATCATCAACGAGCAGGACTGCGGAACCCTCCGCGGACTTGTTTGCACCGCCATAAAGAACAACGACGAGATCGTGGCCTCGCTTGGCGAACGCATCCTCGGACGTGTTTCAGTCCACGATATCGTACATCCCCTTACTGGCGAAATCATCGTCCGTGCAGGCGAGGAAATCAAGGACGACGCAGCCGACATCATCGACGCATCGCCTATCGAAAGCGTGGAAATCCGTTCCGTGCTCACCTGCGAGTCGAAGCGCGGCGTCTGCGCCAAGTGCTACGGACGCAACCTGGCCAACAACCGCATGGTGCAGAAAGGCGAGGCTGTCGGCGTGATTGCCGCACAGTCCATCGGCGAACCGGGTACTCAGCTGACACTGCGAACCTTCCACGTCGGCGGTGTGGCCTCGAACATCGCGGCCGTATCCAAGATAACATCGCGTTACGAAGGTACTCTCGAAATCGACGAACTCCGTACCGTCACCGCCGACAACGGCGATAAGGTGGTCGTTGGCCGTCTTGCCGAGATGCGCATCATAGACCCCAATACCAAGCTGCCTCTGATGACGGCAAACATCCCTTACGGTGCCAAGCTCTTCTTCAACAGCGGCGACATTGTTAAGAAAGACGATGTAATTTGCGAATGGGACCCCTTCAACGCTGTTATTGTCAGTGAAGTGGCCGGTAAGATCCACTACCGCGACCTTATCGAGAACATCACCTACCGTGTCGATTCCGACGGACAGCATCAGGCCGAGGACCGCGTGATCATCGAGTCGCGCGACCGCCAGCACGTTCCTTCTGTCGATATTGTCGACAAGAAGGGCAATGTCCTTGCCTCGTACACTCTGCCCGTGGGCGCACACATCATCTTCAGCGAGGGCGACGACATCAAGGTCGGCGAAACATTCGTGAAGATCACGCGTGTGACCGGAGGTGCCGGCGACATCACGGGCGGTCTGCCCCGTGTCACCGAGCTTTTCGAAGCCCGCAACCCGTCGAATCCCGCCATCGTGTCGGAAGTCGACGGCGAAGTCAAGTTCGGCAAGGTGAAACGCGGCAACCGCGAGATAACCGTTACCCCCAAGGTAGGCGAACCCAAGAAATATCTTGTACCGCTGTCCAAGCAGATACTTGTGCAGGAGAACGACATCGTGCGTGCCGGCACTCCCCTTTCCGACGGCGCAATCACTCCCACCGATATCCTCAATATCATGGGACCGACGGCCGTGCAGGAGTACATTGTCAACGAAGTACAGGACGTGTACCGCATGCAGGGTGTGAAAATCAACGACAAGCACTTCGAAGTTATCGTACGTCAGATGATGCGCAAAGTCCGCATCCTCGATGCCGGCGACACCAACTTCCTCGAAGAACAGATTGTCGACAAGCGCGAGTTCATGGATGAAAACGACCGCATCTGGGGCATGAAGTATGTGATCGACGCCGGCGATAGCGAAAACTACCAGAACGGCCAGATCATCACCGCCCGCCGCCTGCGCGACGAGAACTCGCTGCTCAAGCAGCGCGACCTCCGTCAGATGGTTGTCCGCGACGCGCAGCCCGCCACTTCCGAGCAGATACTCCAGGGTATCACACGCGCCGCCCTTCAGACTTCGAGCTTTATCTCGGCCGCATCCTTCCAGGAAACGACCAAGGTGCTCAACGAAGCTGCCATCCAGGGCAAGAGCGACTCGCTCGAGGGCATGAAGGAGAACGTGATCTGCGGTCACCTGATTCCTGCCGGTACCGGCCTGCGCGAGTTCGAACGCATCGTGGTCGGCAGCAACGACGACATCGAACCGGTCTTCGACCGCATGGATGCCCGTGGTGTTGCAGAAGCAGAGCTTGTCAACGACTGATTCATCTAATCCTATTAT
>ERZ778516.2332-NODE-2332-length-12879-cov-26.389270_pt1 | contig 12879 bp, 13 predicted proteins | sample MGYA00510342_ERZ778516 | MGnify/ENA primary metagenome ERZ778516 (study PRJEB29527, sample SAMN07138961) | mouse gut metagenome | material: feces | host: mouse | place: China:Nanjing | collected 2016-01-25 ...
ATGATTATCTGCAGTGGGCGTTTTCCGATTACATGGACGCCTGCGGGCTGGGGGAAAGCTTGCCGTTGTGTACTGATGATGACATGGGACAGCCTGCGGATGTATTGGAGCAGAGGCTGCACGGTTTAGCGGAGGAGCTGCGTCGATATCTGCCAGACGGTGGAAACGTGTTCCGGCAAAGGTCGGCTGTTACTGTTATGTGGCAGTTATTGGATCTGGAGCGTGCAATACGTTACTGGTATTGCTGCCCACCAGAAGATTTTCCCAATTTATATGTTATAAAAGATAAATAGTTATGTAAAGTCAGCCATCTCAGACCTGAATTATCAGGGTTTCTGCCCTTGTAATGTTTTTGAAAAATATTATTTCTATATAATTTCAACATTCTTTTTAAATGTTAACAATATATAAAGTAATACTTTTTATATCTCCTCTTCTTCTTTTAGTATACCTTTATTTTCCCTGACATATCTGCTTATAATCATATTCAAGGCGCTGTTATTTGAGATACCCTGCGCCTTATTAATCTGCGTAAACAATCCGTACATCCTCTCATTCACTTTAGCAGAAATCTGTTTATCCTTTGATCCATTATTACTTGCAATATCCGTAGCAACAGATTTTTTCTTTACTTTTTCCTGAATATTATTTTCCAATATTTCCTTCGCTTCAACATTATCTAAAAGTTTTCCCATAAGCACTCCTTCCACGGGTATATAAAATAATACTTTTTATATATTTTCAATATTTATACTATATAATTGAAATATTCATTTAATATTATAATTATACTATCTTAACAGCTATTTCCATATATGCCTTCGCCGTTGGCGCCTTCCGGTTCAGGACAACCGGTTTCCCATCAATAACATCCCTGGGAACATCTGCCGCCTTTTTAATAATCCCTAGCAAGGGCGCATCCATCTTTTCAAGAAGTGTAAGTACATCTTGTTGATCATTTGTCTTTTCATAAAATGTCGCAATAATCCCGTCAAAAACCAGGTCAGGATTCAATGAGCGGTCTCCATCGCCGGTTTGTATTTCTCTGATCGTATCCAAAAGCGCCTTTAATCCCCTATATGCGAGATAATCTGTTTTTACAGGAATAATAACTTCATCTGCGGCAACCAGGGCATTAATTAAAAGCGTCCCAAGCTGGGGCGGGCAGTCAATAAATACGTAATCAAAAAACGGCTCAAATTTTTTAATGGCTTTCCGAAGCTGCACATCGCTGTTTCTTCCAACTACAAGCTTTGTCTCCGTCACAGCCAGGTCTATATTCGACGGAATTATGTATAGGTTGTCCATACCACTGGCCTCAACACTGAATGCACATTCTGCAGGATTGGTTTTCCCATCGAAAAGGTTGCATACATTTGCATCATCATACTCATTTGAATCAGGATTCATTGCACAGCTGATTGTAAGACTTGCCTGCGGATCAAGATCAACCATTAATACCCTCTTGCCCGTAGTGGCTTTTGCGGCTGCTAGGTTGTATGTAGTCGTAGTCTTGGCAACTCCGCCTTTTTGGTTTGCAATTGCTATTGTTTTCATATTTTCTCCTTTAATTAGATATCAAAAGTAATACTTTTAATATAAATTTTATATTAATAATTTCAAAATATCAAGAGGAAATTACAAGTTTTTTTATTTCTGCAAACTCTTTTCAAGATGGATATTCTTATTTAAAAACATCTGAAATAAAACTCTTGCTAATTATATTTTACGGGCGATGTCCGCCGTTTCCGGATCGGGCTTCATCATTTTCGTGCGGATGCTTCAATTTTGCCGTATTTGCCACATCCCCGGCGGGGTATATTCCAGACCGCTGCTGGCACATCTGTCATAGTTCGACAATACCGCCGTCGCAGGAGCTGACGCATACCACAGGACTCCTCCGCAAGTCTATGGGAAGGCATAAACAAGTTTCATTATCCCCCGCGCTGTCCTCGCGCCCGGTTGATGCCGAGTATGTAGTGAACATAGACACTACAGAAAAATAACTCACGCATCCTTGTTTTTCTATTTCTCAGATTATGCATGTCAAAAAGACTCGGCGTCCCCGCTATGCAAACGTTTTTTAACAATTTATCCTCGGAGAAATATCCTGCGCAAACTGTATCGGTTATTTTTCAACAGTTTCTTACTTCATATTAATTATCAATATCATTCATTTTTTAGCAATATAATATTTATTATATTGTTTTTATATTATAAGTAATACTTTAAATATATATTTTATACTAATTATCAATTCTTATTCTAGTCCACATCAAAAGACCATATTTTCAGAACTTCATGTAACCGTATGGTACATCATGTTCATGTGAAATCTGATAGCAACAACACTCTTACCCTCTTTTACATACTCATACTCCATCCGAAACATAGTGAGCTCATTAATTTCCCTTCTGGCAGGCTCAATCACCCTGTCCTTGAAATGCGTAAACCGGGGATACTTTTCCTCACAATCACAACACTGCCTTAGTTCCTGCAGGGATATCTCAATATACTGCCCCTCTTTTGGCAAAACCCTTGTCATTATTCTCTCCTGCAGAAGTTCAAAAATACGAATCGCATATACACTTTTCATACACAATATATTATCCAGCGTGTACTGTGTATAATGCTCTTTCAGCCGTATCAGAAACGGTCTCAGGTTATCATTTAACTGAATGGAAACCCCGACATCAGAATTATACTCACACTTTGACACCCAAGGAATCTTTACCCATTTAATCTGACGGTTAATCGCCTGTCGTATAAAGACCGGATTTTTAATTATGTCGTCTGTTATATCGTCTATATCCCTGTATAAGTTGCTTTCAGACACTCCAAGCAATTCTGCTATTTCCTTAATACTGACTACATAAGGTTTTAATTCATCATCTTCCGGAACAATCTGCATGATCGCCGCCCTAATCAATTTTGCACTATTCAATTTCAATGCCTGTTTTCCACCTATCAAATCATTCGCCTGTACCACGTAGTTATCTTTATCAAGTGAAAAATCAAACGATAACTGTCCGTCAATTACCTTTTTACCTCTTCCCATATATACCCTTTCTTAAATTATCTTTTGCATTTTCGCATTATAACACAAAAGCCACATACTTACAATATATGTGGCTTTTATTATAAACTATCAATTTGTGGCTTTAAAAATATTTCATAACAACATATTTTCCTATTTTACTTATTATATATAAAGTATTACTTTTTATATAAAATATATTTATTAGCACAAATATAGTCACATACCGCCTTCCATGCGCTCCCTCTCATATTGCTCTTTTACCCGGAATCTCCCCTACGTCCTTACGCGATGCTACAAACATCATTTTTCTACGATAGTTTGAAATAAATATAATATAACACGTACAATTATCCCTGCTATGTGCTAAACTTAAATTGTCCATTGGACATTTCTCCGTTGTATATGATGTGGTTTACCAGACCTACATTCATTATATAACGGAGTTTTCTTTTTTGGTACTCTACTCACCACTTCTGGCATTTGTTAGTCTCCCCAGTGACGTTTTGTAAAGGACTTTTTAATCAAATTCACAAAAAATTCACATTTCAGGACAAGAAAATAAGGCCGGGAACCTGTTTTTAGATTCCCGGCCTACGGTTTTACTATGCTGTCTGTTCTGCTTTCAGTTTTTTCACTTCGTCAAGTGGAAGTCCTGCGTATTCCGCAATTTTTTCAAGTGTCAAAATCCCATCTGCCAACATTCTCTTTGCGGAATTGATTGCTCCCTCTTTCAATGTCTGATTCCTCATATCTTCCATAGCACGGCACATAATCTCGATTCCCTCCTTGCTCTCTTTGAAAAATCTCACCCTGTCCGCCAGTGTCCCATAGTACATATCCGCTGCGTCTGTGCAGGAGAAGTCATGCATTAACTTCCCGATTGGCGTATCTCCACGGTAAGCGCCATTTACATACAGTATGTGCGAACCGTCCTCAAATCTTTCCCCGGTTCCTAAAAAGCACCGCTCAATCGGATAGAGCGGCAGCCCTTTTCCCATTACGTCATTCTCTGTAATAAAGATTACCCACGTTTCCGGCAGCTTGTCGAAGTCCTCGCCTTTTTTCAAAAGGTTTGCGTCCATCATGCTTGAGTTGTACCTTGCTCTTTTTCTCCCGGCTCCTTTGTCGGAGCGCTGTACCTCCACATTCAGTTTTGCCCCTGTGCTGTCCGTAGCCAGGATATCCAGCCTCACTGAACGGTTCAGCAGGTTCTCCACAAATACCTGGGTGCGGACGTCCAGCACCTTTAAATCCGGCTTTTCCAGCACAATCTGCAATACCAGTTCTATGCTTGCCGTATCTCCCTCAAAACACTTTGTGAGGAAATCATCATCAAGCAGGCGAAAACCTCTTAGCCTCTGTAAATCTTCCTGATGTTTCTGGTCTATCTGTTCCGTCACTGTCAATCTTCCCACCTGCTTTCCCTTCTGTTTTCGTATCTCCATACTACCATAAACCTCCCGATTTTACAAGCTGGGAGCCAGCGCATTTCTGAATCCCAACCTGTTTCCGTTATCGCTTTTTCACATCTGCTGTATCTCATTTTTCAGCATACGCTTGATTTTGCCGCTCAGGGTTTCCTTACTGGTCTTACTGAAATGAACCCGCACAATATAGGTAGTCCAGTCAATCTTCTTCACCAGTGCAGGAGCGTCCTTAGCCGGTGCTGTGGTGGTAATGTCCTCTGTGATTTTCTCGTTATTCATAAATTCTCCTTTTCATACAATCAGATTTTGTTATCCTTCCTCACAATCTCCTTCGCCGCCGCTTTGGTCACCCTAGCTCCTTCCTCTCGGAAATTCTTTCCAGAAAAGAGAACCGGCGCACACCATTCCAGTATGCGGTCATAAATCCTTGCGTGGGCAAGGTCTGGCGGGTTCTCGATTTCTTCCAGTTTCAGGTTTGTTGTGACAATCAGCGGCTTCTTACTCCAATATCGGCTGTCAATGACGGTGAACATCTGCTCCATGGAAATCGTCAATGACAAGCAGGCTGTAATCGTCCAGGCTGGCAATAAAGGCCACCCTGTCCTCGGCGAACACACCGGTCATCTGGTTCAGGATAGACGGGAAATTTGTCCTCAAAATCGGCACGTCACGGTCAAGCAGGACATTGGTGATACAGCCGGCAAAAAAGGATTTCCCGCTTTCCACGTCACCAAAGAACAGAAGGCCGGTATTGCCCCGGTATGCCCCCTTCCAATGCTCCACATAAGCATGTACCTTCTCCATGATTGGATTCTGACTGTTATCATTGGCGAAAGTGTAATCATAAAGGTATCTGTCCTGAAGCCCCTGCGTCTTCTGGCGTTTGACACGCTCCATGCGTTCCCTCTGTTCCTCCATGGCTTTCCGTTATCACCAGTTCTGCTAGAGGATTTATAATGTTTCATCAACAACATAAATATAATTATAGCATTCTAAGTATTACTTGTTATATTCCCTTTATATTTTTATTGTACATCAGATATTTGCTTACCTAAAACAATAGTATGTCTTGCAATTAATAACTATCATTTTGCGGCTTTTTAAACTTTGCCCAATCAAATGCAGAAAAACACCGACTATCCTAGCTCCAACCGCCGACAAATATCCACTCGATATATTTATTTAATATTGATTTTGCAAAACTATCAATTTGTGGCTTTTGTATTGTATTCTATAAAAACGAAAACTATCAATTTGTGGCCTTAGAACTATCAATTTGTGGCTTTTGACTATCAATTTGTGGCTTTTTAAACTTTGTGGATAACTCTTGAATCCCTTTATTTTACACGCTTTCAACGATCTGACTACCGCAATTTTTAAGCCATAAGTATATAAGTAATAAAGTATATTATTTTATTTATCATTCTTTCAAAAACCAAAACTATCAATCTGTGGCTTTTATATGACTCTTTATAACAATATTTACAGTTAAAATATATACACGGCGATATAACACAATCTTGCAGTCAAGAACGAAAAACACTCCATTCTGTGTTCGAACAATGTGGTATTATTCAGACCTCTGTAACCGTGATCATTCGCGAGCATATAGGACAGGGTACAGCTTGTCGGCTAATTATCCCTGTACGCATTTTCATGCGGAGCACCGGAAAGTCGAAATTTTCTGCTACGCCGTAAATGCCGTCTGCCTTTTCGTTCTCGTTGTCAGTGTACAAAAAGATTCTTATATGTTTCATCTACAGGACGCGGAATCAGAACAATCACTTATTAGCGTTGCCGTTGCGCCGAAGGTGTTTGCCAGCTTTCACGGACACGCTGTGGGTCTTTGATGGTGCCAGGATGTTCCAATATGCCACCCAGTGTGGCACCGTTGGCGAAGAACTTCGCACCGTATTCCTCGCAGACAATAGCCATGCTGATTGCGTTTTTCACCATAGCGATAGGACTGTAACCGACTAGACCATCAAAGCTGAGGCACGGAATATGCAGCACATCGGATGGCTGAAAAATGACTGCCGTATCCTTATTGCGGATAGATTCATCGTTGCATCGGTAGTAGGTGTAGTAGAGGTGACCGTTTTCGTCACGGTTTACCACTATACGATTTGGCATCAGCGGATACAGGGCCACGACTTCAACTTTGCCGTTGCGGATAATCTGCGCATAAGCATTACCCCACAGAAGCAGGTGCGTCATCAGGGTTTCCCTGAATGCAAAAGAGGTTATTTCCGGGTTCGGCTCATCATGAAGCAGTACATACAACGGATGGTCGATGGCTTTTTCTTTGCTGCCGGTATCGGTGTAGTGATAGAGGTGGAGCGGAAGTCCGGTCACAGCCTCTGCCAAGATACGCAAACAGGAATACACTGCGGTCATCTGCATGGCAGAGCGTTCGGTCACCGCTTTGCCAAAGGTGGGGCTACCAAAAAGAAAACGGTAGGCGTTACCTGCAGTGGCATTGCTGGGCTTGTCTCTCGCCTTAAATATTCCAGATAAAATTCTTATAGGAATCACGCTCCCATCTAAAAATGGGTATAAGAAAAGCACCTACCGTTTCGATAGATGCTTAACCTTATTTGTATACTGATTCCCTTATTTCGGCTCTGATTTTAAGGGAATGACGAATTATTTATGGAAATCACTTCAATCTGTAATAACAGATATTTTTCCCTGATCCTTCTCGTTTGAGTTCTCCTGATGCTACCAACTTACGGAGAGCACCTTCGATAGAACTTACACTAAGAGACGGACAAAGCTCTCGGATATCTTGCTTGATGAAACGACCTATTTTGTTCATCGTAGCACGTCTTACTGTTTCCAACGCAGGCAGTTTCGTTTCCACCAGAGCAAAGCGATCTTCAAAATCCTTATAAGCAGCAAGAACAGTACCAAGCAGATATTTGATGAAAGGAATAGCGTCCTCAGTACCTTCATGCCAGCCGGTCTGTGCCTGACCGAGGGCATCGTAGTAGAGATCTTTATTTTTTACAATTTTGGCTTCCAAAGAGATATATTTTCCAACATAGAAACCACTTCTATAAAGCAATAGGGTTGTGAGCAGTCGGCTCATTCTGCCATTGCCATCGTTGAACGGATGAATACATAGGAAATCATGAATAAATACGGGAATTGCAATCAGCGGTTCGACTTCCATATTTCCAATGACACGATTGTATTCCTCGCAGATTTTATCCAGTGCCTCCGGTGTTTCGTAAGGAGCAAGCGGAGTAAACAAGGTCTCCACGTGGCCATCCGGGTAAGTAGCACTGATATAATTCTGGACACTCTTGGTTCTACCCGCCATAGGATTATTCATATGGCTGTACAGAATTTTATGCAGCTGCAGGATGTAGTTCTGCGTAATCGGAATAGCATCAAAACTCTCGTGAATAATGTTCAGAACATCGCGATATCCTGCAATTTCTTGTTCATCACGGTTCTTTGGTGTAGTTTTTTCTTCGACCAGTTGCTTAATACGGGTGCTTGTAGTCACAATGCCTTCAATGGCGTTGGAAGCCTCAGTACTCTGCACCTTTGCAATCTCAACCAATTTTTCAAGTTCTTCTGGTCGCTGTTTTAGATACATTTCCTGTTTTCCGGCTTCTTTATATATTGCTGCAATCAGACCAAGGATATCTGAATCCCACTTTTGGTTCTTGATTTCTGAATAATTAAAAGTCCTCATGACCTTACCTCCAAGTTATTCCCTTTAATTATAACACAAAATAAGGGAAAAGCCAATGGAACGAGAGAATATTCCCTTAATAGTATCTCCTTTTTGAGGGGATATATTCCGAAATCATATAAAAAAAATCCCTCGTTCATTGTATACAGAAGTGCCAGTATTTACGCCACAGCGGATCGCACGGTCGAGGCCCATGATGGCAGCAACGGCATCGTCGATTTTCTCTGTGGATTTTTCCTTGTCTGCTTTGATGTTTCCAGCAAAATCTGTACGGACGAAAATGTTGTCCATCATCCAGCGCAGTACAAGGTGACTGCCGTGGGCGATTTTCTGCTCCAAGGTCAGCTTCATCAGCTTTTTGGCCGGAGGCGACATATTCTTGAAGCCCTGACCGAAAGGTACCACCGTAAATCCAATGCCCTCAAGGTTCTGCACTATCTGAACAGCGCTCCAGCGATCAAAGGCAATTTCACGGATATTGAATTTTTCACCCAGCTACTCGATGAACTTTTCGATATAGCCGTAGTGGATCACATTTCCTTCGGTGGACTGCAGGAAGCCTTGCTTCTCCCAGACATCGTATGGAACATGGTCACGGCGCACTCGAAGCTCCAGTGTATCTTCCGGTATCCAGAAGTACGGGAAGACCATGTATTTATCATCTTCATTCAATGGCGGGAACACCAATACAAAAGCTGTGATGTCTGTGGTGGACGAAAGGTCCAAGCCAATGTAACATACATGGCCTCGTAGGGATTCTTCAGTTATTTTGAATGCACAGGCATCCTATTTGTCCATCGGCATCCAGCGGACAGCCTGCTTCACCCATTGGTTCAGATGCAGTTGACTGAATGTATTTTCCTCAGCAGGATTCTGTTAAGCCGACTCGTAAGCGGTCTGCACCTTGTCGATGTACACCGTGATATCGAGCGAGGGATTGGCTTTCTTCCAAACAGCCGGGTCTGTCCAGTCATCGTTCTCGTAAGCACCATAAATGACAGGATAGAAGGTCGGGTCAATTTTCCTACCTTCCCCAAGGTGACTTGGACGGTGGAATAGGGGAAATTAAAGAATCAGAGTGGGAATGGCTTTTTACATTTTGATACAGACAGGTGATAACATCCCTGACAGGTATGAATAAATCATATCTATCAGGGATGATTTTCGCCATAAGGTCTCATTCGCAGAGAAATGCGGTTAATGTATTACGGGAATGAAGAAAAAGCGGAATTTAATGTGTATATTCTTGTAGCGCCTGCAGGTCCTCGTTCCAGTCTTTGTGCTCCGGCAAGATGTATTCCAAATCCGGGTTCTTGTCCCGGCACTGTTGTCCGGCGGCATCATTGTCCACGGCCAGAATCAGACTCAGGGTTGACCCTTTCAGCCTGTTAATGGCCGGCTGCTTTGCTGCACCTGCTATGCTGATATAGTAGGCAGGTTCATTTTTTCCCCGCAGCTTGTGTAATTCGAAGAGGCTGATAGCATCAATGGCAGCCTCACATATGTAAGCTTTGCATGCAGTTCTGGAAGTCCTAAACCACCAGAAACCGTCATTTCTGCAGTCAGGAACTATTCCGTGGAAAGGTTTTCCATAAGTGTAAGTCCCGCGAAGTTCTGCGAAATCCCTTTCCGTATTGATGAATACAATGTTGTTCCGGTTCTTTTCCTGATACAGTATTTTATTGTCAACCAGCATCCGTATTGTTCCTGCGGCTATCCCACGATTTATCAGGTAAGCAAATAAGTTTTTGTATTTTCCATTTATAGGGCAGGGGAACTGTGGCGGGATATTGCTTACATCTGCCTGCGGGCTGTCAGGGGTACGGACCGCCGTGGATTCCCCTGCAAGTGCCTGTACTGCCGCTACAAATGTATAACCCATATGCCTTGTCAGATATTCAATCGGGTTGCCGGTTTCACCGTTAGAGAAGTCCTTGTAACCGCAATATCCTTTCCGGATGGAAATGCTGTGGTTATCTTTTGGACGGAGGCTGCTGCCTTCGTGGGTAAAAATACAGTTATGGTATTTTATCAGAAATGCATACAAATCACTTTTCCTTGCAAGTTTTATCTGTTCGTGCGAGACATTGCTGCTCATATAATTACCTCCTCAACAGGTCACCAAGATTTAAAAACAATTTATCATATATCCCAGGGCAGTTCACTTTCTAAACCTTCCGGAATGGTCATCCATCCATCAGTGTCGGTATTGTTTTCTTTGATTTCGTCCGTATTTAAACCAGAAAGGTCGGCTTCAAACAGATCATAGTTCGGGTAATAGTTGAACTGACAGGAATAACTGCTTATCCCAAATCTGTTTTTTAGACAGATAAGTTCAATTTTTCGGGGTATTTCTCGTTTTGCTTCCTTAATCCGCTGCCTTTTCTGGTTAATTTTATTGGCCTGGGAGAATATGTTTTCATGTATACACTGGAGTTGTAATCCCCAGAGCACATCTGCCGTATATTCAATGCCCCCGCTTTCCTTAAAGGATTCAAAATCAATGGCATTCATATAATTCTGACGGTTAAGGGAAGAAATTACAATCATAGTAAGCTGGTGGTCTGTCTGTAGTTCCTTTAGCCGTCGTACATGGTAATCAACAGTGTCCTTTGTGGTCATACGGTTTTCAGGTGCGGCCTGTATCACCTGCAGATAGTCAATGACCACTACAGGCTTTACTTTATAATGGTCAATATAGCCCGTGACTATTTTGGTGATGTCATCGATTGTTGCCTGAAAGCTGCATTCAATGACTGTTATCCTGTCGGAATATGCACTGTATTTTTCGATGGCGGATGCTATGCGGGGGTCTGACAGTCTGCCACGTCTGACCTGCAGGGATGACAAACCATTTTCAGGATTGTCTTTGGCAATGGTTCTGGCAATGCTCTTGGATGCAAGCTCAAAAGCCGACTGTTCCAGACTAAAGAACAGGACATGGTTTCCGGATTCGGCAATCTGATCACTCATCTGGTGTATGAGGGTTGTCTTTCCAAGTGAGGAGATGGCCCCAATGACATAGAGACCGGGATACAGGTTAGTGATAGCATCAATGTTGGCAAATCCCGATTTCAGCCGGCCACTTTTTTTGAAACTCTCGACATCGTGGGAGAACTGTTTTCCGAAATATGACTTCATATTGAACCGCTTGATGGCGGGAAGGCCTCTTTCGGATAAATTCTGGTTGGCGGGCTCCTGAGTTATGACTGGTTGTTCATTCATATTGCGATACCTCCAAAATAGATTTACTTTTTTCTTTCATTTCCGTAATTTCCTTTAGTATAATCAGGCAGTGGCGGCAGGTCAAGCCGCCGCTGCCTCCGATATTATAATAGTAGGATATTATAATATTAGGACCGTCAGGGATGCTTGAAACCGCCATAAAATGGGGAGTCGCAGGTTCTGGATGCATACACTTGCCCGAAAAAGCTGCTACATTTATCCGAAAAAGCTGCTACACTTGTCCGAAATAACCGCTACACTTACCCGAAAAAATATATTAGTTGTCCTGGCCTTTTCCATTATGCGGAAATTCAAAAACAATGCTGAGTGTGGAGCTTGTCGGGATGGCTGTCATATCTTTGGCGTCAGGCAGCCGTATATTATTGTATACGGCGGTTAAAGCCGTCTTTTCCCTAAGCAGCTCCCATGCCTTGGAAAATGCCCTTTTTAAAAGGTTATTTTTGTTTCCGGCAGACTGTCCGGCTAAGCTTTTATGTAACTGTGGGCAGCGTGAGATTATTGTGTCTGCACGGATATGCGGGGTGTTATTTCCCGCCTGCTCGATAAGGGCAACAATAACAAACACGATCTCAAGTGCTTTTTTATTTTTCTCCGAAACAATACCCATTTCCACAATATAAGAATGGGATGGGAGCATCAGTGGTTCCCCGTCTTTCTTCAATCTGGTCCGGCCTTTCTGGTCTTTCCGGATACCTGCTTCATGGATGTCCTGTATAATTCTTACAATATAAGGACTGCTGAAACTGATGGTGTGTGTGGCGGTATCATGTTCCACATGGTCGATTACCGGAAGGATGTCGTCACTTTTTGTGCCATTGTTTATAATTCCGATAACTGTCTGGAAACGGCGGATACTGTTGGTATATTCGGTAATATCCTTTTTACCGATATTGGGGGATTTCCCTATCTTGTGTGCAAATTCAGGAAAGTAAATGGTTATTATTTTTCCATATTCCAGTTTACCTGTAAGTTGGAATGATTTCAGGATAATACCATACAGCGCCCAAAGCAAGGGAAGGTTAAAGGTTCCGGTATTTTCATCGGTGGATATCGAATCCAGCTTATCCAGTGTTGCAGGCAGTCCCTTATAGCAGAAAGTGCCGTTGCTGTATTTCGTCCCGCTGGTATCAGAAAGTGCCTGAAGGTAGGCACTGGTATTTTTGTTGAATGTCAGGGCATTTTTATAGGATGGGTTAGTGATAACAGGCAGACGGTCTGGTATGGATGCGGTGTCCCCGCATAATGATTTTGTCCGATAGAGGGGCTTTTTTTTTGTGGTATTGCCAGCAGCCGTATTGCTGATTGTTTCAGTGTCGTTTGACACTGCCTGTGTAGTAGACATGGTAGAAGGTGTTGATTCATTATTAGATGCCATTTTATTGTCCTCCGGGAATGCCGTCCAGAGACAGACGGCATAATTTTTTGCAAATAAAATGGAAGATTTTTACTTCGGGGAAGGG